>Ga0209048_10006348_pt1 | contig 11077 bp, 9 predicted proteins | sample FrelakmetCRP12CR_FD_187146 | JGI IMG/M metagenome (GOLD analysis project Ga0209048, IMG submission 187146) | Freshwater lake sediment microbial communities from the University of Notre Dame, USA, for methane emissions studies - CRP12 CR (SPAdes)... | ecosystem: Environmental > Aquatic >... | reverse complement strand
CCCTCGCCATCCACGGCGCCCCCGGGGACACCGCGGCCAACGCGCGGGTGGACAGCCTCGCCCTGATCGAGGTCAACCTCACCGTCACGAACGGCCAGACCGGCACCGCCCAGCGGACCCGGGCCATCAACTTCATGGTCCCGATGCCCAACGTGCAGACCAAGCGGGTCACCACGTGCGGCGACGCCCCGCTCTTCGGCTCGTCGGTGACCGCCACCTGGACCGTCGATGCCTCCGCCTCGCCGCCCGACACCTCCATGGTCCTGACCTGGACCCGGGCGGTGGACGAGACGGCGGGCGAGCAGGACGTCCAGAACTACATCGTCTGGCGGCGGCTCAACGGTGCCACGATCTGGGGCGACCCGATCGCGACCGTCCCCGCCGGCGACCCGACGCCGAGCTACAGCGACCCGGTTGTTCACGCAAATGCGGGCCAGACCTGGCAGTATGCCGTCGCGGCCCAGGATTGCACGCCGTCCTACTCCACCCAGTCGGTGGTGACGGCGTCGGCGACGTACCCATGACAAGCGGCCCCGGAGGTTCAACGATGCGATCCCATTCCGTCCGGTCCGAGCGCGGCATCGCGCTCCTGACCACGCTCCTCGTCATCATCGCGGTGGGTGCCATCACCCTCGCGGCGGTGATGATGACGCTCAACGCGAACCTGGTCACCAAGGGCGGGGAGCGGATCGCGAACCTGGATGCGGCGGCGGTCGCCGGCCTCGAGGAGGCCCGGAGCCGGCTCAACGGCAACAAGACGCTCTATCCCACCACCGGATACGCCACGCTGGAAAACAACGTGGCCGTGAAGGACGCGGCCAATGCCGCGATCAGCAAGGTCACCCGCTCGACGTATATCGGCCCCAGCGGCATGATCAGCGGCCAGTACGGCATCGTGGGCAGCCTCATTTCGGTGGCCCGCGACAGCTTCGGCAACCGCGCCATCCGCCGCCTCGAGGTGAACCAGGAGAGCTTCTCCAAGTTCGCCTACTTCACCAACGATGAGCGCGATACGTCGGGCACCCTGCTCAGCTTCCTGAACGGCGACGTGATCCAGGGCCCGGTCCACTCCAATGACACGATCAATGTCGCCTCTTCGGGCGCAACGTTCACCGGGCAGGTGACGTCAGCCGCCTCCGTCATGGTCGGTCAGAGCTACGGCACCTTCAGCAAGCCGCCGATGCTGGGCGTGAGCCGGATCCCGATGCCGACGGTGGCGGACCTCAGCAAGCTGGACAGCCTTGCCAACGTTGGTGGCACCAAGTTCACCGGCTCGACCACCGGCGGGACCGGCCAGGCCCTGACCAGGATTCAGTTCCTGGCCATCGACCTGGGTCCCACCTACGGCGTCCAGGGCTTCTTCCGGGTCTACCAGGGCACCGACCTCGGCTTCACTTCCGCCAGCCTGCCGACGGCGGCAGGCTACCTGGAGAACTCGTACAACTGCGGCGACGTCAGCGGCGGCGTCTTCCTGGCCGCCATCAACCACACCAACGCGACTCCGGCACCGCACAACCACACCACGGCCTCCACTGCGGCCAACCGCGACTCCTCGCTCAGCAAGGCGACCAGCCGCTGCTACCTCGGCGGCGATTCGATCCTGACGACCTCGGCCGCCAGCGGCACGTCGGCCGGCGCGGGCTGGCCCACGGCCACCTATCCCTACGCCGGCGCCTGGGTCCAGCCCAACTCGACCATCCGGGGGGCGGTCAACGCACTCGACTCGATCATGTCCCGCCCAGACCACAACTACCTGTTCCCGCTGAACCGCCAGTGGAACCCCAGCTTCAAGGGCGTGATCTCGGTGCAGGGCAAGGTGATCGTGAGTGGCGTGGTCCACGGCCGTTTCACGGTGGCCGCGACCGGCAACATCATCTTCGGCGATGACGTGACCTACTTCCAGGGCTCGGTCCGCGACTGCACCACCGGCGACATCGCCGGCTGGTTCTCGGGCCAGTCGATCATCGTGGCCAACAACACGATCAACGCGCCGCAGACGGTGAACACCAACGGCTCGGTCTCGGGCACGTCCTCCGCCACCACCGGGTGGCGCACCTACGACGATACGCCGGACGAAACGATCTACGGATTCCTCCTGACGCTCAAGACCTATGGCGCCGAGTCCTATAACGTGGGTAACACCGCGAAGGAGTCGTGCGGCTCCAACGTGGTCGGGCGAGGCTGCCTCTACACCTTCGGCGGCATCATCCAAGGCAACCGCGGTGCCGTGACCCAGAGCAGCAGCGGGTACGCCAAGCGGTACGCGTATGACGCCTGCGGCGCCACCGACCCGCCGCCCTACTATCCGACCACCGGCTTCTTCGTGAAGAACCGGTTCTACGAGATCGACCCGGCCCACTTCGACGTGGCCGGCTGGTACGCGGCGAACCAGAACTGACCGCGGGGAAGTCCCTGAAAGGCGGAAGAGGCGGGAGGGGCGGACAGCCCTCTCGCCTCTTCAGTTTCTTCCACCTGTCCTCGCGACCGCCGCGACCGCCCCGTCCGCCGCTACCGCCCCTGTGACCGAAGGTGGTTGACGATCACCGTCCCATGCCCCCGCGCGTTCTCGATGAACAGCCGGTTGGCGTCGTTGCCGCTGGCGATCACGCCGGCGAGGTAGAGGCCGGGCACCGGGGTCATCATCGTCCGCTCGTCGTGCGCCGGGACGCCCGTCGCCGGATCGACCGGCACCCCGGCGGCGGCCAGGATCGAGGTGTCCGGGTGATAGCCGGTCATCGCCAGGACCGCATCGGCGGGCAGCCGCTCGTGGCGCCCGTCCGGACCGGCGATCTCGACCTCGTCGGGGGTGATCGCCACGACCTTCGAGCCCCACCGCGCGGTGATTTCCCCGTTCTTCACCCGGTTGGTGATGTCCGGCAGTACCCATGGCTTCACGGTGGCGTCGAAGCCGTGCCCGAAATGGACCAGCGTCACCCTGGCGCCGGCCCGCCAGCATTCGAGGGCGGCGTCCACGGCGCTGTTCCCCGCCCCGATCACCACCACATTCTGCCGCCAGTGGCGGTGGCCCTCGATGAAGTAGTGCGACACGTGGGGCAGCTCCTCGCCCGGAACGCCGAGGAGGTTGGGCTGGTCGAAGTAGCCGGTGGCGACCACGACGGCTCCGGCGCGGTAGCTGGTGGTGCCGCCCCGCCGGCGCACCGTCACCTCGAAGCCGCCCGGGGTCCGGCGGATGCCCGTGGCCTCCTCGCCGGGGCGGATGTCGAGCCCGTGGTGGGCCGCGACGCGGCGGAAGTAGACCAGCCCCTCCCGCCGGGTCGGCTTGTCGCCGCTCGGGATCAAGGGCACGCCACCGATCTCGATCTTCTCCGGGGTGGAGAAGAAGGTCATGTTGAGCGGGTAGCGCTCGATGGTGGACGCGGCCGTGCGGCGGTCGAGCAGGACGCAACCGAGCCCCGCCTCGCGCGCCGCGATGCCGACGGCCAGCCCGCAGGGGCCGGCGCCGATGACGAGGAGGGGGATGGTGGTGTCGTGTGAGATCATTTCCCGGTAAGCGGTAAGCGGTGAGCGGTGAGAGGTGAGCGGGAGCCATGGCGAACCATTTTCAGCCTGGACGGCAGAGCAGTGAATGGCCGAACGCTGCTCCCGCTTACCGCTTACCGCTCACGCTGTTGCAGTTCCCGCGCTTCACACTTCGATGATCTGGTCCCGCCGTGTCCCCACGCTCACGTAGCGGATGGGGGCGCCGGACAGGTCCTGCAGTCGGTCGAGGTAGGCCCGGGCCTCGGGAGGCAGGTCCGCCATGCGACGGGCGCCTCCCGTGGGCTTCCGCCACCCCGGGAGGATTTCATAGCTCGGCTTGACCCGCTCGAGAGTCCGGACATCGGCCGGCATCTCGGCACAGTGCACTCCGTCGACCTGGTACTCACAGCCGACCGGGATTTCCGCGAAGCTGTCGAGTACGTCGAGCTTGGTCACCGCCAGGCCGGTGAGGCCGTTGACCCGGACCGCATACCGCACCACGGTAGCGTCGAACCACCCGCACCGCCGCGGGCGCCCGGTCGTCGCCCCGAACTCCCCGCCCAGCTTGCGGAGCTGTTCTTCCTGGGCCGGCTCGGCCTCGGTGGGCAGCGGCCCGTTGCCGACCCTCGTGGTGTAGGCCTTCACGACCCCCAGGACGCCGTCGATGGCGGTGGGACCGATGCCGGCCCCGACCGCGGCCCCGCCGGCGGTCGTGTTCGAGGAGGTCACGAACGGGTAGGTGCCGTGATCGACGTCCAGGAGCGCGCCCTGGGCGCCCTCGAGCAGCACCCGCCGTCCTGCCTTGAGAGCCTCCGCCACCCGGAGCCCGACATCGGCCGCGAGGGGCAGCAGTCGCGGAGCGAGGCGGGTCACCAGCTCACGGTGGGCCGCGAGGTCGGCGCGCTCCGGAACCCCCATCAGCGCCAGGAGCTGGTTCGCCCGGGCGACGCGCTCTTCGAGCAGCACGTGGACCGCATCGAGGTGGCGGAGATCGCCCACCCGGATTCCGCGGCGGCCATACTTGTCCTCGTAGGCGGGGCCGATCCCCCGCCCCGTGGTGCCGATGTTCTGGCTCTTCTCACTGGCCCGGTCGAGGAGCTTGTGGTAGGGCATGACGAGGTGGGCCCGCTCCGACACCAGGACCCGAGCCGCCGGGTCGAGCCCGCGGGCCTGGAGCCCGTCCAGCTCGGTGAAGAAGGTCTCGGGATCGAGGACCACCCCGTTGCCGACCAGGCACGTCACCCGGTCGTGCAGAATCCCGGAGGGGATCTGGTGCAGCACGAACTGGCTGTCACCGGTGACGACGGTGTGGCCGGCGTTGGCGCCCCCCTGGTAGCGCACCACCAGGTCGGCGCGCTCCGCGAGCACGTCCACCAGCTTTCCCTTGCCCTCGTCGCCCCACTGGGCACCCACGACCACGACGCAGTATGTCTTCGGATCGAACATCGCCGCTCCAAAAAAAAGAGCCCCCTGCGGGGCTCGTGCATCCTCCCGGGAATGCTATCCCGGCCGCCCGGGACTGTCAATCACGCGGTGGACCGGCGGCCCTTCTTCATCTGGACCTCCGGCGTGCCGCGGGCGGCGCGGGAGGTTTCCGCCGTAATGGCCTCCTGCTTCAGCAGCTCCTCGAGGCTCTGCTCGAAGGTCTGCATGCCGTGGGCGTCCCGCCCCCGCGACATCAGGGTGGTCACCTCCTCGATCCGGTCGGCGCCCTGGAGCGCGGAGCGGGTGGCCGGGGTGTTCACCAGGACCTCCACCGCCGCGACCCGGCCCTTCTCGTCCCGCCGTGGCACCAGCCGCTGGGCCACCACCCCCCGGAGCGCCTCCGACAGCCGCAGGCGGCCGATCTCCCGCTCCTCGGCGGGAAACATCGAGAGGAGGCGGTTGATCGTGCTGACCACGTCGGGCGTCGGCAGGGTGGAGATCACGAGGATCCCCATTTCGGCAGCCTTGATCGCGGTGTCGAGCGTTTCCAGGTCGCGCATTTCGCTGATCACGACCACGTCGGGATCCTGGCGCAGCGCGGCTTGCAGCCCGACGGCGAAGCTCTCCGTGTCCACCCCAACCTCGCGCTGGGTCACCGAGCAGTTGAGGTCGCGGTGCAGGTACTCGATCGGGTTCTCGATGGTGACGATGTGCCGGTGCTGGTTCTGGTTGATGTGGTTGAGCATCGCGGCGACGGTGGAGGTCTTGCCGCTCCCCGTCACACCGGTCACCAGCACCAGCCCCTGCTCCGCCTCGGCGATCCGCTTGATGATCTCGGGCAGATGCAGCGAGTCGATGCTGGGCACCGTGAAGGGAATCACCCGCATCACGATCATGAACGAGGACCGCTGCCGCAGCACGTTGACCCGGAACCGGCCCACCCCCGGCACGCCCCAGGAGCAGTCGAAGTCCTTGATCTTGTCGATCCGCCCCCGGTCCTCGTCGCTGCCAATCAGCTTGAGGGCGATGGCCCGCGTCTGGTCGGGGGTCAGCCGCTGCTTGGTGAGGGGCACCAGCTTGCCGTCGATCCGGGCCCGGAAGACGTCCCCGGCCTTGATGTGCAGGTCGCTGGCGCCGCGCTCGACGGCGGCCTTGATGATCTTTTCCATCGTTCCGTCGGCCATGAGAATCCGAACCTCAGGTGAACGGTGAGCCCTAAAGGACTCCCGCTGGTCGCGGTGAACGGTGAACGGGAACCACATCCAGGCACTGATCTCGCCTGGTGCGCCCGCTCACCGCTTACCGCTCACGCCGTTGCAGTTCCCGCCTTCAGGAATCCCATCCGCTCCCGCACGACCGCCATCGTCTCGCCGGCGAGGGCCCGGGCCTTCACCGCCCCGTCGTGGAGGATCTCGTCCACGCGAGCCGGCCGTGCCCGGAGTTCCGCCGCCCGCTGGCGGATCGGCGCCAGCGTCGCCGCCATGTTGTCGGCCAGCACCTTCTTGCAGTCGAGGCAGCCCCACTTCGCCCCGCGGCAGTTCTCCGCCACCGTCGCCACCGTCGCCGCAGGGGAGAACTGCTCGTGCAGGCTGTAGATATTGCAGTCCTCCGGGTGCCCGGGATCGCTCTTCCGCACCCGGGCCGGGTCGGTCTTGGCCGGGCGCAGCTTCTGCCAGATCTCCTCCGGCGACTCCAGAACCCCGATCGTGTTGCCGAGGCTCTTGGACATCTTGGCTTCGCCGTCGAGGCCCCGGATCCGCTTCGCCTGGGTGAGCAGAGGTGCCGGTTCCGGAAAGAAGTCCTCTCCACCGCCAAACTCGGCGTTCCACTTCCGGGCGATCTCGCGCGACAGCTCGAGGTGCTGGGTCTGGTCCTCGCCCACCGGCACGAGGTCGGCCCGGTAGAGCAGGATGTCCGCCGCCATGAGTACCGGGTAGGCCAGGAGCCCGGCCGGCACGCTCTCGAACCGCTGCGACTTATCTTTGAACTGGGTCATCCGCTCCAGTTCGCCGATCGGTGTCAGCGTGGTGAGCAGCCACTGCAGCTCGCTGTGCTCCGGCACGTGCGACTGGACGAAGAGGGTCGAACGCACGGGGTCGATGCCCGCGGCCAAGAGGCCGATCGCCATTTCCCGGGTCCGCTCGGCCAGTGTCGCCGCCTCATACTTGCCGGTGATGGCGTGCAGATCCACCACGCAGAACAGGCAGTCGTACCGGTCCTGGAGCCGGACCCAGTTGGCGATGGCGCCAAGCCAGTTGCCGATGTGCAGTTCGCCCGAGGGTTGAATACCGGAGAAGACGCGTCCCATGAAGGCAAGCTATCCACCCTGCCAGAGCGCCGCAAGATGCCATCAGCCAACGACTTAGTGCGTCTGGCCACTTCGGCGGCGAGTGCCGCCGGCCAGTACCTGCGGGGGGTGGACCGCCCCCGCGATCCGGCCGCCTGGGGGAGCAAGGGACCCTCCGATTGGGTGACCCACGTGGACCGGAACTCGGAGGCGCTGATCACCGGGATCCTGCTCGGCGCGGAGCCGGGTTCGACGATCGTCGGCGAGGAGCTGAACCCGGGCCTGGTGAGCCGCGGCCTGGTCTGGATCGTGGACCCGCTCGACGGCACCACGAACTTCCTCCACGGGCTCCCGGTCTACGCGGTCTCGATTGCGGCGGCCATCGACGGGGTGCTCGAAGCCGGCGTCGTCCTCCACGTGCCGCTGGACCAGTGCTACCGGGCCACCCGTGGCGGGGGCGCATGGCTCGGCGAACAGCGCCTCGCCGTCTCCACGATCGAGGAGCCACGCCATGCGCTGATCGGAACCGGCTTTCCCTATACCCGGTTCGACCGCCTGGTCGAGTACCAGCGGCAATGGGGCCGCATCGTGCAGGGTTGCGCGGGAGTGCGCCGGCCGGGGTCGGCGGCGCTGGACCTGGTGGACGTCGCCGCCGGCCGGTTCGAGGGATTCTGGGAGCAGCACCTGTCAGCGTGGGACATCGCGGCGGGAACGCTGCTGGTGCGCGAAGCGGGGGGGCTGGTGACCGACTACAGCGGCCGGGACCTGGGCGTCGAACACGGCGAGGTGCTGGCGGGGAACCCGGCGATACACAGCTGGCTTCGGAGTCAACTCGAAGCGCGGTGACAGGCGGACGGGCGGACGGGCCGAAGGTGTCTGGCGAGACGGCCGCGGAGCGGCGAATGGACCAGGCGGGGCTCTCAGCCCCGCGACGTCACGAGTAGGGCGGGCCACTTGCGCCGTCGAGCAGATCCCTCGTGGCCTTCGGCCCCTCGGGAGAGGAGTTGGATGGGATGGCTTCGGCTCCTTCGGGGCCTCGCAATGACAGAAGTGCGGGCCGGCTCCCGCTCACCGCTTACCGCTCACGTTGTTGCAGTTCCCTCCTCTGGATCAGTCCGGCCCCAGCAGTGACACCGTGAGGTGAGCCCGGTAGCTCGAAAGTGGAGTCGGCGGGTCCTGGTGTCGCTCCGGGGACACGCCAATCAGTTGAATCGAGTAGCTCAGAAAGATCGCCTGGCGGCGGAGCGCGTCGGTGCTCAGGGTGAGCGTCGAGTCCTGCGCTCCCTGACGGGCGCTCACCTCGACCTGCGCCTCTCCTGCCGAAATGCAGAGCACGCCGAGCGGGCACCGGGTGTCGAGCGGGACCGTGATGAACTGAATCCGCAGGCCATTCGTTCCGACCACCGCCGTCTGCCCCGGCGCCAGGTCGAATTCGGTGCCTAGCGGAATCGACCCAGAGGGGCCGGTGCTCGAGGAGCAGGCCGAGACCGCCAGGAGTGCGGCAACGGCGAATGCCATCGAAGGGAGTCGGCGGAGGACGGATAAGTCGGGGCGGTACATCGGATCCCTCGGATCAGGCCTGGCTCAATTGTGAGAGCGGGTGCGCCGCCACGCAATGGGGTGGCGCAGAATGAGACAAGGGGCAGAGGGGCAGAGGGGCAGAGGGGCAGAGGGGCAGGCCGAAGGTAACCGGGGGCCTGCCCGCGTCTCCCGCTCACCGCTCACCGCTCACGCGGTTGCAGTTCCCGCTCCCAGCTCCCCGCTCCCTCTAGACCGTCAGCACCCGCGTCCCGTTGGGCGTTATCGCCACCGTATGCTCGAAGTGCGCCGACAGGCTGCCGTCGGCTGTAACGACGGTCCACTTGTCGGGCAGGGTCTTGGTGGTGTAGTCGCCCTGGGTGATCATCGGCTCGATCGCGATGGTCATGCCCTCGCGGAGCAGCGGCCCCCGCTTGGGGCGCCCGTGGTTCGGCACCTGGGGCTCCTCGTGAAACGCCGCACCGATCCCGTGGCCCACCAGCTCCCGCACCACGCCGAACCCCGCCGCCTCGGCGATGGTCTGCACCGCGTACCCGATGTCGCCCACGTGGTTGCCGGCGATCGCGGCGGCGATACCGGCCTGGAGGCACTGCTGGGTCACCTCGAGCAGGCGCCTGGCGTCCGGGGAGATTTCGCCCACCGGGAAGGTCGCCGCGGAATCGGCATGGAGCCCTTCGAGGTGCACCCCCACGTCCACCGAGACGATGTTGCCCTCGCGGAGGATCCGCTTCCGGCTCGGGATCCCGTGCACGATCTCCTCGTTGATCGAGGTGCAGAGCGTCTTGGGAAAGCCGTAGAGGCCCTTGAAGGACGGTGTGGCCCCCGGGTGACTCCGGATGAAGGCCTCGGCCACGTCGTCGAGCTCCGCCGTGCTGATGCCCGGGCGGACGTGCTCCGAGACCCTGGCCAGGGTCCGGGCCACGATGTGGCCGGCCCGGGCCATGATGTCGATTTCGCGGGGGGATTTGAGGGTAATCATTGAGATTGGAGGATTGCCGGATTGAAGGATTGTCGGATTGGCCAGCTGTTCATTCCTTCAATCCATCAATCCTTCAATCCGGCAATTCACTCTATTTGCCAAGAACCGATTTCACCCGCGCCGCGACATCCTCGACCGTCCCGACCGCCTCGATCCGCTGGACGCCGCCGCGGGTGCGGTACCACTCGAGGACCGGTGCCGTCTGGTCGCGGTAGGCCCTGAGGCGGGTGGCCACGGCGGCGGGATCGTCATCGGCCCGGCCCTCGATGCCCCGGCGCTTGTCGAGCCGTGAGAGGATCTCCTGGTCGGCCACGTCGAAGAAGAGCAGGTAGTCGATCTTGCGGCCGAGCTCCGCGAGCAGCTTCGCCACGCCTTCGGCCTGGGCGACGGTCCGCACCACGCCGTCGAGGATGACCCCCTTGGAGGCCTCGGGCTTGGCCACCTCCTCGCGGACCACGCCGAGGATGATGTCGTCGCTGACCAGGTGGCCCGCTTCCATCACCGCCCGTGCCTTGAGGCCCAGCGGCGTCCCGCGCTTCACCGCGTCGCGGAGCAGGTCGCCGGTGGCGAACTTGGGCAATCCCAGCCTTTCGGCCAGGATCGCGCCCTGGGTGCCCTTGCCGGCCCCGGGGGGGCCCATGAGGAGGATGTCCATCGGTGACCGTTCGGCCTCCGCTGAGGGGAAAACGGTGAACGGGGAACGGCGAACGGGGGGTGCAGCGTCCGTTCGCCGTTCCCCGTTCCCCGTTCCCCCGGTCCTACATGAACCGCTGCTGCCGCCCCCGGAACTTGACCCGGCCGCCCATCATCAGGCTGTCGTATTTCCGGAGCTGGCGGTGCTGCTGGATCTGAGCGATCGTGTCGAGCATCACGCCCACCACGATGAGGACGGAGGTCCCGCCGAACTGCTGGGGGAAGCTCAGCTTGCGACTGATGAGCACCGGCACCAGCGCCACGATCGCCAGGAAGATCGCGCCCGGCAGGGTGATCCGCGCCAGGACGCCGTCGATGTAGTCCGCGGTGCTGGCGCCTGCCTTCACGCCCGGAATGAACCCGCCCTGCTTCTTCAGATTCTCGGCCAGATCCACGCTGTTGAACACGATCGAGGTGTAGAAGTAGCTGAACAGCATGATCAGGATGGCGAAGGCGACGTCATACGGCAGGTCGCCGGGATTGAAGAAGTCGGCGACGGCGCGGAGCCAGGTGTTCTGGGTGAAGCTGGCCATCGTGGCGGGGACGATGATGATCGTCTGGGCGAAGATGATCGGCATCACGCCGGCGGTGATGAGCCGGATCGGAATGTAGGTCTTCTGGCCCTCCTGGATCCGCCCCCGGCCCATCACCTTGCGGGGAATCTGGATCGGGAT
>Ga0209048_10006347_pt1 | contig 11077 bp, 14 predicted proteins | sample FrelakmetCRP12CR_FD_187146 | JGI IMG/M metagenome (GOLD analysis project Ga0209048, IMG submission 187146) | Freshwater lake sediment microbial communities from the University of Notre Dame, USA, for methane emissions studies - CRP12 CR (SPAdes)... | ecosystem: Environmental > Aquatic >... | reverse complement strand
TTGGGTGCAGATCAACTTCAATGGCGCGAAAGTCATCGATCATGTCGTCGTCTATACGGTGCAGGACAATTACCAGAGCCCGATCGAGCCGACCGACACAATGACCTTCAGCCAATGGGGCGTGACCGACTTTACCGTGCAGGGGTGGAACGGAAGCGCGTGGGTGACCCTGGGCACGGTCAGCGGCAACAACCTGGTCAAGCGCACGGTGAGCTTTACGCCGTACACCACCGACAGCATCCGCATCAACATCACCAATGCGCTGGCTTCCTACTCGCGTCTCACCGAAATCGAGGCGTGGGGCAACTAGCTGGTGTATCTGGCCGCCGATTTAGCCGGCACTATCCGTTACCCGCGTGGCATCCATGTCTTCACCCGCTTGATCAGTGAGCATAATACTTGATTGACGCGCGCCCCAAGTCCTCTTACGTGACTGCAGTGCCACGTACAAATGTACAAGACCAGCGCCTACGCGTTAACCTCCATTTCATGGATCGTAGGGTTCATCTTCCGCTCTCTTTCGCTTCATGCCTGAGAAAGCCACCCGGGGACACCCTGCATAAAGTTTGTATCCTTCAGTCATACGACGCTCATATCCGCTTCGGAGTCTACGATGCATCAGAGCAGCTTCAACGCGATGCAATGCTTGGTACAAAAGCTGCTGGCACGTGCAGCCCAGAAGCAAATTCGCGTTCTTGATGTCGGCTCGATGGTGGCCGAAGAGGACCAGACTAGTTACAGAAGTATTTTTGATAATTTCCGTAATGCGACGTACACGGGCTTGGATATGGCTGCCGGAAAAAACGTTGATATTGTCGCTGAGGACCCTTACATATTTCCTCTGGAATCGGAATCATTTGATTTGGTCATAAGCGGGCAAGCATTTGAGCACATTGAATTCCCGTGGCTAACCATCTGCGAAATTGCGCGTGTGTTGAAACCAGGCGGATCCGCAGTCGTTATTGCACCCAGCTCCGGGCCCGAACACAGATACCCTAAAGATTGCTGGCGATTTTATCCTGATGGGATGAGGGCCTTGGCCAAGTGGGCGGGGCTTGAGTGCATTGATGTGGTGACAAACTGGCAGCAGACGAAGAGATTCATGTGGGGAGATACAATTGGAGTTTTTCACAAAGGTGGAACTGCACACCCAAGCCCTGATCTGCCGCTGGTGAAGACCGGTGACCTACAGCAAGTGCTCAAGATTTGGACGCTGGCGTCATCGTTTCCCAACCGTTCTCCGCAAATCGCTGGCAACATTATGCGCCGTGTCTTAGATAGACACATCCTTTGGCGCTTCAAAAAATAAGGTGGAAGATTCTGGTAACGGTCGCGCCGGCGGCAGATAACAGAATTCGACCGTGAGAACGCAAACCAGAAGAAGATGTACTCCGGGCGAACATTGGTACGTCACGCGCCGCAGTGTGTCGTCGCAAGAAACTCTTGCTAGTCGGGGTTGCAGACGCAACAGGGCCGCGCCCATACCGCATGCTCGGCGCTGGCGCGAGTCCCCGTTTTCGTTGCGGTTGACATTGAAATTGGATCGGTCGTGAGGGAACATGCTGACAGTCTCCAATTTGAGTCTCAGATGGCATAGAATCCACGCTCTCGACCGGCAGCGCGTTACCACCCGTGATTACGGCAATTAAAAATATCATCGACTACCGCGAACTGATCGCGGTTCTCGCTTGGAAAAACATTACCGTACGCTACAAACAAGCGTACTTGGGCATAGGCTGGGCCGTCCTCAAGCCGCTTACTCTCATGCTGGTCTTCACGCTGGTGCGGAGCTTTGTTGGTATCCCAAGTGGCAATGTCCCATACCCAGTCCTCGCCTTCGCCGCGTTGATGCCCTGGATATTTTTTCAGGAATCGGCCTCTGAAGGTGTGCTGAGCGTCGTCGGCAACGCAGCTCTGATCCGCAAGATCTATTTCCCGCGCGAGATTTTTCCGATCACGGCGATGACGACAAAACTCGTCGAATTGTGCATCAATGCGCTGATCCTGGCGTTGCTCATGTGGTGGTTCGGCATGCTGCCAAACGGACAGGTTTTCTGGGCGCCAGTGATCATCATCTACACAATGCTCGCCTCCCTCACCATCGCACTCGCCGGCGCTGCGATCAACGTTTATTACCGCGATGTGGGTGCCGGGCTTCCCACAATGCTTTCCCTGCTCATGTACGCCTCGCCAGTAATCTATCCGCTGGAGATGGTCAAGAACAAACTGCTCGTCCAGCGGGCGGCCGGCCAATGGTCGGACGTGCTGTACACGCTGTACACCCTGAATCCTCTCGCCGGCATAATCGAAAGTTTTCAGAACGTTGTGCTGCGGGGTCTGCCGCCAGACCTCACGGCGTTGATGCCGGGGATGATCCTGGTGGCGATCGCGCTGCCACTCAGCTATCTATTCTTCAAGCATGCTGAGTTGTACTTCGCCGACGTCATTTGACCGCGTCCGCCCGGAACACTCTGATTAACCATGGCCATCATCGAGGTCAGCCATGTCACCAAGGAGTTCCGCCTCGGCGAACTGCACAGTGCAAAGCAGTCCGTGTTTGACGCGATGGCACGCCTGCGCGGGCGCTCTGCGCGCCAGCGGGCGCCATTCAAGGCGCTCGACGACGTGGACTTCAAAGTCGAGTCGGGCGAGGTACTGGGGGTCATCGGTCACAATGGCGCAGGCAAGAGCACCCTGCTCAAGATGCTGGCTGGCATCAGCAAGCCGACTCGCGGGAGCATCGCAGTACGTGGAACGATTGCGCCACTGATCGAGGTCGGTGCAGGGCTTGTCGATGACCTTTCGGGCCGCGAGAACATCTATCTGAATGCATCCATCCTTGGCCTCAAACGGGCGGCTATTGCGCGCAAGTTCGACGAGATCGTCGCCTTTGCGGAACTCGAGGAATTCATCGATACACCGATCAAGCGTTACAGCTCCGGGATGAAGGTCAAGCTCGGCTTCGCCGTCGCCACCAGCATCGAATCAGAGATCCTGATTGTCGACGAGGTGCTGGCCGTTGGTGATCTGGCGTTCCAGCGCAAGTGCTTTGATCGAATGGAGGACCTGATCAAGCGACAGGGCCGCACCGTGCTTCTTGTGAGCCACAACATCCGACAGGTGGAGCGTCTCTGTACCCGCGTCCTCCTGTTGGAGCACGGCAAGGTGATCAACGATGGCGCTCCAACCGATACATGTAATCTCTTCTATGAAATCAGCGACAAGCGCATCCACGAAACCAAGTTGAGCGCGGCAGCGGGGTCAGGGCGCACAGCAACGAGCGGCAATGCAGAAGTTGAGTCGGTCGTCATGTTCGACGAGCACGGAAATGCTGTGAATGAGATTGGATACTTGGATGATGTGGAAATCCGCGTCGGTTATAGAGTCCTGGTCAACCTTCCCGACCCCATCTTCGGCATCGGCATCCACACAACGGATTTTCTGTATCTGGCTACGAGCCAGAGCATCGGATCGCTACCGACAGAGACGCTGCTGCCAGGGCACTACGTGCTCAGCTATAAGATTCGTCGGTTCCCGTTTCTACCCGGAGTATATTCATTGCGGCTAGGCGTCGCTCTCGGCGGATCCTTCCAGCCGGTGCTTTACAGTGAAAACGCGCTTTCGTTCCAAGTCTTGGGCAAGGATATCAATCGCGCCGTCCAGACGGGCTACCGGGAGGGGTTTGTCGCGCTCGATGGCGATTGGGAATTGAGCGCGCAGGACCTCGACGACGCCACATCGGGGCCGGGATCGCGACGCGACGGAGTCGCTTATGCGCTTGACGGCTCTAGCAGTCTGTCGGACAAACATGACGCACGGCGATAGCGAGTGCCGGATCGCGCACGCCTAATCATCAACCATGGATAAATCGTATACGTACGAAATTTCACTGGACGACGATGGCGCTGCTGTGCGCACGCTATCTCTTGTTGGCCAAGGGAAGAGCGTTCTTGAGATTGGGTGCGCGTCTGGCTCTCAGTCAAAGATACTCAACAGCAGAATGGGATGCACGATCACGGCGATCGAGGTCAATCCTGAGGCGGCCGAGCATGCTAAACCATACTGCAAGCGCATAATCCTGGACAGCATCGAGAAAGTAGACTTAGACACCTGCTTATCTGGAGAAAAATTCGATGTCGTCCTATTCGCGGATGTCCTGGAGCATCTTTATGACCCGCTCGCGGCATTACGTAAGGTGATTCCTCATCTGCGCGAGGGCGGTCGCGTGGTCGCTTCAATTCCAAATATCGCGCAAATCTCGGTGATTTATGACTTGATTTACGGGAAATTCGAATACACGCAGACCGGCATACTCGATGACACGCATATTCGTTTCTTTACACGGCGATCGGTGGTCGATCTCTTTACAAAGGCGGGTTTGTCAATCAATTGTCTGGATCGCGGGACGATAGAAATAGAAAGAGAAAATGTCTACTACCCGAAAGATGATCGGGACCGAGCTGTCATTGACTTTATCCGTACCCATAACCCGGAATGCATGACCTCTCACTTTATTGTTGAGGCTTCGATCGACAAGATTGGCGGCGATAATCTGAAGCTCAGACAAGCCCAGGCGGAGCTTCGCAGTCTGGAGGGACTGGCGCTTGCAAAGGAGGGCGGTCTCTGTTCGCAAGAATCGCGCGCCAGGAAGATGTCCGCGGATCTGGCATGGCTGCAACTTGGGATTGTTCCACGCATTCTTCGCAGGCTTGGAATCAAGTAGCGGTCGACGAGGAAGATGAATGACGCGTAAGCTGTTCCGCCAAGGGCCGGCGCCTAACGTCGTCGTCTACTCGCCCTACCCGGAAACCCACGCTTGCGCATACATACGAATCGTCGCGCCGATGCGGGCCGCAACATGGAATGTAATTTGGGCTCCAAAGCAAGGTCGGTCGTGGCAGTTGCTTGACGCTGAGATTGCTCGCACTGCAGACCTCATCGTAGTACAGCGCCAGTTTCCCTCCGTGGCTACAGAGGATGTGCTAAAGGCGTTGTTGCGGCTAAGAATTCCTATCGTCTACGATCTGGATGACATGCTTCTGGATGTCCCGAGGTCACACCCCAGTCAGGTTGAACTACACAAGCGTACTCCCTACATCAAGTGGGCTCTGCGGGAGGTCGACCTGGTCACGGTATCGACGTCACAGCTCCAACAGTCGCTCAAGGGATATACCTCGCGCCCGGTGCGCGTTCAACCCAACCTCGTCGACTGGGCGCTGTTCGACAAACCGCCGAGGAAGCGCAATGGAACAGTTTGTTTCCTGATATCTGGAACATCGACTCATCGATCAGACTGGGTGCTCATTGAGGAGCCTCTTGCAGAGATCCTGGCCCAATATGGCAATGTGGCGAAAGCCGTCTTCTTTGGGCAAGCCCCCAGGAGATTCGCCGATCACCCCTCGGTCAATGTCATCGAATTTGAAGACCGCTATGCACAATATGCATCGCGCCTGCGGACTCTGGATATTGACGCCGCATTGGTTCCCCTGGAGGACAATGAATTTAATCGCTGCAAGAGCGACATCAAGTGGCTGGAATATTCGGCTGCGGGCATTCCCGGAGCCTATAGCGACGTAATGCCGTATCGATCGTCAATTCGCCACCGTGCATCGGGGCTGCTTGTCGCCAATACCGCAGATGCATGGTTTGAGGCCATGGATGTGCTTGTATCCGACCCACAAGCGACCTCCTTCATGATCGACAATTCCCGCCAACAGGTGCGTGAGAAATATTCTGTCGAGAGCGCGACTGCGAGTTACATCGCAATGTACGAGGACCTTCTTGGCCACAAGCATAGACGCGCGATCTTTTCCGGGCTGTCGACACTCGGGCCGCGGCTGATGACGCGGGCGCAGCGAGCTGTAACCGGCTCGCCATTCCTCGGCAGGCATGTCATGTGGCGCATAAACAAGAAGTGAGAGAAGTCGAGGCGGAAGTCCGACAGCGCAAACGAAACGAGTCTTCGGCGGCGTGCCGAAGGCACTTCTCTCTATGATATCCACACCAGAGCAAAGCTGCAGAGCGGTAATCTGCATGACCACCTTCAATCGCATCGACTGCGCACGCATCAATCAGGAAATTATCAAGCTGAACTACAAGAAGACGTTTCCTATTGTGCATGCGTGTTCCAGCAGCAGCTATGAAAGATATCTGGAGGACTTGCTCGTCCGCTGCGAACCAGAAAACTTGAAAGCGGGGGCACTCGACCTGCTTCAGCGATCCCTGCAGGCGGCGACCGAAAGATTCGCGCCGGAGTATATCGTCCACCTCGAGGGGGACACGTGGATCATGGACGAAGACATAATCCATGACATCATTTCAGACATGGAGAGAAATATGAGCCTGATGATTTGTACGTCTGCGTGGGACGAGGACTGGCTGGCATTCAGATATCTCGAGCAGCCCAGCGCTCTGTTGAAAATGCACATGCTCTACGCCAAGATCGTACGCAGATTCGGCAGGCCCTATCATCTGAAATGCACGGATAGCCTTGCGACTCAATTCTTTGTGATACGGGCGACGCCAGAGGTCATCGACTGCTTTGCACGTGTGAAGGCAGTCAAGGGAATGGATCTCGAGCAGGCACTGTACCGATCTTTCATCCAGCGATTTGGAAAGGACAATATTCTGCGCTTGCGCATGCGCGAACCGATTCATCCTTACAACCGATATGTCTGTGAGAAACTTTCGCTCTATTCCCAACATTGGCCAGCGAGAGGCACGGCAAAGGATGGTCGCGATCCGACGCATCCACGGTATATATCGCCAAGCGTCGACGGTAAGCGCGAAACACTGCTAAAGCACCCATCCATTCGCAAGGGGAAATACCTCCAAAAGCTTCTGCATGCCCAAAGTTTCGATTACTACAACCCGGGGGCTTCCCGTACCTAGCTGCGCACGATGTAGCGCTTTAGGCATCGCTGGATTTCGGTCGTCGATAGACTTTCAGCAGTGCGGCGGGCAACGTAGGCGCGGGTGCGCGGGTCGCTCCTTATTCTCACCATTGAGATGCTCCACAGCGCGTTGCTCGCCGCGCGATCACAACCAGGATTGAGACGATGTCGTGTCGTTTTTCCCGACGACGCTTCCAACGGGCTCACGCCACACAATGGGGCCAGTGCTGCTTCGCTGCGCAGCCGGTCGGGATCGCCCGCAGCGCGCTCAAACGGGCGTTCTCGTAGCCCTCAGCCCAGGCCCGGCGCGAATAGCCGAGCGTCAACACGAACACATGTACGACGGCGGGGCGAACATAAAGCGCACCGGCACCTCCCCCCAATCGACCTGGGCCTGCTCACCCGGCTCGGTCTCGAAGCGACACCGTGTAAGTGCCGCCGCGCCAGCTTCGGTGCGCAACGGTCGCACTGCGTTGCGGACCGTATCGTAACCGCCGAGGTAGCGCCGCGTAGCGTGGAACTCCTGGAACAGTATTCGCGCCGAGCAGCTCACCGCCGGCGCCCGTTCGACCAACCACGCCTGGTGCGCCGACAGCACCGTCTCGGCCACCGGCGTGCGGCGATACGGCATCCACTCCGCCCGGCGCAGGCCACTACGCAGCGTCTTGCGGTCGAGTGCTGTCACCCGCGCGATCTGCGACACCGATTGCCCCTCGGCGCGCATCCGGCGCACCTCTTCCCATCGCTCCTTGCTGATCGCTGGCATCTCCGCGCCCACCTCGGGCACGGCAACCATAACCGGTTCGTCGACCACCACTTCGCCCACTCCTTGATTCCCTTCCATCTGCGATCTCCTGATCAACGATGGGTGGGGAAAATTCAATTCCCACAAGTGGGGATTTTTGCATTTCTACTGACGGAGGAAGGCAACGAACTCGCCTCTGGCACTTCGCAGCCCCACGTTGCGGGCAGGATATGGTCCTGCCCGGGGGCGTGTGAAGCAAGGTAATTCGTTCGGCTTATTGCGTCACGAGGCCGGACGCGATGCCCGGCGACGCGTCAGTGGATCCGTCGTCGACCGTGCTCAGTTCCACGTTGCCGTAGCTTTGGTACTGTGCCGATTCGACAGCCTCCTTCAGATAGGGCGCCGCGTTAAAGCAAGGTATGACGACGGAGATGGGGGGATTGATCACGACGGGCGAAGCCTGGAGAACCAACCTCCGCGCCCGGTGGTCACCGTGCCGCGCATGAGGACCGAGCGCGCGTTGAGTTTGGACGCATGCTTCGTGACGTTCGCATCGGTGATCATCAGCACGACCACCTTGTCGCCTTCGCTGGATTCTATCCTGCGCACGAAAGACTCAGAGGTGAGATATTTGTCATAATAATCCATTACCTGCCGCCGCATCTGAGCGATTTCGTTTCCGTCCATCTGCAGCACTTCGTTCAACTTTTCGATCAGATCAACTTTGTCATCGAAGGCGATGCAGGTTTTTCGGTGCTCCAGGTGCGGATCCAACCATTCCGGGTAGTTGGTGATCGGGATGGCACCCACCGCCATGGCCTCAATGATGTTGTGACACATCGGCATGACAAAGCCCGGCGGGCAGAGGAAGAAATCGCTCGTTGCGAGATTTTGCAGCCAGCGCGTCTCGTGGATGCGGGGCTGGTTCTGATCCATGATCAGGCATTTGTTGTCGTAGCCGCTCGCACAGGCGCTGTCGAGATGTTGTTCGCCCTGAACCAGAAGCACCTTATCGCCCATTCCCTGAAGTATCGCATTGATCACGTCGAGGCGCGGCAGCTTCGGTTTGGGATAGAGGATGCGATTCTTGACGTAGCCTTCGCTATCTCCTGAAAAGAAGACCCTCATCCTTTTCTCGCTGGCGCGACATTTTTGCAGGCGATCTCGAAGATTCGGCCCATCATGAACCGGGTGCACCGGATAGGGCATGAGTATCGGTTGGGCGAACCGGTACGCCGAGAATACGTCGAAGCGGACCTGGACTTTCTTGCGCCACGGGCGCGCGCCCAGCGCCACGTCCCGCTCGTCGAAGAGGTAAATCGCCCGCGACGTGTCGATGGGAACAGTATCAGTCACCCTAACGTTCGGCAGCAAGCAGGCCATGCGTCCGTATTTGTTCAATGCTGCGGGTGCCAGGTTGTCGGCGAGCGTTATGTGATAGCCGGACAGCGCGAACGGGTTCAGAAGAGCGAAAAGCAAACGACCCATTTCTCCGAGTATTTCGTCGTTAATGAACTTCGCGAACACGATCGGCGACTCGCCACTTTTTACCATCTCGATTTCCTCGGGAATCCGCATTGGTACGATTCGGCCAACCATTCGCTGGCTCTGGCAAAGCAATTCTACCGAAACCCTGCATTTCGGCCGTCGACAAACCGTAACCTCAGAAGTCAATTCGCTGCATCCGGCGCCCACGCCGTGCGGTGCCAGGACAAGTTGTTTGGTCCAGCCTGTACGATCCAATCCGCTGCGAATTCAGTATTCCAACGCGCACGTATGCGCCGCGGTTGTGTCACTTCCGCGTGGAAAGGCGTGCCTCCGACTCGATCGTGCTGTCGGCGGCATTGCGAGAAGAATCTTCAAGCGGTCTTGCTGATCGGCTCGGCGGCAATGAGAATCGTCGTTCGATCAACAGGAACAGAAAAGCCGATGGAACCAGTGTGCTTGCGGGTGCGAAAGTGTTGAGCAGGAGCTCACGGTGGTTACGGACGGTGCGCGCGAATTTCTTGATGGGGCCGATGCGCGAGCGCAGGGCCTTGCTGCACCATTGGTCGAGGAACTTGCCGGCCCAGGTCGGGGAGTCGTACTCCCAGAACTGCTGGAACTCTTCCTTCAACAGGTACGCGCGCACGCTTTGCAGGTTGTAGCGCAACAGGTCGCGCAGCCGGAGCCGCTGCTGGTCGGTCAGGTGTTCAGGCCGCTTGCGCAGGCACCAGCGCGATTTCTTGAGCGTTGACTCGTACCCCCCTTGCGCCATGCGCCGTGCTTCGGCAGCGCGCACATCGTCGAGTGCCAGGTTCATCTTTGCCACGACGTGGAAACGGTCCAGGATACTGAGCCCGGTGGGGCAGTGCTTGGCGACGAGGTCCAAATAGGGCTTCCACATGTCCGAGCAAATGAATACGATCGTAGCAGCCAGTTCCTGGCCGATCATGGCAAACAATTGGGCCAAGCTCTCGCTGGTGCGCTCCTTGCCGACCCACAGCAAGCGGTTGCAGCCGGATTCGATCTGATAGACCAGCGTCAAGTAGTGGTGGCCGCGGCCGTAGGCGATTTCGTCGACGCCGATGGCCTTGACCGCATCGAGTTGCCGGTGCTCGTGCCCCCACTGCACGACGTACTCAACTGCGTGGCCGACCTTCTCCCAACTGGTGCGAAAGCTCCTTGCGGTCTTCTGCCACGACAGCTTGCGCGCCCAGTGTGCCAACCGCGCAGCATTTAGGCGCGGGTCAGCGTGTGTTTGCCGGTGGCCAGGGCACCTGCTCGACTTTGACCCCGCAGGCTCGGCACTGCACTCGGCGCATGCGGTAGAGGAGCTCGGCGGCGAAGCCCCAGACCGGGATGAACTCGAAGCGTCGCTCGGGGATCAGGTCGTAGCCACGCGCAGGCTTGCCGCAGCCCGAGAAATGCGCCTTGGAGCCAGTGCGCGGGCGCACCTTGATCTCGATGGTCTTGCGCGCTTCGACCAGACGCACACTGGCGTAGACAAATCCCGGAAAATGATGGCAGGCATTGAGCAGGCGGGTGAGCAGCATGGTCAGGCAACCCAGGCAATTCGACACGCACGGCATTGTCTCACCGGAGGACGAAGCCTTGCTTCGGCACGCCTGCCCGGATCTGGACGAGTGGCCGCTGCGTTGGCAATACGAAGCCGCGGACCTGGCTCTGGGTGCCGCCATCGTCGCCATGCTCAAGCCCTTCCTGCTCGACCTGCTGCGTGGCACCCTCTCGAAGAGAACCTTCAATCGCCACCGCGACAATCTGTGGCTGGTCGGTGGGGAGATGATCCGTCGGCGGCACGACGACCCCGACCTGAAACGACTGCCTGTAGACAAATATGTTCGGCCACTACTGTCCGGTTAAAACGCGAATAGATTCAGTTGGTTGTTAAGCATGGTGCTGTCGGAACTGGAATCGCAGCCCGGAAATGCTTGCTGCA
>Ga0209048_10006346_pt1 | contig 11079 bp, 8 predicted proteins | sample FrelakmetCRP12CR_FD_187146 | JGI IMG/M metagenome (GOLD analysis project Ga0209048, IMG submission 187146) | Freshwater lake sediment microbial communities from the University of Notre Dame, USA, for methane emissions studies - CRP12 CR (SPAdes)... | ecosystem: Environmental > Aquatic >... | reverse complement strand
TAATGTACTATTAACACTATTTGAAATGCATTGATCTAAAATTCACAGGAGGTTAAAAGTGCCGTCAGGTGAATATGGATTATTTTTTGTCGCGTTTAAAAGGTTATTTATCATGTCTGCCTTTCATTCTATGCAACTAATGAATTATTGTCCGGTATATACACCGTAAATACTGAGCCTTTGCCGTATTCACTCTTGACCTCGATTCTCCCGCCGTGCGCCTCTACAAGCTCCTTTGCAATGGTAAGGCCAAGGCCAAGGCCTCCGTCAGACGTCTTATAGAACCGCTCAAAGATAAAGGGGAAATCCTCCTTTTTAATGCCGGCGCCTGTATCGGTTACATCTATATATATTTCCCTTCCCGCGGCTCCCGCTTTTATGCCGACGCTTCCTCCCATGGCTGTTGCCCGCAAGGCATTGCTGATAAGGTTGATCACAATCTGACTGAGTTTGTCCGGGTCCGCATACAGGCTCATTTCATCACATTCAAATTTCAGGGTTACGCCTTTATCAATAAACAATTTTTCGAATCTCTCTTTTATGCCTGTCAGAAAAGGTTTTAGTTCTATCGATTGTTTTCTCAATTCAAGGATGCTTGCTTCGGCCCGTGAAAGCTCCTCAAGTCCTTCAATGATGTGCTTCAGCCTTTCCGTCTCTTCAAGTAAAGATTGCAGTCTCTCTCTGTCGGTCTTTATCAGTCCGTCAAGCATTCCCTCGATCTCTCCACGCATTGCGGTAATGGGGGTCCTTAGCTCATGGGCGATATTTGACGTCAGTTTTCTTCTCAGCGACTCATGGACTTCGAGGTTCTCAGCCATAGCGTTGAATGTCTTCGCAAGGTCGCCCATCTCGTCTTTTCCCTTAACCGTTACCCTGCTTTTCACATTCCCTTCGCTTATTCCCTTTGCCGCTGCCGTAAGATTGTTTATAGGGTCAGTCAATTTCCTCGAAAAAATAAAGCTCAGGAGGAGTGAGATTCCTCCAAGTAAAAGAATTGAGAGCAGGAAAAATCTGTTCGATCTCATCTTAAAGACGGTCTCCTTCTCCTGGCCTTCCTGAAAGATCAACGGTCTTATCTCCAAAGCCCCGATGTCCCTGCCTTCGAGAAATAACGGATAATTCGAGAATTCTATTTGGCTGTGCGGCTTTTCTTCCGTCTGAAACCCTGATACGGCGATGATTCTCCTCTTCATGAGAGGCGGCAATGTATCAACCGCTTTATTGGTATTTATTAGTTCATTACTGTAAACATCCTTCATTTTGATCTCATATCCTGACAGCAAAGCCCATATGGTATTCTCCTGAAGCGCCTCTTTATCCCATCCGGAATGCTTCTCGTATGATCCTTCGACGGCAGCCATAAGACGGTAGATTCTGTCCTCTGCCTCGCCTTCAAGATATTCCCCGAAATCACTGATAATCATTTCCCGGAGAAATAGAGAGGCGGAGAGAGAGATCATGGAAACTGAAAACAGAAGGACAAGGTATTTGACCCAGAGGCTTTTAAACATCCTTAATACCGATAAACTTATAACCTACTCCATAAATCGTATTAATGAACAGGGGATTTTTGGGATCATCCTCTATTTTTTGGCGTATATTCTTTATGTGGGCGTCGATACTTCTCTCGTAACCTTCGAACTGATACCCAAGCGCATGCTCTACAAGCTCCCCCCTTGTAAAAACCCTTGAGGGAGAACCTGCAAGCACTGCCAGTATCTTCAGTTCCGTCGGCGTCATGGTTACGGAATCTCCAGCCTTTTTTACTTCATAACTTGCAGTGTCTATCGTGAGGAGCCCTTTGTTGAAACTCATGACTTTTGCGCCCGGCAGATCTTTGCGCTGGGCCCGTTTCAGGACCGCCTTTACTCTTGCAACAAGCTCCTTGGGGCTGAAGGGTTTTACAATATAATCATCGGCGCCCAATCCGAACCCTGCAACCCGCTCTTCTTCGGATGATTTTGCAGTCAGCATAATGACCGGAAAATCTCCGAGTTCCTTCAATTCCTGACAGACATTTTCACCGCTCATGTCCGGCAGCATAAGGTCAAGGACTACAAGGGCCGGCATTTCTTTCAATGCAAGCGCAAGCGCCTCTTTCCCGCTCTCCGCAGCGGATACCCTGTATCCCGCGCCTTCGAGATACACCTTTACTATCCTCGCTATCTTCCTGTCGTCTTCAACAATAAGTATCGGTTGTATCATAAGTTTTTACCCTTCTACCAGTCTTTTCAGTTCATCCCCTTCAAGCACCTCTTTTTCAAGCAGCACCCCTGCAATCTGTTTGAGTTTTTCGACCCTTTCGCCGAGTACGGTCTTTGCCTTTGAGAATGATTCGGTGAGTATCTGTTTTACTTCCTCGTCAATCTCTTTTGCGGTGGACTCGCTGTATTCTTTCGGCTGACTCCATGGCGTCTCAAGGAACAAAGGCCTGCCTTTATCAAAAGATACCGGTCCCAGTTTATCGCTCATACCGTATGCCTTGACCATGCTTGTCGCCATTTCCGTCGCCTTATCGAGGTCGTTCTTGGCGCCTGTAGACGCCTCGCCGAATATTATCTCCTCGGCGGCCTTCCCGCCGAGCATAACGGCCATACGGTCAAGGAGTTCCGATTTGGTTAGCAGGTATCTGTCCTCTGTCGGAAGCTGAATGGTATATCCAAGAGCCGCTATTCCACGCGGTATGATAGATACCCTTCTGACGGGATCGGCCTTCGGGAGTATGCTCGCCACAATTGCATGGCCGCTCTCATGATAGGCAACCCGTTCCCGCTCCTGTTTATTCATGACCCTGCTCTTTTTTTCCAGCCCTGCAATGACCCTTTCTATGGCCTCTTCAAAATCTTTCATCTCGATGAAATCCTTATTCTTTCTTACCGCAAGCAGGGCAGCTTCGTTAACGATGTTTGCAATGTCGGCCCCGACCATTCCCGGCGTCAGCGAGGCAAGAACTTTTAAATTAACGTTATTCCCGAGCGTCACTTTTTTTGTATGTACCTGGAAGATCGCTTCACGCCCCTTGATATCAGGCCTGTCAACAAGTATGTGCCTGTCGAACCTGCCGGGCCTCAGCAAAGCCTGGTCGAGGATTTCAGGCCTGTTTGTCGCAGCCATGATGATGACGCCCTTTTTTGTATCAAAGCCGTCCATCTCCGTAAGCAGTTGGGTGAGAGTCTGTTCTTTTTCATCAACCCCCCCCATAGGACTTACGCCGCGCGCCTTGCCCATAGCGTCAATCTCGTCTATAAAAATAATGCAGGGAGCAAGTTTTTCCGCCTGTGCAAAAAGGTCCCTTACCCTTGCAGCGCCCACTCCGACAAACATCTCCACAAAATCAGACCCGCTTATGCTGAGAAAAGCGACTTTTGCCTCTCCTGCAACAGCCCTTGCAAGCAGGGTCTTACCGGTGCCCGGAGGACCGACAAGCAATATGCCTTTCGGTATCTTCCCTCCGAGACTCTGGAATTTCTGAGGGTTTTTGAGAAATTCGATGACCTCTTTCAACTCGTCTTCAGCCTCTTCCACACCGGCCGCATCTTCAAAAGTGACCTTTGTTTCTCCCTCGACATACACCTTCGCCTTGCTTTTACCGACCGCCATAAAACCGCCGCCCCCGGCGGCTCCCATCCTTTTCAGAAGATATCCCCATATAGCAATGAAGATGAGCATCGGGACTATCCATGAAAGCAACGTCTTGAACCAGGTAATCTCCTGTTTTGCGGTATAACTGACCCCTTTCTCTGTTAGTTCTTTCACAAGATCAGGGTCTTCCATTCTTATGACGGCAAATACATGTATCTCCTGTAGCCGCTTTTTAATTGTCTCATCCTGCATCTTGCGGATTGTTATCAGGCGGTCCTGGGCGCCTTTGACAAATTTTCCTTCTATGGCAGTCGTTGTTACCATGAGATCATTGATTAGACTTTCATTAAGGAGTGTCTTGAATTCGCTGTAGCTGATCGTCGTGAGCTCACGGCTGAGGAAATAATTTTCAAGGAGGATTATTATCGCAAACGCCATGAGGAAATAAATGAGAGTAAATTTAGCTTTCTTTTCCATAAAGCGGACCGGGTCTACTGCTTTTCCAGGACAAAGAGCAGTTGGCCTTCTACAACGAAGCTGTTAAGTTTAACGCATATCTCTACTATCTGTCCGTCAAAAGGCGCAATAATCACATTCTCCATCTTCATAGCCTCAAGATTAGCGATCTCTTCGCCTTTGTGCACGAGGTCTCCGACTTTGAGAGCGCCCCTTTCAGGATTTCCGATCCTCCAGATATTCCCGTTGATAGGCGCGCCGGCCTCGTTCAGACCTTTAGCCATTCTTATCTCGGTCTTCTTGGCCCTTGGGGTTGCGACACTATACACCCTTGTTTTATTGTTCACGCGCATTACAACATGGATTATTCCTTCATGTTCCGCGCCCACTGAAACAAGCTCAATACTGTACGGTTTGCCACGGAGTTCAAAATCCACTTTGTCCCCCGGCTTTTTCAGTCCCTGCCGCCATACGTCCGTAGGCAGAACAAGCGGGGCTTCTCCGTATTTTTCCCTGAATTCGATCATGGCGAGGGCGTCTTTCGGGTGCATCAGATAGAGAATAAATTCCTCTTCCGAAGGTTGTCTCCCGATATGCTCCGATAATTCCTGCCTGATTTTTTCAAGGTCGTCGTCGGGCATTGAATCAAGGGGAGAGAGTTCAATCCTCTCCTTTATCTTCTTTTCCCATTCAGCACCAAAAGTGCTATGATAAAGCCAATCGGGAGGCCATCCCATAGGAAGCTTGCCGTAGTGACCGAGGATCAGGTTTCTGAAATCTCCCGGAGTATTTCTGAAAAGGCCAAGCAGCTCTTCCCGGTCCTCTTCATTTATTGCATTAAAGTCCAGGTTCTTTTCATCGATAAATTTTGTCAGTAGATTTATCAGATGTCTGACTCCGGCATCTCCCTTGGCCTTTGCATATTTATTTACTATACCGCTGCAGGTGACCCAGGTAATCTGTGAGCCGGGGGTAACGTCAAAATAATGGATTATCTTGTTATAAAGAGACATCACCTTGAGGACCGCAGGCATGAAATGGAGGAAGCCGCCTTTTTCAGCCTGCTCGAATGAACTCGGAAAAGCGCCTCCGGGCATCTTGTGAAGGGTCACCGTATGGTCGAATCCCTTAAACGGCGATTCGGCCCAGTCATAATTATTTATCCATTCGCGCACCTTCTGCACTGCCGTCTCCGCCTCTTTTCTGTTGAGATTCACCGGGATCCCCATTTCCTCAAAATAGGCCTGGACGGCAAGAATGGGTGAATGTCCGTAAAAGCGCACAAGCGAATCTTCTTCGACGTCAAAAATCTTTGCTCCGGCCTGGGCAGCGGAAAGCAGCGCCGGCATTGCAAGCCCGTCCGTAATATGTCTGTGGTATTGAATTACCAGCTCGGGATATTTCTGTTTTATTGCATCAATCAGGCTGCCGACCCGTTTGATGCTTCCGACGCCCGCCATATCTTTAACGCAGAAGATGATCCCGGCAGTGCCGCTGCACAGGTCGACGATATCCTTTACCACCTCAAGATAATATTCGTTAGTTGCCCAATCAGCCGTGGTAAAGGATATGGAGGGCTGGAAGAGTCTGCCCCTCTTCATGACGACTTCGGCAACCGTGCGCATGTTCCTTACATCGTTCAGGAACGAGAAACATCTCCATACATCTATATCAACCTTGGAAACCACATATTCTATGACATTCTTCGGATACGGTCTGTAACCGAAAAGGTTTGTCTCGCGTATTAGGGTTTGAAGAAGCACATTAGGCATCTGCTGTCTCAGGATGTCGATCTCTTCAAAGGGGCTTTCTCTCCTGTTCATCACACCCACATGCCAACGGGCGCCGCCGTGGCATTCGGAACTGAACAGCCCCATCCTGTTGTAAAACGGGGCAAGAGTAGAAAGGTCATAGATGCGGTGGCGGTTTTTGTAATCGGACTGCCCGGCGTCACGCATACCCACGGAAGTGAAACACACACCGTTAAGATTGCGTATAGCCTGCACAATCTCTTTCGACGACATTCCGGGTTTAACGAAGATATAATCTTTCATACAATCACATCCAGGACTGAGGACCTAAAGCGGATATTTCCGCAACATATCTTGCTATCTTGAGCACCTCGTCTTCGCTGTTTTTTTCTTTGAACATCGAGATGAGTTCATCCATATGCTCTTCAATGAAACGTGTGGAAAACTCTCCTGCTATGAATGCAGGATGCCTGATAATGCTTAGCAGCAAAGGCGCAAGTGTCTTCACTCCTTCTACGCGGAGGTTCCTGCTAAGCGCCCTGTCCATGACCCTTATGGCGTCTCCCCTGTCTGCGCCTGCCGTTATCAGGAGCATAAAAAGCGAATCGTAATACGGAGGTATATCCGCACCCTCATAAACTCCGGATGCAATCCTTACACCCGGACCCTGAGGGAACTGAAGCCTGGTAATAGTTCCGAATGAAGGGCTGAACGTCTTCGGGTCTTCGGCATTAAGCCTTACTTCCAGCGCCCATCTGTTAGGGTGGATGTCGGCCTGCTTGAAAGGTAATTTCTTGCCCATTGCGGCGTCGATCATGATCCCGACAATATCCAGTCCGGTAATAAGCTCCGTTATCCCGTGCTCAACCTGCAGCCTTGTGTTGACCTCGAGGAAATAAAATTTTTTTGTTGTTGAATCAAAAATAAACTCTACGGTTCCGGCAGAGTCGTAGCCGATCTCTCTCATTAACCGTGTGGCCGTAAAGCATATCTCCTTGCGGAGGTCGTCGTTGATGGACGGAGACGGAGCTTCCTCGACTATTTTTTGGTTGCGTCTCTGGATAGTGCATTCCCTTTCATAAAGATGGACCACATTGCCGTGCTCGTCTCCGACAATCTGGACCTCGATATGCCTGCCGCGCTCGATATATTTTTCAACAAGCACTCTTTCGTCGCCAAAGGATTTCAGGGCCTCCGAACGCGCCTGAGTGAATGCCTGCTGTAATTCGCTCTTGTTTTCAACTTTGACCATCCCTTTTCCGCCGCCGCCTGCAACGGCCTTAATCATGATCGGGAAGGTCACCTTGTCTTCTTTCATCCATTTTTTGATCTGCTCAATGCCGGTGACGTCCATAACACCCGGGATAGTAGGCACATTTGCTTTCTGGGCAAGCTTCTTGGCCTGGATCTTGTTGCCAAGCGCCTTGATGACCTCGGGTTTCGGACCTATCCAGGTAAGCCCTGCATCTATGACCATCTGGGCGAACTTATCGTTCTCTGCAAGAAAACCCCATCCGGGATGTATTGCATCCGAATTGCTCTGAATAGCGGCGGCTATCATCTTCTCCATATTCAGATAAGACTCTGCCGGAGGGGCTTCTCCGATATGAATGGCTGAATCCGCCATAAAAACATGATGTGCAAGACGGTCGGGCGTGCTGTAGACGGTGGTCGTAGGGATCTTCCTGTCCCTGCAGGTATGCATAATCCTGACAGCGGTGACGCCCCGGTTTGCAATTAATATTCTGTTGATTTTTTTAATCATGTTAGAATGCCGTGAAATCTTTTCATAATTTTACCATAAATCTAAAAAATGTTGTGAGGATCATGCATCTGATCTGTCCATATAAATGTCTTAACAACCAAAAATAAGGTATAATAATCCAACTCAAAATATGGAGGAAGTCTATGACGATTACCGAGAAGATTTTGGCGGCGCATTCAGGCAAAAAAGAGGTTTCACCCGGAGAACTTATCAACGCAAAGGTTGACCTGATACTTGCCAACGATATAACCGCGCCCATTGCAATATCGGAGTTTAAAAAAATCGGAGCAAAGGACGTCTTCAACAGAGATAGGATCGCCATGGTCCCCGACCATTTTGCGCCGCAGAAGGATATAAAGGCTGCCGAGCAGTGCAAGATGATGAAAGAATTTTCCAAAGAATACGATCTCAGTCTTTATTTTGAAGTAGGCAGGATGGGCGTTGAACATGCGCTCTTGCCGGAAGAAGGACTTGTCCTGCCGGGAGACTGCATCATAGGCGCCGACAGTCATACCTGCACCTACGGCGCGCTCGGCGCTTTTTCAACCGGCGTCGGATCGACGGATGTTGCTGCCGCTATGGCAACCGGCGAATGCTGGTTTAAGGTCCCTGAATCCATGAAGTTTGTCTACTACGGAAAACTCAATAAATGGGTCGGCGGAAAAGACTTGATACTCCATACGATCGGCGATATCGGAGTAGACGGCGCGCTTTACAGGGCAATGGAATTTGAGGGAGAGACAATACAAAACCTTCCCATGTATGGAAGGCTTACCATGTGTAATATGGCCATAGAAGCCGGAGGCAAGAACGGCATAATCGTGCCGGACAAAATTACAAAGGCTTATGTGAAAAACAGGGCGAAGAGGCCTTTTACCTTTTATAAATCCGCCAAGAACGCCCGTTATGCCGGGGTGCGCGAATACGATTGCTCGCAGATACCCCTCACGGTTTCATGCCCTCATCTTCCGTCAAATACAAAACCCGCTTCAGAGTTGTCCGGGATTGCGATTGATCAGGTTGTTATAGGTTCATGCACCAACGGGAGATATGAAGATCTTTTCGGGGCTGCTATGATTATCAGGGGAAGAAAGGTCAATCCGAACGTAAGGATGATAGTAATCCCTGCAACACAAAAGATATACAGACAGGCGATGAAAAAGGGGCTGCTGGACATCTTTGTTGAAGCCGAGGCCGTAGTTTCCACGCCGACCTGCGGTCCCTGCCTTGGAGGATACATGGGTATTCTTGCAAAAGGCGAGAGGGCTATAGCGACAACCAACAGAAACTTCGTCGGCAGAATGGGACATCCTGAAAGCGAGGTCTACTTGTCGAACCCTGCAGTAGCAGCCGCTTCAGCGGTATTAGGAAGGATCGGGATACCGGAGGAACTGGGGCTATAAATGACGCCTGAAGATAAATTAAAAGGATTAGGAATCGAGCTTCCCGAAGCTCCAAACCCGCTTGGGTCGTATATCCCTGCTGTGAGGACGGGTAATCTGATTTTTCTGAGCGGAATGCTTCCTTTAATACAGGGTAAGCTCGTAAGGCAAGGCAAGGTTGGTGAAGATATCCGAATAGAAGAGGCCGGAGAAGATGTGCGGACTGCCGTAATTAATGCCTTGTCGGTTTTGAAAGCAAATATCGGGACTCTTAATAATGTCAAAAGATGCGTTAAAATTACAGGTTACATTGCTTCATCACCAAATTTTACCGACCAGCCCATGGTGCTGAATGCGGCGTCGGATCTGCTTTTTGAGATATTCGGAGAGTCGGGCAAACACGCCAGGGTCGCGTTAGGAGTAAACGTCCTTCCTCTGAATTCCCCGGTGGAGATAGAGTTTATCTTCGAGGTTAAATAGACCGAGGCCCGATAGCAAATGCCGATACGGGACAAGAAGTTTATCAGGTTTTAAACTAACTGATATAGTTTATGGTGATTTTGTAGGAGATATGTGAATGTTCGGGAGACAATTCACTGCCGTTGCAGGAAAGCTCTCCTTCTCCGAAAACCGTATGACTTTTAATCATCGTATCAATAACTCCGGCCAGGTCAAATCCGCCGTCAAGACAGTTTTTATTTAAGCATTCTATATTAAAATATGCCTGACTTTCCGGTATAAATTTAAATTCGCGCGCTATGGTAACGGGGTTTTTCCTTCCGTAAGAATTATTTATCTTAATAAAAATGCTCTCAATGTCAGGGAAGTGCTCGGAAATCAACCCTGATTCAAGTTTGAGTTTCCTCTTTTCCATCTTGGCGATATTTTTTTCAGTGTTTGTAATTTTTTTCATCTCTCATATAAAAGTCCCCCTGATAGACAGACGGGCTTTTCTTGTTCATTAAATATTTTAAATTTTAAAATAAAATCCCGGGATGACCGCAATAAAAAAGGCCGCAAAGCTAAAAGTCTTTGAGGCCCTATCAATAATATCCTTAACAAAAACTCCTGAAACTCTATTTTTATTATCTCATAATATATAAAATTAAATCAATAGATTAAATAGAGTTATGTTTAATTTTGTAGTTTTTTCATTAACTTAAACCGAATGATATAATACCGTTCTTGAATTACGTCGTGCAAATACAAAAGGGCAGTGTTTCCACTGCCCTTTTGTGTGATTGACCTCGGGGTTGCACCCGTTCGACCCAGAGGATATGCGGTGTTTGACCCACCCTTATTTAGAATTTAGCATATGATATATTATTTGTCAATAAATTTATTGTTACCGTGATTTTAAGGTCATTAATTTAAGCTATTGCACTTTTTGGCAGGATTTTTGATCCGTCTCATATGGTATACGAAATATCAAAAACATGTTAGAGTACTTTGAATATTTTATTCCGGAGGATTAAATGCATAGAATTTATAAGGCATTTTTCATATCTTTAATAATAATTATTTTTTCCGCTTCATTTGCCTATGCCAATCAAAAACAAATACGTATCCTGTATCTGAATGATTTCCATGGGTTTGCCGAACCTTATAAACCTTTTGGCTCCGATGAAACGCTTGGAGGCATTGCATATCTTGCTTCAAAGGTAAATAGTCTGCGGAGTGAAAAACCTTCGCTGTTGCTTGCAGCCGGAGACATGATGCAGGGCAACAACTGGGCCAACCTTTCACAGGGTGAATCGGTAATAGAATTGATGAACGCAATGAAATTTGACGCAATGGTTTTAGGAAATCATGAGTTTGACTTCGGGCAGGATATATTGAAGAAAAGGATTTCGGAGGCTTCGTTCCCGGTGCTTGGAGCAAATGTGGAAGGTCTAAACGGCTTGAAGCCTTATGTCGTCAGGGAAATATCGGGCGTCAGAATCGGCGTCATCGGAGTTGTTACTGAAGACACGCCGGTCTCGACACATCCGCGTAACGTCGGAGGGCTAAAATTCATCGAGGCAGACGAAACCGTAAGGAAATATGAGGAAGAACTGCAAAAGGAGACGGATATTCTTATAGTGCTGTCTCACATCGGACATGCCGGAGACAGGACGTTGGCCGAAAAAGTAAAAGGCATTGA
>Ga0209048_10006345_pt1 | contig 11079 bp, 7 predicted proteins | sample FrelakmetCRP12CR_FD_187146 | JGI IMG/M metagenome (GOLD analysis project Ga0209048, IMG submission 187146) | Freshwater lake sediment microbial communities from the University of Notre Dame, USA, for methane emissions studies - CRP12 CR (SPAdes)... | ecosystem: Environmental > Aquatic >... | reverse complement strand
TACTCCGTTGCTGAGCGCCACAGTCCGCGGTGTTTCGGGCTTTCTGTGGCCTGTCCTGCTCCTCGTCGCGGCGCAATTCCTTGTGCCCCTGGTGGCGCTGCTACCGCCCTCGCTGGCTGGGCTGAAAACCTGGGGTCCTATTCTGGCCCTGGCGCTCGCGGGTGCGATGGCGGTTGGATTCAACCGGGGGCGCGTCGCGTTCGCCGTCGTCTCGTTAGCCTTCGCGTTCATTGCGTACAAACTTTTCCTTCAGCACGGGGAAACAGATTTTCCGGCGCGCGCCGTGTTTGCCGCGTTATGCCTGTTCACGCCGCTCAACTTGACCATCCTCGCAGTGTTGCGCGAGCGAGGCGTGTTCACTTTCTACGGCGCTCGACGACTAGGCACGATTGTGCTGGAAGTCGTCCTGATGGCTTGGGTCATCACTCAGCAACGGCCCGAACTAGTCGAGTGGATTTACCTGCCGCTATTCGACAGCAGTTCCCTGGCCACCCCGATCCCCCAGTTCGCGCTTCTGATAATGCTGGTGGGGATTACCGTGGCAGTGGTGGACGCAGTCATCAACCGATCAGCGATCGATGCAGGTTTCGCAGTGGCGCTGGTCGCCTTCGCAATCGGCTGCAACGGTGTGGGGACCCCCAACCACTTTGCCGTGTATTGCGGTGTATCCGCCCTCATCCTCGGTATCGCGCTGTTGAAAGATGCTTACCGGCTGGCTTTCCATGACGAATTGACCGGTCTGCCGAGCAGACGCGCGCTCAACGAGCGCCTGATGTCCCTGGGCGCTCACTACACCATCGCCATGCTGGACGTGGACCACTTCAAGACCTTCAACGATACGCACGGACACGAATTGGGCGACCAGGTGCTGAGAATGGTCGCCGCCAGTATCGAGCGAGTGGGAGGTGGGGGTCGGGCGTTCCGCTACGGAGGCGAAGAGTTCGTGGTGCTATTTCCGGGCAAGCGCCTGCATGAAGCGTGGTCGCACCTGGAGGCCGTCCGACTGGAGATCGCAGCGTATCGACTTGGAATACGCGGGCCGAACCGCCCCAAACAAGCGCCCCCCGAGCGGCAGGCGGCTGCCTCCCACTCGGCGGTGCAAGCCGTGTCCGTCACGATCAGCGTAGGCGTAGCCGAGCGCAGCGGACGCTTCGCGACACCGGAGAGTGTCCTGAGCGCTGCCGATGAGGCCATGTATCGCGCCAAGCAAAAGGGCCGCAATCGCACCAGTCACTGACGCGGTGCGACTGCGGTGGCATAGCGCCCCCTATAAAGGCCATTGCCGTTTGGCCGAAGAACCAACGAATAGAACCGTCGCGGATAGGTACAATTGCATATCTAGATGCCAAGGTTCCGGCTTCGAGTCTTTATGCTCCCTTGGCCTTAATGCGTCTCCCTGGTCCAACCGTGCGAAAACTGATCATCGCCCTGATCGCACTACTGTCGACGCCTGCACATGTGCTCGCAGCGGCGGCGGAAGTCCGCACCAGCACGGGCGCGTGGGTCACCGTCTGCCGCCCCGGCGGCGGCTATTGCACTGCCTCTGCACGCTTGCCCGCGCATGGGACGGGGGCAACCTATGAATATTTGCTACGCGTATCGCGCGCTGCACCCGAGGCGGTCCCTGAGATCGCTATTCTGATTGCGGGGTCACGTCCGCGCGCTGACGCACCAATTACTGTGCAGGTCGATCGCGAGACTCCGCTCGAGCTCGCTGCCGGGAGTGGCTATCGGGCGCTCGCCCTGGGGGGTACCTACATTCTGGGCGCTACGGCGGCGGCCGCGCTGCTCGATCAGCTCAGAAAAGGCAAACAGGTCGAATTCCGATACGACACCCGAGACGGCACACCAGTGACGAAATCGTTCAGCCTCGCCGGTTTCAGCGGGGCGCTCACGTTTCTCGAGCGCACGCAAGGATCCGCGCTACCCGTAACTCCCGTCAAGGTTGCGAGTACTCCCGCTCCGATCGCTCCTGCAGCGCCACCAGTGGTCCCTCCGATCGAGACTGCGCCCGTAGTAGCGGTCGATCCTCAACGGGTAAATCCCGAACCGCCCCCAACGCCGTCGACCGCTGAGGCGCTGCCAAACCCTGTGCCTCTGCCGCCCCCGCCCGAGCCCAAGAAGCCGACTGCTGCGGCTACGCGCACGGCACAAAGCCCCCCCCTGATACCAGGACGCAGACGAGTGGCTAAGCTCATCCGCCAGTTCACCTGTCGAGCCAGCGACCCCTTCTGGAACTTGAGCATCGATAACAGCAACGCACGCTTGGTCAGCCTGTCGGGGAGCGGCGAGCCACAAGCCGTGGTACTGGCGGGCAAATTGGGCGTAACAGGCGAGGGACGCACACCGGACGTCGACTGGCGTGGTAAGTCGGACACCGGTGCGAGTTACCGCGCTCTGATCAACGAGACGCGTTGCGTCGACTCCGCTGCCGACAAAGATGCACAGACGCAGTACGACTACCGCGTGCAAATCACCATGCCGGGTGGAAAGACGCTGCGTGGCTGCTGCAACGCCGGCCTGGATACCGAAGGTCCTCAACCCGCCGCGGGAATCGACAATAGCCTTCCTTTCGCGGATCTGAACAGCAAGGCAGCAGATGATTGGACACGACTCCTGCTCGATCTGCTGCCGGCCATGCAGGCATGTCTGGACAAAACACCGGGGCCGTCAGCTTATGTGACCAAAGCGTGGCCGATGAATCGCGGCATGGTTGGAACGCGCACACGCAATCGCGATGGCGGCTGGTTCGAATGCACCGCCACCAGCGACGGGCAGTCGGTCGAGCATATCGAAATGCTGCCGAAGGCGGCCGCGCCGTTACCGGGCGAACAGAGTGCCGTCTTCACGTCCTCTGCGCAAACACCCCCGTCCGGAAACTGCTATCGGACCGAGCGCGTTCAAGACGCGGCGGGCAAGTGGGTCGGCTGGTTATCCAGCAATGGCTGTTGACTAGATAGGCACGCGCGAGTCAACGTCGCGCCTTACGCCACGCTTCGTATTCGAGCTTGGTTGCTTCGTCGGGCGGATAGGTACCCGGGACGCGAGCGCCCGCTTGAATCTTCTCGAGGACGAAGGTCTCGAGTTCCTCCATTTCGAGTCCGTTCTGTGCGACCTGATCTGCGAGATGCCGCGGGATGCACACGACTCCCTCTCCATCGCCGACGATGATGTCTCCGGGCATGACCAAAACCTCCGCACAGCCGATCGGCACATCCATATCCACCGCGAGATGCGCCGCCGGGTGCGGTGGTGCGGCGGGGCTGCGAGCATAGACCGGCAGACCCAACTTTTGCACTGCCGGAAAGTCACGGATGCTGCCGTCTATCACACAGCCAGCCGCCCCCAGGATCTTGAGGCGTGACATGTAGATCTCGCCGGCTGCGGCGGCTGACTCCACTCCACGGCAATCCACCACCAGGACTTGGCCACGGCGGATGCCTTCGATCGCTGCACGTTGCGGGTAATCGGGCCGGGAGATCGCCTCGAAAGTCGCCAGATCTTCACGCGCCGGCGCATAACGCAGGGTGCGCGCCTCGCCTACCATACGCAGGGTCGGGGCCAGCGGCCGCAGCCCCGGCATGAACATGTTGCGCAAACCGAGCTTGAACAGCTGCGTCGACACGGTCGCAGTGGAAACATAGCGCAGCTGCTCCAGGGTCTGCGGGCCGAGCGCCGGATAGGCAGGGGTCATTGCGGATTACCTCGATGGGATCGCCGGATTGCTCACTGCGGGGGAAATTCCACACGCTTGATGAAGGCGATCTTCCCACTTTCGTTCTTGACCACGCTATATCCGTGCAGCCCGTCACCGTTCTGATCGAAGACGTAGGTTCCTTCCACACCCTTGTAGCCGTTGATCCCCAGGATGCCCTTGCGCACGGCTTCGGCATCGGTGCTGTTGGCTTTCTGAATGGCGATGGCAAGGATGTGCAAAGCGTCGTACGCCCAGCTCGCGAACGTGTCGGGATTGATGCCGTACTTGTCCCGATATTTCTTGGTGAACGCGCGCGATTGTTCATCAGCGTCGGTCGTGAAGTCCGCGATCGCATAGGTGCCGTGGAGCGCCTCGCCAGCGAGGTTCAGCGCCGTCACCGAAATGATCGAGGGCGACCCCACCCAGGGCATGTTCACGCCGAGCTGACGCATCTGCTTGGCGAAGATCCCCACGTCCGGAGAGTTGGTCATGTAGGTCGCCAGGATATCCGCGCCGGATTTCTTGATCGCGAGCACGATCGGCGTGAAGTCCTGCGAGTTGTTGGTATAGCCCTGCACCAGCACAGGTGTGACTCCTACTGCTTTGAGAGCTTCGATGAGAGCTTTCATGCCGCCCGAACCGAATGCGTCGGTGGAGTGCACGATGGCCCATTTCTTGAGCTTCAAGCTGTTGACGCCGAAGTCGGCGATAACGCGCGAGGAGTAGCTGTCATTCGGTCGAGCGCGGAACACCCACGGATTGTTCACATGCGTCAGGCTGGTATCGGTCCCGCCGATCATAGTGGGAACGCCCGCCTTGGCGATGGTGGGGGAAGCCGCTTGGATCTGTGTGCTGCGGATCGGCCCGATGATGGCGGCAAGGCCGCCCTCGCTGGTCAGCTTGGAGAAAGCCAGCACGGTGCCTGGGTTGGTGCTGCCGTTGTCTTCGATGCGCAGCTCGAGCTGACGGCCGAGTACACCACCCGCTTTGTTGATCTCATCCAGCGCGAGTTTGATGCCATTCACGGTAAACTGCCCGGCTTCAGCCTGCGGGCCGGTGACCTCGTTCACAACACCGATCTTGATGGACTCGGCCGCGCCGCAAGCGGACGACACCGCGCCAAGCGTCAAGATCGCAGCGCTCAGCGCCATTGAACCTACGATATTCTTCCAGCTCGATCTCATGCACCTTCCTCCTGGTCTGTTTTAGCTTGGTTAGTGTCCTGTCCCGTTAGTTCGTGGGATAAATACTGCACACCAAAATGCCTGGTCCAGCAGGACACTAGCAGCGCGGCGGCTATTCTGCACCTGAATCGCCTGACTCGGAAGCCATCCGTCCGTCGAAGTAGTACCATCCCGGCCCACAAACATAACGAAACAGGAGACCGCCGTGCCCACCAATACGGGCCCCTTCGATTACGTCATCGTCGGCGCCGGCACTGCCGGCTGCGTGCTTGCCAACCGCCTGTCCGCGGACGCGAACACCCGCGTGCTGCTGATGGAAGCAGGCGGCAAGGACGACTATTTCTGGATCAACATCCCGGTCGGGTATCTCTACACCATCGCCAACCCACGCACGGACTGGTGCTACAAGATAGAACCCGACGCGGGCCTGAACGGCCGGTCAATCGGCTACGCACGCGGCAAAGTACTTGGCGGCTGCTCTTCCATCAACGCCATGGTCTATATGCGCGGCCAGAAGAGCGACTACGACCATTGGGCGGCGCTGGGAAACCGCGGCTGGTCCTGGGACGAGATGCTGCGCCATTTCAAGCGCACGGAGGACTATCAGCATGGCGCCGACGAGCTGCACGGGGTAGGCGGCGAACAGCGCGTCGAGGAGCGGCGCGTCAACTGGGAGATCCTAGACGCGTGGCGCAACGCGGCGGAGGAATGCGGTATCCCTAAGATTCGCGAGTTCAACCGGGGCGACAACTTCGGCAACGCTTATTTCCAGATGACGCAGCGGCGCGGTGTGCGTTGGAACGCCACCAAAGCGTTCCTGCGGCCGGTACAGCATCGGCCTAATCTCACGGTGATCACGCACACTCACGTAAAGCGCGTCCGCGTGGAGGAACGCGACGGCATCAAGCGCGCCACCGGTGTGGAGTTCCGCGATAAGCAGACCGAGGGGTTCATAGAGGCGCACCGTGGCGTGATCCTCGCCGCCGGTGCGATCGGCTCACCGCAGATCCTGCAGCTGTCCGGCGTTGGGCCGCGTGCGCTGCTGCAGCAGCACACCATCCCGGTGACGCATGAACTCCCCGGCGTCGGCGAGAATCTGCACGATCACCTGCAGGTGCGCATCGTCTATCGGGTGAGCAATGTCGTCACGCTGAACCAGCGTGCCAACTCCACGCTCGGCAAAATCGCCATGGGATTGGAGTATTTGATGTTCAAGACCGGGCCGTTGACCATGCCGCCGTCGCAACTGGGCGCGTTCGCCAGGAGCGATCCGTCGAGACCTTACGCCAACATAGAGTGGCATGTACAACCGCTGTCGCTGGATAAATTCGGGGATCCGCTGCATCGCTTCCCGGCCATCACACCCTCGGTTTGCAACCTCCAACCCACCAGTCGTGGTCATGTGCGGATCAAGAGCGCGGATCATGCCGTCTACCCCGCCATCACGCTCAACTACCTTTCGACAGCCGAGGATCGCAAGGTGGCGGTCGATTCGATCCGCTTTACGCGGCGCATCATGAAGGCCAGAGCGCTCGAGAAATACGCTCCCGAGGAATGGAAACCGGGGCCGCACCTGCAATCCGATGCCGCGCTCGAGCAGGCGGCAGGCGACCTCGGTACCACCATCTTCCATCCGGTCGGCACGTGCAAGATGGGGAGCGACGGCATGGCCGTGGTCGATGACCGCCTGCGCGTGCACGGCATTCAAGGTTTGCGCGTGATCGACGCTTCGATCATGCCAAGGATCACGTCGGGAAATACCAATGCACCTACCGTAGTAATCGCAGACAAGGGCGCCGAGATGATTCTTGAGGACGAACGCGATTGAACCGCCATGATCATCCGCGAACTATTTGAGGAAGATGCCCCGCCGCTGTTGGACTTCTTCCTGCGCCTTCCCGCAACCGACCGCTACCGTCGCTTCGGTCGGCCCATGACTGATGAGTCTATCGACGCCTATGTCGCAAGACTCGCCTGGGCCGACTCGGTATTCCTAGGGGCGTTCGATCCGCATGCGAAGCTCGTTGGTCTGCTGGAGTTGGCCGACGTTCGCAACGGCGCGGAAATCGCCGTCGTGGTCGACCCGGGCGCGCGCGGCAAAGGCCTGGGCAAGACACTGATGGACAGAGCGCTGCTCAAAGCCAAAGTGCGAGGCGCAGATCGTGTGGTTCTGCTCTGTCAGATGGACAACGAACCGATGCGCCGGCTGGCTCACAGTGCCGGCTTGCACGCACACCTGGAGGATGGCGAGGTCGAGGGCACGCTCGCACTGCCGCACGCGCAACTCATGGACCGCACCGAAGATGTCGCCCACGACGTGATCGGCAACGTAAGCTACGCTGGTTTAGTCACGACACGTGCGTGGAGCGACCTGATCGAGACCGCCTTCAACGTCCGGCGCCACCGCCACCGCGACGCGCCGCGCGCGCCTGAAAGCGCCCCGGCAGGAGCGCCTCCATCAACGACATCGGCAGCGGCGCCGGCTCGTCTTCCAGGTACGCCGCGAGAATCTCGCCGCCCAAGGGTGCGGTGATCAATCCACGCGAACCGTGTGCCGTGGAAAGGTATAGGCCGGGTAGCGACCGCCCTGCGGCGTCGGTCACAGGACCGATCAACGGAAGATAGTCGACGCTGGTGCAACGCTGCCCAGCGCGTCCGGTGAGGCTTGCAGCGTCCAGTGAGGCCCCGCCCAACGCCGTATAGAGCGAATCCGCGAGGCTGTTCAGCTGGCGCAGATTCTCCGCATTGTCAGCCGCGGTAGCCTCCTCCACCACCGCGTCGCGTGCAAACGTTGCCCCCGCGGTATGCATTCCTAGGCGCGCAGGTGCCGCGTAGCTCTCTCCACACAGCACCGTGGTGAGCCGCTCGCTCGCTGCGGTAGCCGGCAGCAGTGTTACTTGCCCTCGTACGGTGCGCAGCGGCAGGTGCCTCAGCTGCTCGAAGGCCGCCGAGCTGGAAGCCCCAGCGACAATTACAACGGCGCTTTCGGCTATGCAATCGCTGCGTTCGAGCACACGCCAACCGGTTGACGAGCGCTCCAGCCGCAGTGCGTGCCTTTGCGTATGCAGATCGATGCCTGGCTCGCCGGCCAGTGCGCTGCACAGCGCCGGCGCATTTACCCATCCACCCCCGGGGAAGAACAGTCCGCCTCTGGACAAAGGTATGCCCGCCAGTTCGGTCGCTTGCACCGGGCTGACGCTGCGCATGAGATCGGGCGGCCAATCGAGTGCGGCGAGGGCATCCAGGCGCTTTGCCTCGTCCGCGTCGAACGCAATCTGCAGAATGCCGCAATCCGACCACTGCACCCCGTCGCAAGGCAGGCGCTCGCGCAATACGCCCAACGTGTACCGATACCCCGCGAGAATGAGTTGGCTGAGCGGTATCGGGTGCGCGGACATGCGCGCATACAACACGCCTTGCGGGTTGCCCGAGGCCTCGGTCGCCAGTCCCTCGCGGCGCTCGATGAGAGTTACCTTCCACCCTCGTCGAGCCAGACTGGATGCAGCGCCAGTGCCGGCCAGGCCGCCGCCGATGACGATCGCCTCCTTGGTCCTGTGCGTGTTGGTCCGGCGCGTGCGAGCCTGCTCCGATCGCTGCGCTTCGAGTTGGCCGCGCAGCATCTCGCGCTTGGACCCGAAGCCCTTGACCTTTTCGACGCTGAATCCAGCGCTGGCCAGTGCCCGCCGTACATGTCCCGCGCTGGTGTAGGTTGCAAAGGTGCAGCCGGGTCGCGAGCGCGCCACGATGCGTTGGCACAGCGCTGGCTCCCACATCTGAGGATTGCGGGCGGGCGAAAATCCGTCGAGAAACCAGGCGTCCGCCAATCCCTGGAATTGCGGTAACGTCACGCGCACATCGCCGGTCAAGAGTGTGAGAACGACTCGCCCGCCCTCGAAGCTGCGTCGGTCCCAACCCGGCGCGCGTGGCCCGTAGGCAGAGAGCAATGCCTCGCACGAAGACGCCAGCTCCGACCACAACGCCAGAGCCCGGGCCATTTCGTCACGCGCAAGGGGATACAGCTCGGTGCTGACAAAATGCAGCCGCGCGCTAGTGGGCGCGGTGCGCATCCACAGTTCCCACGTGCACAGGAAGTTGAGCCCGGTGCCGAACCCGGTCTCGGCGACCACAAAACTGCCGCCGGGAGGAACCTGTGCAAAGCGCTCGGCCAGCCGATTCTGCGCGAGGAAAACGAAGCGCGTCTCGTCTATGCCGGATGCCTGCGAGAAATATACATCGCCAAACCGACGCGATACCGGCTGGCCGTTTTCCCAGTCGACCTCGGACTGTCGCTCGCCTTCTCGCCCCGGGGAACGCATCGTGGAACCGCTCGACATACTCACGCGGGCCGTTTGCTTCCATGCACCACGTACAGCGGCGCACAGGCGCACCAGCGGCAAAAAGGCCGGCGACAACCCAACTGGCTGCCGCTAGGGGCTACAGCCAGGCCTGGGCCTCGGCAACAGGCGCGCCGAGGCTATAAAGAGCGGCCCGCCCGGCGACAGGGCCGGGCCGCGGATATCTGCCTACTTCAGGTGCGCTGAGACCAGCTTCGTCATCTCGAACATGGACACCTGCTTCTTGCCCCCGAAAACGGGCTTGAGCTTGTCGTCCGCGTTGATGTTGCGCTTGTTGACGGAGTCCTGGAGTTTGTTCTTCTTGATGTACTCCCACAGCTTCTTGGTGACCTCGGTGCGGGGCAGCGCCTTGTCCCCGACCACCGCAGCCAGTTCCGCGCTAGGCGTCATGGCCTTCATGAAAGCCGCATTGGGCTTGCGCTTGGCGGCAGGCTTCTTGGCCGCGACCTTCTTGGCAGGCTTCTTCGCAGGGGCCTTCTTGGGGGCCGCCTTCTTCGCGGCTGGCTTCTTCGCCGGGGCCTTCTTCGCTGCTGGCTTCTTGCTGGTGGTTTTCTTGGTCGCCTTCTTGGCTGTTGCCATCGTCATGTTCTCCAAATGAGATATCTCTGTCTCGATAATGCTCGATTTGCCTTGCGGCGAGCAGAGAATGCCGAAGCTTGAGAGCGGAGTCAATCTCTGCGTGCCATAGAGCGCCTATGCCGCGTGGCATTGACGCTTCGCGCAAGCACCCTGGACGGTCCATTTCGCCTCATAGCGACACCGTCAGAAGCGTTGCGCACACCTCGCGCGAGCCCTGCAAATCTCGCGAAATTACCTCGAATCGCCCTCGGCGCGGACATCCACGCCAGCAGCCAAGTGCTTGAACCGCCGCAGCAAGAGGACTCTGGGGCGAGACAGGTTGCCAGCCGCATGTCTTTAGTTGTCCACGAACGCCACTGCATCGGCCACGGCGTATCCCTCTCCTTTTGCTCCCACGATGATCGGATTCATGTCGAGATTTACCAGACCGCAAGCGGGGTCCAGCATCAGTTGACCGATCATCACCGCGGCTTGGCAAAAAGCCTCGACGTCCAACGGCGGCTCGCCGCGAACACCCGCAAGCAATGGTGCGAGACGCAACCGCCGCAGCGCCCGTTCCACATCAGACGCGGAGAACGGCGGCAGCAGCAGGCGCGTGTCCGGCATAGCCTCTACGTACTTGCCGCCGTCGCCGACTACGACCACGGGACCGAACACGGGATCGACCCGTGCACCGATCATCAATTCACGTCGACCGCGCACCATCTCCGCGACGATGACGCCGTCGAAGGGGGCTTGAGCCAGGCGCAGAGTCCGGTCGAAGTCGCCATAAGCCGAGCGCACCGCTTCTGCGGTTGCGACATTGAGCTTGACCAGACCCAATTCGGACTTGTGCGCAATCGCCGAGGAGCAGCCCTTGACGACCACAGGTGCGCCGATTGCTTCCAGGGCAGCCACCGCCTCATCGGGGGATCTGCACAGGCTGTATCGCGCCACACGCAGCCCGTAGCGCTGCAGGAGGGCAAGACTGTCGGCCTCGTTCAACATGCGTCCTGCGCCGCGTACAGCGGCTGCGTGGCCAGCTGGCGCCGCCGACGGAGTCGCGGTCTGCATGAGTTGCATATGCGACAAGAACTGATTGAGCGCGGCGATCGCTTCGCTTTCGGTTGCGTACACCGGCAACCCCTGCGCTTTGAATTTGGCGGCGATATTGGGCTGTGGAATCGCCAATACCGTGGGCTTGCCGGTGCGACGGGCAAACACCGATGTGTCGCTGGCGAAGCTCTCCACATCGTAGCCCTGACCCGAGACCGGGATCCCGATG
>Ga0209048_10006344_pt1 | contig 11080 bp, 13 predicted proteins | sample FrelakmetCRP12CR_FD_187146 | JGI IMG/M metagenome (GOLD analysis project Ga0209048, IMG submission 187146) | Freshwater lake sediment microbial communities from the University of Notre Dame, USA, for methane emissions studies - CRP12 CR (SPAdes)... | ecosystem: Environmental > Aquatic >... | reverse complement strand
CGCCTGTCTGATGCATCCGCATGGCGATTCAGACGGCCGTAGCCCAAGGGAAATTTAAGTTGTAGTCGTGGTTGCGGCCCAGGAATGTAACCCTTAACATTTTTCATCCCCGATAGACGATCCGTCCAGTAAATCCCTTTCTACAATCACCAGAACCACGGAATTGACACGATGCGCAGCCATTATTGCGGCCATGTAAACGAAACCCTGCTTGAGCAAACCGTGGAAATCTGCGGTTGGGCGCACCGCCGGCGCGACCATGGCGGGGTGATCTTCATCGATCTGCGGGATCGCGAGGGTATGGTGCAGGCAGTCATCGACCCGGATGTGCCGATGGCCTTCGCTGCCGCCGAGCGGGTCCGCAACGAGTATGTGCTGCGCATCAAGGGTACCGTGCGGCGCCGTCCCGCCGGCACCGAGAATCCCAATCTCGCCACCGGCCAGGTGGAAGTCCTCGGCAAGGAACTGGAAATCCTCAACCGCTCCGAGCCGCTGCCGTTCCAGCTCGATGATGAAGACACCTCCGAGGAAGTCCGGCTGCGCTACCGCTACCTGGATCTGCGCCGTCCGGAGATGCAGAGCCGTCTGCGCCTGCGCACCCGGGTAGTCAGCAGTCTGCGGCGGTTTCTGGACGCCCAGGGTTTTCTGGACATCGAAACCCCGATGCTCACCAAGGCCACCCCAGAAGGCGCTCGCGATTATCTGGTGCCCAGCCGCACCTATCCTGGCTGTTTCTTCGCACTGCCGCAGTCCCCGCAATTATTCAAGCAGATGTTGATGGTGGCCGGCATGGACCGTTATTACCAGATCGCCCGCTGCTTTCGCGACGAGGATCTGCGCGCCGACCGCCAGCCAGAATTCACTCAGTTGGATATCGAGACCTCGTTCCTGGATGAGCGGCAGATCACCGATCTCATGGAGAAAATGATCCGTGACCTCTTCAAAGAGGTGCTGGGCGTGGCGCTTGCCGATCCCTTCCCACGCATGCCCTATAGTGAAGCCATGGACCGGTACGGCTCCGACAAGCCGGATTTGCGGATTCCCCTGGAATTGACGGAATTGTCCGATTTCCTGCGGGATGTGGAATTCCAGGTCTTCGCCGGTCCCGCCCAGGATCCGCGGGGGCGGGTGGCGGCCTTGCGGGTGCCGGGTGGCGGCAAGCTCAGTCGCAAGGAGATCGACAACTACAGTGACTTCGTGACCCGTTACGGCGCCAAGGGTCTGGCCTATATCAAGGTCAACGATATGGCCAATGGCCGCGAGGGTCTGCAGTCGCCGATCGTCAAGTTTCTGCCCGATGCGGCGCTGACCCATATCCTGGACCGCACTGGTGCCCGCAACGGCGACTTGATCTTCTTCGGCGCCGATGCCGCCCGGATCGTGAACGATGCCCTGGGCGCGCTGCGCATTCGCATCGGCCACGACCTGGGTCTGATCCATGGTGCCTGGGCGCCACTCTGGGTGGTGAGCTTCCCCATGTTCGAGTGGGACGAAGGCGAGCAGCGCTGGAATGCCCTGCATCATCCCTTTACCGCGCCCCTCGCGGATTCTCCCGAGGATCTCAAGAAAAACGCGGAAGGCTGTCTGTCGCGGGCCTATGACATGGTGTTGAACGGCACCGAGGTCGGCGGCGGTTCGGTGCGCATCCATCGCCGGGAGATGCAGAGCGCGGTGTTCGATCTGCTGGGTATCGGCCCGGAAGAAGCGAGAGCCAAGTTCGGCTTCCTGCTAGATGCCCTGCAGTACGGCTGTCCGCCCCATGGTGGTCTGGCTTTCGGTCTGGACCGCTTGATCATGCTGATGGCAGGCGCCAAGTCCATCCGTGATGTCATGGCCTTCCCCAAGACCCAGACCGCCGCCTGCCTGCTCACCCAGGCGCCAGCGCCGGTCACCGAGGCCCAGTTGCGGGATCTGAATATCCGCTTGCGGCGCACGCCGTAATTGGCGGGTCATGGCGCAGCGTTATAAACGCCCGGAGTCGGTGCTGGTGGTGGTGTACGCCCGCACCGGCGAGGTGCTGGTATTGCGCCGCTGTTGGCCGGCGGATTTCTGGCAATCGGTGACCGGCAGTCTGGAATGGGAGGAAACGGACCCTCTGGTCACGGCCCGCCGGGAATTATTCGAAGAGACCGGCTTAGGGGCGGACGTGGAGGTGCTGGATTGCGGCATCACCAACCGCTTTCCCATCCAGCCCGCCTGGCAGGCCCGCTATGGTTCCGCCCGCCTGAACACCGAATATGTGTTTCGGGTGGAACTGCCGGAACCTCTGCTAATTACCCTGCAGCCGGACGAGCATAGCGAATACCTTTGGTTGCCACGGGAGTTGGCGGCGGATCTGGTGACATCCTATACCAATCGTGAAGCGATACTGCGTTTCGTGCCGGGGGAAGAAAAATAGTCAATGCCCGCCTGGGTTCGCCGACGGCACGCTCATGACTTCTCGGGACTCCAGGTCGGCCCTCTTTAGCCGGCATCACGCATCATTATTCCCCAGCACCACCTTGCCGCGCGTCTTGGCGAAGTCCAACAGGCGCTGGATGGGGGTTACCGCACGCATGCGGGTGGCCTCATCGACAAGGATCTCGTTGCCGCCGGTTGCAAGGACATGAGCGAGCTTGCGCAGGCCGTTCATGGCCATCCATGGGCAGTGGGCGCAGCTGACGCAGGTGGCGCTCCGGCCGCCGGTGGGTGCTTCCAGGAAGCGCTTGCCGGGGGCGGCCTCCCGCATCTTGTGGAAGATGCCGTTGTCGGTGGCGACGATGAACGTTTTGGCGGGCAGGTCGCGGGCGGCCTGGATGATGGCGGTGGTGGAGCCGACCACGTCGGCCTGGGCGATCACATCGGCGGGGGATTCCGGGTGCACCAGCACCAGGGCGTCCGGGTGCTGGGCGCGTAACTGGCGCAACCCCTTGGCCTTGAAGGCCTCGTGGACCACGCAGGCACCTTCCCAGAGCAGCATATCGGCGCCAGTTTCCCGCTGGATATAGGCGCCCAGATGGCGATCCGGCGCCCACAGGATTTTCTCGCCCCGTTCGGCTAAATGGCGGACGATGTCCAGGGCTATGCCGGAGGTGACCACCCAGTCGGCGCGAGCTTTGACCGCGGCGCTGGTGTTGGCATAGACCACGACGGTACGTTCCAAATGCTGGTCGCAGAAGGCGTTGAACAGATCCGCCGGACAGCCGAGATCCAGGGAGCAATTCGCATCCAGCTCCGGCATCAGCACCCGTTTCTCGGGGTTCAGGATCTTGGCGGTTTCGCCCATGAAGCGCACGCCCGCCACTACCAGTGTACTGGCGTTACACTCGGCGCCGAAGCGGGCCATGTCCAGAGAATCGGAGACGTAGCCGCCGGTGGCGTCGGCCAGTTCCTGCAAGTCGGGAGCAGTGTAGTAGTGGGCTACCAGCTTGGCGTCCTGTTCTGTCAACAGCCGCTTGATGCGCGCGATCAGCGTTTGGCGTTCTTCAGGAGAAAGGACTTCCTCCACGGTCTCGGGCACCTGGGCGGGTTTCAGGCGAAAGCCGCGGGAAGGAAACACGTCAATCTTTGCGTTCATCATTTTTCTCCAATGGTCTTCGCTGATGGTGTCACTTGATGATGTTGATCTTGCCCGGGTGCTTGGCCCGGTACAGGCGTGCGGGGCGGTGCTTGCCTTGCCGGGACAACTCGCCGGTTGCCTCAACGTAGTCCATGGCCAGTATGCGTTTGCGGAAATTGCGTTTATCCAGCGGCTCGCCCAAGATGGTTTCGTAGACCCTCTGCAAATCGCTCAGGGCAAAAAGCTCTGGAAGAAATTGCAGGGCGATAGTGGAGTAAGTTAGCTTGGCAGCCAACCGACGGTTAGCCAGGGTGACCACTTCGTCATGATCCAGGGCCAAGGAAGGTAGGCCGCGCACCGAAAACCAGGACAATTCGTCATCCTGAGCCAGGGCGCGCAGCTGCAGTTGTCGGGATGGTACCAGGGCGTAGTAGGCTACCGACACGACCCGCTGCTGCGGGTCCCGATTGGGCCGCCCGAAGGTGTAGAGTTGCTCCAGGTACACATTCTGTATGCCGGTTTGCACTTGCAAATGGCGCAGGGCCGAGGCTTCCAGGTCTTCGGTCAGGGCCGTATGGCCGCCCGGTAGGCTCCAGAGATCGTCCGTCTGTGCCACCAGCAACACCTCCAGCCGCTCATTGCGGATGCTGAACAAAACGACGTCGGTGGAGATGAAAAACCGAGTGTTGGCAAATGACATGAAGTACTGACTTAGTGTAAACAATACACTGAATAATAGTGTTATTACAACACTATGTCAAGGATGTTACAAAACGCTGACCACGGCGCGGGCTGGCAGGTGATTGGGATCGGGAAAACGCGATGGTAAGCGAGCGGGAAATGATAATATTGGTCCACGGTTTGTACCTGCGTGGCTGGTGTATGCGGCCGCTGGCAAAGCGATTGCGGCGGGCCGGTTACGACACGCTGCTCTTTTCCTATCCAAGCGTGCGGCGCGCACCCTTGGATAACGCCCGCGCCCTGGCTGAGGTGGTGCAAACCCTCACCACGGTGGTAGTGCATTTTGTGGCCCACAGTTTGGGCGGTATAGTGGTCCGGCATTTGTTTGAGCGCTTTCCCAGCCTGCCCCCCGGTCGGGTAGTCACCCTGGGGACGCCCCATCGGGGCAGCCATACCGCCCATACCCTGCGCACCCGCGGGTTGGGGTGCCTACTCGGTCGCAGCATCGAGCAGGGCCTGTTGGATGAATCGCCGCCCTGGCCGGCAGGGTGGGAGTTGGGTTCCTTGGCGGGTACGCTGAATATAGGGCTGGGGCGTCTGGTGGGAGACATGCGCGGTCCCGCAGATGGTACGGTAGCCGTGGCCGAGACCCGCCTGGCGGGCATGGCCGATCACATTTGCCTGCCGGTCAGCCATACCGGGATGCTGTTAGCGCCCACCGTGGCGGCGCAGGTGTGCGCCTTCCTCGCTACGGGCCACTTTCAGCGCCCCCTCGACAGCGAGTGGGGATGGCAATGCGATTAAGCGCAGTCCTGCGTGGACAGCCAGACGTTGCCGTATATGCTTATAGAAATTATACAAAATTGAGAGATTAAAGAGGATTGCATGGCTGGACACAGTAAATGGGCCAATATTCAGCATCGCAAGAATGCGCAAGATGCCAAGCGTGGCAAGCTGTTCACGCGGCTGATTCGCGAAATAACTATTGCCGCCCGCATGGGGGGGGCCGACATCAACGCCAATTCGCGTCTGCGTTTGGCGGTGGACAAGGCCCTGACCGCCAATATGTCCAAAGACACCGTCGATCGTGCCATCAAGCGGGGCGCCGGTGAATTGGATGGCGTCAACTATGAGGAAATCCGCTATGAAGGCTATGGTCCTGGGGGCGTCGCGGTCATGGTGGATTGCCTGACCGACAATCGCAATCGTACCGTGGCCGAGGTGCGGCATGCCTTCAACAAGTGTGGGGGCAATCTGGGCACCAGCGGTTCGGTGGCCTTCCAGTTCGCCGAAACCGGGGTATTGAGTTATCCCAGCGGTTGCGATGAGGAGAAAATCATGGAAGCCGCGCTGGAGGCGGGCGCCGATGACGTAGTGACGAACGATGACGGTTCGATGGATGTCTTGACCTCTCCGGCGACCTTCCACGAGATTAAGACGGCGCTGTTGGCGGCGGGCCTTGAGCCGGAACAGGCGGAAGTGACCATGCGTGCCAACTCCAATTCCTCCCTGGGGCTGGAAGACGCCCAAAAGATGGTCAAGCTGCTGGACATGCTGGAGGATCTGGACGACACCCAGAACGTCTATTCCAACGCGGATATTGCCGACGCGATCCTGGCCCAGCTGTGACGCCCACCCGCTTCGCAGTAGGAAGGGAGTCGCGCCATGACCCGCATTCTCGGCATTGATCCTGGCTCCCAGATCACCGGGTACGGGATCATCGACGTGGCAGGTAACCATAGCCATTACCAGGCCAGCGGCTGCATTCGCACACCCACTGAATGGCCGTTATCGGAGCGGCTCAAAACCATCTTCGAATCCATCAGTCAGGTTATCTCTCTCTATCAGCCCAGTGAAATGGCCATCGAGCAGATTTTCATGCACCGTAATCCCGATTCTGCGCTGAAGCTGGGGCAGGCGCGAGGAGTGGCTATCTGCGCGGGGGCCATGGCGAGCCTGCCGATCAATGAGTATTCCGCAAGATCCGTCAAGCAGGCCGTGGTCGGCAGCGGTGGCGCCAGCAAGGAACAGATCCAGCATATGGTCTGTGCACTTCTCAATTTACCGTCCCGTCCGCAAGCGGACGCTGCCGATGCACTGGCGGTGGCGCTTTGCCATGGTCATACCTCTCAGACCCTGCAACGGCTGACCAACAGTGTGGCAGGGGTAAGCCGGCGATGATTGGCCGCCTGCGCGGGATTTTGACCGTTAAACAGCCGCCTTTTCTAATGATCGACGTGCAGGGCGTGGGCTACGATCTGGAGGCTTCTCTGGCCACTTTTTACCGGCTGCCGGAGGTGGGTGCCGAGGTTACCCTGCACACTCATCTGGTAATACGGGAAGATGCCCATACTCTGTATGGATTCGCCGCCGTGGCCGAGCGCACCCTGTTTCGCAATCTGATCAAGGTCAGCGGCATTGGCGCCAAGCTGGCCCTGCTGATTCTCTCTGGCATGAGCGTGGACGCTTTCGCCCGCTGTGTTCAGGAAGGCGACACGGCCGCGCTGACTCGTCTGCCGGGCATCGGCAAGAAAACCGCCGAGCGCTTGGTTGTTGAAATGCGCGATCGCATTGACCAGATCGAATGGGGGGCGGACTTCATTGCCAGTACGGATAAACGAGCGCGCCCGGTGGTGGTCAGCCCGGTTGATGATGCCATCAGCGCCCTGGTGTCCCTTGGCTATAAACTGCCCGATGCCGCCCGTATGGTGAATGCTCTGGATACCGCCGAGTTGACCAGCGAGGAAATCATCCGCCGGGCTTTGCAGGCTACCATCCGCAACTAGCTTGTTGGTCTGTTTATTAGGTTTCGCTAATCATGCAAGGCTTCTCATGATCTCCTCCGACCGCCTGATTTCGCCCGCCGCTATCACCGAGGAAACGGTGCTGGACCGTGCCATTCGCCCCAAGACCCTTAACGACTATGTCGGTCAGCAGGCCATGCGCCAGCAACTGGAAATCTTCATCAGCGCGGCGCGTTCCCGTCAGGAGGCGCTGGATCATGTGCTGCTGTTCGGCCCGCCTGGTCTGGGAAAGACCACTCTGGCCCACATCATCGCCAATGAGATGGGCGTCAACCTGCGGCAGACTTCGGGACCGGTAATAGAGCGTCCGGGGGATCTGGCCGCCCTGCTCACCAATTTGGAGCCCCGCGACGTGCTGTTCGTGGATGAGATCCATCGCCTCAGTCCCGTCGTGGAAGAAGTGCTGTATCCGGCCATGGAGGACTATCAACTGGATATCATGATTGGCGAGGGACCGGCGGCCCGTTCCATTAAATTGGACCTGCCGCCATTTACCCTGGTTGGCGCTACCACCCGCGCCGGGTTACTGACCTCGCCGCTGCGGGACCGCTTTGGTATCGTCCACCGTTTGGAGTTCTACACCACGGAAGAACTGACCTATATCGTGCAGCGCTCCGCGCGGATTCTAGCGGTGGCAACCGATCCTGTCGGGGCAGCGGAAATTGGCAGGCGTTCCCGAGGCACCCCGCGCATTGCCAATCGCCTGCTGCGACGCGTGCGGGATTACGCCCAAGTCAGGGCCGATGGCCAGATCAGCGTTGACATAGCCCGCCAGGCCTTGGACTTGCTCAAGGTGGACGAGCGTGGTTTTGACGAAATGGATCGGCGCCTGTTGCTGATGATGATAGAAAAATTTGCGGGCGGCCCGGTGGGTCTGGACACCCTGGCCGCGGCTCTGGGCGAGGAGCGGGGCACTATCGAAGAGGTGCTGGAGCCGTATCTGCTCCAGCAGGGCTTCATGATGCGCACACCGCGCGGTAGGGTCGCCACCGCGCACGCCTACCGGCATTTCGGGATAGCGGCGGAGCAACGGGGAGAGGTGACCGGCGACCTGTTGGGTGGAGCCGGGAAATAACCCATTCGCCGTAGGTCCGCTGGCAGGGCAACCGACATTCAACAAGCACTTAACTCGCGGGATAAGCGGCTAACTCTGCAAAGGCGTGAAAAGCCAAAGGGCGATTGAACGCCTTCACGGCAGGCGGACGCGTCAAGGCAAAATAAGTATCCTCGTCGTCAAGCAAGTAGGGATAGCGCAAACCGCGATGCGGGCAGGTTGATGAACATCATGTTCCCAACAATAAGTCATGATGGTGCGCAACCGGCTTATCAGGATATCGGCTTGCTTGCGTCGCTCCGTCAATCCAAAGTAAACTTCGTTTGGAGTAGTGTCGTATTAGCGCGCATCGAAAAAACTCTGGTCACGCTTGCGTCGGCGATAATTTTCTACGCTTGATAGGCGGAAAACGCCCTCATGTAAAGTTCGTCGAATTCATCTTTCTCTTCACCATATGGAAAATGAGTGGCGTCTTCGAAGTTAGTCTCCAGGCAGTAAACGTGATAACGCAGGCGGTAATGAATGTGGCGCGCAAGCACATTATCCGCTAGCAAAGACCACGAGATGCGAGGCAAACATGCAGCCTCCTGCTAAGCAGTTGGTTTTCTTGCCGCCGTGGCTGTTGCCCTGTCGTTAAGGGTGTTAATTATCGTGATTCTCCCTGGTCGATAGTTACTTTCTAACCTTTATTAAAATTCTACCAGGCTAATAAATTTGTCTTATTGGTCAGTAAATTTTTCATGGCGACGTGATGAATCATTAAAGAAGCGTGCTCAGTGAATCACTTTGTCTGGCCAGTGCGGGTTTACTATGAAGATACGGATAGCGGTGGAGTGGTCTATTACGCCAACTATCTGAGATTTATGGAACGTGCCCGTACCGAATGGTTGCGCAGCCGAGGGTTTGAGCAGGATGTGTTAAACAATCAGGAGAAAGTGTTGTTTGTGGTGCGTTCGGTCTTCCTTGATTATTATCGTCCGGCCCGGTTCAATGATTTGCTTGAGGTGCACAGTCGAATTCATGAGGCGCGCGGTGCCAGCTTCATTTTCGAGCAAACAATCCTGCACGCCGAAAAGCCCAACAAGAACCTCTGCTCAGGGCGTATCAAGGTGGCTTGCGTCGATGTGGATTCCTTCAGGCCGAGGCCGATTCCTCGGATTGTTTTGATGGAGATGGTTGGTGGGAACAACTGATTTGTCTTTAACGCACCTGATCTTAGGGGCTAGCCCCATTGTTCAGTTTGTCATGCTGTTTTTGTTGCTGATTTCGATCGCATCGTGGACCATTATCTTCAAAAAACGCATGATTCTGGCCCGTGCGCGAGTGGCGGCCGATAATTTCGAGGATGATTTTTGGTCCGGGATCGATTTGGCTTCGCTCTACTCCCGCATTGGCCGTCAAAAGGAGGATGCCTACGGCATGGAGGCTATTTTCCTGGCCGGTTTTCAGGAGTTTTTGCGCCTACGTACGTCCGCCAACATGGACCCTGAATCGGTGGTTAGCGGCTCCCAGCGAGCCATGCGGGCAGCCTTGTCTCGAGAGATCGACGATCTGGAAATCCATCTGCCCATGCTTGCCACGGTTGGGTCTACCAGTCCCTATATTGGTCTGTTTGGTACCGTGTGGGGAATCATGAACTCTTTTCGCGCCCTGGGGACCGCGCAGCAGGCCACGCTTGCCCAGGTGGCGCCGGGTATCGCCGAAGCGCTGATCGCGACGGCCATGGGTCTGTTTGCCGCCATTCCGGCGGTAATAGCCTACAATCGCTATGCGACCGACCTGGATCGCTTGGTGAATCGTTACGATACCTTCATGGAGGAGTTTTCCAATATCCTGCAGCGCCAGTCCTACGGCCTGCGCAAGGGGCATACCGATGCGCAGGGGTAGGGAGCGAGTCTGGCAAATTGCCGTGGAGAATGCGTAATGGCCAGGCGCAGCTCCCGTAAACGCATTATCGCGGAGATCAACGTCGTTCCCTATATCGATGTAATGCTGGTGCTCCTGGTGATTTTTATGATCACGGCGCCGCTACTGAATCAGGGGGTGGAGGTTGACCTGCCCAAAGCCGCTTCGAAGCCGCTGCCGCCCACCGACCAGAAGCCTCTGATCCTCTACGTGGATCGCAATGGCGCTTATTACTTAAATCTGGCCGATAATCCCCGCCAGGCCATCGATGCTGATAGCCTACTTGCTCGGAGCGCGGCCGTGCTGAAACGCAATCCCCAACTACCGGTCCTGGTGAAAGCCGATAAGGATGTGGATTATGGCGCTGTGGTGCGCGCCATGCTGCTCTTGCAGAGTGCCGGTGCCGACAAGGTTGGGCTGTCCACGGAAATGCCCGAGAAATCGACCGAGAAGAATTAAGTGGGTATCGGTACGGTAATGTGGCGCAGGTTCTATCAGAACTCCGCGGCGGTAGTTCTGGCCATACTGTTGCACGTGGGGGTACTGATCGTTCTGGTACTCAACTTCAATATCCCGATTGCATCCAATCCACCTTCCCCTCCTGATGTTAAGGTGGTGCAGGCTCAGGTGGTGGACGAAGCCCGCGTCAACGCAGAGCTGCAAAGGCTGGCCGAGGCCGAGCGGCGCAAGCAACAAGAGGAAGAGAATCGCCAGGCAAGATTGGCGCAGGCTGCTCGTGAGGCTGAGGAAAAGCGCCAGCGTGAGGAGCAGCGGTTGGTGGAGTTGCAGCGCCGGCAGGTTGAAGAACAAAGGCGCCAAAGGGAACAAATGGTGAAAGCCGAGGCTGAAGCCGAGGCTGAAAAAAGACATTTGGAGGAAGTGCGCCGCCAGCGCGCCGAAGCTGAAAAACAGCGTCAAGCCGAAGAGCAACGTCTGGAAGAAGTCAAGCAGGCTGCGGAAAAACGGCGTATTGAAGAGGAGCGGAAAGAGGCAGCGGCGGAAGCGAAGCGCGAGGCAGCAGCGGTGGAAGTCAAGCGTAAGGCCAGTGAAGAAGCGGAAGCGAAGCGCGAGGCGGCGGCGGAGGCCAAACGCAAGGCC
>Ga0209048_10006343_pt1 | contig 11081 bp, 10 predicted proteins | sample FrelakmetCRP12CR_FD_187146 | JGI IMG/M metagenome (GOLD analysis project Ga0209048, IMG submission 187146) | Freshwater lake sediment microbial communities from the University of Notre Dame, USA, for methane emissions studies - CRP12 CR (SPAdes)... | ecosystem: Environmental > Aquatic >... | reverse complement strand
CGGAGACTGCAAGAGCCCGGACATCAGTGTTCGTCAAGCCAGTATCGACAGCTGTCCAGCTTGCGCCGTTGTTGGTGGATAAAAAAACTCCGCCGCCATAAGTCCCGGCAAAGAGATTCGTGCCGGAGACTGCAAGAGCCTGGACTTGAGTGTTCGTCAAACCAGAATCGACAGCTGTCCAGCTTGCGCCGTTGTTGGTGGATAGAAAAACTCCGCCGCCATAAGTCCCGGCAAAGGGATTCGTGCCCAAGATAGCCAAAGCAGAGACAGAAGTGTATGTCAAACCGTTATTAACTGCTGTCCAGCTTATACCGTTGTTGGTGGAAACAAAAACTCCACTGTTAATAATCCCGGCGAAGAGATTCGTGTCGGAGATAACAAAAGCAGAGACAGAAGTGTATGTTAAACCGTTATTAACTGCTGTCCAGTTTATACCGTTGTTGGTGGAAAGAAAAACTCCGTCCCACCAAGTCCCGGCAAAGAGATTCGTGCCGCTGATGGCAAAACACGAAACATAGCCGCCATATGGGCCGTTGGTTTGAACCCATTGGGCGGTAAGCGTGCTGGAGTAAAGAAATATCAGAAAAATAGGAAATAGAAGTTTTTTCATATTGAACTCCACTTGAATAAACACATTGGTTCAATTCAATATCTTGACGAGGCTCCAAGACGAAGTATTCCTCGTCAGATGGGTCTGCTCTGAACTGATGCCGTGAGCGGAAAGATGTGTTCACTCTCCCTGATTGAAATGTATAACCCTTCTTGGAGACATGCAAATAATCGTTTTGACGGAGCGTATCCGCGCGACGACCCCCGTTTAATGGCCTGCTGTGATTAAATTGCATTTGATCAGGATTGAGTCCGGGGGCCTGCCGCGATATAGTACGATCGCACCCGGTGACATTTTGCAGGTCTCTGGCTATATTTCTGCAGGCATAACTTAAAAGGAGCGGACTTGATAATTCCTGTGTGCTTTAATTTAACAATATTTCCGGTGTGCAAGGCTTATTCCCCTGAAATATACCGGCAAGTTAAAGACCAGCATCCGACCTTTGCGAAAATGTACAATGCAACGATGATCTATGGTAGGTATTTAGAAGTGTAGTTTCGAGGGCGGGACTGTTCTTTATCCACAAAATTGCATAGGGCCTATGAAATGGCCTGTTGAGAATGTGGGGAGTAATTGGGTTGTTTTTGCAGAGTTGATATCTGTATTTCGCTCGACTCGGCCGTGTTGACAGTTTTCACTATTTTGGTTATCATGATTTGAACATTGCCGCAGCGGCGAATACTATCTTTGAAGCATTCGCACCGCAAATGAAGAGCATGGCCTATGGCGATTCAAGGACAATGGCGATAGAATCCCTCGTGCGGCGACCGTCATCAGCTATTTCCTATGGCATGCAAACGGTAACGCAACCATAAAGCGAATGATAAAACGGGAACAATCGAAAGGATTTGTTTGGATGTATGAGCTCTATTCTCTCTTGAATATAAATGAGCGCCGGAGGGAACAGTATCCAACATCTTAATCCTTTATGCCGGCTGTGACGAGTTACTATATCGGATTAACCTCTCGAATACAGACGCAAATCCGGTCGTTCGATAGATGCTTGACGTGGGCAGTGCGCATAACATCCAGTGTACGCTCCTGCCTTCGGCCTCAGCGGCTTCGCCCGCACTTTTGCTGCGCAAAAACATCGTATACGGGCGAACGTTATCGGCAACCATTTGGGAACGGTGCTGGAACTAACAAATGATAATATCAATTTAATCAAGGGAATAAAATCATGAAAGAATTTATGTTACTCATCCTCAACAAAGGTGACCATCAGGCAACATGGCCGCCTGAACAACACCGGGAGTTTCTTCGAAAGTGCGAGGACTACATTGGTAACCTGAAGAGAGAAAGAAAGCTGATAGCCGCTCAGCCGCTTTTAAGGCAAGGCAAAGTAATTTCCGGCTCAAAAGGAAGATGGAAGGAAGCACCTGTCGATGAGACCAAGGAAGTTGAAGTCGGTTATTATCACATACTTGCCGAAGACCTGGACGAAGCAATAGCCATTGCGAAAGCAAACCCCGAATTTGAATATGGGACAACTGCTAGAATTGAAGTGCGTCCGATAAAAATGAAGGAAGAAAGTACGGGTTATGTCTACCCTAAAATTGATTGACAACTTAAATAGACGATAAAGCTAAACTCAAACGACACGAACTCTAACGAACAAAATGGCTGCAGCTGCCAGCACAAACCGCGACACTCGCTCGGCTGATATGTCGTTGTTCAAGCCCGGCACAGAAAACAGTCGTGTTCGTTCCATGCCGCACTCATTCTTTAGAAATCCGCGGAGTGCGGCACGGCGCGGTTTGTGCACAGGTTATACGCCGCGCAGCCCGGTGTAGAGATGGTTGGTTCAGGCGAAAAGGCAATATTAAGTCAAAGGTACGGTCATGATTAACTCTCAACAATCAGGTTACTCTTGTACGCACTGTGGAGCATCCGTCACTCAGCAGGATACCTTTTGCCCAAAGTGCGGCGCGCTCTTTTCAGACAGGTGGTTCTGTTCAAATCACGGGTCGATCGAGGCAGAAGGCGTCTGTGTGATTTGCTCAAAGCCCTTCTGCAAGAACTGCGGCAAAGAATCAAATAGGGTATTTCTGTGCGACCACCATTGGCAATATGAGATTCAGGAGGGCATGGCAAGAGTATTCGGCTCTACAGACAATCTCCAGGCTAAGTATGTGACCACCTTATTAGAGCAAGCCGGCTATCATCCCTTTCTGTACTCGAGGATGTTTAATCCCAACGCCGATCTTGTGGCCATAGGCAAGATCGTTCGCAATTTCGGTAATCATCCGATTGTGGAGTTGAAGGTCCTTGTCCCCTTATCTGAGGTACTCGGAGCAGAGAAGACACTACACAAGCTCGGCATTCAAGAAGGGTAAGTCGGCGGTTGTATTACGCATAAGATAACCTATTTTGAAATTATGTGAATAATAAACTGAAAACCTACTCATCGTAAGTTATATTGGAGAAATTCTGATTTCCTAAATAACGGGGTTCGAAGCCCAAACCGGTATGTTCAGGTAAAAGACGATTGGGGCGTCAATGTGTTTGTAAAGGAAAAGAGTTGTTTCAGGATATTGTCCTTCGTGATGTAAAAGCACTAATTCTGCAGCTCAAGAGGTCCAGGGCTTCGGATATTCACACAGTATACGCGGCAAAATCGATATCCACGACGAACCAGGAGTCATAAATGAAAATCGAACTTAACGGAAAAAGAGCTGTCATCACAGGATCTAGTTCGGGAATTGGCTACGCCGTCGCCAAAGGGTTGGCTGAGGCCGGCGCTGCTGTGGTTCTAAACGGTCGTGACAAAAAGCGATTGGCAGCAGCGATGGCTCAAATGAAGCGGGAAGTCCCAGGGGCTGAGGTGAGTGGTTTTGCCGCTGACGTAGGCAGTGTGGTTGACGTCAAGAGATTGATCGCCAGTGTACCCGAAGCGGACATTCTGATTAACAACGCCAGCCCCATTGAGTCCAAACCCTTCTTTGACATACCGGATGAAGATTGGGAGCGCTTTTTTCAAGTGATTGTCATGGGTCCCGTGCGTCTGTCTCGTCACTACGCTCAGGGCATGGCAAAGAAGGGCTGGGGTCGTGTTTTGTTTAGTTCAAGCGTGACCGGGGGATTCATGCAGGGCGAAATGGTTCATTATGGGGTGATGAAGGCAGCATTGTTAGGTCTTTCGCGGGGGCTCGCCGAAAACGTGGCCGGTACCGGAGTCACGGTCAACGCATTTATCCCTGGCCCGGCGCACACCGAAGAAAGTTATATGAGCCGGGCTCCCAAGGAAGTAACCGCAGGCAGATCATTCGAGCAGATCGAGCTGGAATTATTCGCCGGAGGCCCGCTCCCGTCTTTGCTGAAACGATTCATCCATCCCGAGGAGCTCGCTAACTTTGTGGTGTTCTTGGCATCGGATAAGGCTTCCGCCATCACCGGTGCGGCGCTTCATGTGGACGGTGGAATAATACGATCAATCTTGTGATCCTTGCCCACTACGGCTAAAAGGCATTAGGACGATCGCTCTTCCGGCAATTGCGATTCCGAATCCTTGGAAACAAAATTAATTATGCTCGCTCCATTTGTTTTGCGGTGGGTAAAGCAGCCGTTCTTAGCGGCAAAACAAACGGCGCTACTCCTGCAGACATCGTGTCGGTTGCCGCACTTGCACCCAAGAGAGTTACAATGAGAAAAAGCACCAATATTATTCAGTTGGTTGTTCTTGCTCAGCTTATTTTGATGAGTTGTGGCCAAACCCCGGAAGAGCGGATTAGAGCGCACCTCCCTCATTTTAACACTTTGAAAGAAGCAGTAGATTGGTGCGAAAGCAATTTGAGATATCAAAACGATGACCCATGGGATCCAGCTCCCAACTTGGAAGCAGTCTTTAAGGATAAACATGGTGATTGTAAGATGCTCGCAGGCGCTGTCTATGGGGTGTTAAAATCAGTAGGTCAAGAGAGCAAAATTGTCACAATTTAAAGGCGAGATTGGCACATGTTTGTAATTTACAGAGAAAACGAGAGTTGGAGAATCATTGACAATGCAAAATTACGCAAAGAAGTATTCACAAACCTCGAGGAGATTAAAAAAGCATATGGTGTTACTGATTTTATCAGGATAAGCAATTCATATGATGAGTTTTAAAGCTGGTTTATCAAGGAAATCTATATGAAATTCAAACGCTACCCCAAGCAGAGTATGAACAACTATAATTAACTGTTTACAGCACTTTGGGAGGCCGAAATAAAATAACCGCATATCTCTTCGGCGATCTGCGGTAAATCCTGCTCGTTCTGGACTGGGAACCATCTGATCCGTTTGTCAGGCCGGAACCATGTGATCTGGCGCTTGGCATAACGCCTGGAATTCCGTTTTATCAGCTCAACCATCTCCCCCTCTCCGATTGAGTTATCCAGATAACTAAAAACCTCCTTGTATCCCACCGTCTGAAGCGAATTGAGTTGCGGAGAATATCCCAGAGAAATTATATTTTTTGCCTCATCTACCAAACCGGCAGCGATCATTTTATCCACTCTCTGGTTAATCCGGCCGTAGAGGGCGGCACGCTCCCACTCCAGGCCTGCAAAGACTGGCGTGAAATCAAATTTAAAACGGTCATTTTGCAGCTGGGAAATGGGTGTTCCCGTAATGCGGTAAACCTCCAGAGCTCGGATTATCCGCCTTGTGTTGGCGGGGAGCATGGAGGCAGCAGTCTTGGGATCGACCGACTTCAGCTCATCAAGCAAATTTCCGGCGCCCATAATCCTGAGGCGCTGATACAGTTCCCTGCGTATCGCCTGGTCGGCGGAAGGCCCGTCAAAAAATCCGTCCACAAGCGCCCTGACGTACAATCCCGAGCCCCCCACGACCACGGGTGTTTTCCCCCTGGAAAAAAGATCAGCGATCACACTGCGGCCTTTTTTGCCGAACCGGCCGGCATTGAAATCCTCATCGGGATTTATTTCATCGACAAAATAATGCCTGATCGTCTCGCGTTCGGCTTTTGTGGGTTTAGATGTCCCGATGTCCATAAATCTATACACCTGGCGCGAATCCGCCGATATTATTTCCCCACTAAGCCGGGAGGCAACAAGGAGTGAGACTGCGGTTTTGCCGCTTGCGGTTGGACCTACCAGTACAAGTAAATGCCTTGGAACATTAGGGAGCCGGTTTTTTTGATCTTCACCGGAAGAAGGAACATGCTTCATACAAATTCTATTCTTACTTCCACCCCTTCTTGCCTATCAGCGGGACAAATTTAAAACCGCCCGCATCCTTCATCTCGAAATTGTCTTTAATGCGTTTTATGACATAAAGACTCTGTATGTCCATCGATCCGATCGGGATAACCAGGATCCCCCCTTCTTTGAGCTGATCACAGAGGGGTTTCGGAACCTCGGGCGCCCCGGCCGTTACCAGAATTTTGTCAAAAGGTGCAAATTCACCCCATCCTATCGTGCCGTCACCACACTTCGAGGCAATCTTGTAGCCAAGCTTGTCAATGCGCTTCCGGGCCGAGGAGAGCAGATCCATATGTCTTTCGATTGTAAAGACCCTTGCTCCCATTTCGGCAAGTATGGCAGCCTGGTACCCCGAGCCGGTCCCGATTTCGAGAATCCGGTCTCCCTCCTTCACTTCCAGTGCCTCGGTCATGTATGCGACGGTGTAAGGCTGCGATATCGTCTGGGAACTGCCTATGGGGAGGGCCGAATCCTCATAAGCGCGGTTGAGAAACGCCCCCTGCACGAAGTCGCGCCTGTCAATCTTGCTCATTGCGCTTATAAGCCGCTCATCACGGATCCCCCGGCTGCGGAGAAGTTCGATCATCTCGCCGCACTCAAGGTCGAATCTCCCGCTGGCGGAACCATTGGCAGGCAGGCCGGATGAAAAAACTTTAGCCATTTACTCTGAGAACCTTCCAGATTGATTTTGCCGATTTGTTACTTTGGGAGGAGAGGCGCCTTGAGAGCTCATGCCGCAGTTCCTGCGTGGAGAGCCCTCTGATTAATATTCCGTTGTCTGCGATCGAGATCCTCCCGGTTTCCTCGGAAACGATCACCACAACAACGTCCGCCTGCTCCGAAATTCCCAGGGCTGCCCTGTGGCGCATCCCCAGCACAAAATCCCCGATGTTGGCCGTTTGGGAGAGCGGGAGGGTTACACGCGCCGCTTCCAGGACGCGGTCATGCACGACGACCGCACCGTCATGCAGCGGCGAACGGGGGTTGAAAATAGAAACTATCAGGGCTTTGCTGATGCGCGCCTGGAGCGGAAGGCCCGTGTCAACGAATGTCCTCAGTTCGGTGGATCTGATGATGACCACGAGCATGCCGTGGTGTTTACGCGCAAGTTCACCGGCTGCGCCCACTATTTCCTCAATTGATTCTTCGACGTCCAGCCGGAAAAACGAACGGACTATCCGGTTCCGGCCCAAGAGAACCAGCAGGCGCCTCAGTTCTGGCTGGAATAGGACGATAAAAGCGATCACCCAGATGTCGGTAAGCGTCCTCAAAATCCAGTTCATTGCCTTCATGTTCGCGGCCTGGGCAACAAAGGAGAACGCAAGAATCAGGACAAGGCCCACAAAAATCTGAGCGGCGACTGTCCCGCGCATGACCATGTAAAGCCTGTAGAATATGAAAGTCACCAGGACGATGTCGAGCAGGTCGACCATCGTCACCGTCAGAAATCCTATTCTGAATAGTTCCATGATCCGGCTATAAAGATCTGTTCATGAACATATGATTGCATCCACAATGCGCGCAACCTGCACCATTTCCCTGACGTCATGTACCCTTACGATATTGGCCCCGTTCATGATCGCCGCAGCAACGGCGGCAGCAGTCCCTTCCAGCCTCCGGTCCACCGGAAGGTCAAGCAGTTTCCCTATAAAGCTTTTCCGCGAAGGGCCCACGAGCAAGGGATAACCGAACCGGCGGAATTCCCCCAGGTGCCGGATTATCTGTAAATTATGCGAGACATTTTTCCCGAATCCTATCCCAGGATCTACCATAATTTGTTCGACCCCGCGGCTTCGGGCAATCTTGATTCCTTCCTCAAGATATGAACAAATTTCGTTAATAACATCATCATACTCCGGGTCTTCCTGCATCGATTTCGGCTTGCCCTTCATATGCATCAAAATAAGAGAGGCTTTCCGGGATGCGGCCACCTCCGCCAAGCTCGGATCGTAGTGCAGACCCGAAACGTCGTTCACGATGACGGCGCCTGCATCCAGAGCCCGCTTTGCAACTTCCGGCTTGTAAGTATCCACAGAGATTGGAACACCCGCTGATATCGCCAGTTTTTCAATTACAGGTATCACTCTGGCCGATTCTTGATCGGCCGGGACAGGATCGGAGCCTGGACGGGTTGATTCACCCCCGATATCTATGAAATCCGCCCCCTCCTCCGCCATTTCAAGCCCGCGCCTGACCGCCTTTTCCGCGTCCTGAAACCGGCCCCCGTCGGAAAAGGAATCGGGGGTCACGTTCAGTATGCCCATGATGTATGTGCGGGCATTCAGGTCAAAGGGAACACCGCCGAAATTATATGTCAAAGACTTATTTCGAATTGTTCAGTCCCTTGTGCAGCAGGTGGAAGCGGGCAGGTCTTATCGTAAAAAAAAGGGTATCCCGAGGATACCCTGTGACAAATTTAGGCTTCCGGCTTTTTAGCTGCCGCCATCATTGCCTTCCGTTTCGCCTTCAGCCGTTTCACGTTTTTTCTGTGTTTTTTCGAGGCGTTTATCAACTTTTTGTTCATTCTTCCTCTTTCTTTTATTGGTAACTGAACCTTAAAATACAAGTTTTTAACATTTAAATCAAGATCTCGAGGCCTACAACCCCGAATATGATAAGCAACTTCTAAGTTTCAAATGAGTCAGCCTAAGTTAGAAATCCTTTCATATGGTCTGTCATTTTAAAAGAAGAACCTTCTTCACGCTCGTAAATGTGCGGCCTGGATCAGCCACGGATGTAGCCTCCAGTTTGTAGAAATAGACACCGCTTGCAATATTATTGGCGTTCCATTCAATTTGCCGATATCCGGCAATTTCGTTCCCGTCTTTAAGCACCGAAACGACCTGGCCGAGCAGATTGTACACCTTCAGGCTGACCTTACTGTCAGCCGGCAACCCGTATTTTATCGTGGTGCTCGGATTGAACGGATTCGGATATGCCTGGTCAAGTCCATATTCCCCCGGCATATCGGCTGCGGTTGTTGCAAGTACATCCGGGGGCGGCGGAGGCAACTCCCCTGTTGGAACGATCTGTATGCGATTAGTAGGTGCCTTAGCGAGGGCGGATGATCCGGATGAAAGTATTAGCCTGCCGCTCTGGTTAACCTTGATCCAGTAACCAATCCCGGGTTTGAGGGTGTCTGCACTGTAGTAATTTCCGTTGTAGCCGAATAAATTGCTGGTTATGATGCCAGGAGAATCGCTGGCAATAGATGATGAGATGACCGGCTCGGATATCGAACCGATCATGTTCCAGTTTTTCCTGACACCTATCGTATCGCTAGAAAACGGAGTACCGATAATCATCTTAACCAACGGCGCATCGAACTTCACCCAGAATCCCTTTCCAAGTTCAAGAGTGTCCTGAAATATGTATGACCCTTCATACGTGAAGGCATCCGATACTGCGGTCGGAAACATGGTTTTTTTAAGATTGTCCCCGACAGAAAGCGGAAGGGATACCATATTCCAATTCGAAGCCAGATCGTATTTGTGTGTGTAATATCTCGTTGCGGGATCGACCGCCAGGCACTGGACTCCCAGATGCCCCAGAGATCCGATTACACTTGCCTTGCCGGTCAACGTGTCTATCAGGATCAGGTTGCTCTGGTAATTGTTGCCGGTCAACCCGAAAAGGTTGCCGCTTGCGTCAAAAACGATATCCTTGACCAAAGTTCCGAGGCCCGTGGAGCCAACAACCGTGGGCGTGCCATAGGGAAGGTTGATCTTGTAAATCCGGTCATTGGAACCTCCCGAAAAAAGCTGTCCGGAAGCCCAGAGCTCCCCGGTCACGGGATTAAAATCAAGTCCGAAGATATTAATTCCCGTGGAAGCAATCTGCACCGCCGCCCCGGTTTTGATATCCACCCTGAAGAGCGCCCCGTTAATCCTGCCCACATAGAGCGTATCCCCCCTGAATGCCATCCCTTTAAGGAGCTGCTGCGTGATGGTCGAAGCGGGATGCGCGTCGCCAAAAGCGCTGTTTACGCGGGCCAAAATTGTGTTCACGCCTGAGGGTATGAGACCAAGAAGTTCATGCGTGCCGGGATTTACCCGCAGGCTGTTCAAAGTTTCGTATCCCGAAGGTCCGACGGAAGTCGCTGCGCCTGTTGTGGCGCTGACGGTCAGAACCCGGCCGCTATCCACATTTCCTGAACCCGCGTACATGACCCCCGCTTGTACAGGCTGGACATAATAAGCACTCCCGCTCAGACTTATGCTCTGAGGATTCCTTGCAGCATCGTTGCTGCTGATAACCATCGAACCGCCATGCAATCCAGTAGTCTTGGGGAAAAACAGGACAGCCAGGTCAATCACATCGTAAGTTCCGAGGCGCAGGGGAAGAGCCGGCAGATCGACAAGCATGAAGTTCGAATCGGCCAGCGTCACCGAGCTTATGGTCAGTGTATCAAGGCCGTAATTTGTCACTGTAACTCTCAGCGTGTCGCTTGTCTTCCCCCTGTCGGTGGCATTAAATTTAAGTGCCAGAGGCTGCGCGTAAATATATTTACCTGTAATCGGTGCCATTTTCATCTGTCCAAGCCACGTCCCCCAACTATTACCCGCCGTTGCGTACTCCGTATTGGCCCATGCTATAGTGGAATCCGCAGGATCCAGGCAAATGCCGTTATAATCCCCCCACCTGTTTCGCCCCGTTCCGTAATCCAGACTGTAGTTGCCCAGACCGGTTTTAAGCGGAATGCTGGGCGAAAGTCCGGGAGGGTCAGCCTTCCCTCTGCCTGCTATATAGGCCCCGGCGTACTCATTGTCTCCAGTCCTGGTATAAGTCACGAACATGTTCTCCTGATAGTCCATCGTGAGGGCAGGATAAAAATACCAGTACCCGTCGGTACCCATCGCTGCATCTTCCTGATTTGTGTAGCTCCAGGGATTAATTCGGACATAATGGACTGCAGAATGTAGATCCCCCGCACCGTTTGCGATGGAATGCACGACCCAGAGAGAGCTGTCGCGATAGAGAGCCTTGTGACGTATGACGCTTCCGCCTCCCTCGAATGGAAGGCCTCCTCCTAATTGGCTTGGATTGGGAGCGGACAAGTACTCAACCACCGGTATGTTTTTGCCCTCTACGGATGGTGTGCCCAGGGGATCATTGATCCTATAAACTGTGAAAAATGTGCCCGGATTGTAGGGGCAGGCTGCGATCATAAAGTGCACACCGGGCGCACCGTATTCAATCGAGGGACGGATCCCGTCAAGCGGGACAGTCCTGTGATCCGGCTCCCTGATATCCCAAATATCTGTCCACCG
>Ga0209048_10006342_pt1 | contig 11081 bp, 11 predicted proteins | sample FrelakmetCRP12CR_FD_187146 | JGI IMG/M metagenome (GOLD analysis project Ga0209048, IMG submission 187146) | Freshwater lake sediment microbial communities from the University of Notre Dame, USA, for methane emissions studies - CRP12 CR (SPAdes)... | ecosystem: Environmental > Aquatic >... | reverse complement strand
GTGACCGAAGAGCAGCTCGAGGAGCGCACGCACGCGCTCGAGCCGTCGGGCCACCGGGTCGGTCTCGAAGCGGCGGAACCGCATGACGGAGCGAAGCGTGTCGAGCACGGGCGGAACGCTACCGCCGCGGAGGTTCTAGGCTCCCCGCCCCATGGAACGCTTTGCAGATCGCCGCATCATCGTCACCGGGGCCGCGTCGGGCATCGGCCGGGCCACCGTGCTCCGCCTGCTCGAGGAGGGCGGCACCGTCCACGGCGTCGACGTCGCCGAAGAGGGCCTCGCGGAGACCACGTCGCTCGCCGCCGACGCGGGCGGCTCCGGCACGCTCACCACCGGGGTGGTCGACATCGCCGACGAGCAGTCGGTCGCAGCCGGCATCGGGGGCGCAATCCGCGACCTCCGCGGGCTCGACGTGCTCGTGAACGCGGCGGGCATCCTGCGCGCCGCCCACACCCATGAGTGCACGCTCGACCTGTGGAAGCAGGTCATCGACATCAACCTCACCGGGACGTTCCTCGTGACCCGTGAGTCGATTCCCGCACTGCTCGAGAGCGACCGCGCGGTGATCGTGAACTTCTCATCCACGTCCGCGGCATTCGGCCACCCGTACATGGGCGCCTACGCGGCGTCGAAGGGCGGCGTCGACTCGTTCACCCACGCGCTCGCGCTCGAGTACGGCAAGCGCGGCATCCGCGCAGTGGCCGTCGCCCCGGGCGGCATCGAGAGCGGCATCACGTTCTCCACGCCGGGCATGCTCCCCGCCGACGCCGACTGGGGCCTGTTCGCCGGCCTGATGCCGCAACTCGCCCGCAACGAGTCGGGCTTCGCCGGCGCCGAGGTGATCGCGTCCACCATCGCGATGCTCGCTTCCGACGACGGCAAGTGGGTCACCGGCACCACGCTGCGCATCGACGGCGGCGCCCACTGCTGACGCGGGTCAGCCGAGGGGGTTCGCCGGCGCCACGTCGAACTGGTTGAACAGCTCGCGGTAGGCGTGCCACGTGTTCCAGTGCTCGGTGAGATACGCGATCTTCCCGGCCTCGTTGAAGCGGAACACGAAGCAGTACGTGTTCGAGTACTCGCGGCCGTTGACGGTGCGCGCCGAGAAATTCTGCTGGCGCACCACGTAGTCGCCGTCGGCCAGCGTGATCACTTCCGTCGTCTTCGCGGTCGACATGTCGTACTTGTCACGTCCCGGCGGCAGGCGCACGTGTGTGGTCTGCGATGGCAGCAGCTTGCGGATCTCGGCGCGGCCGCGGTGCTCGGTGCGCCCTTCGGAATGGGCGAGCGGCAGGCCGTTCCACCACACGCCGTCCTCGGCGAACAACGTCGACTTGTCGTCGGGCGGCGGCTCCTCGTTGAGGAACTGGCGCACGACGTGCAGGTTGCGGAGCTCGGTCTCGGTGTAGTCGGGCATGCGCGTACCGTAATTCGCCCGGGTTCCGGCCGGAATTCCCGGCGAGTTCCCGTCCTGGGGCCAGATCTGCCACGATGGCGGGTCCGATCAGCGGCCCGAGGAGATTCACCACCATGAGCAACCCGTTCAGCTACGCAGGCAAGAAGGTCGTCGTCACCGGTGCCGCCACCGGCGTGGGGGCCGGTCTCCTCGACGTGCTCGCCGAGCTCGGCGCGACCGACGTGACCGTGCTCGACATCAAGGCCCCCACCGGCCCGCACTCGACCTACCTCGAGACCAACCTCGGCCACGAGGCCGCGGTCGACGCCGCCATCGCCGCCATCGACGGCCCGGTGCACGCGCTCTTCAACAACGCGGGCGTCGCCGACACGATGCCGCCCCGCACCGTGATCGCGGTGAACTGGCTCGCGCTGCGCAAGCTCTCCGAGGGCCTGCTCCCGAAGATCGCCGTGGGTGGTGGCATCGCCAACACCGCGTCGACCGCGGGTGGCATGTGGAGCACGCACGTCGCGCAGATCACCGAGATGCTCGGCACCGCCGGCTGGGACGAGTCGCTCGACAAGTACGAGTCGCTCGACCTCGAGGGTGTGCCGCCGTACTTCTTCTCCAAGGAGCTCGTGCAGTACTACACGATGGTCTCGGCGAAGTCGACGATGGCGTCGGGCGTGCGCACCAACTCGGTGTGCCCCTCCCCCATCGACACGCCGCTGCTCAAGGACTTCCGCGAGACGATGACCGACAAGCTCATCGACTGGAACATCGAGCAGGGCATGGGCCGCCCGGTCACCGGTCGCGAGGTCGGCATGGTGCTGGCGTTCCTCGCCAGCGACGCCGCGGCCTACGTGAACGGCGTGAACATGCTCGTCGACGGCGGCTTCACCTCGGCGATGACCACCGGTCAGGTCGACTTCGCGGCCATCAGCTGATGACCGGAACCGTGGAGTTGGAGGACGCGGGCGGCAACGTCCGCGTCCTCCGGCTCAACCGGCCCGAGCGCCTCAACGCGATCAACTTCGAGCTGGTCGGTGACCTCCACGACGCGCTCGACGAGCTCGGTGCGGACCCCGACGCGAAAGTCGCCGTGCTCACGGGCGCGGGACGCGGCTTCTGCGCCGGGCTCGACCTCAACGACTTCGGCATGCCGCCGGCGCCGGGTGGTCACCGCCACCTGAACGTCAACCAGAGCGGTCAGTCGTTCCTCGCGGACCTCACGCAGCACATCCGCCGCACCCCGCAGATCGTGGTGGCCGCAGTGAACGGGCCCGCGTTCGGCGGCGGTCTCTCGCTGTCGCTCGCGTGCGATCTGCGCGTCGCGGCACGCAGCGCGAGCTTCTGCTCCGCGTTCATCCGCACCGGCCTCACCGGCACCGACGCCGGCGTGAGCTACCTGCTCCCCCGCCTCATCGGCGTGTCGCGCGGCTTCGACATGATCGTCACCGGGCGCAAGGTCGACGCCGAGCAGGCCGAGCGCTGGGGCATCGTCACGCAGCTGTTCGACGACGAGGGCTTCTTCGACGCTGCGCTCGACGTCGCGCGCGGCATCGCCGCCTACACGAGCGTGGGCCTGCGGTGGACCAAGGAAGCCATGTGGCACAACATCGACACCAACGACATGGCCGCGTGCATCGCGTTGGAGAACCGCAACCAGATGATGGCGGGCGCCACCGACGAGGTGCGCGAGTACATGGCGTCGTACGCCACCCGCATCACCAAGTCGTAGCGCGGGAGCCGACGGGTCGGCTCAGTTCTCGGGTTCGTGTTCGAGCAGCCGCGCCGCGGCGTCGATGAGTGAGAGGTGCGTGAACGCCTGCGGGAAGTTCCCCAGGTGGTACCCGGTGCGCGCGTCGATCTCTTCGGCGTAGAGGAGCAGCGGGCCGGCGAACGACAACAGCTTCTCGAACAGTTGCCGCGCTCGGCTCACCTCGCCGATCATCGCCAGCGCCGACACCAGCCAGAACGAGCAGATCGTGAACGTGCCCTCTTCGCCCGAGAGACCGTCGTCGGTGGTCTCGACGCGGTAGCGCAACACGAGGCCGTCGTGCGTGAGTTCGTCGGCGATCGCGAGCACGGTGGTGCGGACGCGTTCGTCGTCGGGCGGGAGGAAGCCCATGATCGGGATCAAGAGGAGCGACGCATCGAGCGCGTCGGTGCCGTAGAACTGCGTGAACGAACCGCGAGCGTCGAGCCCGCGTTCGATGATCTCGGCCTGCAACGCGTCGGCGGCCTGCTGCCAACGCTCGACCCGCTCGTGGTCGTCCCGTTCATGGGCCAGCTTGACGCCACGGTCGATGGCGACCCAGCACATCACCTTCGACGCCACGAAGTGCTGCGGCGCACCCCGCATCTCCCAGATGCCCTGGTCGGGCTCCGGCGCGCGGGTGATCGCCACCTCGACGAGACTCGCGATCGCCTCCCAGACCTCGTGGGCCATCTCGCCGCCGCGGCGGGAGTGCGTGGCCACCGAGTCGAGCAGCATCCCCCACACGTCGTGCTGCTGCTGGTCGAACGCGCCGTTGCCGATGCGCACCGGTTTCGAGTTGAGGTACCCCGACAGGTGATCGAGGGTGTGCTCGGTGAGGTCCGTCTCGCCGCCGATGCCGTACATGATCTGCAACCGCAGCTCGCCGGCCTCGATCGATGCCATACCGACGGCGTCGAGCACGAAGGCGAAGAACTCGTAGGCCTCCCAGGTGAAGCCGAGGCTGTGCAGCGCGCGCAGCATGAAGGCGCTGTCGCGGATCCAGGTGTAGCGGTAGTCCCAGTTGCGCTCGCCGCCGGGAGTTTCGGGGAGTGACGTGGTCGCGGCCGCCATGATTGCCCCGGTGGGCGCGTAGCTCAGACCCTTGAGCGCGAGCGCGCTGCGTTCGATGTAGGGACGCCACCGGTGGTCGGCGACCTCCGCGAGGCTCAGCCACTCACGCCAGTACTTCTCGGTGGCGTGCAGTTGTTCGTACGCGTCGTCGATGTCGGTCGGCCCCGACCCGCACCACGACAATGCGACCCAGGCGCGGTCGCCCCGTTCGAGCGTCGTGCGGCCGTAGGCCCGCGCACCCACGAACCCGAGGTGCAGGCTGCTCGCGAGGGTGAGGTGCAGGTCGTCGTGCGTCGCCTGCACCTGGCCGTACCCGCCGTCGCAGTAGTCCCAGTTCGCGGTGGCGCGTCCGTAGTCGAACTGCGGGAGACACTCGGTCTGGAGCTCCACCCGGCCGCTGAAGCACTCGGCGATGCGCAGCAGGGTTCCGGTCGCGACATCGTCACCGGGCGCGCGGCGGTACTCCGACCGGCGCTCGTCGGCGGGAGCGGGACCGATCACGAGCACGTCGTACACCGTCATCCACCCGGTGGCGGTGTGCCAGGTGGTCTCGAGCACGTTGGTGCCGGGGACGTAACGACGCTGGTCGGGGACGTCGGCGTTGGTCGGTCCGAACCGGAAGTGGCCGGCGCTGCGATCGAGGAGTGCGCCGAACACACTCGGCGCATCGGGACGGGGCAGACACAGCCACTCGACGGATCCGTCGGGGGCCACCAGCGTGTTGACCTCGCAATCGGAGAGGAACCCGTAGTGCGCGATCGGCGGGAATCTGCTCATCTGCCGAACAGTCTGACACTTTCGCCCGAGCCCGGTAGTGTGCGCGCCCGTCAAGGGTCGAGCACACGACACCGGCACCGCCGGGGGGAAGGCAGTACGTCGATGGCGAACCTGTTCAGCTACGAAGGCAAGCGTGTGGTCGTCAGTGGTGGCGGCGGCGCGGGCATGGGTGCGGCGGCGGTCGAGGGCCTCGCCGAACTCGGTGCCGAGATCCACGTGATCGACCTCAAGGATCCGCCGGTCCCGGTCGCGAGCCACCAGGTCGTCGACCTGCGTGACCCCGCGGCCACCACTGCCGCGATCGACACCATCGGCGGAACCATCAACGCGCTGTTCAACTGCGCCGGCCTCCCCGGGCCCCCGAACTTCACCGACGTCGACACGTTCCTCGTCAACTTCTGTGCGCCGCGGCAGTTGGCCGAGGCGTGCTCGAAGTACATGCCCGCGGGCAGCGCGATCGCGAGCATCTCGTCGACCGCGGGCGCCGCGTATCTCATGAACATCGCGAAGTGGATGCCACTCGCCATGACCCCCGACTTCGCGTCGGCGAAGGCCTGGTGCGAGTCGCACCCCGAGGAGATCCTCGCCGGCTACGCCCCGTCGAAGGAAGCGCTCATCGTGTGGACGATGTGGGCGGCCAAGGCCTACGCGGAGCGCGGCATCCGGCTGAACTGCATCAGCCCCGGCCCGACCGACACCCCGATGATGCCCGACTTCGAGGAGGGCGCGAAGGGCATGGGCCTCGAAGGGATCATCGACCAGATGGCCCAGGGCCTCGGTCGCCGTTCGTCGCCGGCCGAGCAGGGGTGGCCGATGATCTTCCTCAACAGCGACGCCGCGTCGTACATCTCCGGCGAGAACGTCAACACCGACGGCGGGACCGTGTCAGGGCTCACCACCGGCACGATCGTCGTGGAGATGCCGGAGATGTGACGCTCGCGCATCAGCGAACGAGAATGGTGAACCGGGCCCGGTGCGAGTCGCCGGGCCCGACCATTTCCACGGCGCCGCGGCGCAGCGCGTCGGTGGGCGCGGTCATGGGCTCGAGCGCGGCGAACGACTTGCCGGGCGGCACCCACACCTGTGCGTACGGGTAGGCAGCGTCACCCCGCACCTCGACGGCGGTGCCATCGGGCGCCTCGAGACCCAGCACGCGGCGGGCACCGAGCGCGTAGAGATCGTCGTAGGTGCGGCGGGCGATCGGCGCGACGTGCGCCGTTTCAGTGACGCGCTCGCCCGTGGGGATGCCGTGCGCGTCGAGCAGCAGGCGCTCACGACGCGGGAGGCGCAGGTGCCAGGTATGGCGCGCCGAACCGGGCAGTCGCAGGTAGGGGTGCCAACCGAACGCGATCGGCACCGCGCGCTTGCCGGTGGGTACCACGGTGGTGTCGACGACGAGACGGTCCTCGTGGACGCGCGCGTCGACCTCGATCCGGTGTGGAAAGGGGAAGGCGGGCTCGTCGACGTCGAGGGTCGCGAGCACCGACGCGGTGCCCCGTTTGTGGCGCAGCTCGCGCACCTCCCACCCGGGGCGCCCGACGAGCAACCCATGGATGGGCAGCCCGTTGGCATCGGTGTGCACGCCGAGACCGGTGAGGTCGACGCTGCGCGACCCGATCTTGTAGCGCATGCCCGCGAGCCGGTTGGCCCAGGGCGCGAGCAACGGCAGCCCGCCGGTGTGACCGGCCCGCAGCGCATCGAGACCGCCGGGAAGCGCGAGGTACTCCTTGCCGCGGAGGCGGAGCGACACGCCGGTCATGCCGATGCCGGGCACGAACACCGCGCGGAGGTCGCCGTTGCGCAACAGGACCGCGGGCTCACCGCGGAAGCGGCCTTCGTCGCTGCGGATGATCGACAGCGGCATCAGACGCCGCTGCCGTCGACCGCGAGTGCGCCCACCGCGACCCGCGCCATGTCGCGCGACTCGGGCAGGTAGTCGGCCACCGCGAAGTGCTGCGTCGCGTACTCGTCCCAGATCGCGACCTCCCCCACCTCCCACGAGTGGCGGAGCTGGAAGTTGGGATGCTCGGCGTGCGTGCAGAGCAGGTCGAGCAGCATCCGGCTCTCGTCGGCGTGCAGGCCGACGATGCGGTCGGTGAATTCGCGGTTGACGTTGAGGAAGCGCCGGCCGGTGCGCGGGTGGACCGCCACCACCGGGTGAACAGCTCCGGGGAACGCCTCACGCGTGCGGGCCACGATCTCCGCGCCGGCCTTGTCGACGAACGCTTGCATACTGCCCATGTCGTGGACGGCGACCAGGCCCTCGATGCGCTCGCGCAGCAGCGGCGACAACGATTCGTAGGCCGCGTACATGCTCGACCAGATGGTGTCGCCGCCGCGCGACGGGAGCACGCAGGCGCGCAGCGTGCCGTAGGTGGGGCGCTGCGGGTCCCAGCTCACGTCGGTGTGCCACTTGTCCTGGTAGGGCGGGTGCTCCACCGAATCGACGATGTGCTCGACGCGGACATCGGCGGCGGTGCGCCCGAGCATGCGACCGATCGGGTGCGCATACGGGCTCCCGAACCGGGTGGCGAAGCGGTACTGCTGCGAGTCGTCGACGCCGCCGCCGTCGGGCTGAGCCGGGAAGAACAGCACGAGGTGTTCGTCGACCAGGGCCTGGATCTCGGCCACGGCCGTGTCGGCCAACTCGGAGGTGAGATCGACGCCGGCGACTGCGGCGCCGAGCGCGCCGGCCAGCTGCCGCACGGTCAACAGGGAGGCGGCCGGTACGGAACCGGTGTGCGTGGTCATGGCGCGGGATCGTATCCGCGTCGTAGCCTGCGCGGATGCGTTGCTGGGACGAACACGTCGTACCCCGTATGACCGACAAGCTCCTGGGCAATGCCGACGTGCTGACGCACCGGGCGCAGGTCATGGGCGGCTTGCACGGCACCGTGGTGGAGATCGGGTTCGGGTCGGGGCTCAACGTGCCCGCGTACCCGCCGGAGATCACGACCGTGCTCGCGATCGAGCCGTCGGAGGTGGCGCGTCGCCTCGCCCGGCCGCGGATGGCCGCGTCACCAGTGCACGTCGAGTTCCGCGGCCTCGACGGCCAACGTCTTCCGCTCGACGACGACTCGGTCGACGGCGCGCTCAGCACGTTCACGCTGTGCACCATCCCCGACGCGTCACTCGCGCTGCGCGAGCTCCACCGGGTGATGAAGCCGGGCGCGACGTTCCACTTCCTCGAGCACGGCCTCTCACCCGATCCCGGTGTCGCCCGCTGGCAACATCGGCTCAACCGGGTGCAGCGCGCGTGCGCGGGTGGTTGCAACCTCGATCGCGCCATCGACCAGCTGATCGTCGATGCGGGCTTCGAGCTCCCGGAGGTGCACCACGACTCCATGAAGGGACCGAAGTGCATGGCCCCGTGGAGCTACCTGTACACCGGTCTGGCGATCAAACCCGGCCAGTGAGCAGCCTCGACCACGGGCACCGCAGTCTGGTGCCGTACTGCCTCGTGTCGGGCGTGATGTCGCTCGGCTACGGGTCGGTCTACACGTTGCTCGCCGACCTGCGCGACCAGTACGGCTTCACCGGCACACAACTCGGCCTCATCGTCGCCGCCGGGTTCTTCGCGGGATTCGGCGCGCAGCTCGGCCTCGCCCGGTTCGCCGACCGCGGTCACGTCGCGCTGCTCGTACGCGGCGGCGCGATTGCGGCGACCGGCGCCATGATCGGCGCGGCGATCGGCGGGACGTTCTGGGTGTTCCTCGTCGCGCGGGTGCTGCTCGGGCTCGGGAGCGGCGCGTCGAGCCCCGCCATCCGCCGCATCGTGATCGTGCGCGACCCGGCCCAGGTCGGCCAGAACCTCGGTCGGCTGTCCTCGTTCGAACTCGCGGGCTTCGTGCTCGGCCCGCTCATCGCCGCGGCCGCCGCGGAGGCCATGGGCATCCGGGCGCCGTTCGTGCTGCTCGCGTTCCTCTTCGCCGGCGTGTTCGTGCTCACGATGCGTCTCGATCTGAGCGCGGGGAGCAGCGAGAAGCACCACCGCGTGCTGCGCGACCTCCTGCGGAAGCGTTCGATCGTGTCCACCCTCGTGATCTGCGTCGGGTTCTACGTGACGATCGGGATGTTCGAGGCGGTGTGGGCGCTGCTCCTGCGCGATCAGGGCGCAGAGACGTGGCTCATCGGCGTGACGCTCTCACTGTTCACGGTGCCGATGATCTTCCTCGCCCCGATCGGTGGGCGCACCGCCCAGCAGCGCGGCCCGTTGCGCGTGGTGACGGTCAGCCTCGCGGTTGCCGCGGTGTGCACGTTCTCGTATGGGGTGCTGCCCAGTCTCTGGATGCTGCTCGCAGTCTCGGTCGTCCACGCATGTGCCGACTCGTTCACGATGCCCGGCAACCAGGTGGCGGTGGCGATGTCGAGCCCGCCCGAGCACCTGTCGTCGGCGCAGGGTCTGCTCGGTGCGACCGGGCTCGCCACCGCCGGCATCACCGGACTCCTCGCCGGTGCCGCGTACGAGGCCAGCGGGCGTTTCCTCGTCTGCACCACGACGGCAGTGGTGATGGTGTGCGCCATCGTGGCCGCCCGCGCGCTGAGTCGGGCTGCGGAACCGGCGACTCAGTTGACCCGGTCACACAACTGAGGCGGCCGGAGGCGGCCACCGAACATGAGAGGTGACGAGCGCGCAGCGCCGTGATGTGATATCACCACGGGGTCATATCGTTCAGGATTCTGGGGGGAAACCTGTGAAGCGTCTCGTCACCTCGATGGCAGTCGTCATCGTCACACTCGGCCTGGTCGTTGCCGGCGGCATCGCCGGGGCCAGCACCCGATCGGCAACCAGCGAGAAACCCACTGCCACCGACGTCGGTGTCAGTGCCACGGAGATCCGCATCGCCGTGATCGCCGACGTCGACAACCCGTTCGCACCGGGCCTGTTCCAGGGCTCGGTCGACGCGGTGAACGGCGCGGCGAAGACCATCAACCAGCAGGGTGGCATCGGCGGCCGCAAGGTCGTCGTCGACTTCATCGACTCGAAGCTCAACCCGAACGAGTCGCGCAACGCGGTGATCACGGCCTGCCAGAACGACTTCGCCATGGTCGGCACCGCGGCGCTCTTCCTCACGAGCGTGGACGACGAGATCAACTGCAAGGACAAGGCCGGCAACAACATCGGACTGCCCGACATCGGTGGCATCGTCACCGGCATCCCCGAGCAGTGCTCGCCGGTGTCGTTCCCGGCCAACCCGCCGCAGATCCTCTGCGACACGAAGACGCAGAGCCCGCAGACCTACCAGGGTCAGCAGGGCGCAGCGAAGTACTTCCTGAAGAAGATCAGCAAGGACCTCAAGGGGCCGAACATCCTGCCCAACGACACCAAGGATGCGTTCCGCGGCGACAAGGTGCAGGCCCTGGTCAACATCCAGGCCGGCATCAAGCAGACCCAGGAGGTCACGCACTCGGGCAGGGACCCGCAGAGCGCCTACTCCTCCGTGGTGCAGCAGATGAAGTCTGACGGCGCGAACTTCGCGTTCGACGGCCTCGCCTACGCAAACATGATCGAGTTCCAGCAGGAAGCGCAGTTGCAGGGCGTCACCGGCGTCACCTTCCAGTGCACCACCGCCTGTTACGACAAGAAGTACATCGCCGACGGCGGGTCCGCGGCGGAAGGTACGTACATGTGGGCCGCCTTCCTGCCGTTCGAGGAGGCCAGCACCAACCCGGCCATGAAGACCATGGTCAAGAACGTGGGGGCCGACAAGGTCACCGGTCTCGGCCTGTACTCCTACGTCGCCGGCATGGCGTTCCAGCAGGTGATGAACGACGTCGTCACCAAGCAGGGTGTGAACGCGGTCACGCGCCAGAACCTGCTCGACGGTCTGAAGAAGCTCACCAGCTTCAACGCCGGCGGCATCATCGGCACAGTCGACGTCGCCAACAAGAAGACGTCACCGTGCTTCGTGCTCATCCAGGTGAAGAACGGCAAGTTCGTGCGGGTGTCGCCTTCGAAGAAGGGCACCTTCGACTGCACGAAGTCGAACTACGCCACCATCCAGGCTGAACTGATCAACGGGAGCTGATCCGGTTCCCCCCGGACGCCGCACGCGGGCGCCTGCCACGAGTTGG
>Ga0209048_10006341_pt1 | contig 11081 bp, 10 predicted proteins | sample FrelakmetCRP12CR_FD_187146 | JGI IMG/M metagenome (GOLD analysis project Ga0209048, IMG submission 187146) | Freshwater lake sediment microbial communities from the University of Notre Dame, USA, for methane emissions studies - CRP12 CR (SPAdes)... | ecosystem: Environmental > Aquatic >... | reverse complement strand
CTTGTCCTCAATCGTGCTGGCGAACTAGCGGTGCTCACGCACCGCCCCGGGAGAACTTTCGCTTGACAACGCCTTCGACCTTATCGAGGGGCACCGGGCTCGGAAGCGCATCTCTGCAGCGATGAAACAGCGCTGGGCTAACTGGAAGGGCAAAATCTGCGCCGAAGAAGGCTGAGGTTTTCCCGAAGAAAGCTAAGACCGCCCCGAAGAAGCCCGCCGCACGGAAGCCGATGAGCCCCGCCGCTCGTAAGAAGCTATCTCCGATGATGAAGCTAGATGGGCGGAGAGGAAGACGGGCCCACGATTTTCATCGCGGGCCCAGTAATGAACTGGTCTGTTTACTTCGCCGGCACGTAACTCAGATCGGCACGGTAATCCATCAACTGAGACACGGTGTGGTCAGTTGCATCGCGCAGGTTCTGGAGAGTCTTGTCGTCGTTTCCGTAGGCCTGCTTGAGCATGTCGGCCAATGACTGCTCCGGGCCCTGCATGTCGGCCCACGAATTACGATCGGTGACCAGCACGAAACGCGGGCCTTCTCCTCCCACCGCCAGCTGATACCACCGTGAAGGTTTTGCCGGATACTGCGTCTGCTTTATCGCCGCGTTGATCCGCTTGATCGCATCGGTAAATTGCGCCAGTCCGCTGGGCTTCACGAAGAAGTCGACCGCCGTCATCATCTTCGCTGGGGTGGCTCCCTCGGTACCCGTACTGAGGTCGGTCCGGAAGATGTAATACCCCGCCTGATTCGTTGCTATGGTCGGCGTCAGTGTCTTCTGGCGGTCTGCCAGGTCTCGCTGGTCAAAGGCATCGGTACCGTCCATTTCTTTCCAGGTCATCCCACATGTCGCTGTCAGATAGTTGCCGGTTGCCGGCCCGGCCGAGATCGACCAGATCCAGATCGCATTCTTGTCCTTTTCGGCTTTATGAAACTCGTTGTGCTTCTTGCGAGCTTCCTCGAATTGCTTGGCAGCTCCTGGCTTGGGAACCGTTACGTTGACTTCGCAAACTTTGTCAGCATTGGACTGCGCCCAACCCAGCGAGGTGCTTAACAGCAACAAGGCAGTCCACCACAATCCCTGTTTTCTCATGCTTTCTCCTTCTCCAATCAAAATATTTGGAGCGTTATAAGCCGGAATCTCCGTCCTAGCTCCCCACAGCCCGGCACTATATACCTTTTCGGGGGTTACAGTGCATCAATTATTCTCTTTGGCCGGGCCCAGCGGCACAGGGTCCGGTATTTCCCGAACGCAAGTCCCGCTCCATAACGCAAGTCCCGCTCCATCCGGCCAGACGCCCCTCCGTCCCCCGTTGACTCTGGATCGATCTCCGGCGCCAACTCGCAATCCCGTCGGTATCGGTAGCATTGCGATCCGGCCCAGCATCGTCCCGAACCGCCGCCGCGTCGGCCACTTTTCACCTCCGCAAATGAGTTCTGTCGGAGATAGCAGCACGGCGGGGTATCAGGGATGGAGGAGATTCGAGGGACCAAGAAATCCTGGGCCCGATGCCCCAGATTCGCCCTTCGGTTGGGCTAACCTGGGATCGCTCCACTGGGCAGCGCCGCCGCGAATTCGCGCTCGGGTCAATCACAACCGAACGTGGCCGGGGTCCTTGCGGCGAGCCATCTCGCCGGCGTAATCATGGGTGCGGGACGGCGGAGGGTATCGTGTCTCTGGCCGTCGCCGGTGCCCCAGGGCACCGAGTATGGGCGTTCTTTGACAACAGGAGGAGGATTGCTCTTCCGCCGTTCTGGTTGCTGCTCCAGTCAATGAGGGTGCTGGCTGTGGTTGACGATTAGCGGCGGGGTTGCGGAACGTAACCCGCTTGGAAACAATAACATAGCGTAAGTCTATATTCTAGAATACTCTGCCGGCGAATTCTCGCTAAGTTGTTGATTCCAGAGATCCGGTGAGGGGGGCAGGAGAGGGGGCAGGCGTCAATCAGAGTCCCCCACGTATGCGAGTCAGGGATTGGCTAGTTGCTGACTGCCAGTCGCCAGTTGCCAGTTGCCAGTTGCTCCTACACCAGCTTCCCGTACATCGAGGTGTATTGTAGGCCGATCTCGCCGCAGGAACCCTGCTCGCAGGAGTACACGATGCAGGAGCTGAACGGCCGCGAGTAAACATGCAGGCTGACGGCGCGCTGGTTCCATTCACGCGGGTTGCGGACGTCGTGCACCGGATTCAGCGGGTCGACCGCAGCCGGTTGCGCGGAGGTTATTTCGACCAGATCGGTGGGCACGATGTTGCAGCGGCGGGCCGCGAGGTCCTCGCTAATCACGCGGTAATTCTGCACGGCCAGCCGGCCGATGGGAGCTGCCATCCAGCAGTTCTGGTCTTTGTGGTTGTGGATCGAGCTGCCCATGCCCACTTCCCAGCAGACGGCCAGCAGTTCGTACAGCTCGGTCTTGTCGATGAGGTTGCGAGTGTAGTGCTGGGCGTTCCAGAATAAATATGGCTGCAGCGACTCACCATCCACTGGGTTGGCCGTCAAATAGCGCAGCGTACCGGTGATTCCGATGAAGTCGTGTTCGCTGAGCTTGCGCAAGCCGCTGACAAACTTCTCGATCGGCACTGGAGCGATTGCTTCGGACTGCGACGACACGAGGGTAGCCATGATGTCCTCCTGCTGGGACGAGCTTCCTATTCTAACCTCAGGTCCGGGCGTTCCGAGTTTCCCGGGCGAATTGCAAACTTTTTGTGTCCAGCCTGGAAAACAGCAGTCCGTTGCGCCGCGAAGCTGCGCCAAGCATATAATGAGCGCAGAAATACCAGTCCGGGGTTCAGCGCTCGGCATTTGGAGTTTCCCATGAAGTCACGCGCTCTCGCTTCCGCGATCGCAATCCTGCTGAGTGCCAGTCTGGCTCTGCCTTCCTTCGCACAATCCACCTCGCAGGCTCAGGCGCCGGCGAACGCACCGGACCAAAGCCAGTCGCTGCCCAATGCCACGCAGAATGTGGCGACGCCCGCCGACTCGGTCGCCGACACCTCGCCTACGGCATCTGCGCCCAAGGAAACCCATAACAAGGACAAGAACGACATCGACAATATCGGCGACCGCAAGGTCGGCTCGGGAGGCAAGAGCCTGGGCGACTGGTACTCGCTGGACACGGACATCAAGATGGGCAAGCAGTACGCCATGATGGTGGAGCAGAGCGCCAAGATGGTGAAGGACCCTGTCATCGTGGAGTACGTGAACCGTATCGGGCAGAACCTGGTGCGCAACTCCGATGCCAAGGTCCCATTCACCATCAAGGTCGTGGACTCCGACGACATCAACGCGTTTGCCTTGCCCGGCGGTTTCTTCTACGTGAACAGCGGGCTGATTATGGCCGCGGATGGCGAGGCCGAGTTGGCGGGTGTGATGGCGCACGAGATCGCGCACGTGGCGGCACGTCACGCCACCCGCGAAATGACCCGCGCCAACTACGCCAACATGGCGACCATCCCGCTGATTTTTGTGGGAAACTGGGGCATCTACGAGGCGGCCAGCATGGCGTTGAACCTCGCGTTGCCGCTGACCTTCATGAAGTTCTCTCGCGGCTTCGAAGCTGAGGCGGATTATCTCGGACTGGAGTACATGTACAAGGCTGGCTACGACCCCCAGGCGTTCATCTCGTTCTTCGAAAAGGTCCAGGCGCAGGAAAAGAAGAAGCCGGGAACGCTGGCCAAAGCCTTCTCCTCGCATCCGCCGACTCCGGACCGCATTTTGAAGAGCCAGGAAGAGATTCGCAATGTCTTGCCGCCGCGTCCTGAGTACATCGTGAACACCTCGGAGTTCAACGATGTGAAGGCCCGGTTGGCGATGCTGGAAAACCGGAAGAAAGTGATCGACAAGCAGGACGTCGACAAACCTTCGCTGCGGAAGACGCAAACCGCGGACAGCAATCCTGGCCAGCCAAAGGATCAGCAGGGCGATGAGCCGCCTACGCTGTCACGGCGCGACGATTACGTGGCGGGTTCCGGGCGCTGACAAACTCTCCGCAACTCCTTCATCCGGCGGCTGCGGCTGCCGGATTTTTTCGGCGCTCGTGTCCGCGGCAACAAATTGCACGACGCGTCAATCACACCGAATTGATGTCGCACATCGGGTTCCACGAAGCCCAGTTCTGGCTGTCGACAACCAGCATTCGACCCTGCAAACCAACATAGCCCCACAACTGCTTTTGCAGCTGCGGCGCCGTGGAGTTGCTTCGCACGGCCCAAACCGAATCCTGAATGCGCTTGGCGCCCATTGCTGTCAGCGCGTCCCAGAGGTTCTTGTTCTGGTCGGACTTCGCGAGATTGTAGGCAACGAAATAAACCGCCATAGTGCCCTCCTTTGCGAGGGCTGCTTCGACACTCATGCCCATCGGCATTTCCGATGGAAACTTCAGTCGGAGAAGGAGAAATCAGCTCCAGCGGAACCAGCGCAGCGCCAGCACGAAGCACAGCGCGCCCCACAGCGCCAGTACGCCAATCCTGGCGAACTGGGAACTGAGCGGCGCGCCTTGCAGGATGATGGCCCGCAGCGCATCGTTAAGCGCGGTCAGCGGCAAGGCGCGGATCGCCGGTTGCACGAATTGCGGGAAGCGTTCATAGGAGAAGAACACCCCCGAGAAGATCCACATGGGCATCATCACCAGGTTAATCAGGCCGCTGACGCTCTCGATCTTCTGTGCCCGGCAAGCGGTCAGCAGGCCGATTGCGCCGAACGAGACGGCGCCGAGCGTGCCGATGAGCAAGATGGCCAGCAGCGAGCCTTCTACTCGCAGATGAAAGACAAGCGCGCCGAAGCCCAGCAGCAGTGCAACCTCGATCACCATAAGAACCAGGCGGCTGCTCATGAGCGCCAGCAGGAAATCGCCGCGCCGCATGGGCGTCGCGATGAACCGCTTCAGCAGCTTGCGCTGGCGCATGTCCACAGTGGCGAAACCGATGCCCCACATGCCGGAATTCATCAGGTTCATGCCGATCAGGCCGGGAATGAGGAAGTCAATGTAGCGCGCGCCCGGCTCGCTGGCGGCGGTTGCGACCGTACTGATGGGATTCTTGCGGCCGGAGGCGGACTGTAGAGCGTCATCCACTTGAGTCCGCGCCAGCACGCTCTCCGGCCGCGCCGGGTCGTAGCGATAGCGCACTCCCTGCTCGTCCATGCTTACCACCAGCGCGTACTTTCCCAGGCGGAACTGGTCGAGGGCAGCGTGCTCATCCAGAACATCGGCATGGATAGCGCCGCGCTCGGGGGATTGCTGCAACAGGGTGACTAACCTCTGGGAGCTTGAGCTCTCGACAATCACGATCGACGCGGTGTCAGCCGGCTTGTCGCGGAAGGCGATGCCCAGTCCAAGCGCCAGCAGGAGCGGGAAACCGAAGACCCAGAAGATGACCTCTGGCTCGCGCTGCAGCTCCTTCATGCGGGCCAGCAATAGGTGCCAATATCCGGCCCAGCGTCCATTCGCTCGTCGTGCCTGCTTTTCGGTATCGGCCATCATTCCTCTCGCAGATGCCGGCCGGTGAGCTGCACGAAGACATCTTCCAGGCTGGCTTGGCGCGTGGTCAGGTGTTCCAATCGAGCGCCCTGCTTGTGGACCTCCGACAGCAATGCCGGGATCGTCTCGTGCGGCTCGTTGACCTGCAGGCAGAACAAGCCGTCTTCGGCTCGGACGCCTTGCACGCCCGGCAGTTCCCGCCACACCTGATCGTCAGCCCCGTCGCTTCGGCCCGAGATGGCGAACTCCACCACGTGGTGCCCCGTGAGCCGCGCGATCAGCTCCGCCGGTGTGCCTTCAGCGATGATCTGGCCATGGTCGATGATGGCCAGTCGATCGCACAGGCGCTCCGCTTCGTCCATGTAGTGCGTGGTCAGCAGCACCGTACCTTTGCGCTCCTGAAACTGGCGAATGATCTCCCACAGTTGGCGCCGGCTCTGCGGATCGAGGCCGGTCGTCGGCTCATCCAGGAACAGGACCTTGGGATTGGCAACCAGCGCGGTCGCAACCGCCAGGCGCTGCTTCTGTCCCCCGGAAAGCTTGCCGACCCACGCGTCGGCCTTCTCCCCCAGCGACAGCTCTTCCAGCACGGATTCCACCGAATTCGGATAGCGATAGAAGCTGGCAAACAGCTCCACTGTCTCGCGGACAGAGAGCCGCTCCGACAGCCGCGTCTCCTGCAGAGAGATGCCCATCTGCTCGCGCAGCTCCCGCTCGTGCGTCCGCCAGTTTCGGCCGAGGACTTCCACCTCGCCCGAAGTCGGCTCCAGTAGACCTTCCAGGATCTCGATGGTTGTGGTCTTGCCTGCGCCATTGGGGCCCAGCAGGCCGAAGCACTCTCCCGCGTAGATGGTGAGGTCCACGCCGCGAACCGCCTCGACCTTCCGGTCGTAGGTCTTGCGCAGATCGCGGCATTGGATGGCGACTTCCATATTGAAGATGATAACGGAAGAATGAGGCCCATCCGGCGGCGCTGTGGCTACTTTCCCGCCCAGCACGCCTGCCGCTTCTCGAGGAAGGCGGAGATTCCTTCCTGCGCGTCGGCCGCCAGAGCATTCATGCTCATCACTTCCTTGGCGTACGCGTAGGCTTTAGGCTGGTCGAGGTCGATCTGGGTGTAGAAGGCTTGCTTGCCTAGTGCAACTGTCAGGGAGCTGGCATCAGCAATGCGCGCGGCCAGGTTGCGGGTCCGCTCCGCCAGTTCCGCGGCCGGAACCACCATGTTAACCAGCCCCCAATCCGCGGCGGTGGTAGCGTCAACCATCTCGCCCGTCATCAGCATCTGCAGAGCGCGCTTGCGGCCGACTGCGCGAGTGAGCGCGACCATCGGCGTGGTGCAGAACAGCCCGATCTTGACGCCGGGCGTGGCGAATGCAGCCTGGTCGGAGGCGACCGCAAGATCGCACGTGGCGACAAGCTGGCAGCCCGCGGCGGTAGCGATTCCTTGCACTTCGGCAATGACCGGTTGCGGGATGGACTGGATGCGTGTCATCAATTCGGTACAGACGTCGAAGACCTGCCGGTAATCATTGATATCGCGCCCCACCATCTCGCTCAGGTCGTGGCCGGAAGAAAATACCTTTCCGGCAGCAGCCAGGATCACTGCCCGCAAGGTGCGCTCGCGGCCGATCAGGTTCAAGCAGTCGATGAGTTCTGTCATCAGTTCGAGAGAGAGCGCGTTGCGCCGTTGCGGACGGTTCAGGGTGATGATTGCGACCGGGCCTTCGGTCGAGAATGAGACTTGCTGATACGACATGCTGTGGGCTCCTCCCTCGAAGTCTATCCTGACGGCGGATGGCGCGGATTATATAGGAAGGTCGGAAGGCCAGGCGGCGAGCATGCAGCAAGAACGATGGCCGGACCTCGCCGATCCGGCCACTACCCATCAGGGAGCGTCGGGGCTACGAAGTGTGCAGGTCGCGCCGTACCAGGGTCGAATCCAGAAAGTATCCCAGACCGACGGCGACCGGAATCACTCCAAATGAGGCTGCGATCCAGGCATCAGGCTCGACCCGGCCGATCAGTCCAAAGGTAATGCTGTAACCCAACGCACCGCAGACCAGCAGAATGCCCAACCGCCGCGAACGCGCCGCCTGCGAAAGCTCCGGTTCCATGGGAACGCTGACTCCACGCGCGATCGCAGCCAGCCGCTCTTCGCTGCGCAACTTGCGCACTCGATAATAGGTATACAGGGCGGCCATCGGAAGGCCAAAAAACATAACAATCGCCGCAATGGGAACCATGTTGTCGCTCATATCCGTTCTCCTCTCGCGCTGCCGGCCCGGGTTCTCTGGGCTGACTATCAGCTTCTAGTCGCATATACGGACGGCGAAAGCGAAAGTTCCGTCAGAACTATGGGGTCGGAGTCGGGCCTTCCTGAGGCGGCGCATGCCGGGCGTGTGTTCGGCTTGGGTAATGGACGCCCGCGAAAGACGTGGAGTATAAAAGTTAGTTGCCCTCCGCGAGGTTCACTCGGCCCGCAGTGTGTGCGACCTGCCGTTATCCTTGGCTTACTAGAGCGTCTTGGAACGCGAGAGGTACTACGAATGTCAAGCACTGTGACTGGCCCCAAGGGGCTTGAGGGCATTACCGCTGCCAATTCCAGCATCTGCTACATCGATGGCGACCGGGGCGTCCTGGCCTACCGCGGCATCGATATCCACGAACTGGCCGATCACTCGAACTTTGAGGAAGTCTGCTACCTGTTGTGGTTTGGCCACCTGCCCAACCGCGCCGAATTGCAGGAACTGAAGCTAAATCTCGCGCGCGAGCGCAAGCTTGACGCCTCCATCATCAGCTTGCTGCGCCAGGCGCCCAAGCATGCGCTGCCCATGGACGTGTTGCGCACCACGGTTTCGGCGCTTTCCTACTACGATCCGGAAGAGAAGGTCAACGACCACGAAGCCAACGTCCGCAAGGCGATTCGGCTGACCGCACAACTCGCGTATGTGGTCGCCGCCTACGATCGCATCCGCAAAGGAAAACCGCTGGTTGAGCCTGACCGTTCGCTGTCTCACGCCGGCAACTTCCTCTACATGCTGAATGGCGAGATCCCCAGCCCCACGGCGGAGCGCGCGTTCGACATCGCACTGATTTTGCACGCTGATCACGAGTTGAACGCCTCGACCTTCGCGGCACGAGTGGTGGCGGCGACGCTCAGCGACATGCACTCGGCGATTACGGCAGCCATTGGTGCGCTGAAGGGCCCGTTGCACGGCGGAGCCAATGAAGCGGTGTTCCGCATCCTGGAAGCCGTTGACGCCTCTGGCGCCGATCCGGTCGACTACATCAAGGGCATGCTGGCGCAGAAGAAGAAAGTGCCGGGCTTCGGGCATCGTGTCTATCACACCGAGGACCCGCGCGCGACCCACCTGCGGACGATGTCGCGCGATCTGGGAGAGTCCAGCGGCAATCCCAAGTGGTTTGAGATTTCACGCAAGATCGAGGAGTTTATTGTTTCCGATCGCAAACTGAACGCGAATGTTGATTTCTACTCGGCTTCGACCTATCACACGCTGGGCATCGACATCGACCTGTTCACTCCAATCTTTGCCGTGTCGCGCGTGTCTGGTTGGACGGCGCACGTCATCGAACAGTTGAACGACAACCGGCTGATCCGTCCCCGCGCCGACTACCAGGGCCTGGCGTACCCCAACCGCTACGTGCCGATGGAGAAGCGGTAAATCAGTTGTCCGTGGCCAGTTGTCGGTTGTCAGTTGTGCGGCGCTGGCCACAAACAGTTCCTTCCGCGTTGGCCGCTTCCGAATCCCGCTTGTCCCCTGCCTAATCCAATAAAAGCTAGAATACAGAGGGTTCCGGTTTCAGCAGGTTTGTTCGCCCACAGAACGTTGAGTGGGAAGGAGGCAACACTCCTGGAACTGACCACTGACAACTGGTTTTATGCACCGCGTATATCTCGACAACAACGCGACCACACCGCTTCTGCCCGAGGTGTTTGAGGCGATGCGCCCTTACTTCTTCGAGAAGTTTGGGAATGCATCGTCCATCCATCAGCAGGGACAGCAGGCGCGCGCTGCCGTCGAGCATGCGCGCGAGCAGGTTGCGGAGATGCTAAATTGCCGTCCGGCGGAGATCGTATTCACCAGCGGTGGGACCGAGGGCGACAATCTGGCGCTGCTCGGACTGGTGAAGCCGGGCGATCACGTCATCACCTCGGCGGTCGAGCACCACGCGGTGTTGAACACGTGCAAGCGCCTGGAAGAGATGGGATGTGCCGTAACGTACTTGCCGGTGGATGGCCGCGCCTTGGTCGACCCGGATGACTTGCGGCGGGCGCTGCGGCCGGAGACGAAGCTCATCAGCATCATCCTGGCGAACAACGAGACCGGAGTGTTGCAGCCCGTTCGGGAAATCGCGAAGATTGCCGCCGAAGCTGACGTTTACTTCCACACCGACGCGGTGCAGGCGGCGGGCAAGGTTCGCCTCGACGTGAAGGAACTGGGCTGCGACCTGCTGACCCTGACCGGCCACAAGATGCACGGGCCCATCGGCGCGGGCGCGCTGTATGTGCGGAAGGGAACTCTGCTGCAGCCGCTGTTCTACGGCGGGCGTCACGAGCGGTCGCGCCGCGCCGGCACCGAGAACCTGCCGGGTATCGTTGGACTCGGCAAAGCGGCGGAGATCGCGCGCGAAGGGCTTGCCGATGGCAGTGTCGAGCGCATGGCCGCTCTGCGTGACCGGCTGGAGCAGGCAATTGTTGAGACCGTCGAGCAGGTTGGCTTGAATAGTGCTGGCGCGCCGCGCGTGCCCAACACTACGAATATTTACTTCGATTGCATTGAAGGCGAAGCGATGGTGATCGCCCTTGACCTTAAGGGCTTGTCAGTCTCGACGGGTGCGGCGTGCTCCTCGGGAGCAATCGAGCCATCGCACGTTCTGACCGCCATGGGACTTTCGGCCGACCGCGCGCGCGCCAGCATCCGCTTCAGCCTGGGCAAGCAGAACATGGCCGAGGATGTGGACTTCGCGCTGGGGTTGGTGCCGGAGGTGGTAGCGAGGTTGCGGGAGTTAAGCCCGGTTTACAAGGCTGTGCACAGTTGAAAGAGGCGTCGCAAGAACTGGAAGAGATCCGTAAGCGTGTGCGTAAGCGGGGTCTAATTGCACTTCGCTGTCCCCGATGCCGGCATTACTTGGTCGGGGTTATCTCGCCGCGTGGGGATTACACACATGGAACTGGTGAGCGCAGCAATCTGTATTGCTGCTGGCCGGAGTGTAAGCCCTACGGTGTGCGGGTGCGAACCCGAGAGGCAGTTCGTGGTCGAGGGCCCCAGGACGGAACCACATGCTGTAAGAGCCTTAAGTCGCGACAGGGCCTTTGAAGCCGCGGGCCCTAGTCGCATTATGCTAGTTGCTAATTGCTAGTTGCTATATGCCGAATTCTAAGACCATTGCCGTCGCCATGTCGGGAGGAGTGGACTCCTCTGCCGTCGCGGCCCTGCTTTGCGAGCAGGGCTACAACGTCATCGGCCTGACGCTGCAGCTCTGGAACCAGCGACGGCTGGCCGGCCATCACGGCATGCCCAACGAGCCGGTGCAGGGGCGCTGCTGCTCGCTTGACGACGTCTACGACGCGCGCCGCGTGGCCGAG
>Ga0209048_10006340_pt1 | contig 11082 bp, 9 predicted proteins | sample FrelakmetCRP12CR_FD_187146 | JGI IMG/M metagenome (GOLD analysis project Ga0209048, IMG submission 187146) | Freshwater lake sediment microbial communities from the University of Notre Dame, USA, for methane emissions studies - CRP12 CR (SPAdes)... | ecosystem: Environmental > Aquatic >... | reverse complement strand
GAGGCGAGGTTCAGGGGCCGAAGCCTGGCGCGTCGGCCGATCGCCTGACCGGGGATCAGTTGGGTCCTACACAGGCCGGATCCGGCGCCGGCGGCGTTGCCGGCATTGATCTCGGGATCGGGCAGATTGGCTTAGAGACGCGTACGACGGCCCCAGCCGGTCCTTCCGGTCCTTCCATCCCGAGACGGCTGATCCAGGCGACCGTCCAGGGTGCGATGGAGTTCTGGGGCCAGTGGCTGGCGATGTTGAAGGTGGCGAGCACGCTGCTGAGGTGCCCGGCGGGCGAAACCTGCTCGGGCGGCGCGAAGCGCGGAAAGAAACCGGTGTTGGGCAGGCGCACGGCCGCAAACGCGCTACCAAGAGGGGAGGGAGGATCCTCGCGGATCCAGGTGAGCAGCTCGCCACTCGCGCCAGTGGCCACGGTCAGGTCGCTGGCCTGCTCATTGGGTGGAGAGATGGTTTCCGGCGCGCCGAACCCTGCGCCGTGGGCGTAGGCGACCCTGACGACGCTAGGCGTCGTCGTTGCGCCGGCCGTGGCCCGGCGCGATGCCAGGAAGGCGATCAGCGTCCCGCGCGCCGCGACCGCCGGCGCCAGGCTGCGGCCGCTGGGGGCGCCCGCGGCGCCGATCGGGTCTCGCTCGAGCAGCTGCGCGGGGCGAAACCGATTCCTGCGCGGCGGTCGGACTGCGACCTCCGTGTAGCCCGGCGATACGCATCCACCTGCGCACAGCTGGGTGTGATACCAGGCGACGATCACGCGACCGTCGGACGGGACCGAGGCGGTCATGTCGTTCTCGGTGTCGATAGCGGCGGGCCCCAGGTTCTGCGCCGCCCCCCAGCGCTGGTTACGGCGCTTGACGCTTGCGAGCATCCGCCCCCGCCTGCTGGCAAACGCGACGACGGCCTCGCCGTTTGCGCCGACGGCGGCCGTCACGGGCGTCATGTGTTCGGTGTTCGCGCTGCGGGAGAGAACCTGCGGCCTGCCGAACTGCCCGCCGGCTGGCCGCACGCTTGCCCACACGATGCCGTGATTGCCGCTGCGGCCGGACGCGATCGCACTCCACGCGAACACCAGCTCTCCGCGAGCGTTGCCGGCGAGGGCGCTCGCGCCGAGGTACGTCGAGGCGCAGATCCTCAGCGGTGCACCGAAGCGGCCGTTCGTGAGACCAAGTGCGACCTCAGGCGTGTTCGCGCCGCGCCTGTTGGGGATGAAGATCAGTTGCGCTAGATGGCCGCCACCGAGATCGATCAGCGGTCCGCTCGCGTAGCTGCGCGGCAGGCGGCGCTCGGGCCCAAAGGACCCGCCAGGAGCGGCGACCGCGTCGCGAGCCCCCGGTGGCCCGAAGATCCCCTTGGAGGCGATCAAGTCCCCGTACTTCCACGCCAGCAGATCGGCGGATGGACCGGACGCAAGCTGCAAATCGAACACCTCGCTATGCCGCGCCGAGACGGTAACCGGCGCCGACCACGCGGCCCGCGCCGCCGGCGCCCACGCGGCCATACCGGCCACGACCGCGGCAACGATCAGCAGGCGGCGGTTGAGCATCCGGCTTCCTGAGGCGAAATCCCTGAACATGGCGAGACCAAGTCCACCGTAGCCCCGCGGGCATCGCGCTCCCAACCGTGGGAATCCCGCGCTCGCCGGCGGAAGACCACTGAGTTCGGGGTGCGCAGCTGACGCTGCTCACGGTCGCTGCGAGCCGCACTCTGGCAGCACCCGCCCGCGACCGGCTCAGCGAAGCGCACGGGCTCAGGCTGGTTCCAGTCTGCTGTCGTTCGCATGCGCGCCCGAGCGGCCGTCGCGGCGACACCACGGCTCACCAAGGCAATGGACGAACGGCAGTGGTGCAGAGCACGATCTACCCGATGCCCGCTTCCCCGCTGCCCGTTGCGGTAGTCCGCTCGGCCCCGGGCGGCGCTCTCGGGCTGCGTCCCGAGCCGTCGTTGGCTGGACGCTGTCCGAGACACGCGCATTGCGCGCGCAAGGGGGAAACGGCCAGCGTCCCCGCGGTATCGGCATTGGGCCGCTGTCGACTGCGCCAGGACCGCGTCGTGACGGTCGAAGAAGCGATCGCCTCGTCCGCGCCCGACCTCTCAGCGGGCGACCGACCACTGGATCTGTCCCAGCCCCGGAAAGGCGAGCGCGGCGGCTGTCGCACCGGTCAGGTCCCACTCCCGACCAGCGATGTAAGGCCCGCGGTCGATCACCGGCACGGTCAGGCTGCGGCCGGCGTAGGTGAAGGTGATGAGCGTGCCGCAAGGCGCCGTCTTGTGGGCCACCCCGAGCTGGTCGCGGCCCAGGACACCACCGCACGCGAGCCCGAGGCCGTAGTCGGTGAACACCGACGCCACGCTCACCTGGATCCCGGACTTGGGCTCCATTGACCACGGCAGCAATCCGGCCAGGTTGGCGGCGGCTGCGCTGAGCGTCTGCTGGTATTGCTGACGCTGGATGGCAGCCATCTGCGCCAGCTCGCGCCGCACCTCGGCGTCCGAGGCCGCGCCGGGCGCGGGCCGGAATGCGGCCGGGACCGGATGGGCGGGCGGGACCGGATGGGCGGGCGGCATCGGGTGGGGTGCAGTTGGCCTCGCTGGAGCGACCGCAGCCGAGGACGGAGCGCTCACGGCGCCCGGCGAACCCGGTCCCGCTGGCGAAGAGGCCGTCGCCAGGGCGCCCGGAACCGCACCATGTCGGGCGGACACGCCGGCGGCCGGGGCCGAGGCGCCGCAGCCGGCCGTGACTGTGGCGGCGAGGAGCAGCGCGACCGCCGCCGCGCCGGCCGCGCAGTTCGGGCGCCGCGATCCAGACATCCGAGGACTATAGGCCGGCCAGAAGCTGCGAGCGGGCGATGGCTCCCCGACCTTCTGTTCACCAACGGTCAAGATTGTGCCTGGAAGGATCGCGAGGTTTCCGGACGGCGGCCCGAAGCAGGGGCCGCTTGCGCCGGCGACCAAGACGCGCATTCGGGCAGGCTACCGAGGCGGCTCACGCCGCAAGCGCGGGCGCACGCGGCCGAGAGCAGCACGAGGTTCAGGCGCGCGCGGCGCCGAAGCCGAGTGGGTTGCTGCGGCTCCTGCGGTCAGGCGGTCGTGGCCGGGGGCTACCTGGCCTTGCGTGGCTGAAGAGCACCGAGGCCACAGCGATCCTCTCGTCGGCGCGCCGCCCTTAAGCCTCCGGCCGGTCGGGCCGATGAAGAAGCATGAAGAAGAAGAACAAGAAGAAGAACAAGAAGCAGAAGAACGACATGTTGCCGGGCGAGCAGGCCGTGGCGAGGGACGGATCGACCGAGCGCCTCGGGCGCGACGAGGCAGGCAGAGCGCTCGTCGCGGCGTTGCAAGAAGCAGCGCGCGTGGGCGTCAGGGTGGCCGTCGACGGTGACGGGTACACCATTCTCCACGGGCGCGAAGAGGAGCGCTGCGGCAAGGCCGACCTCTCCGGCGTCGTCGTCCGGCGGACCCCCGCCCGCCGCGAGCGAGCGGCAGCGACAGGCGTCACCCGACGCCGCCGGCCCAACGCCGTCGCACAGTAGCTCCCGCCCCCCGCCTCCGCCGCACGACGGCCAAGCCTGAGCGGTCGGTACGCCCCAGTGGCAGCTGGGCCTGTCGCGGCGCCGATGGCTTGGACGTTGCCGTCGCTCAGCGCACGATCCTGAAGTTGAAGGCGGGCGTTCCCAGTACGTTCATCAGCCGCAGCCAGATCGGCAACAGCATCTCGGTCCCACGTGCGCTGCTGATGTCGCCGAGGTCGATGACATCCTTCCAGCCGAAGCCCTGCAGCAGCTCGGTCACGGTCGCCTTGGCGGCCGTGTCGTTGCCGCTCACGAAGATCGAGTGCTCGCCATCGGCGAGCGCGCGCGGATCCACCATCACCGCCGCGTTGACCGTGTTGAGCGTCTTTACGACCTTGGCGTCCGGGAATGCGCGCTGAATCTGCTCGCCGAGGGAGTCGGTGTCCTTGACGAGCAGTGTGGGTGGGAATCCGGCGGAGAAGTCCAGCGGATTTGCGACATCGATCAGCACCTTGCCGGCGAGGTTCTCGGCGCCGGCGAGCGCGAGGATCTCGAGCGAGCTGCCGCCGGAGGTCGCGTTGACGACGTTCTCACCGTATGCGGCCGCCTCGGCGAACGGCAGCAGGCCGACCTCGGCGTGGTCGGCATGCCACACGCCGAACGGCGGATTGCCCATCGTGTCGCCCTCCGTCCGACGCAGCGTGGCCTGCGGATCGCGGGTCCCGATGACCACCTCATGTCCCAGTCGCGCAGCACCGCCTGCGATGGTGCGGCCGACGATCCCGGTCCCAAGTACTGCGGTCTTCATATCGGTCTCCTTGTGCGCGTGTCGTGCGAACACCATGCCAGAGCCGCTTCAACATGGACGTTTCGCCACTCGGTCGGGTCGATCCACGCCGCCTCGGGAGCAAGGTGGCTTCGCCTCGGCCGCGTGGGCGCGCACTTCTGAGCCGCGCCGACCAGGCAGCTCCCAGATCGAGAGCCTCCCGCCCCCGTTCTTCACCGCGGATCTCAAGGGTGGCTGGTGTGGCGCACTAGGGTACGCTCGCTCGGTGGGGCTCGACGATGTCACTGTCACACCGCTTGACCCCGAGCGCCTGCGCGCTGTGCTCAGCCCCGACGCGCTTGTGGCCTTCGAACACACGCTCACCCGCGGGCGCGAGCTGCTCGAGTCGCGGACGTTCTGGAACGTCAACTCGACCGCCTACGGAGGCGGCGTTGCCGAGATGCTGCGCTCGCTGATCGGGTACGCGTGCGGCGGGGGGGTCGATGTGCGCTGGTCGGTGATCACCGGGAGCCACGAGTTCTTCCGCATCACGAAGCGCCTGCACAACCGGCTGCACGGACAGCAGGGCGACGGCGGCCCACTGGGCGAGGCCGAGCGTGCCGTCTACCAGCGCACCTGCGCCGCCAACGCCGAGCTGCTGGCAGAGCGCATCCGCCCCACCGACGTCGTGCAGCTGCACGATCCGCAGACGGCCGGGATGATCCCGCGGCTGCTGGAGACTGGGGTACCCGTCATCTGGCGCTCGCACGTCGGCATCGACCCGCCCAACGACCTCGCGCGCGAGGCCTGGCGGTTCCTCACCCCCTACGTCGAGCGTGCCCACGCCTACGTCTTCTCCTATCCGCTCTACTTCTGGGAGGGGCTCGATCCCTCAAAGCTGACGGTGATCGCACCCTCGATCGACGCCTTCTCGCCGAAGAACCATGCGATGGCGTTCACCGACGTTACGGCGGTGCTAAGTGCGGCCGGACTGGCCGCTGCCGATCGTCGCCAGTATTCCAGGGCGGTCTTCGAGCGGCTCGACGGCACTGTCGGGCGCGTGGAGTCGCAGGCACGAGTCGTCGAGGAGCGCCAGCTGCGGCTCGACGTCCCGCTGCTCGCGCAGGTCTCGCGCTGGGACCGCCTGAAGGACCCGCTGGGAGTGCTCGCGGCGTTCGCCGAGCACATCCACACCGACGACGGGCCGCACCTCCTGCTGGCCGGTCCCGACGTGACGGCGGTCGCGGACGACCCCGAGGGTCAGGAAGTGTTCACAGAAGTCGAGGCGGCCTGGTCAGGGCTGTCCCGCCAGATCCGCCGCCGTGTGCACCTTGCTCTGCTGCCGATGACCGACGCCGACGAGAACGCCGTGATCGTCAACGCCATTCAGCGGCGCGCCGACGTGATCGCACAGAAGAGCCTGGCCGAGGGCTTCGGCCTCACCGTCGCAGAGGCGATGTGGAAGGGCCGCCCGGTCGTCGCCTCGTCTATCGGCGGCATCCGGGATCAGATCGAGGAGGGGCGCACGGGTTTCCTGGTGGAACCCGGCGACCTGCGCGCGTTCGGCGAGCGCGTGAACGGGCTCCTCGAGGACCCCCACAGCGCGGGGCGCATGGGCGCAGCGGCGCAGACACGCGTGCGCGACCTGTTCCTAGGCCCACGGCACCTCGGCCAGTACGTCGGGCTGCTCGAGACAATGCCGGGCCGCGCCGCGTGAGCTGCCCGCGCGTGCTGCGCGACCGCGACCACGTCGCCGCTCCGGCCGGGACCGCCTGCGCTCTGGTACTTTCGCCGTATTGCTCGCCCGAGGCTGGGTAGCAATCTTCGCAGCGAGACGTACGGCTGAAGGAGGTTCGACGATGACGATGCAGCCCACGACGGCGCGGACGGTGGCGGAGCTGGCGTCGCGCTCGGCGGAGCGCTACGGCGTCAGACCGGCCGTGCGCTTCAAGCGGGATGACGAGTGGCTCGAGCACAGCTACGCCGAGGTCGGAGCGATCGTCGAGGAGCTCGCGCTGGGGTTGCTGGAGGTCGGGATCGAGCCGGGCGAGCGCGTCTGCATCCTTGCCAACACGCGACCGGAGTGGACCTTCATCAGCTTCGCGATCTCGGCCGCGGGCGGCGTCGTGGTGCCGATCTACCCCACCAATTCGCCCGAGGAGTGCGAGTGGGTAGCCGGCAACTCCGGGGCAAGGGCGGTGGTGGTCGAGGACGCGGGTCAGCTCGCGAAGATCGAGCGGGTGCGCGAGCGGCTGCCCGAGCTCGAGCACACGATCGGCATGCAGGGCGGCATCGCCCCGCTTGACCTCGAGGACCTGCGCGCGCGCGGCCGCGACGGCGGCGACCGCGTGGAGTTGCGCCGCCGTCAGCAGGCAGTCCAGGACGACGACGCCTACACGATCATCTACACCTCGGGTACCACCGGGCCACCGAAGGGCTGCGTGCTCACCCACCGCAACGCGATGTCGGTCGGGGCGATGGTCGAGGAGCTCGGGTTCGTGAAACCTGATGACGTCAGCTACCTGTATCTCCCGCTGGCTCACAGCTTCGCGCTGACCACCGTGCTGGGCTCGGTCGACCAGGGCACGGCCGTCGTGTACTTCGGGGGCGACACCAAGAACGTGATTCCGGAACTCATGGCGTCCGCGCCGACCTACGTCCCATCGGTGCCGCGGATCTTCGAGAAGCTCTACGCGATCGCGACCGCCAAGCTCGAGCAGGCCTCCCCGGAGCAGCGCGAGCAGTTCCAGCAGTCGGTCAAGCTCGGGGTCGAGGTGCGCCGGCGCCAGCACCGCGGCGAGGAGGTGCCGCAGGAGATGCAGCGAGCCTTCGATGAGGCCGATGGGCAGCTGTTCAGGGGAGTGCGCGAGCTGTTCGGCGGCCGCGTGCGCCAGGCTGTCAGCGGCGCCGCGCCGATCGCGCCGGAGATCCTCGAGTTCTTCTACGCGGCGGGGGTGCCCGTGCTGGAGGGTTGGGGCATGACCGAGACCACAGCCGTGGGTGCCGTCAACACGCTCGACGATCTCAAGTTCGGCACCGTTGGCCGTGCGATGCCGGGAGTCGAGATTCGGATCGCGCCCGGGGACGGCGAGATCCTGGTGCGGGGGCCCAACGTCTTTCGCGAATACTGGCGCAACCCCGAGGCGACCGCCGAGGCGTTCGTTGACGGCTGGCTGCGAACCGGCGACCTGGGGGAGCTCGACGGCGAGGGCTTTCTCAAGATCAGCGGCCGCAAGAAGGACATCATCATCACGGCTGGGGGCAAGAACCTGACCCCTGCGAACCTGGAGAACGACCTCAAGCAGTCGCGGTTCATCTCGCAGGCGATGATGCACGGTGACAGGCGTCCCTTCCCAGTCGCGCTCATCACCCTGGACGAGGAGGAGATCCGAGCGTGGGCACGCGAGCGCGGCAAGAACGAGGACCTGGCGGCGCTGGCGCGCGACGATGACGTGCACGCGCTGATCCGGGCCGAAGTCGATCGCGCGAACGCCAGGTACGCACAGGTCGAGCAGATCAAGAAGTTCACGATCCTCGACCACGACCTCTCTCCGGAGGCCGGCGAGCTCACCCCCACGCTCAAGATGAAGCGAACGGTCATCAACGAGCGCTACGCCGACGCGCTCGACGCGCTGTACCGCTGATCGCAGCCAGTCCTCGGCAGCTCCGGGGCGTTCTCGAACGCCTGCGGTGGCCCCACAGGTGGAGCCCCTCGAAGACCGCTCGACCGTGGGCGCCCCGGGGAGCCGATCCAAGTGGGACAAAGCAGGCCGCAAGCTCAGGTCACGATCACCTCATCTCGCATGGGCAGGAGCACGCCGATCGAGACTGGAGGCCGCCCCTCCTCCGACGGCGCGGCACAGTGCCATCACTGCCGCATTGCCTGGGCTCTGTAGAAGCGCGGGTCGCGCAGCGCGCGCCGTCGGGCATAGCCCAAATGCGCTGGCTACCCGATCTGCTTAGAGGCTGTCGAAACCACGCCGAAGTGGCAGAGGGGAGCGCATGTGTAGATCGTCCCGCGGGGTGGGCTGGATGCGAGCGACCTGGAGGCGTGCCACGCCCAGGCCGGGCAGGGCCTTCTGAAAGCCCAGGCGCTGCTGCGTGCGCGGTGATCAGGCGCGCGGCGGTGAGGCCGTCCGATCGCCGCGCTGGCGGAACACGCCGACCACCGCGATCAGCAGGTAGCCGAAGGCGGCAACCTGTGGCGCGATGAGCGCCAGGGCCACGACGACGACGTAGAACCCGATGCTCGGCGTCGTCATGATCGTGAGGGCCCTGACTTCTTCGTCGGTGACGTCGGGCTCGAGCAGATCGCGGTGCCCGGCCACGTAGCGCCAGAGCGCGCTGGTCACCACCGAGATCGCCAGCAGAACGAGTCCGTAGAAGATGACGGCCGCACGCTCCGCGGAGGTTGTCTTGTGGATCGCCTCGCCGACGAGCTTGGTGGGGAACGGAAGGAAGGAGACGAGCATCAGCAGCAGGATGTTCAAGCGCATCACCATGCTGTCCGCGCTTGCGAGGCGGCGGAAGATCCCGTGGTGCGCCAGCCACATGCCGCCGATCGTGAGAAAGCTCGTCGCGTATGCGAGGTAGGAGGGCCATTGGTCTCCGATGCCCTTCCAGAGGTTCTCGAACCCACTCTCGGGCACGCTGATCTCCAGAACGAGCAGCGTGATCGCGATTGCAAAGACGCCGTCGCTGAAGGCCTCCAGACGGCCCGTCTTCCAGCGGTCACTCATGCGGTGGACTTCCAGGCCATCGGGCATGACCCTACCGGCAGCCGGAAAGGCCCTACTCCCGCCTATGAGCGCGATATCCGCAGCTCCGGGAAATTGACGACAACTATTCGCTTCGCCCGGGGGCGGCAGGGCCTCCAGCTGGCCGGGCCAGAGCCCGGATGCGGGCCGCTAGAGGCTGACTCCGCCTGCACCACGCAGGCGAGCGCGCCCCCGTGCCTTTGCGGTCCGGATGCTCTGCTGAACGGCGCTCGGGGGAGCCACCGCAGCCACATACTTCCGCACCGTACGGCGAGCCGTGCGCCGCTCGGCATCACGGATAGCCCAGCCGATCCGGTCAAGCAGCTGGCCCGCTGACAGCTCGGATTCGAGGTGTATGGGTCGGACGTTTCTCTCGTCGAGCAAAGTCACGTGGTTCTTGTCGGTCTGCACCATGACGCGGGCCATTCCCACTCCTCGCTGCCTCGTTTGCGCGAGCCAGGCCTCGGACCGCTCACGGCGCCGGATACGGCGCGCGCGTATTGTACGTAATGGCACACGCAATGCAAGCGAGTTTGCCGGAACGTCGCATCGAGTCGGCAGATATTCCAAGGGCTGGTCGGAGAACCCCCGCAGAGTGGGCGCTAGGAGCGCGGACAACAGCCCTCCGCCCCGGGCTCACGACGCTAGACGCGCGGAATCCGCAGCTCCGGGAAATTGACGACAACTCTTCGCTTTGCCCAGGGCTGGCAGCGCCTCCAAATGCCGGGCGGGACACGTCGCCCATGCCGTGAAGGAGCGCCTACCCCTCCGGCCCCACGGCTTGGAGGGCTTCGGCGCGGTCTAGCTTGTACTCGAAGGCAAACAGAACAACGGGGGCCCTGAGGCCCCCGTTGTCCGTTGTTCGGTTTGCTGCGGTCGGCCTGACAGGAAGCTCACCCGCCAGTTCACGGTCCGATCTGCAGCCTGGCGACCATCCCCGCGTGATCCGAGGGCCAGATGAAAGGTGTTGGCGATGGCCACTGGCCGACTTGTTCCAGGTGGGCCACCGTGTCGCCGACGAGTGTGCTCGTTCCGAACGGAGAACGTCCCGCGAGTGAATATGTGGTCGAGTTCGGGTGTCGAACGTGACAGCCTTGCCTGACGCCTGAAACGCCCCGCCTGCATACTCCCCCGATGTCCTCAGCGAACCTGGACCTCGTGCGCTCGATCTACGCGGACTGGGAACGCGGCGACTTCGGCTCGGCCGAGTGGGCGGATCCGGACATCGAATACGTAGTCGTCGACGGCCCCGAACCAGGTCGCTGGACGGGGCTCAAGGGGATGGCGGAAGGCTGGCGGGGCTGGCTGCGAGGTTGGGCGGACTTCCGGGCCGAACCAGATGACTACCTCGTTCTCGACGGCGACCGCGTACTGGCGCTCGTCCACAACAGCGCAACCGGCCGCACGAGCGGATTGGAGCTTGAGCAGCGCTCTGTTGCGAACCTCTTCGAGATGCGCGACGGCAAGGTGATTCGCCTCGTCATCTACCTCGAACGCGAGCATGCGTTCGCCGACCTCGGCCTCACACCGGACACCGGCACCTGACCCATTACTCGGACAGGCCCGGCCGCTAGCGACTTCACCGACGGAGAAGCAGGGCGATGCCTTGAGACAGGCATGACTTAGCCGGGACCTTGCGCTTGTGCCGTTCAGCAGAAAGCCCCCGCGTGGGCGGGGGCTTTCCCTACTGCTCTCGGCCGCGGGCGGAGGGTCAGGCGGGGGCGTTGTCACAGCCGTATTCGAAGGCTTCTTGTTCTGCGCGCCGGACAGCGGCTTCGTTGCTTTCGAGGTCTTTGGTTGCGTTTTCGGTGCCAGCCTTGCTGATGCCTTTGAGCTCCAGCCAGTCGTGGTCGTCGCCGACGAGGTTCTGGGCCGAGCCGAGCTGGCCGCTGATGCGGGTGCAAGGGCTGACGCCGCCTTCGGTGAAGTTGCCGTGCGTGATGACGTGCCCACCGACGACGATGGTGTGCCACTGGGCCTGCGAGACGGCGGGAGCGACGGCCACGCCAGCGAGGCTGGCGGATGCGACGAGGGCTGCGATGGTTGTGCG
>Ga0209048_10006339_pt1 | contig 11084 bp, 12 predicted proteins | sample FrelakmetCRP12CR_FD_187146 | JGI IMG/M metagenome (GOLD analysis project Ga0209048, IMG submission 187146) | Freshwater lake sediment microbial communities from the University of Notre Dame, USA, for methane emissions studies - CRP12 CR (SPAdes)... | ecosystem: Environmental > Aquatic >... | reverse complement strand
GAGAAACAGCGGGTGGACGAGTATCGTCCACCCGTTGATGGTCAGGGCCATCGTCAGAGGTCAACATCGCCGGCAATGGGCGCGTCCAAATCGACCTCGATGCCCTTCACAAGGGAAGCAATACGTTTCGCAAGATCGGGAGAAAGTGTCTTGAGATTTTGCGGGGACTTTTCGATATCGCGCGCCAGAAAAGAGAGAAACGACACGATAGCGGGGTCCTGTCGCGCCTCATCGACGCGACGGAGCGTTACACCCTTTTCATCCACGCGGAAGGCGATTTGGTCGCCCTCTCTGAGGGAAAGCGCCTGCCGGATGGGCTTAGGGACAGTCGTTTGTCCCTTAGCCGTTAGAGTGCTGAATTCCTCAATAACTGCTGCAGATCCCATGGCTCCCTCCGGTTATTCATAGCTCCGACCTTACTTCAGTCCCTCAGGTAATGAAATTTCCTTACCTTGTCAACTTTGACCCAACTTTGGGGCCCGCGGGCCACTCCATCAGCATCAGCTCGATAGCACAGTTTGTGCATGGTTTGTTCTCAACAGTCCAGCGGCAAGCTTCTCTGATCACTTCCGCTGTTTTCCTTGTGGCGGCTTACGCAGGCGCACGCCCGGTCCACCGCCGTTTTCCTCGATAAAATCAATCCCAGCCTTTTTTAGCACTTGTTCGATGATTGCCTGTGTTTGTGGATCGCCGGCATAGCGACCGATTTCCAAATTGGTGACCGTGTTCCGGTGCAATCCCGTGGCCTCGGCGAGGTCCCGCACGGTCCAATTTAGTGCTGCCCTAGCCATTCTCACTTGTGCACTTGTCACAGGCATCTTATTGTGCTATTGTCACATGTGATGAAGGAACAATGACATTAGCACAGTACCTCTCATTGTTGGAGTTGTGCCATGAGCCTTGAATTTACTGCCGCTATCTACCGAGCCATCCGCGACCGCATCCGGGCAGAGGACCCCGAAATCGATGAGCAAAAGCGCCAGCTGAAGCGGTTGCCCGACGCGGCATGCTTACAGCCACCGCGAGCTGTTGCACGGAGGACGCCATGAACCTTGAATTCGCCGCCATCACCTATCGCACAATCCGCGACCGCATCCGCACCCAAGACCCCCAGATCGACGAGCAAACCCTCGCCGATACCGTGGAGGGGCTCACCGACCTGCACGAAATCGTCACCGCCATCATCCGCTCGGCACTTGCCGACGAAGCCCTGGCAACAGCGCTCAAGTGCCGAATTGCGGACATGCAGGACCGACTGACCCGCCTGCAAGACCGGGCCTCCAAGCGCCGACAGATCGCTAAGGACGTGATGCTCGAGCTTGATCTGAAAAAGCTCGACGCACCGGACTTTACCGCTTCGATCCGCGAAGGCACTCCGGCGCTGATGGTGATCGACGAGGCGGCCGTTCCAAAAATCTACTGGGAGCCGCGCGAGCCCCGTCTCAATCGACAGGAATTAGCTTATGAACTCAAACAGGGCGCGGAAATCGAAGGCGTTGCGCTCTCTGACCCGGAACCCGTCCTGAGCGTGAGGGTACGGTGATGGGCTTCTCAGCAAAACAGGTACAGGCGCTGCGGCGTAATCTCGATCACCGTCATATCCGGACGCGTGAGGCCCATGGCCGCGAGCTGTCCTATATCGAAGGCTGGTACGCGATCTCGGAAGCCAATCGGATCTTCGGGTTCGACGGTTGGAATCGGGAAACCATTGAATCCCGTTGTGTCCTCGCCCGTGAAAATCGCGGCACGTTCTTAGCGGTCTACATCGCTAGAGTGCGGATTACCGTGCACGCGGACGGCGCGACCATCATTCGCGAAGGCCATGGAACAGGTGAAGGGCGAGGAACGTCCCCAGGCGAAGCCCACGATTTTGCGCTTAAAGCTGCAGAAACCGATGGCACCAAACGCGCCCTTGCAACATTCGGGAAGCCCTTCGGACTAGCGCTGTATGGAAACGGCAAGACTGTCCCCTCCTCGAGAACTTCAGCGCCTGAACCAAGAGCGGTTGATCAAGGCCATCACCAGGTCAGGCTGCCGCCAGATGACACCACCCCGATCCCGCGGCCGTCACGGTATTACGGGCGCCCTCAGGATCTCGTGACTCGGGATCGAAAACAACTGAGAGTCCAGCCTTCCGAAGCCTCAATCGTCCCGCCCTCTCCCGATCTCTTTCCACCCAAGATCGACAAGAGCGTTCTGGCTATTGCCGAACCCAAACGAATTCGGGACAAGGCCCATTTGAGGTTAGTGGCGTCACAGCCGTGCCTCATCTGCGGCCGTCAGCCGTCGGATCCGCATCACTTGCGCTTTGCCCAACCCAGAGCCCTCGGTCTCAAAGTCAGTGATGAGTTCACCGTGCCGCTCTGCCGTGGCCATCACCGACAGCTGCATCAGGCCGGTGATGAAGTGGCGTGGTGGGATAACTTAAATATCAATGCACTGGAGATTGCCAAAGGGCTTTGGCAGGAAAATCACGCAAAGGTCACGTTCGTGATCAACGCAACCACACCCGCGACCGATGGCGGCAGCCCTATCGGCGAAAGTAGCGCCAGTGGCCTGCCGGCCAAGACTTGAGCCCGACCCAGTCTTTTGTCGCCTTTTTGGCGGGTTATGCGGCAGCCTGATTGGGAATAGGCGTCTGTGGCGCGAACGGCGCCCCCTCAAAGAGAATCCCAAAAGGCATTCAAATGTCCGATTTTATCCGCTAGGCAGAACCGAGTTGTTCATTCAAGATATCTGCATCAAAGGTGTCGTGATGGCGAAGCAGGCTGGCACGCAATCGACAAAAAACTACCGTTTGTTCGCTGTCATCACAGTATGTCTTTCGATAGCTGCATCGCTGTTCACATTTGAGCTGGCCCTCTGGTTTTTTTCGCCAGGGTGGCTGAAATACCGAATGCATTTCCTTAGTCTCTACCAGAGTGACTTGGGATTCGGCACCGATGCTGCTTGGAAGGTGCAAATGCGTAACGGGGATTTTTGGCGTTTCGAGCCAAATTCTGAATTCAATGTGTCCGATTACGAGTACAACGACATTGCGCATATTAATGAACTTGGTGGAAGATCAGTGGCCCACCTCGACGGGCGGGACAAGTCTAAAGCTTTGCTGCCCTTCCTGGGAGATTCGTTCACCTTTGGTGTCGGCGTATCGGATGAGGAAACCTTTTCGAGTGTGCTATCTGAAGAGATTCAGGACCTGCGTATCGTCAACTTAGGGATACCTGGCACTGCACTTGATAGTCAACTCAAGATAGTTGCCCTTCGTCACGAAGAGCTCTATCGTCCAACGAAGTACGTTTTCTTTTTTTTTCTTGGCAACGATTTTTCTGACCTCCTTGAATTCGCTGGTTTTTCCGACCTCCTTAAATTCGCTGCTCATGCGGAGCGCAAAGCTAAAACTCTGAACTTAGGACCTGATAGCGGGCACGACCAGAACATCTTATGGTATACAAACGATTTGGTTATTCACGTACTGAAACACTCATATCTGATTCAATTCGCACGTATGCCCATTCTTCATTTTAGCAATCAACTGAAACGACAATTCACAGGAACTCCGTTTATCGATTCGATCGATCCGGTCTTTAGCATTATGGACACCACTAATGACAAATATTATAGAAAGGCACAAATTACCCTCAATTTACAGCTTGACATACTTGTGCGAAGGCAGCGTGAATTGAACTTTTCGAACATGATTGTTGCCATTCCAGATCGTCATCAGATCAACGAGAATCTTCGAAGAATGGACGCAGCGAAGTATGGCTATGACGACAACATTTTGGATCCGTACAGACCAAACTTGCTGCTAAAGAATTCAGTCCTGACTAGAGATTTAACTTTTTTCGATTCGACCGAGTGTCTAGTGCGCACCATCGCCCCGGCGGCCCTCTACTTTACAATAGATAATCACTTCACGGCGGCCGGACATAAGAATTTCGCTGGTTGTGTCGCCTCTCGGCTCAGTAAATTCGTCTACGACTGAGCTTCCGATGATAGCCGCACACATAGGCAAAACAGTCGCCGAAATTTAGCTTTGCCGGATGTCCGCTGCCTCTTCCAAAATCTCGGTAGGCATCTCTCGCAATTTGCGCCTGAATTACCGCGACCGGCTCAATGAAAATGTTTGCTTCTCTTACAAAATTATCAAACCGCCGAGGCGCAATCGGATCGCGGCTGGCATCGATGACCACAACGGAGCCTTGGGTCTTAAAGTCAGCGATGAATACACTGTGCCGCTTTGTCGTGGTCATCATCTTGCCAAAGGGCTTTAGGAGGAAAGCCGGATGAAGACATTTCTGGCCGCGGCTCAAGCATCTCAACAGCAAGCGCCCACAGATCCACCACAGGCGGCCCCGCGTCAGGACGCAAGCAAATTACCGACCGAACCCAATTGATATGCGAACCATACTATAGCTTCCGAAAAACAAGTTTCAGCAACCCAAAACGCATAACGGAAAACTGCAGTCGCTCCGTAACGCCATGCGCTGGCCTCACGGCAGCAACCGTCGTGACTGCAATCGAGGATGCCGAGGAATTCGAACGTTTTGAAGCTGTTCCTGGTGCGATTGAAACGCTGCCGGATGACTTTGCTACCCCAGCGTTCGGCTAAAACAATCACGCCTCGATCAATTATTGATAGATCTCCACGGTCAAGATCCAAGGATCGAGCCTAGTCCTCGTCAGCAGACTCTTAAGGCTGGCCCACCTATCATAGCCGAAGCGTGCTTTCGTGCGTAGCGTACGATGCTGGCCAACTTCACGAAGAATGGTGTCCACCTGCGGCACCTTTAGAAGGTACGAATCATCAACAATCGCGATTGTGTCGAAATGCTCTAACGCTTGCTCGGCGCACGGCGGCACCATGTCAGACGTCATCAGGCAGTAGCCGGCACCACGCAATAGGAAAGCTCCCACAGGCTCATTCGATACGTAAAGTACCGAGCCGTATGCGCTCTCTGCAACGAAATTAATTACTTCATCATGAGGTATGACCAGGTTGCGCTTAAATGGAGCATCGCTTCTCCGTCCGTTCGCTAACGCAGCACTGAAAAGTAGAAGACTCGTCAAAGAGATCGAAAGGAAAGACATGCGTGAAAAGCGATACCAATATCCGAGCGCAAAACAAGCAAGCATAAATGGCGCTAGAAATAGCCACGCACGCCCTGCGTTAAAGCCAGTCACAAGCGAATATAGGGCGCAAAGCGCGCCCATTACCGCGAAGATGATGAAAAGATCGTGCGCTCGATCGTCGGCATCGTTCGAGCTAATGTTGCCGCGCCGGTGAAGTGCCAAGCTGCCAAGCGACAATGCAAGAAGCACGAGATAGGGAATCCCGAGCACGATGTCGACCGGCCCAATCCGGTAACCACCAAAAAAACCAAGCCCGGCGTGTGCGATACCGATAAGGCCGCTAAGGGGTGCGCTGATCTGCAAAAATTCGAACGGTTCGCCCGTCTTCGTTATGTCCCCAACAATCGCGGCGAACGCTATTAGTCCGGGCGCCGCGAAGATTGCCAACACAAGATGAAATGGGCCATCAACCCGGATGTCGAATCTCCGTCGCCAGAGGTAGCGCTGCGCGGCGAAAGCAAAATAAGGAATGATAGCAAGAAAATTTGTCGAGGCGGCGAGCCCGAGAAGCATACCGCCCATCATGGTCGGCCGTCCGCGTCGCACCTCGAGCCAAAAAAAGCCGGCGACGAATACCGCGAAAGCCGGATACCAACGAAGCGCGTCTCCAACCCCGTAGAGAAGTGGGAAGCTTAGAAACAAAAACATCGTTGCCAATCGGACGGTCTTCTCCTCGGAGCGGACCATCGTCAGCGTCAGATCGAGAATGAAAAGAAAGGCAATTCCGCTCATTATTAGGCTGGCCAACCGTATCCCCCAGATGGGAAGTCCGAAATGGACCAAGAGCTGAAAGATCAGATAAAAGACGGGCGGGTGGACTTCAAAGGGGGTGACGAGCAGTTCGCTCGGGGAATAGCGTGCGATAATATCGAGTGTCCCCACTTCGTCGTCGAATGGGAAACGATCAAAAATGCCAAACGGCCAGGCCAACACGATGACGAGCGCGAGGAAACCGAAGCATTCCCCCCGGGTAATGCCCCGGCGCGGTGCGACGAGGACAGGCGCAGGATCAGCCATGTTTATCCATCCTGAGCCACTGATCGGCCACCACTGAGTGGCCCGAAAGTTGAATGTAGTTTAGCGTTGGCCGTTTTGCCAGCGTGGCCGAAACCGCCACCAACGGCAGCGCCCCGGCTCCACTTACTATCGCCCTCATCATTAATGCCTATGCCTTTTGGGTGGGGCCTGGGTTGATACTTGCTGCCCATGGCGCCACTGAATTGCACGAAGATATAGCGCCGGATCTCGTTCACCTCGTTGGCAATCTCGCGCGTTCAGCCGAGATATCCACACCGCGCGTTTTCGTCAGCGAGAACCCGCTGCCCAATGCTTTCGCCATCGGCCGTGATCGCGGCAATGCGGCGATCGTGTTGACGACCCAACTGTTGGAGATTCTCACTGAAGAAGAGCTTGCTGGCTTGCTGGCGTGCTGAGCCATGAATTGGCACACATCAAATCGCGCGACTCGCTGACCATGACAATCAGCGCAACCATCGTCGGCGCCGTTGTTGCTATCAGTGCGCTCCTGTTTCTGATTGGCCACGTCATCCGCGGCGGAAAGGGAGTTTCCATTAATCTAATGGCCATTCTCGCGCCACTGGCGGCGGCCATCCTGCAATTGACGCTCAGCCGATCGCGTGAATACGCAGCCGACAAAGCCGGCGCAGCAATTTTCTGTCATCACGAATGGCTCGCCTTTACGCTGTCGAAAACTCGCAGAGGCGCCGAATGCTACGGGGCAAGCCGAATCCGGGAGGCCAGATGCGGATGTTCCTGAACGCGCCAATTAAGTAATCAGAGAATCATAGATCGCTCGGATTTGACTAACCATTTGATCGACGGAAAATTGGCTTCGGACCCGCTCGCGGCCTGCCGCACCTTGGGCCCTCCGACGCTCTGGCTCAGAGATAAGGCCACGCAGCCGCTGCGTGAGAGCCTCGGGATCGCGAGGTGGAACCAGAAATCCGGTGCGGCCATCGTCGATAAGCTCGGGAATACCTCCGACCGAGGTGCCCACAACTGGTAGACCTTCTGCCATCGCATCCAAGACTGCCATCGGGAGCCCCTCATCCAAAGACGGAATGACGAAAATGTCCCAATTGCGCAAGACCGATCTAATATCTCTTCTCCATCCGAGAAAGCGGATGTGCTTAGTTAACCCAAGTCGATCTGCCTCAAGCTCCAGATCGCCCTGCAATGGACCACTGCCTGCGATCTCCAGACGCAAGCCAGGAAACTCTGAACGCAAAGGCGCCACCGCCCGGAGCAGATCCACCACCCCCTTGAGTGGGACAAGTCGACACGCTGTGCCGATCACGATCGCCCCCGGCGTCGACCGCTGAATACCAGCTACTTCTGGGGATATACGCACCCCAGTATACACGGTGGTCGGATTGAATTCGGCGACCTGAAGCGCTACGGACCGCGACACGGCAATGATCCGATCGGCGCCCCAAATTGCAATAGGGATATGGCCCACGGACGCCATTTCATCGATCCGACCGTGAAGATGAACCAGTAGCTGGGCCTGCGACGCAGCTTTGACCAAGTAGCGCACGGAGCGAGCCCCGAAATGCTGATGCACAATCGCAAAATCGTGGCTGCGCAAGTAACACCAAAAGCGCCATGCTCCCGCAGGGTCGCGTATACCCCAGTTCCAACCTACGTGTTGCGTAATCGCGCCGGCGTTTCGCAGTGCCTCGACTAGTGGGCCCGGCTTACCGAGAAAGCAGGCGTGCATGCGGTAAACTGAGGGATCGATTCCAACTGCAAGCTGTCCAACGATTCGCGCGATGCTATCCGCCTCGATTTCCGCGGTGCCGAGAATGTGAAGAACGGAGAGAGTTTTGGTGCACTTCATGGGATCTTTCGAAACAGAATCTGAATGCAAATGGGAATCGTATCGTGTGATACGGCCTTTAGATTTGGATGTCGTTCGAAGAACTAGTTTATTCTCGTGCTTCGAATGATCACCTTGCTCCGCCACGCTCACTCGGAGTATTTATATATTGAAACGGTCTTCATTAAGTCTGCATTCGCAATCAATTGCTTTTTTGGCTCAAATCCTTCACTTTACTGGACCATTGCCACAGCTCAATTGCGAGATAAACTCCACTACGGAAAAAGGCCACGCCGCGAAGCATGCGCCAGATCGAGCTATGGCGAAACACCCCTTATCGATTGCGAGACGGTTCTAGGACTTGTGCCTGTTTTTCCGTTGACGTTGGCTTCCGAGTTGTCAATAAACACTTAGAAAAATTATCCAATCGCCGAGCCAACCGAAAGTAAGTTCTAATGTCAATCGCATTCCGAGTGTTCGCGCCATGGCCCCACATCATGGTCCGGATGCTGCGAGATACAGGGTTTCACGTTGAGGACTACGTCACGCTGGACGGCCGTACGCGCTGGCCGGGGCCTCCGGTTCCCGTCCGTTATCCGCTTCGTTGCGTGCACGAAGTCTAATACATGGTCATCGAATGGTTTGACCCTTCCGCCTGTGGCATGAGCTTCGGGTTGCTTGCGCGGAGGCCGATTTGAAGGCATCCGCTCGCGACGTGCTGAACTTGTTTTATGACGAGGAGCCCAATCCGGACCGCTGGCTTGCCTTCGACCGCTATCCGCGCCGCCTGGTCCACCGACTCGTGCGGGGAAAGCCGAATCCGGGAGGTCAGATGCGGATGTTTCTGAACCTATGCGCGGGTCTCGACCGACTCGGAGTTCACTACCGGGTCAACGACTATCGCTTCATCAAGAGCAATCCGGGTGAGCTTGCCTGTATCATCGGCACGCCCATTGTGCTCGATAAGATCGCGTGGCGAAACCCGATCCTGTATGGACCGGCAGTATCGCCACCGGTCGATGACCCACTGTTACTCGAGCGACTACCGGTCAAGAAAGTGCTGGTGCCTGGACCGTGGGTTGAAGCCATGTTTAAGCCCTATTGGGGAAGCGCCGTGCAAACTTGGCCAGTGGGGATTGATGTCGATCGATGGCAGCCGATAAGTCAAGAAAAGAAGCAATTTGATGTGCTGCTATACGACAAAATCCTGTGGGAACACGACCAACTTGAGCTATCGTTGATCGAGCCAATACGCGCGACATTGCGAAAATATGGCCGTTCCTTTACTGAAATCCGCTATGGATTCTATCGCGAAGAAGAGTATTGGGAACTTCTTGGCCGCAGTCAAACGATGGTCTTCCTGTGCGAGCACGAGTCGCAAGGGATCGCCTATCAGCAGGCGCTGTCCTGCGGAGTGCCCATTCTGGCGTGGGACCGGGGCGGACCTTGGAATGATCCCGCATATTATCCGCACCGAATTATCTATGAGCCGGTTACATCCGTGCCCTACTGGGACGAGCGTTGCGGCCTGCGTTTCACTGCAATTACGCAATTCGATGCGGCATGGGCGGAATTCTGGGATGCGTTCCAGCGCGCATGCTACACACCAAGACCGTATATCATGGAAAATCTCACCCTAGAGAAATGCGCGCGCGAATACGTGAAGATTGCTGAAACAATTGTGGCGTGACAATCTCGACGAAAGACGCCTAGTGATAAAAACCAAACGGAAGAATCCTGCTCGCAGTAATATATTCCAACGCATTATACCAATCAGGCGTATTGTTGTTCTCCATCGGCGAGTAAATCATTGCCTACACAACATGAAACGCACGGCCCTTTTCAAACGTGACCGCACTTTAAGTCGGGCGCGTAGCTGGCTGACGTGCTGAAGCTCTCCCCAGAGTGTGTGGCATTCGATGTCGATTAGTGAGTCATTGGGGCTGATGTTGATCCGCTTTAGAAGATGCGGATCGGTGTGGAGGTAGTTCAGTCCCCTTTCCGTGGTGAAGGCCAAGTCAAACTCACCCCGAGCAAAATCAGAAACGGCCTCGCAAATTTCTCCATATGGATAGGCAAACGAGACGACCGGGGAGCCCAGAAGACTTGCCAGGTCGTTCTTGCTGCCCGAAATCTCAGCGGCCAGCTCGGCGGCAGACAGCTTCGTCAAATCAGGATGCGTCCTACTGTGCGCTCCAAATTCAATTCCCTGAGCGGCCCAGTAGCGGATTTGTTCCACTGTCATCAGACGGTGAGTCCCGCCGTTTTGCACTTCGTCCCAAGCGTTTACCCCCCCCAATTGTCCAGTCACGATGTAGACCGCTGCCGAAAAACCATGGCGACGAAGCACGGGTAATGCATAATCGGCAAGGTCGGCGTAACCATCGTCGAATGTCAATAATATCGGTTTGTCAGGAAGCCCGGTGCCCTTTCGAAGCCAGTGGAGCCAATCCGAAGGCCGGATACCGACAAAGCCCCGGCGCGCAAGCCAGCGCACCTGGCGCTCGAACTTTTCGGGTGAAATGGTTAGGTCGGGAATTGTACCAGGGCGCGGTGGACCGACATGATGGTAGAGGAAGACGGGGAGTTTCCTTCCGAATTCACTCTCTAAGGCCTTCCAGGATCCAGCCGCTCGGAGGGCGGCTCGCAGCCGCGTGATCACTGTAGCGTAGTCCAGTAAACGAACGCCAGCCTCGCGCATTGAAGCAAAGCGATAGAGCTGCTTCTCGAGGCGGAGGGGAACCATCATGAGCGAAACCGGTGACACCGGCGCGCGCACGATCGCGTTGCGCAACCACCTCTTCCACCAACGGGTTTCCGCCAAGCCGGACAAGACCGCGTAGGGACGGTACTCTGGATGCTTGCGCGCGGTGTACAGATCTCCCGGCGCCAGTGCTTGCGCTTGCCCTTGCAAGTATTCCCGCGAAGATTTCACATAGACTTCATGTGCGATTGCGGCAGGCTGGTATCGAAATCGCACACCCATCTTCCACAACCGAAGGCCAAATTCCAAATCTTCCGCAGCGAGAATTTGTTCGTCGAAGCCCCCAGACAAGAGCAGGATTTCACGCGAAATAGAACAATTAACGCCGGCCAATGTTGTAGGGCTATC
>Ga0209048_10006338_pt1 | contig 11084 bp, 11 predicted proteins | sample FrelakmetCRP12CR_FD_187146 | JGI IMG/M metagenome (GOLD analysis project Ga0209048, IMG submission 187146) | Freshwater lake sediment microbial communities from the University of Notre Dame, USA, for methane emissions studies - CRP12 CR (SPAdes)... | ecosystem: Environmental > Aquatic >... | reverse complement strand
GGCGGGTGTCACCTCGGCGAGCCCGTCGTGGGCCAGCGGCTCCAGCGCCGCGAGGTCCGGCGCAAAGTATTCCGTGCAACGGATTCCGTACTTCGCGTCGATCGCCGCGAAATCGAGGTCGAAGTCGCACATCAGCTTCTGGATCACGTCGCGGCGCAGCAGGTCGTCGGCGTCGAGCTCGACGCCACGCATGACCGGCAGCGCCTGCGCGTCGAGACGGTCGTAGTATTCGTCGAGCGTCTTCACGTTGGCCGTGTAGGACGCGCCGACCTTGCCGATCGCCGAGATGCCGAACGCGAGCATGTCGCAGTCGGGCTTCGTGGAGTAGCCCTGGAAATTGCGGTGCAGCTTGCGGTCGCGCTGGGCAATGGCGAGCTCGTCGGTCGGCTTCGCGAAATGATCCATGCCGATGTACGTGTAGCCAGCCGCGCCGAGCTTCTCGATCGCGAGCGAGAGAATCCCGAGCTTCACCTCGGCGACCGGCAACTCGGCCAGCTCGATGCGACGCTGCGGCTTGAACAGGTGCGGCACGTGCGCGTAGCTGTAGAGCGCGATGCGGTCGGGCGACGCGGCGATCACCTTGTCGAGCGTCGCGCGGAATCCCTCGACGCTTTGCCTAGGCAATCCATAGATGAGGTCGGCGTTGACCGACACGAAGCCGTTCGCGCGCGCGGCGTCGATGACGGTCATCGTCTCTTCCTCGGACTGGATCCGGTTGACCGCCTTCTGCACCTCGGGATCGAAATCCTGGATGCCGACCGAAATCCGGTTGAAGCCGAGCGACCCCAGGAACGCGACGGTGTCGGCGTCGACCTTGCGCGGATCGACCTCGATCGAAATCTCCGCATCGGGCGCGACATTGAAGCCGCCGCGCAGCATCCCGATCAGCGTCGCCATCTCGTCGCGCGCGAGGAACGTCGGTGTGCCGCCGCCGAGGTGCAGCTGCTCGGCCCGCGGCGCGCCCTCGATCATGCCGCCGACGATGTCGATCTCGCGGCCGACGTACCTGATGTACTTGGCGCTGCGGCCGTGGTCCTTGGTGATGACCTTGTTGCAGGCGCAGTAGTAGCAGATCGTGTTGCAGAACGGGACGTGCACGTACAGCGACAGCGGCTGCGCGTGTGCCGCGTGCCGGTGGTTGCGCGTGTGCAGCGCGTTGACGTAATGCTCGGCCTTGAACCCCTCGTGGAACCGGTCGGCCGTCGGATAGGACGTGTAGCGCGGGCCGAAGAGGTCGTATTTCCGGACCAATGCGGTGTCGAGGACGAGATCGGCGGCAGAGAGCGTCGTTGTCATGGGAACTTGACGAAAATGGCAGGAATCACGGCTTCCTGCGACAGCATGTTACCGGGGACGTTACAGACCATCTTGACCGAAATCAACGGGACAACGGCTGCCCCTGCCTCCGGCAGGGTCGTTACCGTTTCCCTTCCGCCGCCTCCTTCAGCCGCCGGGCCCTCTCATAGAGCGTTTCGCGGGCGATTCCGGTGGCCGCCGCCGCGATCCGGGCGAGCCGCGCCGGTGGCAATTCATGGGCAAGAAGCGCCAGCCAGCGCTCGATCTCGGGCGTCAGGCCCACGGCTTCCGGCCGGTCCGCGGCGGCACGCGCGTCGACGATCAGCACGAACTCGCCGCGCTGCCGATCGGGTTCCGCCGCAAGCCAGTCCGACGCTTCGCCAAGCGGCACCGCGGCGATCGACTCGAACTTCTTCGTGAGCTCGCGGGCGATGACGAGCGTGCGCGTGCCGTCAAGCCATTGCGCGAGCTCGGCGACCGTTTCCCGCACGCGGTGCGGCGCTTCATAGAGAACGAGCGCCTGCGAAAGCGCGCCGGCGGCCTGCACGAGCTCGCGCCGGCGCTTCGCCGACGGTGGAAGAAACCCGAGAAAGGCGAATCGCTCGGCGGCAAGACCCGCTGCCGAGATCGCGGCGACGGCCGCGCTGGCGCCGGGAATCGGGATCACGGCGAATCCCGCCGCGCGCACCGAGCCGACCAGCGCCGCGCCCGGATCGCTGACGGCGGGCGTTCCGGCGTCGCTCACCAGCGCGACGCTCCTGCCCGAGCGCAGGACCGCGACGATCTCGGTCGCGCGCCGTGCCTCGTTGTGGGTGTGCAGCGACAGCGGGCGCGTCGCGATACCGAAATGCCGCAGCAGCACGCCCGTCACGCGCGTGTCCTCGGCGGCGATCACATCGGCGCTCTTCAGGATGTCGAGCGCGCGCAGCGTGATGTCGCGCAGGTTTCCGAGCGGGGTCGCGACCACATATAATGTTCCCGGTTCGGCCGGGAATCGCGACGCTTCCGCGGTAGAATCCGCCGGGCCGAGGCCTTCCTTCCGGTGCACGTGCGCTCCAGATGCCTGCATGATTGCCCGCCGCCATTCCCGCCCGTCGGGTCCCCTCGAGAGCGCAGGCCGACGCGTGTGCGTCATCGCACTCGCGCTGGCGTTCGGGCTGCCGGCATTCTCCGCCGCGCAGTCGCCGGCAGCAAGCGCCGCCCCGGGAAACGAGACGCCGGCGTCGTCTGGAACGCGCGAGATCGCGCTGGTGCTTCCGCTCGCATCGCCGACCTACGGACGCGCCGCCGATGCCGTGAAGGCAGGATTCGAGGCCGCCGCCGAGCGCGCCGGGATCAAGCCGATGATCTTCTCGCACGGCGACGGCGACGTGGTCGCGGCGATGACGAGGGCACGCGACGCGGGCGCCGTGGTGATCGTCGGCCCGCTGGTTCGCGATGATCTCAAGGCCCTCGCGGCGGCCGAGGTCGAATTGCCGTGGACGGTGGCGCTCAACCAGCAGGACGAAGGCGCACCGCTGCCGTACCGGACGTACGCGCTGACGCTGAATGTGGAGAGCGACGGCCGGCAGCTCGCGCGCTACCTCTGGCGCGCCGATGCGCGCAGCGTCGCGGTGATCGCCAGCGACTCGCCGCTGCAGAAGCGATTTGCCGCCGCGTTCGTCGACCAATGGCTCGAACGCGGCGGCGCCGCGCCTGTGACCTATCGGTTCGACCGCGGTCCGGAGACGCTCGCGCAGCTGAAGCAGAAGACGTCCAGGACGCCGCCCGATGCCGTGCTGCTCGCGATCGATGCTTCCGACGCCGCGCTGACGCGGCCTTACCTCGGGACGATCGCGACCTGCGCGAGCAGCCAGTTGAACGACCGGCAGCCGCCGCAGATCGTGCGCGATCTCGACGGCGTCTGCTTCATCGAGATCCCGTGGCTCGCCGACCCCGACGCCGCGGCGTTCGCGAAACTGAAGCGGCCGGTGCTGCCCAACGCCGCGCTCGATCGGCTCTACGCTCTCGGGATCGACGCATTCCGCGTCGCCCGGGAGCTGGCCGACGGCCCGGTCGACCGGCTCGAATTCGACGGAGCCACCGGTCACCTCACGCTCGAGCCCACGCGAGCGTTCGCGCGCGAGGGGCGCGTGCTGCGGTTCAGCGGCGGCGAGATCGAGCCCGCCGAAGGACGCTGACGGTGCCGGCCACGCGCCAGCGCAACGGCGCGCGCGCCGAGCAGCTGGCTGCCGAGTTCCTGACGGCGCGCGGGCTCGTCATCGTCGAGCGCAACTGGCGCCGCCGCTGTGGTGAGCTCGATCTCGTCGCGCGCGACGGTGAAACGCTGGTGTTCGTCGAGGTGCGATTGCGCACGAGCCGGGATTTTGGCGGCGCGGCGGAGAGCATCACGCCGGCCAAGCGCGCGAAGCTGGCCGCGGCGGCCGGACACTACCTCGCCGGGCTCCCGCGCACGCCCGCCTGCCGCTTCGATGCCGTGCTGCTCGACGCGCTCGATCCCGCGCGGATCGAGTGGCTCCGGAACATCGTCGACTAGCGTCGTGAACGGGCGTCAGACCGGCACCCAATCCATGTGCTTGACCAGCGGCCACCGCTCCCGCTGCGCGACGCGGGTCCAGTGGTTGTCGTGGATCTCCTCGATGCCGACCTCCGGAAACAGCGACGGCTCGATGTCCTCGCGCAGGAAGAACACGTTGAAGCCGTGCCGGTGCGATCCGATCATCCGGTATCCCTTTTCCCTGCAGAGCTTGCGCATCGCCGCGAGCGACACGCCACGATAGTCCTGCTCGGAGCCCTCCTTCGACCAGCAGTCGAAATCGGGCCGGTACCTTATCGTGAGGCTCAAGTCGCCCGGAATCACGTTGTGCGTCTCGACGCACAGGAGGCGCGGTTGAATGGCGTCGATCGCCTTCCACACCCAATAGTCGTTGCCGTCGATGTCGAGCGAGAAGAAGTCGACTTCGCCGGCGGCGCCGCTGTCGCGCAGCAGGTCGTTGACGTTCTCGGCGGTGATCCACGCGCTCGAGAGCCTCGGCAGGTAGAGCATGCAGTCCTTCCTTGATCCGAAGAACTGCCTGGCCTGCTCGACGTTGGCCGGATCGCCGTCGAAGAGATGGCCGTCGAATCCGTGATTGAGGATCAGGTTGGTCGCCATGCATTCGCTGCCGTTGCCGCAGCACATCTCGACGACCTTGCGCGTGCGGAAACCGATCGTCGCCAGCACGTACAGGATGATTCCATCTTCCTCGAATTGCGAATGGCAGCGGAAGCCGGCGTCGCGGATGGCATCGTACGGCTTCTGGCCCGAGAGCCTCGCCTGCCGGTACTGGGTGACGATCTGCCGCTGCACCTGCTGGTGCATGGCCTCCCGGTCCGGCGCTTCCGCGGAAGCCGCCGCCGCTTCCGGCGCCATCGACGCGGCGACGCCCGCGGCGCGCAGCGCCTCGACATAGCGGGACGCATTCGCGCGTTCCTCGCCAAGACGCACGACCACGTGGCGACCGGCGAGCATCCGCGCGGCGACCTCCTCGGACTGGCGTATCAGTGCCGCGAGTTCGGCTCGGACCCGGACCGGGTCGAACCCCGGCAGACATCGGCCCTCGACGACAACCCGGTAGGTCTCCATCTGAAATCCTTCGCGGCGAAATTCGGATCCGGCGACGGCGCGCAACGGCGGCGCGGGCGGGCCTTCCTCGATTATCACTCCAGCCGTCCGCCCGCGCGACCCGGCGCGTCGCAATGCGCGAGCACCCGCGACGCGGCGCTGCGGCGGTCCCGCGACGCCTGGAGCGGTCGGCCCGACGCGAATCTTGTTACAATTCGCGGGCTGCTTTCGCACAACCGCCATGGACCACCTTCCGAAAATCCGCCAGCACTTCGCCGACAGCGCGCAGCTCAAGCGCGACTCGGTCGACGCGCTGGCGCCGGCGATCGCCCGCGCCGCGACGATCCTCACCGAAAGCCTTCTCGGCGACGGCAAGATCCTCGCCTGCGGCAACGGCGGGTCGGCGGCCGATGCGCAGCACTTCGCCGCCGAGATGGTGGGCCGCTTCGAGCGCGAGCGCCCGGAGCTTCCGGCCATTTCGCTCGTCACCGACACTTCGATCCTGACCGCGGTGGCCAACGACTATTCGTTCGAGCAGGTGTTCGCCAAGCAGGTGCGCGCGCTCGGAATCGCCGGCGACGTCCTGCTCGCGCTGTCGACGTCGGGGAACTCCGCCAACGTCATTGCCGCGATCGAGTCCGCCCACGACCGCGACATGCGGGTGATCGCCCTCACCGGCCGCGGCGGCGGCCGCATCGCCGGGCTGCTCGGCGACCGCGACGTCCACCTGTGCGTCCCGCACGACCGGACCGCCCGCATCCAGGAAGTCCATCTGCTGATGATTCATTGCCTGTGCGACGCGGTGGACAACGCGCTGCTCGGGGACGACGAGTGATCCGCCGGGCGCTCGGCGGCACCCTGGCGGCGGTGCTCGCGACGACCGCGGGACCGGCTGCGCGCCGGCGCTGGTCACCTACCTGATGGGGATCGTCTCGGTCGATGAAGGCAGGACCGTGGCGCAGATCGCCAAGTCGACGTCGGGCGTGGCCCGCGTCGTCAAGGTCTTCGAGTACGTCAACTGATCCCGTGGCGGCGATGGCGAACGCGAATCCGGACCCGATTCCCGCGCCGCGCTTCGCCGCCAAGATCGCCGCGCCCGGCGACGCCCTCGCGCGGATCGCCGCGCTGCCGCGCCCGCTGGTGTTCACCAACGGGGTCTTCGACATCCTGCATCGCGGCCACGTCACGTACCTCGATCAGGCGCGCGCGCTGGGCGCCGCGATGGTCGTCGCCGTGAACACCGACGCCTCGGTCAGGCGCCTCGGCAAGGGAGATGACCGCCCGGTCAACCCGCTGGACGACCGCGCCGCCGTGCTCGCCGCGCTCGGCTGCGTCGACCTCGTCGTGCCGTTCGATGCCGACACTCCGCGCGACCTCATCGTCGCCTGCGCGCCGGACGTTCTGGTCAAGGGCGGCGACTACGCGGCCGCGTCGACTGCCGGCGCCGCCGAGGTGATCGCGCGCGGCGGGCGATTCGTCGCCATTCCGTTCGCGTTCGAACGCTCGACCACGGCGCTGCTCAGGAAGCTGCGCGATTGACCGAAGCGCCGGGCAGACCGCATCGATTGGAGGCAAACCCGTTCCCAAAAAGCCCGCGAGCAGCCCCGAGATAGTACTTAGACGTACAGCGAGGGGCGAGCGAGGACACGAAAGCGAAGCTTCGGTGAAGGCTGACGTGAGCGCAGCGAACATCAAGCCGCGCAGCGGCGGCCGCAGCTACAGAGCAATCGGGGCGCGCAGCCTCTTGGGGCACGGGCTCTACTTGCGGTAGCGGTTGAGGAAGTCCGCCACGATGCCGCGCTGCGAGCGGTCGATCGCCGCATCGAGCGAGCGGTCGTTGGGATCGAATTGCTTCGCCTTGCGGAACGCGTTGATCGCGTCCTGGTGGTATCCCTGCGCCTGCAGCGCCGAGCCGAGACAGCGCCACGCGTCGGGATTGCCGAGGTCGATGTCGGTCCACGCGCGGCACAGCTCACCGGCGCGCCGGTAATTGCCGGCCTGCAGCATCCGCGGGCCTTCGACCTTCAGCACCGCGGTCCGCGCGCGCCGATCGGCGAACTGCGATGCGATCGTCGGATCGACCGGATCCGCCGATGGCGGTGGCGCGGTCGACGCGACCGACACCGGCGGCGCCGCCCGCGACGAGATGCCGCCGCTTACCGCCGTGACGACGCTGCCGCCGGTGAATCCCGCGGGCAGCAGCGACCGCGCCGATGGCAGCACTTCGGTGATCGAAGTTCGCGCCCACGCGATCGAATCGGCCATCGGCTGATGCCAGGCGACGCCGTAGAGCCACAGCATCGCCGCGAGACCGCAGACCCCGGTCACCGCGTTCAGCACCCCAGGAGGCCCGTGGGTGACGAGGCAGTCCTGCGCGAAGTCCCAGTCCGTCTCCTGGTCCTCGCCGAGCTTCTCGTAGGCGACCGCGATGAGGATCGGCGCCAGCAGCGCGAAGCCGCAACCGACGCCTTCCCACCAGACGCGGAACGAGCGCTTCAGCGCGCGCTCGACCTGCGAGCGCATGTCGCGCGGAGCGTACGCGTCCGAGATCGAGAATTGGAGGTAGCAGCCGAACAGCCACTTGCCTGGCGTGGTCTGCACCGAGGCGATGAGCAGCGCCTCGATCACCACCCATGTTCCGGTGATGATCATCGGCGCCAGCAGCGGATGCCCGAGCCAGACCGCGACCGAATCGGGAACGGCGCCGATCGCGCGAAGCTCGGAGAGCAGCAGCGCGAGGACGAGTCCCCAGATCGCGTAGTCGAACAGCCGCGCGCCGAGTCGGCTCCACGGTCGCGGCTCGCTGGTGCGCCCGGCCTTCGCGCGCTCGAGCTCGGCCATGCGCAGCTGGAAGATCCACGACGCGTCTTCCTGCGGCTGGTTGGTTCCCAGGAACACGCTCTTCTCGCGGCGCCAGTTGAGGATCGCGAGGTCGGTCTGCGGAATCAGCGAAGGTCCGGGCCCGCTGCCGCCCCGGCGGCGCGCCCAGGCGATGCCATGGACGATCCCGTAGACGAGCGTCAGCCCGAGCAGCGTCAGCGTCAGCCACACGAGCACCTGCTTCGCGACCAGCACGGTGTCGGCGGGCGTCACGAACGCGATGGCGGCGGCGATGAACGCTCCGAACATCGCGCAGACGAGGAACGTCGCGAGGCGCGAGCGGCCGAACGACGCAACGCGCTCGGTGAGCCCGGGATGGTGCAGGTTTCGCTCGGCCGGGGCGTCGGCGGTGTCGAGGCCGGTCTCGAGGATCTCGTCCGGATCGAGCTCCGCTTCGGGCGGATGCACGTCGGTCTGCTCGCCATCGGCGGCGACCGCGTTGGTCACGACGTGCGCGATGCGCTGTTCCGTCGTTCCGGTCGAGACGGCGAGCTCCTCGTCGTAACGGACACGCCGGTCATGGTCGCCCAATATGCGGCTGGCATGATTGATGAACCGCAGCGCCTCTTCGACGTTGCCCTGCCCGTCGCGCGTCTTCGCGTAATATTTCCGGATCAGGCGGCGCAGCGCGGCCCGGACTTCCTCGTCGGAGGCAGCCGGTGGAATGCCCAACGCCTCGTACAGCGTCGCTTTCATCAGGCCCGATGTTAACCGGAAGGTGCGGTTTCGCTTTGAAATATTCGGGGAAAACGCCACCTAAAGCAAGACTTTCCAAGCAAAAGGCAGGCCCGGCGCTGCATTGCGGCAATTTTGTCCGGCGCGCCCGGCGTGCCGTCAGGGCCAAAAAGAAGGGCAGCCCGAGGGCTGCCCTTTTCCGGTAGCGAAGCGCCGGCGGCGATTACTGGTCCGCCTTGCCCGCTCCCTTTTCCGCAGCCTTGGCGCCCGCCTTGGGCTTGTGCTGGTGCGCGAGCTTTTCGCGGATGCGCGCAGACTTGCCGGAGCGGTCGCGCAGGTAATACAGCTTGGCGCGGCGCACCTGCCCCTTGCGCTTCACCTCGATGCTCGCGAGCAGCGGGGAATACAGCTGGAACGTGCGCTCGACGCCTTCGCCGCTCGAGATCTTGCGCACGACGAACGACGAGTTGAGGCCGCGATTGCGCTTCGCGATGACGACGCCCTCGTAGGCCTGGACGCGCTTGCGCTCACCCTCGACGACGCTCACGTTGACGATGACGGTGTCGCCCGGCGCGAACTCGGGGATCGTCTTGCCGAGCCGCGCGATTTCTTCCTGCTCCAGCTTCTCGATGATGTTCATGCTGCGTTCTCCATTTCGGTCCGATGGCCCGTGGCCTTGCGCGCAGAGCAGGGCGCCCCCTGATGCCCGCGATTTCTGGTCAAGCCGTTCCGACGCTGCCGTCGGCCGGCGTGCTTCGCTGCTGCTCCTGCTCGCGCCGCTCGCGCTGGTATTCCGCCAGCAGCGCCTGCTCTTCGCCCGTCAGCGCCCGCTCCCGCAAGAGGTCGGGGCGCCGCTCCCATGTCCTTCCCAACGCCTGCTTCCACCGCCAGCGCCGGATCGCCGCGTGGTGCCCCGACAGCAGCACCTCCGGCACCCGCTCACCGCCATACTGCTCCGGCCGCGTGTAGTGCGGACAGTCGAGCAGCCCGGCGACGAAGGATTCCTGCGCCGCCGACTCGGCATCGTTCAGCACGCCGGGCCGCTGCCGCACGACGGCGTCGATCAGCATCAGCGCCGGCAGCTCGCCGCCCGAGACGACGAAATCGCCGATCGCGATTTCCTCGTCGACTTCGCGCGCGACGAACCTTTCGTCCAGCCCTTCGTACCGCCCCGCCAGCAACACGTATCCGGTCGCGTCGCCCGCCGCCGCGAGCTCCGCGACGCGCCGGTGCGACAGCGGAACACCCGCCGGCGTGAGGTGAATCGTCCGCGTCGCGCCGTACCCGCGCTCGCGCTGCGCGCCGCGCGCCGCGCCGAGCGCCTTTTCCAGCGGCTCGGGCAGCATCACCATTCCCGGCCCGCCCCCGTAAGGGCGGTCGTCGACGGTCCGGTGGTTGTCCTGCGTGAAATCGCGCGGATTCCACGTCCGGAGCTGCCACAGCCCCCGCTCAAGCGCCCTGCCGGTCACGCCGAATCCCGCGGCATGCGCGACGAGCTCGGGGAACAACGTCACGACATCGAAGCGCATCGCCGCGTCCCGTCGCCCGCGCCCGTGCCCATCGCCGCCGCTACCAATCCTCGCCCCAGTCGACGTCGATCTGCCGTGCGGCGAGATCGACTCGGTCGACCATCGACGGCACGTAGGGGATCAGCCGAAGCGCCCCGCCCTCCGGCCGCGCGACCTGCAGCAACGGATGCGCGCCATGATCGACGACGCCGACGATTTCACCCAGCTTCGCGCCCTCGCGGTTGGTCACGCTCAAGCCGACGAGGTCGACACAATAAATCTCTCTTGCTCTCGCCGCCGGAAGCGCCTCGCGGGGCACGCCGATGTCGGCCAGCTTCAATCCCAGTGCCGCTTCGCGCGTTTCGACCCCTTCGATCTGGACGACCAGCGTGTCGGCGTGCACGCGTCCGGCGATGCGCGTCATTTCGCGCCATTGCCCGGCCCGTGCCTGTTTCACCCACCACGTGGCGTAGCCCAGCAACGCGTCGGGCCGTTCCGTGTGGGGCCTCACCTTGACCCAGCCCTGCACGCCGTACGGCGCCAGGATCTGCCCCATCACGACCAGATTGCCGGGGACTTCTGCCGCCGGCGACATGCTCGGACCGGACGCGTGGTCAGGCGGCCGGCGCCGCCGGTGCCGCCGTCATGGCCTTGGCGGACTTCTTCACGAGCCCGGCAACGGTGTCGGACAGAATGGCGCCGCGATCCTTCCAGAACGTGACCCGGTCGTGCGCGATGCGCAGCGCTTCCTGGCCCTCGCCGGCGATCGGGTTGTAGAAGCCGACGCGTTCGATGAAGCGCCCGTCACGACGATTGCGCGAATCGGCGACGACGATGTTGAAGAAGGGGCGCTTCTTGGCGCCGCCTCGTGCAAGTCTGATCACGACCATGACGTTAGCTCGCTGGTCCAGGGTGGACGAAGAAAAGTTTTGAATTATATGACAAAAAGCCCCCGGCAGGCAAGGCGGCCGCCGCGGGCCGAACCGGGTGGCGGAAGCCGGGAAACCCTGCGCCCGCGGCAAGGCTAGCGCATGCCGGGCAGGACGCCCTTCATCCCCCGCAGGAGCTTCTGCATCCCGCCCTTGGAGACCATTTTCATCATCTTCTGGGTCTGCTCGAAC
>Ga0209048_10006336_pt1 | contig 11085 bp, 10 predicted proteins | sample FrelakmetCRP12CR_FD_187146 | JGI IMG/M metagenome (GOLD analysis project Ga0209048, IMG submission 187146) | Freshwater lake sediment microbial communities from the University of Notre Dame, USA, for methane emissions studies - CRP12 CR (SPAdes)... | ecosystem: Environmental > Aquatic >... | reverse complement strand
GCCGGGGTAACCCTGGTCACCTCCATAATCTCGCTGCTTACCAACAAGGTAGTCAGGGAAGACCTTGCCATGACCGGCGAGATAACGCTGCGTGGTGTAGTCCTGCCCGTTGGCGGCATAAAAGAGAAGGTGCTTGCTGCTCGCAGGGCCGGCTTCACCACCATCATCATGCCCAAGATGAATGAGAAGGACCTCAGCGACATCGAGCCCTATGTGACCAATGACCTCACCATCCATTTTGTGGAAACTATAGAGGATGTTATCGCAATAGCCTTCCCTGAAGGCCCGGAGGGCATCTTCGCCGCCTTCTCCCACCCGGTGACCGAAGAGGAAACCTTGGATGCACCGAGGCCGAGAGTCTAATATCCGGATTATGCGGTTAAGAAGCGTAAAAACCTGATCCGTTCAAAACCTCAATCTCGCAGCATTCAGGACCGAGAATCTTGGATTTTGCAATTGAAAGTGCCCACAAACACTCTATGTGCTTCATGAGTGCCTTAAGCATAAGGCTCATGGTGATCTAAATTGTTTTTAAATAGGTCCATTCAAATCCTTCATCTCGCAGCATTCAGGACCGAGAAAATTAGCATTCAACAAAGGCTGCGAGATGAAGGATTTGAATGGATCAGGTTTTTACACATCTTAAACGCAAAATCTGGGATAAAATTAGCATTCAGCAAAGGCTGCGAGATTGAGGTTTTGAACGGACCTAATTTAAAAAACAATTCTTTTGGCCACTATGAGTGTTATGCTTAAGGCCACCTGAATTGCATAGAATGTTTATGGTTACATTCAATAGCGTACTATGGTCTAACATCCGAACCTTATCCAGATTCTCGGTCTAGAGGCCGGCAAACGCAATCACTGAGGCGGTCAATGCCTGCTCCATTATATCAGGCGTGTGGGCTGTGCTGAGAAAAAGCGACTCATAGGCCGACGGCGCCAGGTAAACACCCCCCTCCAGCATGGCATGGAAAAACTTCGCATACATCGCTGCATCGGATGCCATGACATCTTCAAAGGTCTCCACAGGCCCTGCATGGAAAAATATCCCGGCCATGGGGCCCTGAGAGTTGATGGTCAGCGGGATGCCGGCCTTCTTTGCCTGATCCTCAAGCCCTGAGGTGAATGCAGCCATGGCATGTCCGAGTTTCTCATAGGGGTTCAGTGCTTGAAGTGTCTCCAGTGTCGCAAGGCCTGCAGCCATTGCCAGGGGATTTCCCGAGAGCGTCCCTGCCTGATAAACCGGGCCCATGGGGGCCAGCAGGTCCATGATGTCGGACCTGCCTCCAAAGGCAGCGGCAGGCAGGCCACCGCCGATGATCTTGCCCAGGCAGGTGAGGTCAGGGGTTATGCCTGCAAGTTTCTGATAGCCGCCAAAACAGAACCTGAAGCCTGTGATCACCTCATCAAAGATAAGGAGTGCCCCGCATGCGCTGGTTAACCTTCTGATCGACTCCAGGAAACCCTTTTTAGGCAGCACCATACCCATGTTCCCTGCCACAGGTTCTACGATGACCGCAGCCACCTCTGCCCCGCGCCTTTTCATAAACGTTTCAAGGACTGGTGTGTCATTGTAAGGCAGTACTGCAGTAGTGGACGCGACCGACTCGGGCACACCCGCGGAGTCGGGTACACCCAGGGTCAACAAACCTGATCCCGCCTTGACCAGGAGGCTGTCTGCATGGCCGTGGTAGCACCCCTCGAACTTGACGATGAGCTGCCTGAGAGTAGCTGCCCGCGCGAGCCGTATGGCGCTCATGGCGGCCTCGGTGCCGGAGCTGACAAAACGGACCTTCTCGATACTGGAAAAGGCAGAGCATACCAGCTCAGCCATCTCTGTTTCCAGCCTTGTGGGCGCTCCATAGCTCATGCCGAGGCCTGCCTGGCGCCTGAGAGCTTCTACAACAGCCCCGTGGCAGTGGCCAAGGATAAGCGGCCCCCAGGAGAGCACGAAATCGATATATCGTTTTCCTTCGGCATCCGTAAGAAAGGCCCCTTCACCTCTATCTATGAATCGGGGAATGCCTCCCACCTTCCGGAATGCCCTCACCGGTGAATTTACGCCACCCGGGATGACCTTTTGTGCAGCGTCGAACAGGTCCTCATTCGTCACAAGAACCCTCCTGGCCGAAATATCTCATGGAAGTCTTTTTCAGCTCTTTGATGCTCCGAAATATCTGGTAATCATTGATGCCGGTCGCATGAGATAGGGCATTTACTATTTCCCTTATCTCATCGTCTGTTCGTGCATGGATCATGGAAAAAATATTGAAGCGCCCGAACCCGCCCCGCTCATAGCAATGACTCACCGCAGGAAAAGATGCAATTTTATACCCGATCTCCTCCACATGGGCCTTCGGCACGGACCATGCCACCATGGCATTGGCAGTAAAGCCTGCCTGTGTATGCCTGAGAACCGCCTTGATCTCCCTGATCACACCTTCTTGCTTGAGGGCCTGGAGCCGTGATACGAACTCCTCCACAGGGATGCCGATCTTGCTAGCCCATGCATCGAAGGGTCTCTCGCACACATCCAGATCCCCCTCGGCCAGGGCAAGGAGAGCCTTGTCGATATCATCAAGATTCATGCAGGTGATCTCACCACAGCTTCATGAATGAATCAAGAGAAAGAAAAGGGGACGTTTTTAATTTCCATCCTTACAGCAGAATAATGTGAACCCGTGTCCCCAATTTCTCCTGCGGGTATAACTGATTAAGGTTTAATCAATGCGCTTTGCCAGGTATAGGTAGGATCGTTCAGCAACAGTTCAGGGCGATACTCGAAATGCATGACATCGTAGTTATGCCAGCGGCCGCCCCAGATGAATCCATGCCTCTCAAATATGTCTACCAGGAACTGCGGCATGTTGTTCCTGTAGTAATAAGGCTCACTAAGGTGGCGGCCAATAAAATATGAGTCATCCCAGTTTACATCCACTGCTATGCCGTAGGCATGTCCTGAAGTTCTATGCGGATACTCACGAACCGATCTGTCGCAATACCCTGAGGATGCATCTACATTGAACACAATCCCTTCCAATTCCCGCTTCTTCTTTTCCGGGAGATCCCTGAGTTCACGAGCCACCTGTTCGACGGCCTTATCGACCCCATTCACCGTGGTAACGAGGATGGAATTATCCTTGCCTTCAGATGAGCCGATCCACCGAACACGGCGCATTTTTTTCATGCGCTGTGATTTTGTTGATCCGTACATGTATCTGAATATCTCAGCGGGCCGGATACGACCTGGATCACCCAATGGCGGCCTATCAATGGTCGGGATCTCACTTCCTGCATGATATTCCCAGTAAAACGCGTCTTCCGGGTCAAAGGCTTTATCACCTATACGACGATCTACAATCATCTGGTCATAGTCTTTTGAGCCTATCCCGTCATCGAAAGGGATCTTGCGGTCGTCTTTCGCGATGAGGAATCCGTCTTTATATCCGATGAAAAAGCCGGGATATGCACTGATGTAACAATGAACTTTGTGGAGAGTATCATTGCCCGCATAGATCACAGGACAGATACCAAAACAAAATATCATAAAAAAGATAAGCCGTCTCATCGTGAAACTCAATCCCTCTTGCTGAACTGTATCGGTTATAAATAATTTAAACAAAAAGCTTTTTTGGGGTAATCAACATGAATCCCCAATCCTAATCATTAATTGCCGCCCCATCCGGCAAGACGCGCCCAGAGCCACCAGGCGGCATATGCCTTGAGATTGCCGTTTAAAGGCTGCGAGTGGGCAGGATTATAACAGATCAAGTTTTAAGAAAAAAAGAAGACGTTTCTAATTTTCACCCTTGCAAGGGAATAATGTGAATCCAATTTTTCCACTTCCCCAATTTCTCCCGGGTATGGAGAGGATGGTGAACATGATTTTGTTCACATCCTCTCCCTTATCAACATATGTTCTCCTCTGAGTCATCTTATGATCTCAATCAAAGGCGTACGCCTGTTATACGACCCCATATGCGAGCATGGCATTGGCGACCTTGATGAAGCCTGCGACATTTGCCCCAAGCACATAATCACCCTTCTTGCCGTAGGCCTCCGATGCCTGGATACAGGTCCTGTGGATGTTCTTCATGATCTCGTGCAACCGGCTGTCGACCTCGTCCCTTCCCCAGGAGAGCCGCATGCTGTTCTGGCTCATCTCAAGTCCGGATGTGGCGACACCGCCTGCATTGGCAGCCTTGCCGGGGCCATAGAGGAGCCCATTGCTCTGATAGATGGCGACGGCCTCAGGGGTTGAAGGCATGTTCGCCCCTTCTGCTACGCAGATACAGCCGTTCTTAACCAGTGCTTCTGCATGCGCTGCATCGATCTCGTTCTGCGTGGCGCAGGGTAGCGCGATATCAACCTTTATGCCCTGGTTCTTGATCACATCCCAGACGCTCTCACCTATATAGCAGCATGAGTTCTTGTACTTGTCTGCATATTCGCTGATCCTGGCCCTCTTCACATTCTTGAGGTCCATGATATAACTGCATTTCTTATTGTCGATGCCCTCCTCGTCGATGACCGTGGAGCTGGAGTCACACAGCGAGATGACCTTGCCGCCGAGCTCGTTCACCTTTTCCACTGCATACTGGGCGACATTTCCGGAACCGCTGACGGCAACGGTCATGCCCTTCATATCTTTGCCTTTGCTGGTGAGCATCTCTGCGGCGAAATAGACACAGCCGTATCCGGTGGCCTCGGGCCGGATCAGGCTGCCGCCGAAGGGAAGGGCCTTGCCGGTGAGGACCCCGGTGTGCTCATTCAGGATCTTCTTGTAATACCCGTACAGGTAGCCGATCTCCCTGCCTCCGACCCCGATATCACCCGCAGGAACATCGGTATCAGGGCCTATGTGACGGAACAACTCTCGCATGAATGAATGACAGAACCGCATGACCTCGTTGTCGGATTTTCCCTTGGGATCGAAGTCGGATCCGCCCTTTGCCCCGCCCATGGGCAGCGTGGTCAGCGAATTCTTTAAAATCTGCTCAAAGCCCAGAAACTTCAGGATACCCAGGTTCACGGAAGGGTGAAAGCGCAGCCCCCCCTTGTATGGACCAATGGCGTTATTGAACTGAACCCGGAAGCCCCTGTTGACCTGAACCTCTCCCTTGTCGTCAACCCAGGGTACCCGGAACATGATCATCCTGTCAGGCTCTACGATCCGTTCATATATCTTAGCCTTCACAAACTCGGGATGCTTTTTTGTCGTGGACTCAAGGCTTATGAGCACTTCTTCCACAGCCTGGTGAAACTCGAACTCGCTTGGGTCTTTGTGCTTGACCTTTTCTATAACATCACTGATTACTGACATCTTCTTTCTCTCCTCCCTTAAGTCTGATTCAATTTTTTATTTTCCTGTGAATTCTCATGCAGCGAAGGCCTGAGAAAACCTCTTGTTATCAAACCCGAAAAAGGCATGTTCCGCAATCAGGGCGAAGCTGATATTGCTATAGGGGTTACCCCTATATTGAATAGGGGGTTACCCCTATAGTCGTATTGCACTGCATGGAGAGAAAAAGACCGGTAAGGGCATCATGGGTCTTATGTGTAATGGCCGGCAAGGGATAGTATTATGCAAAAAAGACCCTAGGCGGTGTTCTGTACCCATTGGATGGCGCATTTCATGAGGTCGGTCCCGGTGGGGAGCTTGAGCTTTTCCTTGATATGCGAACGGTAAGACTCGATGGTCTTCACGCTCAGGTGAAGCTTGTCCGCTATCTGGCTTGTCTTGAATCCCTGGCCGATCATTCGGAACACGGTCATCTCCCGGTTGCTGAGGAGGTCAAGGGGGGTGCTCATGCCTTTCGCATCACCCGAGATGAGTGTCTCGATCATCTTGGTGGTGGTCTTGTCGCTCACGAAGATCTCGCCGTTGAGAACCTTTCTGATCGCCACGAGCACCTTTTCCACCGCCTCCTGTTTCATGATGTATCCCCGGGCACCTGCCCTAAGCGCCCTCTCGGCAAATAGTGATTCGTCATGCATGGATACCACCAGCGCCGGCAGGTCACGATATTTCAGCTTCATGGTCTTGATCAGCTCAATGCCGTCAACCCCCGGAAGGGCGAGGTCCACAATGACCAGATCCGGATTCAGCGTATCGATCATTTCCAGGGCGCCCTGCACATCTTCAGCCTCGCCGATGACAATGAGATCCTGTTCCTGGTCGATAACCATACCGAGTCCTTTGCGCAAGATCGGGTGGTCATCAACAATCAGAATTTTAAAGCGTTCCATTAAGTTCCTCCGTCAGCCTGGCGAACATATTAGAACCCATCCTTGATCTGGAAGCAACACACAACATCGGTCCCACCCTGCGCTCTGACCTTGAAATCAAGAGATGCCTCAATCATGGATGCCCGGTACTGCATGATGCTCAGCCCCATACCCCTTCCATGGCTTGAGATCTTGCCGAATCCGACGCCATTGTCGCTCACCCTCAGGGTGCATGCAGCCCCCTTTTTCTCCAGAGATATGACGATATCCTTGGCCTTGCCGTGTTTGATGGCATTGTTCAACGCCTCCTGGACAATGCGGTAGAGGTGCGTGGCCATCTCATTATCATAGATATATATGGGGTCGGAACACGTAAAGGTGCATGAGACCCCAAAGAGTTTCTTCACATTCCAGGCAAGCTTGTTCAGGGCATGCATGAGGCCTTCGGCCAGCAGCTCCACCGGATTCAGACCGCTTGCGAACCCCCTGGTCAGCGTAATGGCCTGGTCTATGAGATCGACGATCTCCTTGATATCAACAGGCTCAAGGGGAACCTGCGAGGCCGCCTTCTTTTCCAGGACCTTGCCCATGAATCCGATCCCGGTCAGGTGCTGGCAGAGACTGTCATGGAGGTCCTGCCCGATCCTCCTCTGCTCCCGGTTGCTTATCTCGAGGATCTCGCGCTCGAGCTGCTTTTTCTTGGTGATATCCCGCACGATTCCCAGCACCTCATCCTTCTTGCACAACACCATGCGGACCTCGTAATCCCTTCCCTGGCCGTTGATGGAGGTATGCTGTTCATACATCTGTGGATTGCCCGTTTCGATGGCCTGCCTCACATAGAGCATCCCATGATCGAGCAACCGGCGGCCAATAAGCTGATCGGGATCGGCTAGGGCATAGATTTTCTTTCCGATCATCCTCTTTCCCAGGTCGCGCAGCGTGACGAAGGTCCCCTCATGGAAACCGACAAGGGTACCGTCCTTGTCGATCTGGAACATGAGGTCAGGTATGGCAGTGAGGAGCGCCGTCGTTTTCAGCTCGCTTAGCGTGAGCGCCTCCTCTGTATTGTGCCGCTCCGCAATCTTGCCGATACTCTCGGCGATCACCTTGATGAGGCTCCTCTCCTCCCTCAGGAACGGGCCCTCGTCCATATCGGGCCTGTGTTCGCGGTAAAACACCTCCAGGGTTCCACATTTCGTGGCATTAACAATGATGTCTTGAGACTGGCTCCATGCGGTCTCCTGGAAATCCCGACTCTGGACGGTTTTCTCTCCAAGTCGAAGTCGGCAGCTGGTTATTTCCGGATATTGCCAGGCGTCCGGGATGATCTCTATGGTACGCTTGAGAATCTCATCCAGATTGAGACCATGCTTTACTACAATATTCGATATGTTGTAGAGGCAGTTTAGTTCTTTAACCCGTTCCTTGAGGGCATGGGTGGTCTCCTGATAGGTTTCCCATTCCTTCTTCCTCTTGGATTCGGCCCTGCGTAATCTCTCAATGGCCTTTTCCGCTTTTGTGAGCTCTACAATTACTTCCCTGTGGGGCTTTTCCAGGGAGGGCATTAAGACGGTTTTTTTTATCTTGCCCTTCTGCTTCGCGATGGGAGGTGGTGGTGACTTCATGGGGTCTGTCCAACTTCTAGCATGGTATACTTCATCCCAGCCCATGAACCCGGGAGCACGATCAGCCAGGAATCCATGGCAAAGAGGCCGTCGCTCTTTCTCCTGGCAGAAACGATGATGCGGTTCGTCTTCCTGGTGAGAAGAAAAGGACCGTTGCAGTTAACAAAGCCTGTCTTGGGATCGAAATGGGCTTTTAGCCTCTTCTTCTCGGAGAGGAACACATTGATCTGATTCGGATCATAGAGCCCAGGGGCCTTCAGGGTGATGGACACCACGGGTATGGTATTGGAAGGCAGCGTTCCGCTGCCGGGTATGCGGCTTGTCACCTCAAGGGGTGGATTCATGAGTTTCTTAACAAAGTCATCAAGGCTCATCTCGGCACCTACAACGGCCTGGCGGGGTATGCGATCGAACTCTGCACCTGCCCCCACGCTGCCCGGGTCGGATGAGAGCATGAGTCGGAATCCCGCGCGCTTGGCAACAGCCCTGACCGCATCATCGTACTGTCCGTAGGGATAGGCAAAGTATTTCACCTTGTGGCCCAGTTTCTTCTCCATGGAGTCCTTGGGACCCATGATCTCCTGTTCAATACCCTTCTCAGGGAGGTTAATCAGCCGTGGATGGGAGTAGGTATGGCAACCAACCTCTCCTCCCCAGGACTCCAGCTGCTTGAGCTGCCCCCAGCTCATGTAGTTCTTGGAGCCTATGGCATGGCTGAAAACAAAGATGCAAAATGGATAGCCATATTTCCGCAAAATAGGAACAGCATTATTATACTCTGAGATAAAACCGTCATCGATGGTGATGACAACACCTTTTTCAGGAACAGGCCGTCTGCCCTCCACACAATCGGCAAGCTGGTCCATGGTGAGCACCGTGTACCCGTGAGACTTCAGATAGGCCATGTGCTGCTCGAACTGGGCGCTTGACGTCGTGGTGGTGGGGAACCTGTTTTCGTCAAAACGGTGGTAGAGGAGAACAGAGATGTATGCAGATGCCGGTGTCGCCAGACCCATGATGAGAAAGAAGATGACCAGAAAAAAAAGTATCAGCAGAGAACAAAAGGTTTTTCTTGTAAGGCTTCCCGGCACAACATGCATCAACATGCCTTCACAACCCCTACTGGAGCCGGTAGTCGTCATAACCCTTCAATGCATTATAGCTGATAAGCAGTTCCACCCTGCGTACATACTCTATCCCCATCTCGGAATACTTGCGCAGTCCCTGCGCCAGGGCAAAAGAATCATATGGCGGCTGGCTCAGGGAACGTATGTATCTCAGTTCTTTATACTGCGGGTTGGTGTTAATGTTCCACATATAGTAATTGATGCATGATTGAAGGTCGTTGAACACCGACAGGGTGACCCCCTCTTCACTACTGCGGCCCTTTGGAAGAATACCGTACCCTGAAGGGGTCCGTAGGCCGAAGATGTTATTTCCCTCGATGCAGAACCTGGAGGTCCCCCATCCCGACTCAATAGCCGCCTGGGCAAGTATCAGCGAGACAGGGAGCACATTCACCCTTTTGAGGAGCTCCTGGATCATCTCTTCATAAGAGTTGCTCTCAACCAGGTACATCTGGGAAAGCGAGATGAGGGTTTGTTTTTCAAGCGGTGTCAGATACGGCAGATTAAGCCTCAGTTGTTCTACAATCATTCGTTGCTGCCTGATTGTCTCGTTCGCACGGAGCACGAGCGGCAACAGAATCCTGATGAGACTCTGCTTTCTTTCCTGCACGTCATTGATCTGTGCAAGCTGGTCTTGCAAACTCGCGGTATATTGATATTCGATAGCCGGACTCTGTGCAGGCACGGCAGGAAGTGTTGTCCTACCAGTGACCATCGTCGTCGGTATTAGGGCTGACCCTATCAATGAAGCTAAAAAACACACCGAAACAACCGTGAGTTTTCGCATCTGACCCTTGTTACTTTGTGTACCGTCCATAGTTCACTCTGCAGTGTAGTCATGTGCTCAAACTCGTTATCTTTACCTGATATGTTTTCACAGAGCAAGAAAAAAATGCCATTTGCTCGAGAGCGTCAAAACCTTCATCAGAAGCCATTTTACACCTGGAATACCTTGGCCAAAAACGTCCTTGCATTATGAACCGTGATTCAGTAATATGATTTGAGACTATTTCAAGGGGTAGGCCTTCACGATGGCGGATGACAAAGAAAAGAGAAATATGTACCTCACTGTGGCTGATCTGAGCACCATGGGATTTGCCATGGTACCGCTGATCACGGGCATTCTATTCTTTATCTTCGGCATCATAATACTGATTAACCCGGCCACACTTAATGTAATAATTGGTATCGCCTTCATAATACAAGGCATCATCACGATTGCGCAGTATTACAGGTGGTTTTAGAAGGCAGGGGCTCCAATTATTTCGCAGAACTGAGATACATGCAGATAGCGCCGCAGGCGGCGACGTTCAGTGACTCTGCCTTATCGCGGTCTATGGGTATTTTTAACCTGCTATCGGCGGCCTGGAGCACTTCTGCCGATAGACCGGATGCTTCGTTGCCCAACGCCAGCAGTAGTTTTTGCTTTCCCTGCAGTAAAGAGGGGTCTTCATCCCCCCCGAGGTCTGCTGCTACAAGCTTATAACCATCGCGTTTAAGAGCTCTTGTAAGCGCGAGATAACCAGGCGTCCTTCTTATCCACAACGATAGCACTGTGCCGGCGGTTGACTGGACGCATTTGGGCGAAAAAGGGTCGGCGCATTTCTCAGTCAGTATCACACCGGAAAAACCGAAAGCGACCGCCGTGCGTATGAGCGTGCCGGCATTGCCCGGGTCCTGGATATCTTCGAGTAGCAGTATTCTATTGCCGGTTCTCCCCGGCAGTTTGTCAGAATAGATATCTGCAGGCATACGTACCACGGCAGCAGTTCCCTGGGATGTCCGGGCGGAACAGATGGAGCGTAACTGGCCCTCTGTCACCCGGCGGTTAAGGAACTTTTGGTAGAGAGGTGGCAGTTCGGCCGTGAATAAAATCTCCCTTACTTCATCAGGGTGATTGCGGACTACCTGGCTGATGGCTCGGGCGCCTTCCACCAGAAAAGCCCCTGCTTCAATCCGCCCCTCCCTGGTGGCCAGGTCTTTATACCATTTTATCGGCTTCAGCGCCCCCGCTCTTTCATACGGCATATGTCTAAATAATAGCCTAATAATGCAATGGTAGCTACTTCCATATAAGTTTTAGTCATTAGCATAACGTC
>Ga0209048_10006335_pt1 | contig 11088 bp, 7 predicted proteins | sample FrelakmetCRP12CR_FD_187146 | JGI IMG/M metagenome (GOLD analysis project Ga0209048, IMG submission 187146) | Freshwater lake sediment microbial communities from the University of Notre Dame, USA, for methane emissions studies - CRP12 CR (SPAdes)... | ecosystem: Environmental > Aquatic >... | reverse complement strand
CGGCCGGCGGTCGCCGATCTGCACGCGTAGTATCCAGCTCGCCGAGAGGGTGGGCTTAACGTCGAGGTGGAGGCCGGCGACGCCGCCGACGGGCCAGAAGCCGGGCTTCTTCGCCAGTCGCTTGACCTGGAGGGCGGATAGTTCGGCGGCGATCTTCGGCATGTGGTGGCTCGCTTGGGTGTCCCAACGTCCAGCCCAACATAACACTTGCCATTAGTTGCCGCAAGTTGCGGCGAGGCGCCGTGAGTGGAATGCCAAATGTGCCGAGAAACACAGGCTTTGTGCGTCAAGCTGCGGCAGGTTGCGGCAGCATCGCGGCGGACACCCTCTCCGCCACAACCCCGCAACGCCCCGTCAGGGGCGTTCGCTTTTCTGCAGCCCGGACCGGCCTCGAGGCGCCCGGGTGCCGGGCTCGCCGCCCGCCACGGCCGGCGGTGGGCTTGGCGGCCTGGGCCGTTACCCGGCGGGGTCAGCCTGGCTTCTTCTGCCGGAGCTCGGCACGCATGCGCGCGTACTCGCGCCCGAATGCCTCGGCGAAAGGGTGGGGCACGCCCGCCGCGGCGTTCTGCTGCGTCAGCATGCGATAGAGCTCCGCGTAGTGCTCCCAGTACCTGGGGCGCGGGTCCTGGCCCGGGGACAGCGTGCGTGCGCGACCCTGCTCGAACTGGTCGGCGACGCTGGTGGGCGAGAGCTGCTCCAGCACGGCGCGCAGGCCCTCGCGGATCGCCGACTGGGTCGCCGCCTCGTGGTCCTTGACCTCCTGCAGCACGTCGCGCAGTGCGTCGACTGGACCGCCGTACAGCCGGCCATGCGACTCGAACAGGCGCTGCAGGGCCTGGTCGACGCTCGTGGAGGTTCGCAGCGGGTTGCTGCCGCCGGCCTGCCCCGGTGCCGGCAGACCGGCCCCACCCGGTTTGGCTCGCGCCTGCGCGAGGTCATTCAGCCCGACCACGGCCTCGCGCACGATCTGACCCGCCAGCAGCGGCAGCATCGATTGCGCCTCCGCGGTCAGGGAGGAGGGGTCGATGCCCGCGCCGCGGCAGAACGCCTGCACGGCCGAGCGCAGGTCGGCCCAGGCGCTCGCCTGCTGGTGGAACGGCACCGTGCGGTCCTTGGCCTCGCCGCGGCCCTGCCGGCGGGCGAGGGCATCGGCGAGCTCCTTGCGGGTGATCGGGCGCGTGGCGAGGTTCCAGTCGGCACCCGACGTCACGGTGGAGGAGTGATCCTGCGCGGGCTCCACGGCCTCCGCGGCGGCGTGCTCCATCGCCTCGCGCAGCTCGCCCCGTACCTTCAGGCCGAACGCGTTGCGTATGGAAATGGATCCGGAGGTCTCCCCGGTGCGCGGGGTGAGCAGGGCGTCGAGGTCGAGGCTGTGGCCCATGTCGCCCTGCATGTGCCTCGCCGCGGACTGCTCCTCCGCGGCCGCGGGCAGGAAGTCGATGCGGTTGTCGAGGCTGACGATGATGTCGTAGTCGCCGACCCGCAGGCGGTCGCCGTCCTGCAGCTCCACCTTGCCGCGGGCGGAGGCCGGCTCCTCGGAGTCGTTGATGAACACGCCGTTCGTGCTCTTGTCGTTGAGCCAGTACCCGCCGCTGCGGTACTCGACTTCGAAGTGGTGGCCCGAGACGATGCGGCTCGGGTCGGGCAACACCCAGTCGTTGTCCGGCGCGCGGCCCACCGAACCGCCGTTCACGCCGAAAACGCGCGAGCGGTCCTCGCCGAGCTCGCGGTACTGGTCGCTGATGACTCGCAGTTTGATGGCCATGCTAGAGGCCCTGTTCCCGGTTCCCTGGCGGGATTGTACGGGCCCCCGCCGGCTGACGCCCAGCCGAGTCCCTTGTAATATGCGACGACCCTATCACGCAAGATCGCCGGCCCGATGGCCACCAGTCACATTTTCAAGATCATCTTCCACAGCCAGGGCAAGGTCTTTGAGATCTACGCCGGCAAGGTCGGCCACGGCCAGCTGTTCGGCTTCATCGAGGTCGAGGAACTCATCTTCGGCGAGAAGTCGGCGGTGGTTGTCGATCCGTCGGAGGAGAAGATCCAGGCGGAGTTCGCCGGCGTGAAGCGCACCTACCTGCCGCTGCACTCGGTGATCCGCATCGACGAGGTTCGCAAGTCCGGCTCGAGCAAGGTGTCCGCCGCGGACGGCTCGAACGTCTCGCCGTTCCCCCACACGGTCTACACGCCGCCGGGCGGTCCCGGCTCGCGCGAGAAATAGCCGCGTCCCGCGGCGCGCGCGCTGGTTCGGCGACCCCCGCTCCGGTATCATTTCGCGCCCCTGCCCGACAGGTGGCCGCCTCCCTCATGCTCATACTCAGCGGCGCTCCCGCGCTCTCGGATTTCCGGCTCGAGAAGCTCGAAGCGGCGATCCGATGCCAGACTGGCACCGACCTTCGCCTCGATACGCGCTTCCTGCATTTCGTCGATGTCGAGCATCCGCTCACGCCGGTGCAGGGCGGGGTGCTCGCCTCGCTGCTACGCTACGGGCCGGCGAGCCACGCCGCCGAGCCGCGGGGCGAGCGGTTGCTGGTCGTGCCGCGCTTCGGGACCGTCTCGCCGTGGTCGAGCAAGGCCACCGACATCGCGCACGTCTGCGGACTCGGGGCCGTGCGGCGCATCGAGCGCGGCATCGCCTACTACGTGAGCGGTGCGACCCCGCTCGATGCGGCGCAGTGGCAGGCCGTCGCCGCCCTGGTGCACGACCGCATGACGGAGAGCGTGCTGCGCGCGGACGCGGAGGCCGAGGCGCTCTTCGCGCACACCCCACCGAAGCCCCTCGCCACGGTGCCACTGCGGCAATCCGGCCGCGCCGCGCTCGAGGCGGCCAACACCGAGCTCGGCCTAGCGCTGTCGGATGACGAGGTCGACTACCTGCTCGCGGTCTTCCGCGACCTCGACCGCGATCCCACCGACGTCGAGCTGATGATGTTCGCCCAGGCGAACTCCGAGCACTGCCGGCACAAGATCTTCAACGCCCAGTGGATCGTCGACGGCGAGCCCGCCGCGAAGTCGCTGTTCGGCATGATCCGCAACACCTACGACAAGAGTCCCGCGGGGATCCTCTCGGCCTACCGCGACAACGCCTCCGTCATCGAGGGCTGGAACGGCCGCCGTTGGTTCGCGCGTCCCGGCGGCGGGAGCTACGAGTCGGCGGAGGAGCCGATCGACATTCTGATGAAGGTGGAGACGCACAACCACCCGACCGCCATCTCGCCGTTCCCGGGGGCGGCGACCGGTTCGGGCGGCGAGATCCGCGACGAGGGCGCGACCGGCCGGGGCGCGAAGCCCAAGGCGGGCCTGGTCGGCTTCTCGGTGTCGAACCTGCGCATCCCGGGCTTCGAGCAGCCTTGGGAGCAGGACTTCGGCCGGCCGGAGCGGATCGTCTCCGCGCTCTCGATCATGCTGGAAGGCCCGATCGGCGCGGCGGCGTTCAACAACGAGTTCGGCCGGCCCAACATCTACGGCTACTTCCGCACCTTCGAGCAGCGCGTCGAGACGGCGGGCCGTTCGCCGCTGCGCGGCTATCACAAACCGATCATGATCGCCGGCGGCCTGGGCAACATCCGCCGCCAGCACGTCGAGAAGGCGAAGGTGGTGCCCGGCGCGAAAATCGTCGTGCTCGGGGGGCCGGCGATGCTCATCGGCCTTGGCGGCGGCGCGGCCTCCTCGGTGGGCTCCGGCGCGAGCTCGGCGGATCTCGATTTCGCCTCGGTGCAGCGCGGCAACCCGGAGATTCAGCGCCGCGCGCAGGAGGTCATCGACGCGTGCTGGGCGCTCGGTCACGACAACCCGATCCTGCTGATTCACGACGTCGGCGCCGGCGGCCTGTCGAACGCGATCCCGGAGTCCGTGGCGCACGGCCGCACCGGTGGGCGCATCGACCTGCGCAAGGTGCCAAGCGACGAGCCCGGCATGTCGCCGCTCGAGATTTGGTGCAACGAGGCCCAGGAGCGCTACGTGCTGGTGGTGGCCGCGGAGCGGCTCGCCGCGTTCGGCGTATTGAGCGATCGCGAGCGGTGCCCGTTCGCGGTCGTGGGCGAGGTGACCGACGACGGCTGGCTGCGCCTGGACGACCCGCTCTTCGGCAACGCCCCCGTGGCCATGCAGCTCGAGGCGCTGCTCGGCAAGCCGCCGAAGATGCTGCGCGAGGTGCGCCGCCTGCCGCACGCGGGCGACGGCTTCGACGGCAGCGGCATCGAGGTGCACGGGGCGGCACTGCGCGTGCTGCGCCTGCCGACCGTCGCTGACAAGAACTTCCTGGTGACCATCGGCGACCGCTCGGTCGGCGGCATGATCAGCCGCGACCCGCTGGTCGGTCCGTGGCAGGTGCCGGTGAGCGACGTCGCCGTGACGTTGAGCGACTACTTCTCGTCGCACGGCGAGGCGATGGCGATGGGCGAGCGCACGCCGCTCGCGCTGCTCGACCCCGCGGCCTCAGGCCGCATGGCCGTCGCCGAGGCGATCACCAACATCGCCGCCGCCGACGTGAAGCGCATCGAGGACGTGCGCCTCTCGGCCAACTGGATGGCGGCCTGCGGCGAGCCCGGCGAGGACGCCGACCTGTTCGACACGGTGCGCGCCGTGGGCGAGGAGTTCTGCCCGGCGCTCGGCATCGCGATCCCGGTCGGCAAGGACTCGCTGTCCATGAAGACCGTGTGGCGCGCCGGGGAAGAGCAGAAGAAGGTCGTCGCCCCAGTCTCGCTGATCGTCTCGGCGTTCGCCCCGGTCGAGGACGTGCGGCGCACGCTCACGCCGCAGCTGTGCAGCGTCGCGGACGGCCCAACGAGCCTGGTGTTCGTCGACCTCGCGGCCGGTCGCAACCGCCTGGGCGGGTCCTGCCTCGCACAGGTCTACGGCCGCATCGGGCGCGAGGCACCGGACTGCGATGACCCGCGCGGCCTGCGCGCATTCTTCAAGACCATCGTGCGCCTGCGTCGTGCGGGCCTGCTGCTCGCCTATCACGACCGCTCGGACGGCGGGCTGCTCGTCACGCTGTGCGAGATGGCGTTCGCCGGCCGCTGCGGCGTCGAGGTCGACTTGCCCGCCGCGAGCAGCGAGGCCGCAGGCGTGCGGGCGCTGTTCGCCGAGGAGCTCGGTGCGGTGCTGCAGGTGACCGACGCCAGCGTGCCGAAGGTGCTCGCCGCCTTCCGCGACGCGGGCCTCGCGGGCTGCGTGCAGGTCATCGGCCGCGTCGTCGATGAAGACCGTATCGCCGTCACCCGCGCAGGACAGCCGTTCTTCGTCGCCACGCGCACCGAGCTGCGCAAGGCCTGGTCGGAGACCACCCTGCATATGCAGTCGCTGCGCGACAACCCGGCCTGCGCGCGCGAGGAGCACCAGCGGGCGACCGACCCGTCGGATCCTGGGCTGTTCGCGAGGCTGACCTTCGAGCCCGCCGCGGACGTGGCCGCGCCCTACGTGTTGAAGGGCGCGCGGCCTTCGGTTGCGATCCTGCGCGAGCAGGGTGTCAACAGCCAGCTCGAGATGGCGGCCGCCTTCCACCGGGCGGGCTTCCAGCCCGCCGACGTGCACATGACGGACCTGATCGCCGGGCGCGTCCGCCTCGAGCGCTACAAGGGCCTCGTGGCGTGCGGCGGGTTCTCCTACGGCGACGTGCTCGGCGCCGGGGAGGGCTGGGCGAAGTCGATCCTGTTCAACGCGGCGCTGCGCGAGGAGTTCGCGCGCTTCTTCGCCAGGCCGGACACTTTCTCCCTCGGCGTGTGCAACGGCTGCCAGATGATGTCGGCGCTGAAACCGCTCATACCCGGCGCCGACCACTGGCCGCGCTTCGTGCGCAACCGCTCCGAGCAGTTCGAGGGCCGGGTCTCACTGGTCGAGGTCCTGCCCACGCCCTCGCTGTTTTTCGCCGGCATGGAGGGCTCCGTGATGCCGATCGCGGTGGCCCACGGCGAGGGGCGCGCGGAGTTCGCGAACGAGGCGGCGCAAGGGGCGTGCACGGCCCTGGGGATCGTCAGCCTGCGTTTCGTGGACAACCACGGCCGGCCCGCGGTCAGCTACCCGGCGAACCCGAACGGCTCGCCCGCGGGCATCAGCGGGCTCACCTCGAGCGACGGCCGCGCCACTATTGTCATGCCGCACCCGGAGCGCGTGTTTCGAGCCGTGCAGAACTCCTGGCATCCGGAGAACTGGGGCGAGGACAGCGGCTGGATGCGGATGTTCCGCAACGCGCGGGTTTGGGTGGGCTGAGGCCGGGGCGGGCGCGCGTGAGCGGCGCACCGCGGGGTCAGTCGGCGCTCGCGGTCCGGCCGATCGGCGTGATCTTGTCGAGCGTCTCCTCGGCGAAGAAGCGCCGCACCATCATCGCCTGCTGCAGCTTGCCCTTGCGCACGTAGGCCTGGTAGAGCAGGTCCTTCACCAGCTCGAGCAGCACGCCCGCCTCGCGGGCGCCGATCTCCGGCATGGCCGGCGGCGTGTCGAGGTCGGAGCCGAAGATCACCTTCTTCACGACGTTGAACGTCTCGATATCGATGCCGGCGAGGTCGCGGGCGTCCTGCACCTGGTCAAAGATCTTGAGCCGGCCGTTCTCCCCGAGGTCGCGGAAGACCGCCTGTGCCGTGCGGCGGCACATCGAGGCGAAGGCGTTGAACTGCCCGCCGGAATAGCAGGAGAGCGCTTCGCGGAACAGCTTCTCCGCTTCCTCCGGCAGGTAGCTGAAGCTGAACTTCTCCTTCGCCCGTTCGAGCTCCGTGAAGCTGCTCGACAGCTCGACGCGGTTCCCGGCGTAGATCTTCACGGCGTACTTGAGGAACACCGGGGAGTTGCAGGAGTCGCAGCGGTAGACGACGCCGACGTGGTTCGGACGCGTCGCCACCAGCTCCGTGTACTGTGGAACCGACACCGCCGTGATGTGTGAGAAGGCCTGGCAGTGGGGGCAGCTCAGGGCGAGGCTGCGCTCCTGGTCATGGTGCAGGCGGCTGCTCGCATCGACGTATACGGACATTGGCCGGCGCCTGAGTCGTGACGATGCTGCCGAGTGTAGCGAAAGGCGGGCGGCAATACACCGCCCGTCGGTCGGTCAGCGTGGCGGGCCCGGCGGCTGCGCCGCTTCATTCGCCGGGTGGCTCTGCAGCCCCTTGCCATCGAAGCGCACTTCCCAGCGTGCACCCTGCGCGAGCGGGCGCCACTCCCCGTAGGCGTGGTCGGCGGCGACATAATTTGACCAGCGCGAGCCGGTGCGCGCCTGCGCCCACAGGTCCTCGCCGCCCGGCTCGGCGAGGGCATAGCTCGAGGGGGGCGGTTCCTCCGCGGTCGGCGTGCGCAGGAAGCGGGTGCTCAGGCGCTCGAGGCGCAGGCGGGGCTCGAGCCCGAGCGCGAGCGCACGGCCCTTCCAGCGCAGCGTCCGCGCATCCAGCCGCCACTCCTCCCCGGTGACCTCCAAGACCTGCATCCGGCCGCTCGGCAGGCGGGTGAGGGTGAGCCGCCAGCGCTTCGATCCCGTGCGCTCCGCAAACACCTGCGCGACGGGCGCATTGGCCCGCAGCGCGCCGTAGGTGCCGAGGTCGGCGGCCAGCGGCCCGAGGTTCGCGGCCGCGGCGATCAGCAGGCCGGCGAGCGCCAGGTGGCCGAGCGCCGCCCAGCGCCGGCCGGCGAGCCAGCGGCTCAGTGCGACCAGGAGCGTGAGGCCGCCGAAGGACGCGAGGACGAGGGTGACCGGCTGCATGACCTCGGCGCCGGTCAGTCCCTGCCGCGCAGGTGGGCCGACAGCTCGTCGCCGCGCACGAGCCCGGCGAGGGTCTCGATGTCACGGTCGAGCCGGTGGTCGTGCGCGCGGTACGGCACGAGCGCGCGAACCGCGGCGTGCACGCGCTGCAGCTCCGGCGTCGTCGTGAGCGGGCGCATGCAGTCAACGGCGTGGGCGGCGGCGAGTAACTCGATCCCGAGGACCCGCGCCGTGTTGGCGCAGACCTCGAGGAGCTTGCGGCCCGCCCAGGGCGCCATGCTCACGTGGTCCTCCTGCCCGGCGGAGGTGGGCAGGCTGTCGACCGAGGCCGGGTGCGCATAGGTCTTGTTCTCGGAGACCAGGGCCGCCGCGGTGACGTGCGCCATCATGAAGCCGGACTCGAGCCCGGGCTCGGTGGCCAGGAACATGTTGAGGTTCGGGTTGACGCGCCGATCGAGCAGGTCAATGCGCCGCTCAGAGGTGCTCGCGAGCTCCGCGACCGCGATGGCGAGGAAGTCGCTCACGAAGCCGATCGGCTCGGCGTGGAAGTTGCCCCCGGAGAGGATGTCGCGCCCGAAGATGAGCGGGTTGTCCGAGACGCCGTTCACCGCGGCCCCCAGCACCTCGCGGGCGTGGTCGATCGTGTGCTGCACGGCGCCGAACACCTGCGGCATGCAGCGCACGGCGTAGGGGTCCTGCACCCGCTCGCAGTCCTCGTGGCTGCGGCGGATCTCGCTGTCGGTGAGCAGCAGACGGAGCTTGCGCGCCACCTCGATCTGCCCGGGCAGGCGGCTCGCGAGCTGGATGCGCTCGTCGAACGGCGCGTGGCTGCCGGCGAGGCCCTCGACCGTGAGCGCGCAGGCGACGATCGAGGCATCGAGCAGCCGCTCGGCCTGCAGCAGTCCCTCCACCGCCAGGGCGAGGCTGAGCTGTGTGCCGTTCAGGAGCGCGAGCCCCTCCTTGGCCTCCGGCTCGAGCGGCTCGAGCCCGACGGCGCGCATCACCTCCGCCCCGCTCAGCAGCTCCTCGCCGCGCCTCGCTTCGCCCTCCCCGATGAGGGCGAGCGTCACGTGGGCGAGGGGCGCCAGGTCGCCCGAGGCGCCTACCGAGCCCTGCGAGGGCACCACCGGCAGCACGTCGGCGTTGAGCAGCGCGAGCAGCATGTCGACCACCTGCGGGCGGGCGCCGGAGAAGCCGGCCGCGAGGCTGTTCGCCTTGAGGAGCAGCAGTCGGCGGACGATGCGCGCGGGCAGGGGGGCGCCGGTGCCGCAGGCGTGGCTGCGGATCAGGTTGAGCTGCAGCTTGCGCGTCTTCGCCGCCGGAATGACGCGGCTGGCGAACGCGCCGAAACCGGTGTTGATGCCGTAGTTGACCTCGCCGCTCGCGATCGCCTGGCGCACGGCCTCGACCGAGTCCTGCATGCGCCGGCGGGCCGCGGCGGCCAGGCGCACCCGCGGCCGGCGCGACTCGAACGAGCGCAGCTGCGCGAGCGTGAGCCGGGTGCCGTCGATCTCGAGGGTGCTTCGTGCCGCGCGCCGTGTGCTCGCCATGTCCGTGCCGGCTCCTGCTGGTTCAGCCCGCCTGCGGCTCAGGCGTGCAGGCTGCGGTAGCGTACCCGGTGTGGCTGCTCCGCGTCCTCGCCGCGCCGCTTTTTCAGGTCCTCGACGTACTCCGAGTAGTTGCCCTCGAACCACACCACCTCGCTGTTACCCTCGAACGCAAGGATGTGGGTGGCGATGCGGTCGAGGAACCAGCGGTCGTGGGAGATCACCGCGGCGCAGCCGGGGAAGCTGAGCAGCGCCTCCTCCAGCGCACGCAGGGTCTCGACGTCGAGGTCGTTGGTCGGCTCGTCGAGCAGGATCAGGTTGCCGCCTTCCTTCAGCACCTTTGCCAGGTGCACGCGGTTGCGCTCGCCGCCGGAGAGCTCGCCGATCATCTGCTGCTGCTGGGAGCCGCGGAAGTTGAAGCGCCCGACGTAGGCGCGCGACGGGGTCTCGTAGTTACCGACCTTGAGGATGTCGAGCCCGTTGGAAATCTCCGCCCAAACGGTCTTCTTGTCGTCGAGCGACTGGCGCGACTGGTCGACGTAGGCCAGCTGCACGGTCGGCCCGATGCGGATCTCCCCGCCGTCGGCCTGCTCCTGCCCGGTGAGGATGCGGAACAGCGTCGTCTTGCCGGCGCCGTTCGGGCCGATGATGCCGACGATGCCGCCCTGGGGCAGGTTGAAGTTGAGGTTCTCGAACAGCAGCTTCTCGCCATAGGCCTTCGACAGTCCCTTGGCCTCAATGACGAGTTCACCGAGGCGCGGGCCGGGCGGGATGTAGATCTCGTTGGTCTCGTTGCGCTCCTGGAACTCACGGGACTGCAGCTCCTCGAAGCGCTGCATGCGCGCCTTGCTCTTCGCCTGGCGGGCCTTCGGGTTCTGCCGCACCCACTCGAGCTCGCGGGCCAGCATCTTCTGCAGCGCCTCCTGCTGCTGCTCCTCGACCTGCAGGCGCTTCTCCTTCTGCTCGAGCCACGAGGAGTAGTTGCCCTGCCACGGGATGCCGTGGCCGCGGTCGAGCTCGAGGATCCAGCCGGCGACGTTGTCGAGGAAATAGCGGTCATGGGTCACGGCGATGACCGTGCCGGGGTAGTTCTCGAGGTAATGCTCGAGCCAGCGCACCGACTCGGCGTCCAGGTGGTTGGTCGGTTCGTCGAGCAGCAGCATGTCTGGCTTCGACAGCAGCAGCTTGCAGAGCGCGACGCGGCGCCGCTCGCCGCCGGAGATCTTGCTCACGTCCGCCTCCCAGGGTGGCAGTCGCAGCGCGTCGGCGGCGACCTCGAGCTGGCGCTCGAGGTTGTGGCCGTCGGCGGCCTGGATGATGGCCTCGAGCCGGGCCTGCTCAGCGGCGATCTTGTCGAAGTCGGCGTCGGGTTCGGCGTAGGCCGCGTACACGGCATCGAGCCGCGCCAGCGCGTCCTTCACCTCCTGCACGGCCTCCTCGACGTTGCCACGCACGTTCTTGGCGGGGTCGAGCTGCGGCTCCTGCGGCAGGAAGCCGATCTTGATGCCGGGTTGCGGGCGCGCATCGCCTTCGAACTCCTTGTCGATGCCGGCCATGATGCGCAGCAGCGTGGACTTGCCGGAGCCGTTCAGGCCGAGCACGCCGATCTTGGCGCCCGGGAAGAAGCTGAGCGAGATGTCACGGAGGATGACGCGCTTCGGGGGGACGACCTTCCCGACGCGATTCATGGTGTAGATGAACTGTGCCATGTTGAAACGGGCGGCTTGCGGCTCGGCAGCAGGAAAAAAGGGTCGCGATTATAGGCCATCCGGGTGCGGCGGCGGCGCGCGGCGGCGGCAGGCCCCGTTTCCAGGCAGGTGGAGCCGTCCCCGGGGGCGGCTTGCGGCCGGTGTC
>Ga0209048_10006334_pt1 | contig 11089 bp, 6 predicted proteins | sample FrelakmetCRP12CR_FD_187146 | JGI IMG/M metagenome (GOLD analysis project Ga0209048, IMG submission 187146) | Freshwater lake sediment microbial communities from the University of Notre Dame, USA, for methane emissions studies - CRP12 CR (SPAdes)... | ecosystem: Environmental > Aquatic >... | reverse complement strand
CTCACACGCCGCCGCCAAGGTTATTCGCTCCCTAGCTTCGCGCAATGCGCTCAAGTGGCGCTCGCGCGCCATGTATACCCCCTCGCCGCCAGTCTGCCAACCAACGACTCTCAGCAGATGCTCATGTAGCAGATCGATCCCCGCACCAGTCTTGGCCGAAAGATAAATATCTGCAACCCCGCCCGTGGCATCCACTCCGGGCTCTTGGCCGAGGAGATCGACCTTGTTGAATACACGAAGCAGCGGCAGTTCTGACGGCAATTTGGCAATAATTTCCAGGTCGGCCGGCGCAACCCCTTTCGCCGCATCGATCAGAAGCAACGCCGCGTTAGCTTGTTGAATCGCACTCCAAGTGCGGGCAATGCCGATTTTCTCTACTTCATTATCGGTTTCGCGCAGCCCTGCAGTGTCAATGAAATGCAGCGCCACGCCCTCGATTTCGATGTGCTGGCGGATCGCATCGCGGGTGGTTCCCGCCACAGGGGTGACAATTGCCACCTCTTCGCCCGCAAGCTGGTTAAGCAAACTGGATTTGCCCACATTCGGCTGACCAATGAGGACAATATGCAAACCTTCACGTAGCAGGCTGCCCTGATTTGCTTGGCGGAAAACCTTATTCAGCTGAGCGTCGATAGCGGCTAGCTGGCTTAGCGCATTGGTCTCCTCGAGAAAATCGATTTCCTCTTCCGGGAAGTCCAGGGTCGCCTCCACCAGCATCCGCAGGTTGATCAGTGCGTCCACCAATTGGTGGATGGTATGGGAAAACTCCCCGCGAAGTGAACGCATAGCGGTTTTGGCCGCCTCAATGGTAGCCGCATCGATCAAGTCGGCAACACTTTCCGCCTGAGCCAGGTCCATCTTGTCATTGAGAAAGGCGCGCTGGGTAAACTCACCCGGCTCAGCTGGACGCGCACCTAATTCCAGGCAACGGCCCAGCAACCGGCGCAACACCGCATCGCCACCATGGCCTTGCAGTTCGAGAACATCCTGGCCAGTATAGGAATGGGGGGCGGGAAAATACAGGGCGAGACCCTGATCGATCACCTCTCCATCCGCTGCCAGGAAATTGCTCAGCGTAGCGATGCGGGGAGCTGAGATTTTCCCCAGAAGATTCTGGGAAAATCCACGCAGGTCTTCGCCGGAAATTCGCACCACGCCGATGCCGCCGCGGCCAGGCGCGGTAGCAATAGCGGCAATAACATCAGTGCTTGGCATGCCCCTTGGCAGCGGCTTTTGCCTGCTCAACGCCATGCGTGACATACCATTGCTGGGCAATCGACAGCGTGTTGTTCACTACCCAGTATAGAACCAGGCCGGCAGGGAAGAAAAAGAAGAAAACGCTGAAGGCGATCGGCATGATCATCATCACCTTGGCCTGAATGGGGTCGGGTGGCGTCGGATTAAGCCTAGTCTGGATAATCATGGTAATCCCCATTACGATCGGCAAGATGTAATAGGGGTCGGGGGCGGATAAATCGTGGACCCACAGCATGAAAGGTGCCTGGCGCATTTCGACGCTATTCAGCAGCGCCCAGTAAAGCGCGATAAATACTGGAATCTGCACTACGACCGGCAGACAACCCCCAAGTGGGTTGACCTTCTCGGTCTTGTATAGCTCCATCATGGCCGTGTGCAACCGCTGGCGGTCGTCTCCGTATTGCTCCTTGAGTTTTTGCAGCTTAGGCCCGAGCACGCGCATTTGTGCCATGGAGCGGTAGCTTTTTGCGGACAGCGGATAGAAAGCCAGCTTGATCAGGACGGTCAGCAGGATAATGGCCACCCCCCAGTTTTGAACCAGCTTATTAAGCAAAGCCAAGATCCAGAACAGCGGTGCCGAAATCACTGTCAGCACGCCGTAATCAACAGCCAGATTCAATCCGGGGGCAACCTTGCTTAGGTGATCCTGTTCCTGAGGCCCGGCATAAAGAGGCACGGTTATTTTTTTCATGCTTCCTGGCTCAATTGAGCCTACCGGCAGAACCACGCCTACGTTGTAAAGATCGTCTCCCAGCTTTTTCGCGTAATATTCACGCGGTTGATTATTAGCGGGCAACCACGCGCTCAGGAAATAAAGCTGGATCATGGCAACCCAGCCGTCATTACTCTGCTTGGGATAATTCGCCTTGTCCTTCCCGATGTCAGAAAAACTGATTTTCTGGAATTTTTCCTTCTCAGTGTAAACCGCGGGGCCGGTATAAGTCGTGATAAACTTTGGGTCACCGATCGGAGGCTGGCCATTTCTTACTAGCTGAAAATAGGTGTGGGGCTCCAGTCGGGTTGCACTACCATTGTGGATCTCATAAGCCACATCAACCACGTAGCTATTCTTGCGAAAGGTGAAAACCTTGTCCACCTTGATACCATTCGTACTCGCCCAGGTCAGCCTTACTTGAACTTCATTCGCCCCTTCGCCGAGTTTATACTGAGTTGCCGCCGTAGAAAATAGCGTTTTATGTGTTGGCAAATCATTGCCTATCAGGCCAGATTGGGCAACGTAGAGGTGTTTTGGGTCGTCTTCCAGCAAGACTAGGTTTTTGCTTTTATCCTGGGTGTCATGGTGCTTCAGCAGTTCCAGCCTGCGCACGTCGCCGCCAAGAGTGTCGATTTCGGCATAAATCAAATCTGTTTGTACCTTTACCCGTTCCCCTGTTAGCAGCGGACCAACAGAGTCCTTGGTCGGTGCGTCAACCGCCCGCACCGTAGGAGTAAGTGTTTGTGCGGCGCCCACTTTTTCGTGTGCGATTTGGCCAGCCGGAACAGGATGCTGTTCCTTTTGCCAGGCATCCCATAGCATCAGAATTGAAAAGGAAAAAACGATGAAAAGTATCAGACGTTGGGTGTCCATGTTGCCTCAATCATAATTTAGGGTATCGGATCATATCCGCCCGGATGCCGGGGGTGACAGCGGCAAAGTCTTTTTAATCCAAGCCAGCCGCCTTTGAAAGTTCCGAACTTGGCTAATGCTTGGCAGGAATATTCGGAACAAGTTGGGGTAAATCTGCAACGCGGCCCCAGCAAGGGGCTGATCAAGTATTGGTAAATCCTGATCAATCCGATAAACAACCGTTTCATTATCTTTGCGCCAACCTTTTTTGCAGGTTATCCATTAGCCGCAAGAACTCTTCCTCTACCTGACGGAACGCATTCTCGGAAAAGCTCTTGTTCGCCAGGACAACAATATCCAAGCTGTCAAATAGGCTCTGGTGTCGCCGGAAAATTTCTCGCAGACTGCGCTTGATGTAATTCCTTGTTACCGCATGAGCTACCGTTTTTTTTCGGATAATCCCGGTAAATCGCGGGTGATTCAGTTCATTCGGCTTAGCCAGTATACGTAAATAATCACCATATACCTGGCATTTAAACGAAAAAACGGATGAAATTTCATCCGTTTCTTTTAACCGTTTGCTTTTCTGAAAAGCATGGATAGCAGGCACTGCTAATCAACAATTATACGCTGAGCTTCGCCCGTCCTTTGGCGCGACGTGCTCTGATCACGGCGCGACCGCCGCTTGTTTTCATCCGTGCGCGGAAACCATGGGTGCGTTTGCGTTTAACAACAGAAGGTTGATAAGTCCGTTTCATTTTGTTACCCCAAAAACTTGTTTAGCTAAAACGCGTAATTAGACTATCTTTAAGATGTTTTTGTCAAATGATATTTATACTTCCATCCTGTGGATAAGTTTATCCAAAAAGAATAGAATGTTGAATTGCTGTTGGGTCCTCCGGCTTTTGCCGCCTAACCGAAACAACTCCAACGAATATTTTATGGAAGCTTTTTGGATTACCCAATGGAAAGTTTTTGGCTTGATTGCGTAAATAGATTTAAAGAGGACTTGCCTCCCCAGCAATTCAATACCTGGATCAAGCCGCTTAAGTTCGACTCATCGGACGGCACACCTCGCCTGATCGCACCAAACCGCTTTATCCTGCAGTGGATCAAAGATAAGTTCCTGGCTCGTATCGAAGAAATGGCTGAAGCCCATTTTTCCGAACCCCTGTCGCTGGTGCTCTCCCTGCCTGACACCCCAGAAAATAACACGACGCAACCCGCAATAGTTGCCGCGGCAACACCTGTTCGACAAAATACAAAACCTGATCAATCCCGCCTCAACCCTCTGTTCACTTTTGCCAATTTTGTCACCGGCAAAGCAAACCAGCTTGCCCGTGCTGCCGCCATACAAGTTGCTGAAAATCCAGGTACCGCTTACAACCCTTTATTTGTCTATGGCGGGGTGGGGCTGGGTAAAACCCATTTAATACAAGCCATCGGCAATCTGGTCCAAGAACAAAACAGCAAGGCAAAAATCAGCTATCTGCACGCAGAGCGCTATGTTTCTGACGTAGTGCGCGCTTACCAGCATAAAGCTTTTGACGATTTCAAGCGGTATTACCACTCTCTGGATTTGCTGTTGATTGACGACATTCAATTCTTTGCCGGCAAGAATCGTACCCAAGAAGAGTTTTTTTACGCTTTTAATGCATTAATCGAAGCTCACAAACAGGTAATCATTACCTGCGATACCTTTCCCAGGGAAATTGCGGGGATGGAAGATCGTCTTATATCTCGCTTCGGCTGGGGACTGACCGTTGCTATCGAGCCTCCCGAACTGGAAATGCGTGTGGCAATCTTGTTAAAGAAAGCTCGCGCAGAAGAAATAAAATTACAAGAAGAAGTCGCTTTTTTCATCGCCAAACAAATACGCTCCAATGTACGCGAACTGGAAGGCGCTCTAAAACGCGTTCTCGCTTATTCTCGATTCACCGGACATCCAATTAACCTTGAATTGGCGAAAGAAGCCCTGAAGGATTTACTTGCTGTTCAAAATCGTCAGGTTTCACTGGATAATATTCAAAAAACCGTTGCGGATTACTATAAAATCAAGGTTGCTGAAATGTTTTCTCCAAAACGCTCCAGAAATGTGGCTCGACCTCGACAAGTCGCTATGGCGCTCGCAAAAGAACTGACACAATCAAGTTATCCGGAAATAGGCGATGCATTCGGCGGACGTGACCACTCAACCGTTATACATGCTTGCCGAAAAATTACAGAATTAAAAAGCTCCGACGCAACAATTAGCAGGGACTTTGAAATATTGTTGCAAATTCTGCGGAGCTAATCATGTGGATGATATGTGGATAAAGCCCGTTTTCTTCGGGCAGAGAATTTTTGACACCATTTTATCCACAAACCTCAGCGAGGTTGCCCACAATCTTGTTGATACATTATCATATTGATTAATAAATAGAAATATCAACTATACCGATAATTGGTCAGGCTTACTATTAGTCTTAGGAATATATATATGTTATTAATTCAAACAAACAGGGATGCATTATTAAAACCACTTCAATCCGTTATTGGTATTGTAGAAAGGCGGCATACTCTTCCTATTCTTTCCAATATTCTCATTGAAAAAAATGGGGAGCATCTTTCGATTATAGCTACAGACCTGGAAATACAGATTATAGCGACATCTATTTGTCAGAATGAGCTCTCAGATTTTTCGGTAACTGCTTCAGCAAAAAAACTTCAGGATATCTGCCGCGCCTTTCCAGAGGGCTCCCAAATTTCACTGGAAAAGGATGATTCGCGATTGCAAATAAAAGTAGGGAAAAGCCGCTTCAACCTTCAGACATTACCAGCAAGTGATTTTCCCAAGTTGGTTCCTTCCGGAGAAAATAGGTCTTACTTAAAAACAACCCAGAAGACCCTGAAAAATCTACTCAATCTAGTTCAGTATGCAATGGCTCAGCAAGATATACGTTATTACCTGAATGGCTTGTTGCTAGTGGTAGAAAGCAAACTGCTCCGGGTTGTTGCGACAGACGGCCATCGACTTGGTATGGCTTGTTCCCTGCTGGAAAATACAGGGGACATTGCGGAAGGATCCCCCCAGGAGGTGATCCTTCCGCGAAAAACGGTTATAGAGTTGACAAAACTGCTTGGAGATAACGATGAAGAAGTAACAATTGAAATTGGCCAAAGCCAAACTCGTTTTTCTTTCTCCAATATAATTTTGGTATCAAAAATTGTAGAAGGAAAGTTCCCCGATTTTAATCGGGTTATTCCCGCTGACTATCAGAATCACATTCAGATTGATCGTATACTCCTGTTACAATCTCTGCAGCGTGCGTCCATCCTTTCCAACGAAAAATTTCGTGGTGTTAGGCTAGTACTAACACAAAATAGCCTGCGCATAATTTGTAACAACAATGAGCAGGAAGAAGCGCAAGAAGAAATCGAAGTTGGCTATACCGGGGAACCACTGGATATTGGTTTCAACGTCAACTATTTGCTGGATGTGCTGACCAACTTAAGCAATAATTCCATTACTCTCTCGTTTGGTGATGCCAACAGTAGCGGGCTATTCACTATTCCCGGTAATGAGTGCTTCAAGTATGTTGTCATGCCAATGCGCATATAATTTAAAATTGTTTCACGTGGAACCCATAAATAATGTCTGAATATAATTCTGATAGCATTAAAATACTGAAAGGGCTGGAAGCCGTACGTAAACGGCCCGGCATGTACATTGGGGATACTAGCGACGGTTCAGGGTTACACCACATGGTATTTGAGGTGGTGGATAACGCCATAGATGAAGCGCTTGCGGGACATTGCAACGAAATAAAAGTTGTTATTCATCCAGATAATTCCATTAGTGTCCACGACAATGGAAGGGGAATTCCCACCGGGATCAAGGAAGACGACGAATTCAAGCGATCTGCGGCAGAAATTGTCATGACGGAATTACACGCTGGCGGGAAATTCGACAGTAATTCCTATAAGGTTTCCGGGGGCTTGCATGGTGTAGGCGTATCCTGCGTTAACGCCCTTTCAAAATGGCTGAAATTGACTATACGCCGTGATGGGAAAACGCATTCCATGGAGTTTCGTTGTGGTGTAGCGGTCGAGCCACTAAAACTCATTGGACAGACTGAAAAACATGGCACCGATGTACATTTTCTAGCAGATGGAGAGATATTTGGTTTAGTCGAATTTCACTATGAGATTCTGGCTAAGCGACTGCGCGAACTGTCTTTCCTCAATAATGGTGTACATATTGAACTAATCGACCAGCGCACAGGGAAAAGCGATAACTTTGCTTTTAGTGGCGGCGTAAAGGGGTTTGTTGAATATGTAAACCGCAGCAAATCTGTCCTGCACCCCAAGGTTTTTTATGCAATGGGTGAAAAAGACGGCATGACCGTGGAAGTGGCGATGCAGTGGAACGATTCCTATCAGGAATCAGTGCAATGTTTTACTAATAATATTCCACAGCGCGACGGAGGCAGTCATTTGACTGGTCTGCGTAACGCGATGACGCGGACATTAAATACATATATTGAACAAAGCGAGCAGGCAAAAAAAGCTAAAGTAGAAACTGCAGGCGATGATATGCGCGAGGGACTGACTTGCGTTTTATCGGTAAAAATCCCGGACCCAAAATTTTCCTCACAGACCAAGGAAAAACTGGTTTCTTCCGAAGTGATGCCCATAGTGCAGGAAATCGTTTCTGCGAAACTGGCAGAATATATGCTGGAAAATCCGAATGACGCCAAAATTATCTGCGGCAAAATTGTCGATGCTGCACGTGCTCGTGAAGCAGCTCGCAAAGCGCGTGAAATAACGCGTCGTAAAGGAGTGCTGGATGGCATGGGTTTGCCAGGCAAGTTGGCCGACTGTCAGGAAAAAGACCCGGCACTATCTGAGATTTACTTGGTAGAAGGTGATTCTGCTGGTGGCTCGGCGAAACAGGGAAGGGACAGGAAATTCCAAGCGATTCTCCCCCTGAAGGGAAAAATTCTCAACGTTGAGCGAGCCCGTTTTGACCGGCTGGTGTCTTCCCAGGAAATTGCGACCCTGATCGTTGCATTGGGTACGGGCATCGGCAAGGATGAATACTCGGTAGAAAAACTGCGCTATCACCGCATTATCATCATGACCGACGCGGACGTGGACGGTTCCCATATTCGCACTTTGCTGCTCACCTTCTTCTACAGGCAAATGCCAGAACTGGTGGAACGTGGTCATATCTATATTGCCCAGCCCCCCTTGTACAAGGTCAAACATGGCAAGCAGGAACGTTACCTGAAGGACGACCATGAATTGAAGCAATACATGCTGCAAATGGCGTTGAGCGAGGCTGAACTGATTACTGAGAATGGCAAAGAGCCGATCAGCAAGGCAGCTCTTGAGGAAGTGGCCAAGGAATTCCTGCTGGCCGAAGCGATCGTCGAGCGTTTGAGCCGCATTATCGCAGTACCGATACTCTACGCCCTACTTAAAAACATCGTGCTTGATCTAAGTGATCTTGCGTCCGCAAACGAGAGCGCGGAGCAGCTTAAAAAAGCATTGGCTAATGAGCAGTATACTGTTTCGGCTTACTACGATGAATCGACGGAAAACTGTCGACTGAAGGTCAGCAAGATGGTGCATGGCAATTTACAGATCAGCTATCTGGACCGGGATTTCCAGCAAAGCGGAGACTACGCACAGCTGTCGAAAACAGCTCAAGTGCTGCATGGTTTTCTTAAGGAAGGGGCAAGCATCAAGCGTGGAGAACGATCCCAGTCAGTTAGCGAGTTCAAGGCTGCAATGGACTGGCTGCTGGAAGAAGTGAAACGCGGCTTGGGTATCCAGCGCTACAAAGGTTTGGGCGAAATGAATCCTGGACAGCTTTGGGAAACAACCATGGATCCCCAAGTAAGACGGCTACTCAGGGTGCAGATTGACGACGTGATAGCCGCAGATGAAATTTTTACCACTTTGATGGGCGACCAGGTTGAACCGCGTCGTGCTTTTATCGAAACAAATGCACTTGGAGCAAGAAACCTCGACATCTGATAACTCCCGGCCAAGATGGGACATCTTTAGCGCCGTAGTCGACAATTACGGCGATATCGGCGTCTGCTGGCGGCTCGCCCGTCAACTGGTCGCAGAGCACAACCTAAATGTTCGGCTCTGGACGGACGACCTGATCAGCTTTCAAAAGATTAACCCAGAAATTGACCCTCGCTTGCCGATACAAGTTTCCCGTGACGTGGAAATAAGGCAATGGACAGAGTCCAACATGGCCGTTGAGCCGGCTGAGGTGGTGATAGAAGCCTTCGCCTGCGAGTTGCCTGAGGATTATGTGGCCGCGATGGCGAAGAGCGGGCGCAAACATGCCTGGGTAAACCTGGAATATCTCAGCGCCGAGGGGTGGGTTGACAGCCATCATGGACTTCCCTCCCCACACCCCAGATTATCTCTGATCAAGTACTTCTTTTTCCCAGGGTTTTCCCCAAGTACGGGAGGCTTGCTAGTCGAAAAAAAATGGTTAGAGCAACGGGCTCTTTTCCAGACGGACATTCAATTAAGTACGATTTTTTGGCAGGAACTGGGCATCCCAATCCCCGAAAAAAATGAAGTCCTGATTTCCTTGTTTTGCTATGGCAACAATTCAGCGATAAGCCTGTTCACTGACTGGGCGAAAGGCACGACACCGGTGGTGTGCCTAATCCCGGAAGGGGTGGCAACGACACAAATAACCGCTTTTTTTAAGGCGCCTTACCCGGAAGCGGGGAACCTTTTCAAAAACGGGAGTCTTATTGTCAGGGTTTTGCCTTTTTTAGAACAGGACAGATATGACAAGCTTTTGTGGGCGTGCAATTTCAATTTCGTACGAGGTGAAGATTCCTTTATCCGTGCCCAGTGGGCTGCACGACCCATGGTCTGGCAAATATATCCTCAGGAAGCCAGCGCACATTGGCTAAAATTGAGAGCATTTTTGGATCGGTATTGTGCTGATTTACCCCAGTCAACAGCAACACTACTTACTATGTTCTTTGAAGCGTGGAACGGTGGTGGTCCAGGCGTTCTGGATTGGGAAAGCTTATGGCGGTATCGAGCAACCTTGGAAAAGCATGCTCAGGAATGGGCAAACAGGCTGATAAAAAACGAAGATTTGACTACAAATCTAGTAAACTTTTGTAATAATAAGTTAAAATAATCGGCTTTATTCTCCGCCCAACTTTTAATATTCTGCAGGAAGAACCATGAAAACCGCACAAGAAGTACGCCCAGGCAACGTAATCATGATCGGCAATGACCCTATGGTGGTCCTTAAAGCCGAGTACACCAAATCCGGCCGCAATGCGTCCGTGGTCAAGATGAAAATGAAGAATCTCCTGACCGACTCACCCAGCGAGGCTATTTACCGGGCTGACGACAAGTTTGAAGTAGTGCAGCTAGAGCGTAAGGAAGTTACCTATTCATACTTCGCTGACCCGATGTATGTCTTCATGGACGCCGATTACAACCAGCACGAAGTCGAACAGGAAAATTTGGGTGATGCTATTCATTACCTTGAAGACAGCATGCCTTGCGAAGTGGTTTTTTATCAGGACAAAGCTATTTCCGTCGAATTGCCGACCACCGTGGTGCGTGAAATCGTTTACACTGAACCCGCGGTCCGCGGCGATTCTTCCGGTAAAGTCATGAAGCCGGCAAAGGTCGCTACCGGTTTTGAGTTACCGGTTGCTCTGTTTTGCGAGATCGGTGACAGAATCGAAATTGATACACGGACCGGTGAGTTCAAACGGCGCGTCGCGGCCTGAAACCCAGAAACAGAAGTTGCTGAGCAATTAAAAAGGGGCCATTCAGGCCCCTTTTTTTATCATTGTAACCTGTTACTCATCAGCGGCAGCAACCGGTTCGGTATGCCCACATTCCTTCTGCGGACAAACTTTTTCGGTGCCGCGCCGCTTGGTCGTCTTGATGGTTAGCACCGGCCAGCCACATTTTGGGCAGGGCTCGGCGACGGGAGGGTTCCAGACCGCATATTTGCAATCCGGATAAGTATTGCAGGAATAAAAAAGTTTCCCGTAGCGACTTTTGCGTTCGATCAAGCTGCCTTTTTTGCATTCCGGACAGGTTACCCCCGTATCCTTGGGTTTTTCCAAGGGTTCCAGGAACTTGCACTTTGGATAAGCCGAGCAACCGATGAACTTGCCATATGCGCCGGATTTCACGTGCAGAGGGCTGTCGCACTTCGGACATAGGCGCCCTTCCACCACAACCGGCTCGTCCGGCTTGACCTCGCCG
>Ga0209048_10006333_pt1 | contig 11089 bp, 15 predicted proteins | sample FrelakmetCRP12CR_FD_187146 | JGI IMG/M metagenome (GOLD analysis project Ga0209048, IMG submission 187146) | Freshwater lake sediment microbial communities from the University of Notre Dame, USA, for methane emissions studies - CRP12 CR (SPAdes)... | ecosystem: Environmental > Aquatic >... | reverse complement strand
CCTTCACCGGGGTCACCCAGCTAATGCCTTTCACGTTTCGCCAGTCCCAGACAGGGACTCCAGCAGGTGCAGTCGAGCTAAAGCTAAATGTTTTTCCAGCAATTGGCGGCTGAAGGCCAAGCATCATTTTTTTCTGAGTCAAATTTAGGTCGGATAATTCTGTATGTTCCGCCTTCCATGGATATCCTTTGGTTGCAAGGAGTGCCTGATGCTGTTTAAAGTCGTCTGCTTGTCCATGCAATAGAAAAAATAGGAAAACTATTATGGCCAATACTATGAATTTTTTCATTCGTTATCCTCCAATTCAAAAGTAGTGTACCTAGTCTTCTGTAAATTTCTGGCCCTATATCCACATCCATTCACACCTCTATCATAGATAAATACTTTCTACCAGTCAGCCATTTCACGTTGATAACCATCATGATACAAAACGCCACTCTCAGGAGCGATTGATCATTTGAATACGCTCCTGATACACGATTTCTTCGTTTCAGCTCCTTGTTGATTCCCTCCAGGCCGTTATAGTCTTTCGAATTAATTGGAATAATATAATTCAAATATAAGCCGGACATTAAAAGTTAGAAGATAATTAAATAAAATTAATTGCGTTATATTTATTTATGCGGAAGACTATAATAGTGGTCTAGTTCTATGGACTAGTCAAAAGCCTGTACGGCCTCATCGTACTTACCTTGCTGAAAAAGAGCAGGGCCTTTGCATCAACATTTCTAATGATAAATATTTTGAAGAGGTAGGTGCGGGCATCTCATCATGATCTCCTATTATCACTATTGATACCGATTTCTTGATATAGCCGTTTTCTATTTTACAGGTAAGATAAGAATGGGCTGATTAATATCATACTGACAAAGTAGATCGGATTTGTCGCTCGCTATTTTTCAGAATTCTCAATGCATTGCATCCTATCCCAGAGATGTTCACCCGGCCTGAACCACGGCTGGGATTGTTAGCGGTTTATCGTACCTATCCATTCCCGCATCCTTCGCCTGCTGGATCGCAAACTCGTCGAGCAGGATCGGGCGCGCTTTTACCCCATATAACGCTTCTTTGGAGACGGTTTTTGAATTTCGCTGCAAAGTGACATTTAACGTCGATTTTTTTTGGGGAGCTTATCCTTGCTTTGTATACTTTTGAAAACGCTCAACTCTTATACGTAGTTTCCGAAATATACTATTAGCTGGGAAGAACCTTGCATATGTGCAAAACTAACTATGAGGTTTTAAGATGAAGGTTGTCGAAGTAAAAGATGTCCAGAGCAAACCAAATCCGCATGGTGTAGACGCGCGGAATATAAGCGACAATGATAGCGCCCAAGTGATGCACATTAGCTTGCAGCCAGGCGAGTCCTTGAAGAAGCACATCACACCCGTGAATGTGGTCTTCTATGTTCTGGAAGGCCAAGGCGTTGTGGAGATTGGCGAGGAAAGAAAAGAGGTTGGAGCTGACACGCTGATCGAGAGCCCTGCCAAGATCCCCCATCGCTGGATAAACGAGAGCAAAGGGCTGGTGCGAATCCTTGTGATCAAGACCCCCAGGCCGAAAGATGCCACGAAAATTCTCTAGGATTCACCGCGGAAATTATGTAGAAGATCAATCTCGGAGGAAAAATTTATGGAACTTAAGACACCTCAATCACATGCTCGGACTGAAGAAGAGGTTCTCTATCAGGCTTCGAATTTGATTGGCGAATACCTGAAGCTGAAGCTCTCGCAAAAAACTGGCAGATGATCATCGATGTCAATAGAAGATAATAAGAACATTGTACGGCGTTTCTTCGAGGAAGGCCCATCAAAGGGAGACTTGAGCGCCGCCGATGAGCTGCTGGCCCCTAACTTCGCCCTGCACGTACCGCTTCCGTCAGCCCCTGGAATTAAGGGAATGAACGATGTGATTACAGCATGCAGGGCAGCTTTCGAGCATCTCAATGTCACCGTAGAGGATATGGTGGCAGAGGATGACAAGGTCGCTGCACGCTTCACGGCTCGTGGCATACACAAGGGTGCTTTCATGGGCCTGCCGCCTACAGGCAAGCCCATCATTATGACCGGCATTGAGATCTTTCGGATTGAAAATGGCAAGATTGCGGAGCTGTGGGGTGAGGCCAACTTGCTCGGATTGATGCAGCAGCTTGGTATCTTGCCATCCTTGGGATAGTGAAGCAAAGATTAGCTGATGTACTAGCCGTCCTGGCTTGCGATAGGGTTCTTATCTGCTGATTAGCACAAAGGCCCTGGAGCTTGAGATAGTCGGAAGATCCTGGCAGAGGTCTTCCATGCCTGGTTCGTACGGTTCATTTCATCTAGCATCGCTTGACAAAGAAGAATAACGCCATAACCCTGACCAAAAAACAAAGAGTACGTAAAAATGTTAAAAAGCCTCAAGATCAAGCGTTTGCCTCACCCATGTTTACCGATCTAATTGTGCCCCGAGAATCGTAGCCAATATTTATGCCAATATTGTTGCCGTAAGCGTAAAATATCATGTCAAACAGCTTCTGGTTTATTGGAAGATTCAAGTCGATTTTGAAGTCGATGTGCTTGGGGTTGACAGCACGAGTTGCTGAATGGGACATGCCCTGTCCTGTGGGATTATATGAAATAGTAATTTTGCCGAGATCTTCTACTTTCATCCCAACAATTCTCATAAATCCGGTATCTAATTCCGCTCTTTCAGGTTGCTGACCTGATAGCACTAAACCCGCCGCAGGTGCAAGTGTTGGACTTCCAGCTTCCTGCGCTGGAGTAAGCGGCTGTTCGCCCACAGAGACAGAGGGCTGCGCAGTTTCCTCCAACGGTATTGGTTCCTGATAAATCATATTTGGAGGCTGCGCCTGTACTTGGAGCAGGGACAATGCTACCATCAACAAAAGAATGACTACTTTTAGTTGCTTCACAATCTCACCTGTATTTAATAGCGTTTATACATATTTAATAATTTTCGTCAAATTTTCGCCTCTTCCTAGCTTGGCAATAAAATGAGGGCTGTCTGACGGTTTGGATTGATTGCGCCAAATGGTTCTTGAAATAGGCAATATCGTGGAGCGAATCCCTCCGAGTAGACAATGAGTTAATCGACATCAATTCTTGATGTTTTGTAGAAAAAGGCTTTTAAACTGAAGCAGGATAATGATAAGGGGAGTTGAATATGAGGACAATATTAATACTAATCATGGCCATTGCCTTCTGCGGCCTGAGCATGGCATCTCAGCAAATGCTGTCAGTGGGAGAAGAATTCGGCAATACTTGGCTCACAGAGAACAGTCATAAGTTTGATGCCGCCAATACAAGATCTGCCAATAACAGCGGCGATTTGTGGAATTGGGGAGGAAAACCTCTGGGATATGAGGTAATGAACAACAAGGTCTTTCCCTTGATAGCACCCACTCAATGGTTTTATCCTGCCTTCGCGACCAACAAGACACCTATTGTTGTGAACGGGACTGCCCTCTTGATGAACAGGAACTACATGTTTCCGAACTTTGTGTCCTCCGGCTTCACTGAAGACCCCTGGTTGATGGCCCAATTATCAGAGCAGCCTGTCATAGTCGTCTATCCGTCTCCCAACCCCTATTCCACCCTCCTCTAACTGAGCCAGGGGAACTATTGCTTCTTTTCTTAGCTTTTTGGCAGCATGGATTGAATCATGTTCTCTTGGGAATTGCAGGAATTGCATAGCTTATCTGCTCATTTTATGCTTTTCAAAATGAATGAATCAATTTCAAGTTGTTTCATCCCATACAGATCTTCGGCCACCTGGACAAGCGACTCCCCTTTGACCTCTGCCCCGTAATCGGGCAGAACAGCTATGCGCTTATCAGTGTATCGAGCCTGAAGGTCTTGAATGTAAGATGTTTGAGAGGACATCTTACGCTGGCAGAATCCGCAATCACATTCCTTCATTACGTGATTGATGACAATCGATGCCACATGGACTCCATGGGCCTCAACCGTTTCTATCAGACGCCGACTCTCTTCAACCGCCGCCTTCTCAGGAATGGTGACGACTGTAATGGTTGCCGTCTTTGGGTCCATGAGGGCGTTTCTCATAGTCTCGCCTTTGACCCTCATGGCCCTTATCTCCTTCAAGATCGCGTCACCAAAGCCTGAATCCAGCAGGTTCAAAACTCCAATCCATTTATTTCGCATGCCTAAGATTTTGGTCACAAAGCCGGTAGTGATCGATGGGAGCTGCAGCAGCGGCAGAACCATGGCTGTGGGAGCGGAGTCGATCACCACAATGTCGTACTTTTGCTCCACATAAATATCGTTTAGCTTATCCATGAAGATAAGCTCGCTAACACCGGGCATGCTCCCAAAATCCTCGGGCTTTACCTCGACCTCGAAGAGTCCGAATAGGGCGGTTAGGATGTTCTTGTATCGCCGATAAAATGCTCTAGCCTCCTCTTCAAGGTTGGGCTCAAGGGCAAAGAGGTGATCGCTCATCTTTCTTGGCTGGCTTCCAATCTCTCTATCGAATATGTCCGATAAGGAATGGGCCGGGTCCATGGAAAAAGCTAGGGTTTCATATCCTTGGGTCGAGGTCCAAATGCCGGTGGCCGCAGAGCAGACGCTCTTTCCCACGCCACCTTTGCCAGCCATATAGATGAGTTTCATACTATTGGTAATTCTCCAGGGGAGATTTAACTGTTATTGCCCCATTGTCTTTTTCGGCTTGGATTCATAGGATATCCTATCCATGGTCGCAGAAACATTTTTCAGGCTTTATGAAGCAGGGAACCTTCTGTCCTTGCTCTAAACATGCATCCTTCCCGGACTATGCCAGAATCGAATACCTCGCGGAATCTTCCATCTTTTATGTAAATCCGGGATTAAGAATCGAATAGGCTCTCGCAAGGGCTGCAAACAGCTTCACCAACCAAGCAACCTTCATTGCTGCTGGCACTTCCTGCGCTCTCTGATGCAATTTTGCAGCTCATAAGGACTTGATCTGCATGATTAGCTCTTTTCACTACAATCAATTCCGGTGTATTCCATAATTTCTTCATTTATTTCTCCTCTTTAATCGCTGATTGTCTCGATTTATTTCCTCTCTCGTCCTTTGGTATCCGTATGCTTCGGTGCTTCTCTTCAGGTGAATCATAGATCATTTTCCCAAAAAAAAAGAGGAAGCTTGGCAACTAGCTCTTCAAGTTCGTCTGCAATTGAACCGCTCCTATCAAATTCCAGTTCATAGCAGGGAAGTTCATTTGACAATGATTTCATCAAATCAATAGTCTTGTTCCACCAGTCAGCGGTCACCAGAGACTTAACCACATATTTTAGCAGATTTCTTAAGATCTCCCCGCGGTTCGATATAGGATTGATGCAGTTTCGATTCGATTTTCGCAGGAACATGATCGCATTCAGAGAACCAGAGGAAGAAGAGACAACTGGAATTTTGCTATGCATCCATGTGCCATGAATCCGAAAGCCCTCCGGCCATCTTCGAATGATATTTCTTTCATCGCAGATGATCTCAGCTTTGCTCTTTAGCATAGCAGCGATAGTAGTCTTGCCGGCTTCCGAATCACCCAAAAAGAGCAGGCCTCTTTTATTCATTATAATCGCTGCTGAGTGGAAGATACATGCATTGCGATCAGCAAGAATGCGGGCCAGAAGTATTTGATCGGTTGGAAACAGCGTGAGCGAGCTAAGCTGACCCTTTAGAAATTGGTCCTTCCTATTTGCATATATTGCAGCATGGGAATGATCTTCATTGAAGACTGCCAAGAATTGCGGTCCGATATCATCGGGCTTAGGAGCTATGCCTAGGTAAATCCAAGACCTTCCCCGGCGGTAGATCACCCAAGGAGGCCTTCGATAGACTTCTTTCCCCAGATCTATACCCTGCAAATCCGGAAGAAGAAAATGAAGGCTAATGGAAATAATATCGCTGCCCGGCGAAGCTACCTCGAACTGCTTCAATTCCGGCTCAAAGGTCTGATCGCTTATGGGCAGATTTGACCGTAATTGGATCGTTATTCCTGCAATCTGATAGCAGCGGCGATGGCAGCAAGTCCCATCATCCTTGTCGGTCAGATCTTTGCGAGCCTTTGGGGCTTGAGGCACGATCAGGCTATTGGCGATTGCATCACTCCTGCTATTACAAGTACGTATCTAAAGTACTTAATAAAGTTACTGATTAAAAATAACATTTAAGTTATGATATAAATTTAATTTGAATACAAATCAACGAAAATTTTTGAGAATGATGGAATATATTGGACTCCCAGCAGTTAGTCATCTCCGGCTAAAGACAGGACTTGATCCAAAAAAAGAGCGATAGGCTTTGGTATTGTCTGCAGCATGTCGGTCATGGAGCTAAGATGCATAGAAAAAAGATGGTTGCATCAATTTCCCTTACCACAATACAAATCCAAAATACCTCGCGGCATATACCACACCCACGGCGATGACCAGCAGCCCAAAGAATTTCGTAGTCCAAGACCCGATGGCGACATACTTGTCTCCGATCCTTCCTCCCACGGTGCGCGAGAATGTGCTGATGGGAATGATGGGAACGCCATGCCCGAGACCGAAGACAAAGAGCATCATACCGCCCATCAGAGGCGTGACGTTTTGCGATGCCAGCCAGATGAGTACCGGTAAAACCATGGATAAAGCGCAAGGAGCCCAGCCAAGGGCAAAGAAGACTCCCAGCGAGAAGGCACCGATGAAGGCGGAGTATTTGAAGAGGCCGATGGAGGTTTTGACGGATTTCTGAATCAGACTTTCTCCCTTTTCATGAACCTCGCCCGAAGGATTTCTCCTAAAGACGGAGGTCACAGGCGCGAAGATCTCCCCCAAGGGCTTGAAGTTGCTTATTCCAAGCAGTATCATAATGATTCCGGCAGCCAGGTCGAAGACCCTGGCGTCTCGGATAAGGAGACCCACTTGAGAGATGAAGAGACCGAGAACAAAGAAGACTGCGGCCATGCCCAAGGTGAAGGCGACCCCCATCATGAAGCCCTCTTTAGAGGTTGATGTGCTCTTGCGGAGATACTCGTCTTTGCGGCGAACGGTCATGACGTATGAGAAGACCGCGATCATCAGGGCGATGGAACAGGGCGCAAGAGAGGTAACAATGCCCAGGATGAACATTCCCAGAGCGGTGACATTCTGTTTGGAGATTTCACCCTCCAGTCCCTTCCACTGCGAGCCTTTAAGGTCTTGCAGCTTCTTAGAAAGCGTTTCAGCCGTCTGAACGCCGTCCACCTCTCCTTCACCCACACGATAGACATGATAGATTCCAGCGACCTTGCCGTCTTTGTCGATTAGAAGAATTGTGGGATTGGAGGCCCCTCCTCTCACATTCCAATAATCGAGATATTTGCTGCCGACGGAATACGGCTCTATATCCTCGATCCATGGCCAGGTTATGTTGACCTTCCACCAGCCTTCGGCCAAAGAACGGCCATCACGAGAATAGGGATTCTTTCTGAGATTGAGAGTGACTATCTGAACTTTCGGATCGGCCGCCTTGAGTGCTGCCAGCTCTTTCACTTGATCCTTCAGATGAGTCTCGCATTCCCTGCACAAAGGAATTTCGATGTTGGTTATATGCAGAACCAGGGGCTCTCCCCGAAAGTCGCTTAGATTGAAGGTCCGGCCATTCAAGTCGGTGGCGGTGAAATCAGGCGCAATAACGTCAGAATTTTCAGCGGGCGTTTGGGCGCCACAATATGAAATGGCGCCAAATATAAGGATCAAAATAAGACTGAGACGAAAGCCAATTTTGCGCATTTTCTCTTTTGCCATTATGCTGCCATCAGCTCCAGTTCGCAGCATTTTGCTTGTGGTAATAGATGGCGTCTTTTACATAGTTGGTGACCTGTTCCTCGCTCATGGCATCCTCAACGCTATGCCAGGCGATTCCTACTTTGCCATCAGATCCCTCTTCAAGAGTGATGAATACAGTGGTAGGGACGTAAAGTCCGGTCAATCCGTAGATGCCCAAGATCTCAAAGGCCCTCTGATCGCCGCCATCTGCATTGATATCGTAATAAGCAACATCTTTTCCATATTCGGCCATAACTTTTTCCATGTTCGCCTTTTGGACAACGCAGGACTTGCAGTTGCTGCTATGGTCCAGTATGATGATGGGTTTGTCTTTCAGCGCATCTGTCACCCAGCTTGGATGCTCGACGGATGTACCTGCTCTTGAGCTTTGGCTTGGATACTGCGTCCACCAGTCGTTTTCCCCCTGACCGGGAGCGAATGCCGGCTTATAGCTGCTCCAATCTTCGGCAAGAGTCGATGCTGTAATTACCATCAAGATAAAACCTGCAAGCATTATTGGAATTAGAAGGCTTCTGGCTATTTTTAACCCAACCGGAATCAATGACATCTTATTCGCTCCAATCATCCATAAGTCGATAGAACCTAAGTCCATGATCAGTTTTTAATTTTTCATACCAGATGCTCCTTGTCAAGTCAAAGCATCATAGTCTGCAATTCTCTTTTGAGCCCAATCTCGCATTTCAAATGATCGCTTGTCTCCGCTGATTGGACTAATCGACCCACTCATCCGGATGAGAAAAGACACGTTCATATTTATTGTTTTTGGGCCAAAAATAATATTTTTAGGTGGATCTATTAGGTGGATCTGAATCTGCATGAGAATCCATGATAGCGATCATAATTGAAAGAATAGTTGTGCCAGCGGAACATGTACTTCACTATTCCATCGGAAAATGCTTAATAGCTACCAGCGAATACGGATCCAGAAAATCAATGAGCCCATCGAACTAAAGCTCGATCAATGCTGCCGAAGGATAATCTGCGGCAGATATGCCTCAAACTGCAATTATATCGCCAGAAATGGCTGGAGAAATATCGAAATGAAAAAGAATTTGCCTATCATCCTGGGAATTGTTTCGGCATTGCTCATTATGTCTTGTGCAAACGCAAAATGTCCACCCGGTGGCTGTGGCACAGGAGATAACTCCTGGGAGAAATCCGCCCAGGCTTTCATCAGCTCAGATGTGCCATTAGCGGGAGTGGTCCAGGACCGCAGTGCAGGAACTGGCAGTTTCAAAGCAGGAGAGCCGGTAGGTGGAATTGTGAATGCCACAGGAGATAGATCGGCTCCCCAGCTTGGAGGAGATTTTGTCATTCCGAATTCCAGAACTAATATGTTTAGCAAAGGTGAAACCCTCAAACCCCTTGAGGCTATTTCCAATCCTGAGGTGGTGCTCGGCGTCACAAACAAGTTCTCAAAAGGCGATGCGCACATCAGGGGCACAATTTACATTCCTTCCAAAAGCTTTCTTCAGGAAAACGGCACGCTGAAACCGATCTCAGAGATCGCGGAGACCCTAGGGTCTGCCGGGATCTCCCGCGAGGATCCGGTGGTAGTGTACAGCGATACCTTTGATTCGGGCGAAGCCGCTTTCGTCTTCTGGCTGCTGAGCTATCTGGGGCAGGAAGATGTCAAAGCGTTGGATGGAGGACTAAAGGATTGGACCGCTGCCAGCCTGCCAATGGAAACAAAAGAGAACCATTTCACGCCCACCAACTATACCCTCAGCCTAAAGCCAAACCTGCTGGCTGATTACGATCTTGCGGCTTCGGGAAAAGCGCAGTTAGTGGATGCAAGGGCCTTCCTGGAGTATGGCAAGGGAAGGATACCAAACGCCTTCTTTATCAGCTCCGACCAGGTTGTAGCTAATGGCAAGATCAAGGACATGGCGCAGCTTAACGATACCTTTGCCAAATTGGACAGGAATAAGCCGATTGTGGTTTATTCCGACGACATCTTCAAAGCCTCTCTGGTATGGTTTGCGCTGCAGCTTATGGACTTCGATTCGAGAATATATAGCTGGCAAGACTGGCAAAAACATGCGGATTCGAAGGTTTATAAGATAAAATAGCTATGGTTTGCAGAATCAACGTTGCGACGGCTGGAACATAACCCGCCAGCTTGCTGGGGAGTCCGCCGCCGCAATGTTGATTTAAATCATATAACTTTTAATTTAATCATATCCTGCAAAGGATTCCTTCTTAATCTGTGCTTCTGGGACGTTCATTTCTTTGAGTAGATTTAATGAAGAGTCTACCATTCTTGTAGGACCGCTGACGTAGAAGACACGATCCATGTAATCAGGCAGATGGGTCTTGATCATATCTGCAGTAATCCGACCAGTTATTCCTGTCCAAGAAGGTCCTGGCCTAGTCACAGTACTTACGATACTTAATTTAGGAAATTTTTTCTTCAGATCTTCGAATTCCTTCTCAAAAGCAATGTCGTCTTCATGGCTATTCGAGTAGAAGAGGACTATATCTATATCAAGCATTTTATCGCTTATAAATTTGATAATGCTTCTAAGAGGGGTTATGCCTATTCCTCCAGAAAGCATACCAATCTTTTTATGTTCTCCGAGGAAAGTAAAATCTCCAAAAGGTCCTTTGAACCTTAATTTATCGCCTTCTTTTAGAAGAGCGAGAGCGTTCGAGAAAGGATGACCTGTAAGCCTCTTGGTGACCTCCAGAAAGCCTTCCGTTGGGCTACAGGAGATGGATAAAGGTTTTCTCAACTCGTTATCGCCACTGCCAATGGTAACGAAAATATACTGCCCAGGCATATAATCAAATTCCGCTGGCTTGGTAAATCTGACAGAGATAATATTTCTGGTTCGTTGAATTGATTCTACCACATTTGTTTCGAATTTCATAATCTCTTTCCTTCCATTTTCTGATAAGAAAACATGATTGCCTTTCTTATAAACCTTGATCAAAATTTTGAATCGAGGTCATAAGACCCCGAGATCAAAGACCTCTCGCCAGATATTCCGATTGTAACATCGTTTCTATGAGGTTCGAGCAGGAGCTAATCAAGGCAATAAATGAGCTTGCAATGGATCTGGGGATTTCAAAGGAATAATGTAGGGGCGACTATTTGGAATAATCCTTTCTGATATGAAGGATGGCCGTCGGATCTTTGGAAGATTACAACATGGAAAAACCGACTTAATTTGATCTAATCTAAGGGTCGAAAGAGAGATCAATTTCAGAGTCATTGGCCCAATAGCCGATTCGCTTAATTGCAGACTCTGATTCAATTTTTTGAC
>Ga0209048_10006332_pt1 | contig 11089 bp, 8 predicted proteins | sample FrelakmetCRP12CR_FD_187146 | JGI IMG/M metagenome (GOLD analysis project Ga0209048, IMG submission 187146) | Freshwater lake sediment microbial communities from the University of Notre Dame, USA, for methane emissions studies - CRP12 CR (SPAdes)... | ecosystem: Environmental > Aquatic >... | reverse complement strand
CTCGTTCAGGCAGACATGCGCGGGCAGCGTTGCGATATAGCGAATCAAGTCGCCCATATCTTCCGGCTGCAGCATGCGTGCTCGATCCTCCTTGCTCACTGGAACGGGGCGCTGGTCGAGAATCGGCGTCGCTACCTCGCCAGGGCAGACTACTGAAGAGCGGATTCCGTTCATGCACTCCTCGCAGTTGATGCTGTGGCTCATGGCTACGACGCCATGCTTGGCCGCGACGTAGGCCGCGCCGGCCAGCGGCGACACGAATCGTCCTGCCCAGGAGGCGGTGTGAATCAGGAGCCCGTCACGTTGGGCTCGCATGATGGGTAGAACGGCGAGCACACAATAGAACGCGCTGGACAGATTGCCCGCCAGGACGTCGTCCGCGCCATCCGGCTGCAGCTGCTCCCAGCTGCGCTTGAGGATATTCACTCCGGCATTGTTGACCAGGATGTCGATGCGCCCCAGCTTGGTCTGGATCGCCTTGGCCACGCGCGAAGCGGTAGTCGCGCGGGTGAGATCTCCGGTCTGGACGAAAGCGTTGCCGCCGTCGGCCTTGACTGTGCGTGCGACATCGTCCAGCGGTTGCTTGCGCCGTCCAGTCAGTACCACCGTGGCACCCTCCGATGCGAGCGCTATCGCAGCGGCTTGTCCGATCCCGGATCCGGCGCCGGTAATCCACGCGATTTTTCCTTTCAGGTTCTGCACCTGATTCCTCCTGGGAAGTTCAACGATTGTTTGGGTTGATACGAAGGACCCGCAGACTTGACCGAGTCGGAGTTAGAGCACCTTCCCGGTTCTGTCGTCGATCAGGTGCATGTTGCCAAGATCGGCGACCAGGCGCATGCGCGCACCTGCGCGTGCCCCGGCGTTCGGGCTGACTCTACCGCAGACCTCGACTCCGTTCGCGGTGAAGTAAACTAGGGTATCCATTCCCATTGGCTCGGTAACCTCTAGCGTGACCTCGAAGGCATGCTGATTCGGTTCCATATGAGGACGCTGCTCGAGGATGTGCTCCGGTCTCAATCCAAATAGCAGGGCAGCGTTGCCCAGATGAGGCCGATAACGAGCCGTGCGGCTATCCGGAACCGGAAAAGCAATGTTCTCGGTGAACCGCACGAGCAGACCGCTACCCGCCTCTTCGAGTCCGCACGGCACCAGATTCATTGCGGGCGAGCCGATAAATCCAGCGACGAATTTCGTGGCGGGCGCATGGTACAGGTCATTGGGTGCGCCGACTTGTTCGATCAAGCCCGCGTGCATGACCACCACGCGATCGGCGAGCGTCATCGCCTCCACCTGGTCATGCGTGACATAGATCGTAGTCGTGCGGACCTTCTGATGCACTCGCTTCATCTCGGTGCGCATTTGGACGCGCAGCTTGGCGTCGAGATTGGACAATGGCTCATCGAACAGGAACACTTTGGGGTCTCGCACAATGGCGCGACCCATCGCCACGCGCTGCCGCTGTCCACCGGACAATTGCTTGGGTTTGCGCTCCAACAACTCGGAGATGTCGAGAATGTGCGCAGCGTTCTCGACCCGCGCTTTGATCGTGTCCTTGGCCACTTTCTTGAGACGCAGTCCGAAGGACATGTTCTCGAATACCGTCATGTGCGGATACAAAGCATAGTTCTGGAACACCATCGCGATGTCCCTGTCCTTTGGCGGCACATCGTTGACCAACTCCCCGCCAATCAGAATTTCGCCGCCGGTAATGTCCTCGAGTCCCGCGATCATGCGCAGCGTCGTGCTCTTGCCGCAACCAGACGGCCCGACCAGGACCACGAACTCCTTGTCGGATATTTCCAGATCGATCCCCCGCACGGCCGGGGTCTCGTCATAGGTTTTGGTCACGTTGCGCAGCGCTACTTGAGCCATGATTCGAGTATTTTAAAAAGCGATCCAGTGTGTACGTGCGGCGGGCGTTAAGTCCCGCTTCGCTATCCCTTCGTGGCTCCTGCGGTGAGACCTGCAATGTAGTAGTCCATCAGGAATGCGTAGATGATCAGCGGCGGGGCGGCGCCCAGCAGCGCACCTGTCATGATTTGCCCCCAATTGAACACGTCGCCTTTGATGAGCGTCGTCACGATACCGACCGGCAGTACCAATTGATCGGTAGACGTAGTGAAGGCTAGCGGATAGAGGAATTGTGCCCAGGACACGGTGAACGCAAAGATGGTCGCGGCGATGATGCCTGGCAGCGCGACCGGGATGAAGATCTTGGTGAGGAGCTGTAGATAGCCGGCACCATCGATCAGCGCGGCTTCGTCCAGCTCTTTGGGGATGCTGCTGAAGTAGCCGATCATGATCCAAGTGCAAAATGGAATCGTGAGCGTCGGATAGACAATGACCAGGATCCACCAGCGGTTGATGAACTCAATCCCGGTCAGCTCGTTCAAGTAGGCGAATATCTTGAACAGCGGTATGAAGAGCAGGGTATCCGGGATCAGGTAGGTCAGGAACACGCCAGTGGCCAGCGTCGCCGATCCCCAGAATTTCATCCGCGCGAGCGAGAAAGCCGCCAGGATGCTCACGAGCATTGTGACGACGACTACCAGGAGCGCGACCATGACGGAATTTCGGAAGAATGTCAGATAGATCGGCGAGGTGAGCAACTCGACATAGTTACTCAGCGTGGGATCGGACACCCACCAAGGCATGCTCCCCGTCGAGATCTCCGCGCTGGTCTTGAGCGAGGTGATAAACATGTAGATCGGCGGGGTCAGGAAGAAGATCACGAAGATCAGCAGGAACACGTAGGACCAGATCAGAGCGCGGCGCCGGTCGCGGCGTACGCTCCCGTGGTGCGCGTGCGCGACACGATCTAGAGTGGCTTGCGCGGCCATGGCCAAGCTCAGGCCTCGTTCCCGCGCCGGCCGATATCGCGCAGGATGAAGATCGCCGCGACTGCCAGGATCGGGAGCATGAACAGCGACACGCAGGCCCCCAGTGGGATATCGTTACCCTGAATGCCGAGATTGAAGGCGTAGGTTGCAAACACGTGCGTTTGATCCACCGGTCCGCCGGCGGTGAGGACGCGCACAATGTCGAAGTTTGCGAAGGTAACGATGAGGGAGAACAGCGCAGTGATCGCGATGATGTTGCGCATCATCGGAAGCGTGACATACCACATCTTCTGCCACCAGTTGGCGCCGTCGATTGCGGCGGCTTCATAGAGCTGTTCAGGCACCGACTTGAGAGCGGCGAGGTACATGATCATGAAAAACGGTGCGCCGACCCAGACATTCACCAGGATCACCGCGAAGCGCGCCCAGTACGGATCCCCCAGCCACGGTACCGGGCCGACGCCGATGCGCTCTAACAGCCAATTGAAGGCACTGTAGGATGGATCGAACAGCCAAAGCCAGGCCAAGGTGCTCATGGCCGGCGGAATGACCCAGGGGACCAGCAGCATGCCGCGCCACTTGCGCTGCCCTCTGGTGGGGACGTTGTGGACGCAATGCGCTACGAAGAAACCGATCAGCGCCTTGAACAGCACTGCGCTTACGGCGAAGATGATCGACTGCTTTACCACCATCCAAAAAGTTTCGCGCTTGAACAGGAAGCTGAAGTTTCCGAGGCCGACGAAGTGCTCCATCGACTTGTTGAGGGTTGCCAGATAGATGGAAAAGAACGCCGGATAGATGACCAGCGATGTGATGACGACGATGAGCGGCAACGCCATCACGAGCGCGATAGTCGATTTACGCCGCAGGAATTTTTTCATCGTCGCGCGAAAGTCTCAGACGCGCATGAAGCCTTCGAGCTCGGAGTTCGCCCAGGCGATGACCTTGTCCATCGGCTCGCCGCCCTGGGTGAATTTGGCCACCATTTTGGTAAGTGTCGCTTGGGAATACATCTGTGTGGCAATAGGAACGGGGGCGGGAGCCCCGGACATGTGGACGATCTGGTCGCCGGTCGGCGGATAGTGGGACAGGGTCCCTTTGGGCGGTCCCACCTCGGACCATATCTTGAAGTCGCGCAGGCCGGCGAAGGCGGGCATGTCGTAGCCGCCGCTGGCCTGCACGAGTTGCTCCACGGCGCTGCGCTGGGAGAGATAGGTGAGCAAGCTCTTCGCCGCAGCCTTGTTCTTGGAGAACTTCCAGATTCCCCAGTAGAACGGGATATTGGGCTGGTAGCGTCCCTGGGGACCCTTGGGCGATGGGAGGGTCCATAGCTGCTCGGCAACCTTGGGGTTGTCGCGCTTTGCCACCGCCCAGGCACTGGGCGGATTCATGATCAGCGCACCTTTCCCCGAGATCAACCACTTATTGTTTGAAGCGTCATCCCAGGCAAAGACGTCGGGAGGGAGAAATTGCACGAGCTTCTTGCAGTACTCCAATGTCTGCCGCACGGCGTCCGAGTTGACGGTGATGTTGCCCTTGGCATCGACCAGATGCGCGCCATGTGCAGCGAAAATGGCGCCCGCCGAGTCGACCGAATCGGCCGTCTGTCCCATTCCGATACCGAACGGGAATCCTGCCTTATGGCATTTTTGCGCCGCGACCAGGAAGGCGTCCCAGGTCCACTTGTCGGCGAGGACCTTGTCGGGCGGCGCGCCAGGTGGATACATCTTGGTGAGTTCGATGCCGGCGTGCTGCCTGAACAGATCGATGCGTGCACAAGGTCCCTTCATCTGACTGCCGGCGGTAGCCGGCACACCCAGCCAGTGACCATCCTGTTTGCCGAGGTACTCGACCCCTGCACCGGCGCTGCCGTACTGCGCGATCAGCGTCTGCACAATGTCGTCGACCGGCTCCAGATTCTTTGCCTGAGCTGCGGCGTACCACGTAGGTAACGACAGAACGTCATGACCGGACTTCGCTTGCGACTCGGATGTGATGGTGAGCAGCAGTTTCTGGCCCTGAGAAGTGATGAAGTCGATCTTGAGATCGACCTTCTCTTTTGCTGCCCATTCATTGCACAGCTTGGTGAGGCCGTCGTTTGCACCCGGCACCCAGTGGTCCCAGAAGCCCACGTTCAGAGAGCCAGCGGCGCGGGAGGTGCGAACGTACGGAGCGGCGGAAACGGCTGCGGCTGCAGCAAGGAAACGACGACGATCGAACGTCCCTGAAGTCATCCCGGGCTCCTCCCGTTGGTGTGACTTGGCTGATCCGACTTTTTGCCGGTATCTGATCTTCTAATGCGCTGTGATCGCGCTGTGGCGGCTATCCTAGACCGGTTCGATGGATAAGTAAAAGATCGGTCCTGCGCACTGCAACACGTGGAATCTTATTCGACCTGCCGAGGACGCCTGGGTCAGGCGACCAGCAATCGGTAAATAGCGCCGAGCAACTCGGCAATCTGCGTAGATAGAGTTCCGGCGAGCGTTCCGATTCCGACCACCACGACGCCCCAGCCGGCGCGTGCCGTGAATCGCTGCAACCTAACGGCGCTCAAAAAAACGCAGCTCACGGTAATCCCGATCTAGGCGCTGTTCGGTGAGCGCTTCCGACTTCGCTAAGGCGCTCAGGGTGGCCAACGAGGATTTCTCGCTGTGGAACCCATGAGGATGCGGTCGGAGCACCGGGGTGTGCTTAACTTTGAGACGAAGCTGCGCCAGCGATCTGACACCCGCCCAGGTCAGCAGGAGTCCAAAGACCTGCAGCGCGAGGCCGAGCATGCGAATGCCAAAATCCTGCCGCGCGAGCGCACCCGCCGGTGCTACACTCTGGCGGTACCCCTGAACGCTGGACGCAACGCACAAAAAAGGAACCGAGGAGCAATGAGAGAAAATAACGTCAGGTCGATTTGGAAGCGCGGCGGAGCCGTCATCAACGGATGGTTGGGGATCCCCAGTTCCATCGCGGCCGAGAACATGGCGCAGGCGGGCTGGGATGGGTTGACCGTGGACCTGCAACACGGTCACGTCGACTATCAAGTGGCCGTTACGATGCTGCAGGCGATCAGCACCACCGGAACGACGCCGCTCGCGCGTGTGCCGTGGATGGAGCCTGGGATCATCATGAAGCTGCTGGATGCCGGTGCGTACGGAATTGTTTGCCCGATGATCAATACGCGCGCGGAATGCGAAGCGTTCGTCGGTGCTTGCCGCTATGCGCCGAGGGGTTACCGCAGTTTCGGACCGGTGCGTGCCACGTGGTACGGCGGAGCCGATTACTTCAAGCACGCCAACGACACGATCATCACGATGGCCATGATCGAAACCAAGCAGGCGATGGACAACCTGGACGAGATCTTGAGTGTCCCCGAGTTGGATTCTCTCTATATCGGCCCGAACGATTTGGCGATATCACTGGGCTACGCGCCATCGGGCGTACCCACCGACGCGGTGGTGATCGATGCGATCAAGACCATCGCAGCGGGTGCCAAGCGGCACGGTGTGTACGCAGGTATTCATTGCGGCTCCACCGCGATGGCAAAGCAAATGATCGGACTGGGATTCCAGTTCGTCACTTTGCTGGCCGACAATGCATTCCTCGCGTCAGCCGCAAAGGGTGCCGTAGCGGAAATGCGCGAGGGAGCGCCCGCCGGAAAGGCGAGCGGAACGTACTAGCTGCCCGGAATGGAAACGCGGGCCGAGCTGTGCTCGGCCCGCGTTAGCTGCCGATGATTCCTTGCAGCTTGGAGAATTCGTCGGCCGGCAGCAGCTGCTTCCACTGCAGCGCGAACTGACCGCGCTCAGCCCGTACGATGTCGATTGGGATTGTGATTCGCTGATCGGGCGTCGTGCGTGCGGCAACCTGTAGAACACAGGGTCCGGGAAAGTAGATACGTCGTTGCGTCGATTGAAACAGGGCGCCGCCCGGCGATAAATTCAGCAGCTTGCCCCGGACGGATTGCTTGCCTGCATTTACCACTGCACCCACGCTCAGCTCGATGCGGGGCGATTGACGCCGGCCTAGTGGCGGCTGAATTGGTTCGCTCATACTCCCTCTGATAAGTCGCTGGTCTCTCTTGCCGGGCAATGGAGCGGGCCTCAACTCTGGCCGCCTGTGTTCATGGCGTGCTGCCGCCACGAACCGGTGCTCTCACACTGAACTGTATCCAGCGCCGCAGCTTATGGCCAACTTTTTTCAGAAAAATGTCAAACGCAAGTTGATGTACAACGTGCAGTGACTTATGCAGGCGATTGTTTTACCCAGGCTTCTTCTCTTTTCCCGCGCTTTCCTTCACAACCCGCACTTGGCTCCCTGCCGTTATCGAGTCGGAGGGATTGACGATGACCGCGTCGGTCGGTTCGAGACCGGAGACCACTTCGACTTCGGTGCCGAAGTCGCGGCCGATGGAAATTTTCTTGAGCACGACACGTTGATCCGGTCCGACGACAGCGACTTGAATTCCTTCGGATCGGAAGATGAGAGTGTTGACAGGGACCAGGAGCGTTGCATTGCTGGATCGCAGTTTCAGATGAACTTGCCCATACGAGCCCGGTAGCAGCTCGCCAGTAGGATTGTCCACGGCGACTTCCGCCAGCAGCGTGCGTGATCCTGAATCGATGGACTGAGTGTTGCGAGCGAGAACCCCTTTGAAGCGGCGACCGGGAAACTCGTCCAGCGTGACGTCGGCCTCCACACCCGGAACAGCGTCGCGCGAGTGAGCTTGCGGAACGTTGATATACACGCGGAGCTTTTTCGTATCGGCGAGGTGAAACAACTCTCTGCCCGGAGTCCCACCTGCGCCGATCAGCGCGCCGACGTCGGTATTGCGCGCTGTAATCACACCGTCGAACGGCGCGTAGATCTTTGTGAATGCTTGCAGTTTCTCGAGGCGGGACACATTGAACCGCGCCGATTCCAAAGCCGACTTCTTCGCCTCCAGGTCGCCCTGCGCTTGGTCGACCTCCTGCTTCGACACCGCATTGTCTTTGATCAAGTCCAGCCAGCGTGCCGCCGTCTTCTGCGCCAGCCGATAGTTTGCCTCCGCGGTTTGGAGATCCGAGCGCGCCTGGTGCAGCTGCTCCTCCACTTCCGGAGTATCGATCTCCGCCAGCAGCTGCCCGGCTTTGACCCGAGCGCCGATATCTACCGTCCAGCGTTTGAGATAGCCACTGGTGCGCGCGTAGATCGGTGCGTCCATGAACGGCTGCATATTGCCGGGCAATACCAACTCCTGAGTGGGATTGCCGCTCTTGGGCTGCATCACGGACACCGTCGGCACGTTGAGCCCGGCGGTCTCTTTTTTGAGGGCGGCCTGCGCCGACAAGCGCGGAAGGATGCCGAACAGGATCGTGGCGGCGACCACGAGTGCCACCAGACCGATGCCGATCGCAAGGGGGACGACACGGGATCGGCGTTTGACCCCGTGTATGTATGGGGCGGGTGTGTTCACGGTTTCCTCTGTGCCCTTGCTGGGCCATTTGAATTCATATCCTTCCCAACATCATCGGTACTGCTATCGGCATCATGCGGGTACTGCTATCGGCGCAATTCTTCGGCCGCGGGTGCGCCATCCATGGATCAGGGCGAACACCACCGGAACAAACAGCAACGTTGCCACCGTAGCGAGGAGAAGGCCGCCGATAACGGCGCGCCCGAGCGGGGCGTTCTGCTCGCCACCTTCGCCCAGACCCAACGACATCGGCACCATACCGATTATCATGGCCAATGCGGTCATCAACACCGGCCTGAAGCGCGAGTATCCCGCTTCGAGGGCAGCGTCCCAGGCATCGATACCCTCGTGAAGCTGTTCCCGGGCGAAGCTGACCACGAGAATCGCGTTGGCGGTGGCGATTCCCATCGCCATGATCGCGCCGGTCAGTGCCGGCACACTGATCGTCGTGTGCGTGGCGAACAGCATCCAGAGGATCCCCGCCAGCGCGGCGGGCAGCGCCGTGATGATGATGAAAGGGTCCAGCCACGATTGGAAGTTCACGACCATCAGCAGATATACCAGAATGACGGCGAATATCAGCCCTACCAGCAGGCCGCTGAACGAAGACTGCATCGTATCGACCTGTCCGCGCAGGATCATCCTGGAGCCCTTGGGCAGGTCCTTCTGACTTTCGTCCATGATCTTCGCCACATCGTCGGCGACCGCGCCAAGATCCCGCCCGGAGACATTCGCGTAGAGGTCGATGGCGGGCTGGACGTTCCAATGGCTGATCACCGCCCGCTCGGACCCGCGCGAGACCGTTGCTAGATTGCCGAGAATTTCGCTTTTCGCTCCCCCTTGAGCGGTCAGCGGAATGTTCGCCAGAGCCTGCAGAGAGTCCAGATCGTATTGAGGCGCCTGGGTGATGACGTTGTAGCTTACGCCTGTTTTAGGGTTGAGCCAGAAGGTCGGATTTGTCTGGAAGCTGCCGCTCAAGGTGATCAACAGGTTGCTCGCCACTTCGCGCTGGGAGAAGCCAGCTTGTTGCGCTTTGACCCGGTCGACATCGACATCCAGTTTGGGCTGATCGAATGGCTGCTGCATGCGCAAATCGGCAATGCCGCTGACTTGCCGGAGCCGTTCCATGAGATTCAAGGCGAATTTGCGGTTGCCTTCGATATTGCGCCCGGCCACTTGTACGTCGATGGGCGCAGGCAGGCCGAAGTTCAGGATCTGGCTGACGATGTCGGCGGGCAGGAAGTAGAACGTGACGCCGGGGAATTCCGTCATCAGTTTCTCCCGCAGCAAGCGGATGTAGTACTCGGTCGGCTTGTGTCCCTTGGCCAGCGAAATCATGATGTCCATATCGGCTGGTCCAACTGTGCCGGAGTTGTTGTAGGACAGATTGGTACCGCTGCTGGGCAGGCCGATATTGTCCAGGATTGTCCTCAACTCCTCGGCCGGGATTACGCTGCGAATCAGTGTCTCCACCTGATCGGCCAGCCGTGCGGTTTCCTCGATGCGCGTGCCGGTTTTGGCCCGTACGTGCAGCTTGATCTCGCCGGCATCGACCGACGGAAAGAAGTCGCGACCAATCCAGGGCAACAGCGCCGCCGACGCGATGCACCCTGCCAGAAACAGAGCGATGAACATTCGCGGGGTTGCCATGCAACGTGAGAGCACATTCCGATACCCGTCGCGCAGCCGGTGGAAGCCGCGCTCGAAGGAACGATGGAATCGGGTGAAGGGGTTGCGGCTCGACCGATGCGAATCTTGACCATCATCCCCCGCCCGCAAGAGGTACTTGGCCAGCGTAGGAACCAGTGTCCGCGAGAAGAAGTAGGAGGCCAGCATCGCGAACACCACCGCTTCGGCCAGCGGCACGAACAGATAACGTGCCACACCCGCGAGCAGGAACATCGGCACGAACACGATACAGATCGCCAACGTCGACACGAAAGTCGGCACGGCAATCTGCTGCGCGCCGTCAAGAATCGCCTGCTCCAACGCCTTACCCTGCTCGAGATGCTGGCTGATATTCTCGATCGCCACCGTGGCGTCGTCGACCAGGATACCGACCGCCAGCGCGAGACCGCCCAGAGTCATGATGTTGATCGTCTCACCCAGAGCGGACAGCACGATGATAGAAGTGATGATCGCCAAGGGAATGGACACGGCGATGATCAATGTGCTGCGCCAGCTTCCGAGGAACAACAGAATCATGAGGGCGGTCAGGCAACCCGCCAGTATCGCTTCTTCGATCACACCATCTACGGCCGCGCGGACAAACAGCGATTGGTCGAGCGCGACCTGCATTTCCAGTTCGGGCGGCATCGAGGCCTGGATGCGCGGCAGTTCGGCCCGCACCCGATTCACGATGTCCAGCGTGGAAGCGTTGCCGTACTTGAGGATGGTCAGCAGGATGGCCCGCTGACCGTCATGTCGAACGATATTGGTCTGCGGTTGAAACCCGTCGCGTACGTGGGCGACGTCTCGGATCGAAATGGTATTGCCCTGCACCGTTCGGATCGGCAGATCGTTGATTTCGGCGATCGTCTTCGGGCTGCCGTTCAACGCTACGTCGTACTCGAGGCTGCCGATCTTGACCGTGCCCGTGGGCAGGATGAGGTTTTGCTGATTGAGCGCGTTGACCACGTCCACAGGCGACAGCTGCTTGCTCTGCAGTGCCCGCGAGTCGATGTCGACCATCACCTGCCGCGTCTTGCCCCCGTAGGGTGTGGGCATTACCGCGCCCTGCACCGTCGCCAGCTGCGTACGCATGAAGTTGTTGGACAGGTCGAACAGCTCGTGCTCCGCG
>Ga0209048_10006331_pt1 | contig 11091 bp, 11 predicted proteins | sample FrelakmetCRP12CR_FD_187146 | JGI IMG/M metagenome (GOLD analysis project Ga0209048, IMG submission 187146) | Freshwater lake sediment microbial communities from the University of Notre Dame, USA, for methane emissions studies - CRP12 CR (SPAdes)... | ecosystem: Environmental > Aquatic >... | reverse complement strand
CCACTTGAGGAGGGCGGCCGAGCGGTAAATGCCGTGCGCGAACTTGCCGTAGGGAAGCGTCGCGAACAGCGCCATCACGGTTCCGAGGTGCACGGCCAGCAGGAACGCCATCGCGCCGGTGTCGCGCCAGGCGAGCAGCGCGAGCCCGCTCAGGCTGACGATGAACAGCAGCACCATGAACCCGCGATCCATGGGCGCCTGTGCAAGGTCACCCAGCCGCGGATCGCGACGCAGATTTTGCCACAGAAGCCCGGCGGTCCCGCCGATGAGGCCGATGCCGCCCGCGGTGCCCAGCAGCACCGGCGCGCTCGCGAGCGGATAGGGCGCGTGCAAGCCGAGGACGAAGTGATAGTAGGTCGCCACGCAGGTCGCGGCGAAGCAGAGCATGAAGCCGTAGAACGTCAGGTGGTGGAAGCGCCGCCGCGACAGCGTGAATGCATCGTCTTCGTTGTTGCAGCCGGCGCCGTGGCCGCCGCCGAGGTAGGTCAGCCGCAGCACGTCGAGCGTTGCCTCGCCTGCCGCTGGCGCGGATGCCCGACCCGGCGCGACGCCGCGCCAGAACCGTGCGACGCCGACGCCGAGCGCGAATGCCGCGAAGGCAAACACGGCGCCGAACATCGTCGCGAGCAGGTTGTGCGGGAAGATCGCGTAGAAGTCGCCGGCGAGCGGCCCCGGGAACAATGTTCCCTTGAGGGCCAGCCCCAGCGCGAGAAACAGCGCCAACGCCGTTGCCAGCGACAGGGCGAAGGTCAGGCCGGCGTGCCGATAGAGCACGCCCAGCGCCGCGGGCCACGCGAAATTGGAATACGTCTGGCCGCGCACGACGGCCATCGCCTGCGGCACGTTGACGGCGAATTCGTGGGGCGGCGCGTACTGGCAGGCGTGGAAGCAGGAGCCGCAGTTGTGGCAGAGGTTGGCGAGGTAGTGAACATCGGCGCGTCCGAACTCGAGCCTTCGCGTCATCGCCGGAAAGACGGCGCAGTAGCCTTCGCAATAGCGGCAGGCGTTGCAGATCTGCATGATGCGCGCGACTTCGGCCTCGGCGCCGGTCGACACACGGTTCGACGCGCCGAATGCGAGCCCGGCGGCCTCGCGTGCGAGCGAATCAAGCGGCGTCACGTTCCGTTGCTCCGCGCGCCGCGGCGGCGGCTTCGCCGCCCGCGATGCGGCCGAACACCGTGCCGATCGTCATGCCCACGCCCGCGGTGTAGCCCTTGCCGAGCACGTTGCCGGCCATCATCTCGCCGGCGACGAAGAGATTGGAGCTCGGGCGGCCGCCGAAGTGGACGGCGGCGCGCTCGTTCACCTTGAGGCCGAGATACGTGAAGGTGATGCCGGGCCGCAGCGCGTAGCCGAAGTAGGGCGGCGTGTCGAGCGGCCGCGCCCAGTGCGTCTTCGGCGGCGCGAGGCCCTCGGTGCGGCAGTCGTCCTGCACCGTGTGATCGAAGGTGCCTTCGCGGCACGCCGCGTTGAACCCGCGGACCGTGCGGGAAAGCGCTGCCTCGTCGAGGCCGAGTGCCCGCGCGAGTTCGGGCACGGTGTCGCCGCGCGCCCCCTCGAACACCGGCGGCATGAAGCGGCCGATCGCCTTGGCGTCGATCAGCGAATAACCGATTTGCCCGGGCTGCTGCGCGACGAGCCGGCCCCAGATCGCGTACCGCTTGGGCCAGAAGTCCTCGCCTTCGTCGTAGAAGCGCTGCGAGTGCCGGTTGACGACGATGCCGAGCGACACGCAGTCGACGCGCGTGCAGATCCCGCCATCGTACAGGGGCGCCCGCGCGTCGATGGCCACCGAGTGGCATTGCGTCGGGTCGCCAACGGGGTCCGCACCGGCGCCGATGAGCGCCTTCAGCAGCACGCCCTGGTTGAAGCGGGTGCCGCGGATCAGGAAATTGTCGGCAGGCCATTCCCCGGCGTCGTTCTGGCCCCAGGCTTCGCGCAGCCACGCACGGTTGGACTCGAAGCCGCCCGCCGCGACGACGCATGCGCGCGCCTCGATGCGCTCGCTGCCGACCCGCGCGGCGACGAAATGGCCTTCCGCGAGCTCCAGCGCGTCGACCGGAGCGTCGTACCGGACGTCGATGCCGAGCTCCCCGGCGCTGCGATAGTAGGCGTTGACCAGCGCCTTGCCGCCGCCCATGAAGAACGCATTGGTGCGCGCGAGATGCAGCGTGCCCGAGAGCGACGGCTGGAAGTGGACGCCATGCCGGCGCATCCACTCGCGGCAGCGGGACGATTCGCGGATGACGACGCGCGCGAGCGTCTCGTTCGTGAGGCCGCCCGTCACGTTGCGCAGGTCCCGCCAGAATTCGTCCTCGGTATAGGCTTCGATCAGGACGTCCTGCGGCGCGTCATGCATGCAGCGCAGGTTGCGCGTGTGCTGCGAGTTGCCGCCGCGCCATTCCCGCGGCGCCGCCTCCAGCAGCAGCACCGACGCCCCGGCCTCGCGCGCCGTGAGCGCCGCACAAAGCGCCGCGTTGCCGCCTCCGATCACCAGCACGTCGACCATTCGCCGGGCCCTCGTTCCCAGGTGCGCCGGGGCGGTCTGACTCGCGGCGCGTCATGCAGTCTACCTTGTCCCGCCCACCGGCCGACTTGCCGATTTTTCGGATCGGCGCTTGACGCAACACATTGTATGGCGGCCCGGATACGCGGAAAATTGCGAAATGGACAAGACCAGCGTTCCCACCCGAACCGAACGCGACACGTTCGGCCCGATCGAGGTCCCGGCCGGGCAGCTCTGGGGCGCGCAGACGCAGCGCTCGCTGCATTACTTCCGCATCTCCGAGGAGAAGATGCCGGCCGGGCTGATCCGCGCGCTGCTGATCGTCAAGCGGGCCGCCGCGAAGGTCAACCTCGACCTCGGCGCGATGCCGCCGGAAAAGGCGCGGGCGATCATCGCGGCGGCCGACGAAGCGCTTGCCGGTCGCCATGCGACGGAATTCCCGCTCGCGGTCTGGCAGACCGGCTCGGGCACGCAGACCAACATGAACGTCAACGAGGTGCTCGCCAACCGGGCGTCCGAAATCCTCGGCGGAGAGCGTGGCGAAGCCCGCCTCGTGCACCCGAACGACGACGTCAACCGCGGCCAGTCGTCGAACGACGTGTTTCCGACGGCGATGAACGTCGCCGCTGCCGTCGCGACGGTGCAGGATCTGCTGCCGGCGCTCGCCGCGTTGCGCGCGACGCTCGCGAAGAAGTCCGCGGAATTCGCCGGCATCGTCAAGATCGGCCGCACGCACCTGCAGGACGCCACGCCGTTGACGCTGGGGCAGGAATTCTCGGGCTATGTCGCGCAGCTCGCGCATGCGCAGCGGCATATCGAGGCGGCGCTTCCGCATGTCTGCGAGCTCGCGCAGGGCGGCACCGCCGTCGGGACCGGGCTCAACGCGCACCCGGAGTTCGGCGCGCGCGTCGCGGCCGAGATCGCCGCGGCGACCGGGTTGCCTTTCGTCACCGCGCCGAACAAGTTCGAAGCGATGGGCGCCGCCGACGCGCTCGTCAACCTGCACGGCGCGCTCAAGTCGCTGGCGGCGTCCCTGTTCAAGATCGCCAACGACATCCGCTGGCTTGCGAGCGGCCCGCGCTCGGGCCTGGGCGAGCTCATGCTTCCGGAGAACGAGCCGGGCAGCTCGATCATGCCGGGCAAGGTCAACCCGACGCAGTGCGAGGCGGTGACGATGCTTGCCGCGCAAGTGATGGGCAACGACGTCGCGGTCAACATCGGCGGCGCCTCGGGCAATTTCGAGCTCAACGTCTATCGCCCTCTCATCATCCACAACGTGCTGACGAGCCTGCGCCTCCTCGCCGACGGCATGGCGAGTTTCGAAGCCCATGCCGTGCGCGGGATCGAGGCGAACCGGGAGCGCATCGGCGAGCTCCTCGCCCGCTCGCTGATGCTGGTGACGGCGCTCGCGCCCCACATCGGCTACGACAAGGCCGCGGCCATCGCCAAGAAGGCGCACCACGAAGGGACGACGCTGCGCGAGGCCGCGCTCGCGCTGGGCCATGTCGGCGCCGCGGACTTCGATGCCTGGGTGCGGCCGGAAAAGATGGTCGGCCGGACGTAGTCCCCGGATCATCCGCCTCGTTTTTCCGTCGCGGCGCGAGCGGGCACCGAACGCAGCAACGGCGCAAGCTCGCGCCTTGCCGCCGCGTCGGTTCGGCGCTCGAGCGTCCGATAGCGGCGCACGAGCTCGTTCCCGGTTGCCGTGAGCGCGGCGCCCCCGCCGCGCGGACCGCCGGAGGAAGCGCGGACTGCAGGGCGCGCGAGGCAGCGGTTCGTTTCGTCGACCAGCACCCACGCACGCCGGTAGGACATCCCGAGCGTTCGGGCGGCCGACGAAATGGAACCGGTTTGGGCGATCGCTTCCAGCAGGGCGATCTTGCCGGGACCGATGGCCAGCGCGGCGCCCTTCGACGCATCGCGCAGGTGAAACTTGATGTCGGGCCGCATCGGCGTTCGCGTCGGGGCCAACTACGCGTAACCCGTGCTGCGGTGATCGAACGACACCGCCTTCACCAGCGCATAGAGATCCTGCTCGACGTGTATGCCGAGCTGGACGAGGGAGCGCCGCGTAATGCGCGCGGTCAGCACCGTCTCGCCGACGGCGAGCTGGACGTCGACGACGGGCCCGGACTCTTCGCGGATGGCGGTCACGCGGCCGGACAGCACGTTGACGATGGAAAGCCCCATCGGCTTGTCCAGCGCGAGCGACACGTCCCGCGCCCGGATGCGCGCGCGAACCCGCTCGCCGATGATCGCGTTGATGCCGGGTACCGTGAGCTCGCCGCCGGCGAACGCCAGCGTCGTGAGGTCGAAGTCGAGGTCGTGGGCGACGACCGTGGATTCGATGACGGCGCCGGCTTCGTACCGCCCGGTGTAGGGCTTGAGGTCGATCCGGCCCATGACGTCGTCGACGTCGCCCACGCCCACGCATTCGCCGGCGGAGAGCACGACGAGCGTGTCGGCGAGCCGTGTGATTTCCGCGACCGAATGACTGACATACACGATGGGAATGTGGAATTCGTCGCGCAGTCGCTCGATGTAGTCGAGGATCTCCATGCGGCGCGGAACGTCGAGCGAGGCGAGCGGCTCGTCGAGCAGCAGGATGCGGGGTTGGGCGAGCAGCGCGCGCCCGATGGCGACCCGCTGCTTTTCGCCGCCGGAAAGCGCGCCGGGCTTGCGCGGGAGCAGCCGCGCGAGGCCGAGCACGTCGATGACGTGGCGTGGTTCGATGAAGCGCACCGCCGGCGCGCGCAGATGGTGGCCGTAGAGGAGATTCGCCTCGACCGACAGGTGCGGGAACAGCAGCGCGTCCTGGAATACATAACCGATGCGGCGCGCCTGCGGGGGCAGGTCGATTCGCCGCTCGCTGTCGAACAGTACGACGTCGTCGACGCGGACGTGCCCGCGCCGCGGCATCGTGACGCCGGCGATCGCATTGACGAGCGTGCTCTTGCCCGCGCCCGAGCGGCCGAAAAGTCCCACGACGGGCGCGTCGGCCGTGAACCGCGCGCGCAGCGTGAAGCTGCCGACCTGCTGCTCGACGTCAACGTCGATCATCGGACTTGGCTTTCGTCGCGCGCCCGGTCAGCCATTCGGACGTGACCAGCGCGAGAACCGACAGCACCACCGCGATGATGCTGAGGCGCAACGCCTGCGCATCGCCGCCCGGCACTTGCGTCAGCGAATAGATCGCCAGCGGCAAGGTCTCCGTCTCGCCCGGAATGTTGGAGACGAAGGTGATGGTCGCGCCGAATTCCCCCAGGCCGCGCGCAAACGACAACAGGACGCCGGTGATGATGCCGGGCAGGGCGAGCGGCAGCGTGATCGACGCGAAGACCCAGGCGCGTGAGCCGCCGAGTGTGGTCGCCGCGGTTTCGAGGCGCCGGTCGATGGCCTCCATTGACAGGCGAATCGCCCGCACCATGAGCGGGAACCCCATGATTGCCGAGGCGAGCGCGGCGCCGGTCCAGCGGAACGCGAAGACGATGCCGAACCAGTCGTTGAGCAGGCTGCCGATCGGCCCGCGCTTGCCGAACAGCACGAGAAGCGCGAATCCGACGACCACCGGCGGCAGCACGAGCGGAAGATGCACAACGGCGTCGACGAGTATTTTGCCGGGGAACCGCGTTCGCGCCAGCACATAGGCGACAAGAATGGCGATCGGCAGGCTGCAGAGGACGCTGACGACCGCGACCCGCAGGCTGAGCAGGACGATGCCGACTTCCTCGGGGCTCAATCCGGCCATCTGCTTGTGCCCTCAGCGTGGGCCATCATTTGACCACGACGAAGCCGTGTTTCTCCCAGACCGGGGCGGCCGTCGGAGAGTGCAGGTAATCCAGCAATGGCCGCGCTGCTTGCGACGAGCTCGCCGCCACTACCGCGGCGGGGAAGAGGATCGGCGGATGGGACGTTGCGGGAAAGGTGTCGACGATGCGGACCCCCTTGTCGGCGAATGCGTCGGTGCCGTAGACGATGCCGAGCGGCGTCTCGCCCCGCGCGACGAGGGCAAGCGCGGCGCGCACGTTCTCCGTCCGGGCGATCTTCGACTCGACGCCGCTCCACACGCCAAGCAATTCCAGTGCATTCCTGCCGTACTTGCCCGCCGGAACACTGTCGGGATTTGCCATCGCGAGACGCTCGCCGCCAAGCGCTGCCGCCAGTGCGAACCCGGGACCGATTTTCAGACGTACGTTGCTCGATGCGGGCGCGATCAGCACGAGCGTGTTGCGCAGCAGTGTCGCGCGCGTGTTCGGCGCCAGCAGCTTGCGCTGGTCGAGAAAGTCCATCCAGTCGAGGTCGGCCGAGATGAACACGTCGGCCGGCGCGCCCGCTTCGATCTGCCGTGCCAGCGCATTGCTGGCGGCATAGGCGACCACGACCTTGTGGCCCTGGCGCGCCTCGAACTGCCGCGCCTGCTCGTCCATCGCTTCCCTCAGGCTCGCGGCAGCGAAAACCTTGACGTCGGCGGCGTCGGCGGCGAGCGCCAGCGTCGCGACAAGCATCGAGCAAAGCAAACGGCGAAACGGGATCAGCATTCGTGCCTCAATACCGACGATCGGCAGCGCGTAATATATGCCCGTATATAACGCCATGCAACCGCGCGGGCGCGGAAGGAATCGTCAGGCGGTGGAGGGACGTGGCGCGCGCCGAGGAAGCATCAGGATCGCGTCGCGGTTCGACCACGAGAAACACTTCGCGGCGGCTTCTTCCCAGGGCAGCCACGCGTGCTGCAGATGCTCGCGCGGGTCGAGTGTCACCGGAACCGGCGCGGTGACTTCGAGCCCGAACGCGTGCTCGGTGTTCTGCGTAACGCCTGGCGCGTAGCGGTGGCGCCAGCGCGGAAAGATTTCGTAGACGTTGGCGACGTTCCAGTCCGTGACGCCGCCGTAGCGCGCGGCGTCGATGCCCGTTTCCTCGCGAAGCTCGCGCGTCGCGGTTTCGGCAAGCGTCTCGCCGGATTCCTGGCTGCCGGTCACCGATTGCCAGTATCCCGGGGCATCGGCGCGCTCGATCAGCAACACCAGGAGGTCGCGCGTATGGACGACGACCAGCGCGGAAACCGGGATCTTGGGCGTCACCGTTTCCGTCAGCTGACGAACGTCCAGAACGGCTTGTGCCGCTCGCGCCAGTAATCCGAAGCTTCGGCGAGGATGTCCTCGAACGTCGTCCAGTCGACGCCGTGCGCCTTGCGGTACGTGCCTGCGTGCGCGAGCGCGATGACACAGCCGTTCTTGCCGACCCAATCGCCGTCCTCGAGCGAATCGGCGAGAGCGTCCCAGTTGTTGCCGAAATGCTCGGGCAGCTTGAGGCCTTTCGCGACCGCGACGAGAAGTGCGGCCTTGGTGTCCACGCCCTTGAGGTCCGCGGAAAAATACCTGAGCTTGGCCGCCGCCGCCGCCGTGCCGAGCGGATGCGTGTCGCCGGTCCACGCATGGACGCCCGACATCTCCAGGTCGTGCAGGTCGGGTACTTTCATTCGCGTATTTCCCGGAACGAGCGATAGTGGTCGGACGTGTACCAGCACGCGTCGGGTTGCCTGGGCGGACCCCCGCAAATGATACGGCGCGCGCCGCGGTTTTTCACCCCCGGCGTCGGGACGGTGTACTCGTGGTAGTAACCGCGCGCCTCCGCGGGGAGGATCTTCTCGTAGTTGCCGAACACGACGCCGTCGCGGTCGTAGCGGAACGGTCCGCCGTTCCGGATCTGCGCGTTGACCTCGCGCGCCTCCACCGGTAGGTCGGCGAGGGCGACCTCGGGCAGCTGACCCGACGACGTGCGCGCAAGCCCGGCAGGGACGACGAGCCAACCCGCCGCCAACGCGAGCGCGCCGGCGGCGATGATGCGGCGAACGGGCCCGGTCGTAGCCATGATCCGGCGAGAGTCTACTGCAACTCAGGTCGTTTTGACCGCGTCACTTGGCCGCACCTTGATGTGCAGGTCGCGCAGCTGCTGCTCGGTCACCGGGGTCGGCGTGTCGATCAGCAGGTCCTGCCCGCGCTGCGTCTTGGGGAACGCGATCACGTCGCGGATCTGGTCGACGCCGGCCATCATCGCCACCATCCGGTCGAAACCAAACGCAATGCCGCCGTGCGGCGGCGCACCATAAGACAGCGCATCGAGCAGGAAGCCGAATTTCTTCCGCTGGTCCTCGGGGCTGATCTTGAGCGACGCGAACACTTTCGCCTGCACGTCCGGCTGGTGGATCCGCACCGAGCCGCCGCCGATTTCCCAGCCGTTCAGCACGACGTCATAAGCCTTGGCCAGCACCTTGCCGGGATCGCTCTCGAACATCGCGTCGTGGCCGTCCTTCGGCGCGGTGAACGGATGGTGCCGGGCGGCCCAGGATTTCGTCTCCTCGTTGTATTCGAACATCGGAAAGTCGACGACCCACAGCGGTTTCCAGCCTTTTTCGGCCAGGCCGCGCTCGTGGCCGACCTTGGCGCGCAGCGCGCCGAGGGCGTCGTTGACGACCTTCTCGCGATCGGCGCCGAAGAAGATCAGGTCGCCCGAACCGGCACCGGTGCGCGCGAGGATCGCCTTCAGCGCATCGGCGGACAGGAACTTGACGACCGGCGACTGCAGCCCGGATTCGTCCGGCTTCGTGGCGTCATTGACCTTGATGTACGCGAGGCCGCCGGCGCCGTAAATCTTCACGAACGCGGCGTAGTCGTCGATCTCCTTGCGCGTCAGGGTTCCGCCCCCGGGCACGCTCAACGCCGCGACGCGACCGTTGGGAAGATCGGCAGCCGCGCGGAACAGCTTGAAATCCACGCTCTTCATTACGTCGGTGAGCTCGGTGAGCTTGAGCGCAACGCGCAGGTCCGGCTTGTCGGAGCCGTAGTCGCGCATCGCGTCCGCGTAGGTCATGACCGGAAACTCGCCGGGCAGCGCGACGTCGATCGCCTCGCGAAACATCGTGCGCACGAGCTCTTCCATGACGACCCGGATCTCGAGCTCGTCCATGAAGGACGTCTCGATGTCGATCTGCGTGAACTCCGGCTGGCGGTCGGCGCGCAGGTCCTCGTCGCGGAAGCACTTCGTGATCTGGTAATAGCGGTCGAAGCCCGCGATCATCAGCATCTGCTTGAAGAGCTGCGGCGACTGCGGCAGCGCGTAGAACTGCCCGTGATGGATCCGCGAGGGCACGAGGAACTCGCGCGCGCCTTCCGGTGTGGACTTGTAGAGCACCGGCGTCTCGATGTCGATGAAGCCGTGCGCGTCGAGGTACTTGCGCGCCGACATCGCGGCGCGATGCCGCAGCATGAGGCTCTTCTGCATCTGCGGCCGGCGCAGGTCGATCACCCGGTGCGTGAGCCGAACCGTCTCCGACAGGTTCTCGTCGTCGAGCTGGAACGGCGGCGTCGGCGAGGCGTTCAGGATCTCGATGTCGTGCGCCAGCACCTCGATCTCGCCGGACACGAGCCCCGGGTTGACCGTGCCCTCCGGCCGCGGCCGGACGAGGCCCGTCACGCGCACGCAGAATTCGTTGCGGAGCTTCTCGGCCGTGGCGAAGGTCGTCGCGCGGTCCGGGTCGCAGACCACCTGCACGAGGCCTTCACGGTCGCGCAGGTCGATGAAGATGATGCCGCCGTGGTCGCGGCGGCGATGCACCCAGCCCGCCATCGTGACGGTCTGGGCGAGAAAGCGGCGGTCGATGCGGCCGCAGTAGTCGGTGCGTTTCACGTGCGTCTCCAGGAATTCGGTGCGTCGGACGATGTCGATGGGCAGTGTTCGTAACGGGCAGGGCGCATGCGCCGCGGCCGATCGGCCGGCGGCGGCAGCGACCGACCCGGTCAATTTCGGATTTCGGCGACGCTCTTCGCGGCGGCGGGAAGCGCCGGCGATGGGAGATGACCGGCCGCCGCCCGCGGCGTCACGACACCCATCGAGATGATGTACTTGAGCGCTTCGTCCACGGTGATGTCGAGCTCGCGGACGCTGGCCTTCGGCACCATGATGAAATAGCCGCCGGTGGGGTTCGGCGTCGTCGGCACGTACACGCTGATGTGCTCGCCGGGAAGGTGGCTTGCGACCTCGCCCGCGGGCGCGCCCGTCAGGAACGCAATCGTCCAGCAGCCCGGACGCGGAAACTCGACCAGCAGCGCCTTGCGGAACGCCGTGCCCTGGTCCGAGAGTACCGTGTCGCTCACCTGCTTGACCGACGAATAGATCGACTTCACGAAGGGGATCCGCGTCAGCAGCGATTCCCATGCCTGGATCAGCCGCGCGCCGGCAAAATTGGCGGCCAGCGCGCCCGTGACGAGCACGATGACGAACGACAGCAACACGCCGAATCCGGGGATGTGGAAGCCGATCAGCTTGTCCGGGCGCACGCCTTCGGGAATGAGCCGCAGCGACTGGTCGAGCGTAGACACGAGCAGGTCCATCACCCAGATGGTAATGCCGAGAGGCACCCAGACGAGGAGGCCGGCGATCAGGTAGCGCTTCATGAGGAGGTCGACGTGGGGTCAGCGAAGCGCGGCGTCAGGTGCCGGCGCCGCCGGTGCCGCCGCCGGAAGGCGTGGCGGGCGCGGCCTTGGATTGGGACTTCGATTCGGATTTCGATTCGGATTTCGTTTCGG
>Ga0209048_10006330_pt1 | contig 11091 bp, 7 predicted proteins | sample FrelakmetCRP12CR_FD_187146 | JGI IMG/M metagenome (GOLD analysis project Ga0209048, IMG submission 187146) | Freshwater lake sediment microbial communities from the University of Notre Dame, USA, for methane emissions studies - CRP12 CR (SPAdes)... | ecosystem: Environmental > Aquatic >... | reverse complement strand
CCCAGGTATGCGCCGTGAGCCAGGGCGGATTCGAGCGAGTCAGGATCCAACATGCCGGCTTTGGCCAGTATGACGCGCAGCTCACCCGGGCGAGCTTGAGAATAATTCATTTCCACGCCTCGGAAGCCTTCGATCAGGCCCTCAGCCTGCTCAAGGGCAACTGGTCCGGCTTGCTCTTCGCCCACCAGGACAGCCGGGGCGCGATCGCACAATCCCAGACAACTGGTGCGTTCGATGCTCCAGTCCGGATGATCTTTCGAAGATGCTTCAACAGCCTTGCGAACTTTTTCCCCGCCGAACAGCCAGCATACGGGACCATCGCACACTCGCAGGATGCCCTTCCTGCGCGGCTTGAGGGCAAGCATCGAGTAAAACGAAGCGACCCCATAGGCGCTGCGGGCAGGCAATCCAAGGGCGCGGGCGGTTTCGGAAATAGATGCTGAATCCAGGCTGCCGCGCTGTTCTTCCAGCTCCTGAAAGATTTCGAGCAGGGCTTCGGGGTTACGCGAGTGCTCTTCCGCCAGGCTCGCAATCTGTGGATCTATGGGTAAGAATTTGGCTTTATTCGATTTGGTGTTTTTAGGGGACATTTTCCTATGCCTCGTTTTGTGGGAGATCTTCAAAGATCCTTTCTGTGTGTGTATAAAGCCTGAAGCCGGTTCGCCGGGCGTAGCCAATTAAGGTGATTCCCCATCTCAGCGCCATCTGGATGGAAAGTGAAGATGGCGAAGTGCGCGAGATGACTACTGCTGCGCCGAGCCGGGCGGACTTCTGCATCATTTCGGAGCTGATGCGCCCGGTGGTGAGCAAGATTCGGCGGGGTATGTCGATGTGCTCTATCAGGCAACGCCCTGCGATCTTATCCAGCGAGTTGTGGCGGCCGATATCTTCAGCCACAACGACCATGCGCTGCCCGTCGCTAAGAGCCGATGTGTGCACACCACCCGATTTACGGTAAAGATCTTGTGATTCGAACAGTTCTTCCACCAGGTAGGTCACTTGGCGAGGTGTCAACGGCGCGCCGTCGTATAGCATGGCCGGCGGGGTTCCCAATTCAGCGCTGTTATCGACCGAAGTGATACCCCCAGTGCATCCGGAGGTACGCCTCCATGTGGTGGGCTTTTTTACGTTGTGGTTCAGCCAAATATCTATATTGTCGCAGTTTCCGCAGACTTGTACCAGAGAGACCTCATCGATTGTTTGGATTAACCCCTCATTGAACAGAAAGCCGACGGCTAAAGCCTCCAGGTCCAGCGGGGTACACATGAAAGAAAGCCAGGCTTCGCCGTTTACAGTCAAAGAGACTGGCGCCTCGCCGATGATTTCACCGTCTTTTTCTATCCAACGGTCGGCTTCGACCTGGTAATAATGAAAGGGATGGTTAGGAAGGTTCATTGTCGTTACACCAGTAAATTATTATTGTCACGAATATCACTCAACTGATTGTAGCAGAATCGGGCCTATAAATAAAGAGCCAGTCATCCGATTCGATTACAATAGTGTCCCCCTTTTTAACCACCGCTGGATATTCGGCATAGTCGTCGCGAGCTACTGCCCAGGAGGTAGTTGATAGGCCAGTTCACGCCAACAGGACTGGCCTATCAACAAACGAACCGGCAGGGTCCAAAATGATTGTGCTTAAGGCTGATTCCAATAATCGATCTCTTTAACCGCCACCTGGAAATTAGGGGTTGTTTCTGAGCGAATCATGAGACCATAAAGACCGCTTGAAAAGGTCGAATCACTAAACTGGTACACCAGCGTCCCATTGGCATAGAGCTGGAAATCCGATCCCTTGGCGCGAATACCCATGATGTTGGCCTGTTTCGGGCCGGCTTTAACGCTAGGGTTTGCTGTCCAGTTAATAATGCCGGTATAGTTGCCATTGTCCATGCGGTAGGCGCGGTATTTGCCGTCGCAGGAGAAACCGAAGACGTAGCCGCTGTTGATCACTCCATTGGCTTTTTCCGGAGCGCGAACCAGCATGCCGTAACTATCCTTGCCATTGCAGGTGTCGCCAGTGACAAATTGGGTCTCGATATAGAAATCACCCAGGTTGCTGTTCTGAGCAACCCTCCACTGGTCGCCGTCGGGATTGATTGCAGTCATTACCAGATAACTATCTTTTGTGCGGAAATCGATATCTGTATCGGTTCCCAGATAGAATGGGCTGTTCTTACTCTGAAAGGTCACCTTCCAGGTGGGAGCGCCCCGGCTTCCGCTTGGGGTCGAGGCTACCGCCGCGCCGGGTTGGACCAAAATTTTAATCCAAAAGGCGACATCGGCATTTTTGCCCAGGCCGAAGGTTTGACCTTGTGGATTACGCAGTTTCCAGAACCCCTGGTATTCTCCGGGGGTTTGAGGCGCAGTCTGGGGAAGATAAATCTGGATGGTTCCATTTGGCTGGACAACTGCCCCAAGAGGGGTGGGGCTGGTGCCGTCCATTCGCTCGCCTTTGTCAAAAATCAACGCGTAATTGTTCGACCAGGTGCAAGTTCCTACGTTACGCAGCGTCCAAGTCTTGACGAAAGTAGCGCCGGGTGGAAAGGGAGTGTCGTCGGGGATGGTTTCGGCCTCAAATTTGGCTGCATCTGAACAATCTGAGATGGTTGTTGCACCAGGGACGAGGGTCAATGCCGGGGGTGTGATGGGCGTGGCGCCTGGCGGCAAGGTCGCGCCTGAGTTTGTGATTTGGGTTATTGGTGTTAAAGTGGTAAGCGCTTGGGCAGGCGGGACCTGCGGGGAGAGTTTCTGTGCAGCCGCGGTGGAAGTTAGGAAAACATCCAAAGCGATGGCCGTTTGAGTTCTTGCCACGATGCTGACGAGGTCAGCGGTTGGTGACGGGGCTGGGGCATTGCAGGCCAGGCTGGCAAGCAGGAGTGCAGCCAGGGCGGCGAAGATGGCAGTCGGACGTCGGGGTTTCATAGAAATTCTCCTCCTGATGTTGATTCCCTATTCAGACGTTCGCGTGGTATAAAAAGTTCCCCGATGCTCATCAAGGTCATTGAGAAAACGATTTACCGATTCCTCCATACTGATTTCGCCAGACAGGGCGCGGCTTTGGAATTCGCTCGACCAAGAATAAAGCATAGAGCGGCTTGTGACCAGCTCGATCAGGACCAGCTTTACTAACGGGCCGCCGCCCTCGAGATAATTTGTTTCGTGAAAGTCACGCTCAGCCTGAGCCAGGTCATAATCCAGGCGCACGATCTCAGCCTGCCATGTACCTGAATGCCAGGTTAATTGAGCATAAGCCAGGCGACGGTCGCCGTCGAATGGCAGGCCGGCGGAGCCTGCATTGACGACCAGGACGCCGTCCAGGTGACTTACTAGAGGCCGGTGGGTATGACCGGCGCAAAGCACCGCTAGCTGTTGCCCCGCCGGGGCGATCTTACCCCTTAGCTCTGTGTCGCTAGTCTCAGGATAAATGCCTTCCCGGATGCCCAGCATCGAAGCATGCACCAAACGTACCTCGCGACCGTCTGGGCCAGGAAAGCTTTGTTGAAAAGGCATCGAACTTAATGCCGAGACATCCTTGCCAAGCTGCTCGTAAGTCCAGTATGATGCGCGATGGACTTCGCTGGCTGGCCCGCTGCGCGGCGCATCAGGCCTGGATTGTTCGATGACATAATCTTCATGGTTGCCGCGTACCCAGCGCCAACCCTGTTGGCTGACCTTTGCTTGAATGAGGCCTAAACATTCTTTTGGCCGCGGCCCGCGGTTGACCACATCGCCTGCGACCAGCACTGTATCCGGCCTCCAGCGCTCGATGTGCTCCACTGCGGCCTGAAGAGCGGTGTAGTTGGCGTGCGGGTCTGCGATGACGGCGATTTTCATGCTGGGCAAACCTGCTTCAAGAATACTCCGGCAACGGCGCTTCTTTCATTTGAGCTTGCCGGGACAGAAAAACGAACGCGAGGATGCTAATCGAGCCTACTGCTGCGCCTCCAAGCCAGATGGCGCTAGGGCCAATCCGGTCATTCAATATTCCGCCAAAGACCGGCCCAATCATCGTAGAGATACCCCAGGTCATACCGTAAATGCTCATATACCGGCCGCGTTTGTCAGCAGGAGCCATGTTCGCGGCGTAGGTGCTCGCAGTCGGGACTAAGACCAGCTCGCCGATGCTTAGGATGACCATACTGATCCAGAAGCCCCAAAAGCCGTGATCCAAGACCACACTGCCCACTCCAAGGGTGTAGAAGAACGCGCCGACAGCCAAGACTTTCAACGGGCGGTAGCGCCGAGTGATGCTGGTGACGAATAGCTGCAAGGTAACAACCATGACGGCATTCGTCGTTGGGATGAACCCGTACATATTCTCCGGCACCTGGTAATTCTGTTTGGCGTAGATCGGCATCAGCACCCAGACCAAGGCTGCACAAACGGCAGTCATAGTGAAGGAGACAACAAAGCTGATAAATGGTTTATCGTGCAGGATGGATAAATAGCCGCCAAATCTTTCGCTGGAACTAGTGGGCTGGCCTGCCTGTGCCCCTCTTTGGGGCAGGGTTTCTCTACCGAAGAAAGCCATCAACAAGCTGTAGAAGACCATTCCGGAGGCGGCGAGGAAAAAAACCACGGAATAGGAAGCTGAGGCGATGAAACCGCCGATCATCGGTCCCAGTGAAACGCCCAGGTTGTTGCTAAGCCGCAGCAGCGAGTAAGCATCCACCCGTTTTTCGGGCGACACCAGGTCCGCCATCATTGCATCCGCACCAACCCGGAATAGAGGATTTACTGCGCCCGAAAGGATCATCAAAACGGCAAATTGCGGCAAAGTGCTGGCATGGCTGTAAAACAAGTAGAGGAACCCGTTGGCTGCCAGGCTGCCTACCATCATCCACTTGCGTCCGAAACGATCAATAATTTGACCAGCGGGAATCGAGGCGACCAACCCGGCAAACGAGTTCAACGTGATCAAGAAGGCAGTGGTAGTCATGGGCGTATTCAGGCGCTCGCTGACATAAATCATCAGGAAAGGCCAGATCATGCTTGCCCCGATCGTGCTGACCAGCATCCCAATGAACATCAGCCAGAACTGGCGCGGGTACTTGTGGAACGTATCGTTGAGGCGATCTTGATAGCTTGAAATCATGCTTGCGCGATCACTTTCTTTTTTGGCAGCCGGTTTCGAGAGGCAACCGACAAGAAAGTAAAACCGGCGACAGCAATCATACCAAAGATGAAACCCCCGTACCAGATCGCTACCGGAGCGACATTGTCGTTCAAGGCGCCGCCGATTAATGGGCCAATTGCCATGCTCGCGCCCCAAGTAATGCTGTAGATGCTCATATAGCGGCCGCGCATGTCTATAGGCGCCAGGTCTGCAGTCAGAGCGGTAGAGGTGGGAACCATGATCATCTCGCCGACGGTGAGAACCACCATGCTTGCCAAGAAAGCCGGGAAGCCTGCGCCCAGGATGACACTGCCCACTCCCAAAGCATAAAATAGTGAGCCAACAGCCAGCACGGGCAGGTGAGGATAGCGCTTGGTGACATTGGTTACAAAAAATTGGAACAACACGACCATCAGCGCATTGGCAGACATGATCAATCCGTATTGGCTTTCCAACATCGCGAAGTTTTCCTTGGCGTACACCGGCAGCAAGACCAAGAACATGATGTAGCCGACGCCGGCCAGGGAATAAAATCCACAGAACGACAAGAAAGGCCAGTCACGAAGGATCGTCAAGTAACCACGCGAGGGATTGGCTGCTTCAGCAGAGGCAATACCAGGAACGGATGTCTTTGGAAGCGTTTCTTTGGCAAATATCAGGATCAGCAATGTATAGATGCCCGTGGTTAGCGCGGCTACATAAAATAGTAAGGTGTAGGATGTGACAGCGATAAACCCGCCTACCGCAGGCCCGATTGCAACCCCCAGGTTCTGAACGACGCGAAGCAAGGCATAGGCATTCGGCCTGCGCTCCGATTCCACTAGATCAGCGACCATAGCGCTGCTTCCGACGCTGAACAGGGGACCTACCAGCCCGCTTAGAATCATCAAGACCAACCAGGCCTGGTAGTCTCCTGCCATGCTCATGGCGATGAAGAGCAGGCTGTTGGATGCCATGCCGATAATCATCACGCCTTTGCGGCCGAACCGGTCAGCAAACCACCCGGAAAGGAAAACTGCTGGCAGGCCAGCTACCGAGTTGATCGTCAGCAGCATGGCTATATCGGTCAGCGAGACATCCAGGCTTTTGCGCATGTAGAGGGTCATAAACGGCCATACCATGCTGCTGCCAGCAGAAGAAAGCAGCGATCCCCAGAAGAGCAGCCAGAACTGGCGCGGGTATCCCTCGAGATTCTTTCGCAGGCGCTCGATCATTTCTCCTCACGAAGTTTCCAGGTGAGGTTGGATTGCTCCATTCTCACCCGGAAGGGATTAATCTGCCATTGCCACGCCGGAAATATTGAACAAGCCGTACTCTTCGTCAAGCTCGTGACGGAATTGGGTGGTGTAAAGGTTGTAGTAATGGCCGCGCTTTCGCAGCAGCTCGGCATGCGAGCCAATCTCGGAAATGGAGCCGTTTTCGATCACCAGGATACGGTCCGCGCGCCGGATCGTCGATAGCCGGTGGGCAATCACGAAGCTAGTGCAGCCTTTCATCAGGTTTTCCATGCCCCTTTGGATCAAAGCTTCAGTAAGAGTATCTACCGAGCTGGTGGCTTCGTCCATAATAAAAATCTCGGGCTTAGCGAGCACGGCTCGCGCCAGGCTTATGAGCTGTTTCTGGCCGGTGGAGAGTAAGTTGCCCCCCTCGCCAACTTCTTCAGCATAGCCTTTATCGAAGGCGGCGATGAAATCATGCGCCCCTGCCAGGCGGGCGGCGCGTTCGACTTCTTCATCTGAGGCGTCCAAGCACCCGTAACGGATGTTCTCACGGATCGAGCCGGAGAAAAGGTGCGGCGTCTGTAGCACAACACCGATACGAGATTGGATGGCGTGCAGCGAATACTTCGTATAGTCATTTTCGCCAATCCGGATTTCACCATTTCTCGGCTCATAGAACCGGCAGAGCAGATTGACGATGGTTGACTTGCCTCCACCTGTCGGTCCTACCAAAGCGATGGTTTCGCCGCGCTTGACATGCAAGGAGAAATCCTTCAGCACCGGTTTTTCGTCTTCGTAGAAGAAGTCTACATGTTCGAACACGATATCTCCCTGGATCGTGCCGGGATCATATGCGCCTGGGCGGTCCTGAACCTCGGGCACAGCGTCGATCAATGAAAACATGCGCTCGGCTGAGGCGATTGATTGCTGCATTTCGGCATATACCCGCGCCAGGTCTTGTACTGGCCAAATCATAAAGGTGACGTAAGACACGAATGCCTGGATGCCTCCGACGGTCAGTATGCCCAGGTTGGCCTGCAAGCCGCCATACCATACGATTGCGCTCAAAGCGAAAGCGCTGATGATCTGCACGCTGGGCAGGAAAAGGGCCGAGAGGTACGCGGCCCGGAAACTGGAGTTGTACATATTATCAGTGAGCAGGCCGAATTCGCGGGCGTTTTCATCCTCACGCCCCAAACCTTTTATAACCCGTACTCCGGTGATGTTCTCATTGTACGCCCCGGTGATCTTTGAGTTAGTACGGCGCACCGTACGGTATTCGACCAGGATCCGCTTGCGGAACTCGATTGCCACCCAGATCAAGATAGGGACGATACTTAAAACTATCAAAGCCAGGCGCCAGTCGATTAAGATCATAAAAAACGCGGAGGTAATAATGGAAGTTGTGGCCCAGGTAACATCGATCATACCCCAGGTAACCAGATCTGCAACCCGTTCGGTATCCGAGGTGACGCGCGACATAATCCAACCGACCGGAGTGCGGCTGTAATATGAAAGCGATAAGTCTTGCAGGTTGTGGAAGAGCTGCTTGCGCAGGTCATAACGCACACGCTCGCCCAGCACACCCGCCAGGCAGATAAAGATGAATACGGTCACCATCTGCACAAGGACGACCAAAAGGAAAATCGCAATGATGTTCGCAAGGGCGGCTTTATTGGCGGGAACGATCGCCTCATCTACGATCCGTTTGCTCAGGTAGGTAAAATACCCGTCCAGAAAAGATGTGAGCATGATAGCGATCAGGAAACCCACCACCCAGCGCCAGTGCGGTTTGGTCTGCGCCAGGATGCGAATCACAGTCTTACCGTTGAACTGAGATTCAAACTCTTCTTCTTCGAAATAGGTGTCAGGCATAGCTAAATTCCTTAGCAGTCCGGTATTAAAGCCGGTTCCGGTTCGATTGGTTCGACTTCCGCCTGGTTAATTTCATTCTCCAACTCGGTTTCAATGCGGGTTTGGATGTCGAAAATCTGGCGGTATATGCCTTCCAGAGCCAGCAGCTCTTTGTGGGCGCCCTTCTGGACGATGCGTCCTTTATCTAGCACCAGGATCAGGTTGGCGTCCATCACACTTTGGATGCGGTGGGCGATGATGAATGTGGTGCGGTCTTTCATCAGATGCTCGAGGGCGGAACGGATCTCCACTTCGGTCTCAGTGTCTACTGAAGAGGTTGAATCATCCAGGATCAGGATGCGCGGATTCTTCAGTAGAGTGCGGGCGATCGCGACGCGCTGTTTCTGCCCACCCGATAGGGTGACACCTCTTTCACCTACCAGGGTGTCGTACCCCTGGGGAAAAGCGGCAATGACATCATGGATGGCAGCTGCGCGGGCGGCTGTCTCGATTTCTTCTTGAGGCACCTGCCGGCCGACTCCATAGGTGATATTCTCGCGGATGGATCGTGAGAATAAGAATGGTTCCTGCTCTACAATACCGATCTGGCGGCGCAAGGAGCGCCGAGTGTAGCGTTTTAGCTCGATGCCATCCAAAGTTATACTGCCGGAAGTATATTCGTAGAAGCGCGGCAGCAGGTTCACCAGGCTGGTTTTTCCCGATCCAGTCGAGCCGAGCAAAGCGATTGCCTGCCCAGGTTGTACCTGAAAAGTGATGTCATGCAGCACAGGGCTGTTTTCATCGTACGTGAAGCAAACGTCCTGAAAGGCAATCTCACCACCCACATTCTCAACGGGGTGAATATCACCTTCATCCAATGGCTCGCGGTCCTGGCGAATGATTTCCAACACGCGGCCGAACGAAACCATGCCGGTCGAAGTCTGTACGATCAAGCGGCCCAGGTTGCGCATCGGCCAGATCAGCCAGCCGACCAAACCCACGTAAGCCATATATGTTCCGAGGCTGATCGAGCCGTTGATCGCCATCAGCGCGCCGACAACAAAACCGGTCAGCATCTGGACAGCGCAGATCACGTCGGTGCTTGGCCAGAAGAAAGCCTGCATCAGCACGAGATGGCGTCCGCGGCGGAATTTCTCCCAGTTTTCTTTTTCAAACTTATCACGTTCGTAGCTCTGGCGTGCGAAGGCTTTGACTACCCGTACGCCACTCAGGTTCTCTTGGAGTGTGGTGGACAGAACGGCTTCCTGCTCCTGGTAAGCCTCGTATCTTTTCGAGATGCGCCGGAAAAAGAAGATCGATGTGATGAAAATAAACGGTACAGCCACGATGGAAATCCAGGCTAAGGTGTGGTTCAGGAAGAAAATAGCCGTGAAGTTGATGATGAAGAGTAGGAAAACCCTCCCGATCCCGATAGCTTGTTCGGCGTAGAAACGTCGCACAGCGTCCACATCCGAGGTGCAGCGTTGGATCAGCTCGCCGGTCTGAATTTTATCGTGGTACGAGAAGGTCAATCGCTGGATATGATCGAAAAGGTAATTGCGCAGGCGGCGGGTGACTCCTTCGGCTGTATAGGCTGCCAGGCGGCCGCTAATGTAGGTAAAAGTGCCTTCCATGGCCGCGAAACAGATAAAGCATAACGCGATGAGAGGCAGCGCTTGAGTCTTTGCTGGCTTTCCCAGGATGTTATCGGCGAAATAACCCAGCAGCAGGTAGGTGCCGGTCTTAAATAAAGCCCCAACCGCCAGGCTGAGGTTGGCGACAATATATTGCAGGTGGAAACCGTCCATAATACGCCACAAACCCTGGAATCGGTTTGGGGTGACGGCGTTCTTCAGGTCATAGGGTTGTGTTACCAAAGCTGCTTCTCCAAAAAAACCTGATAATTCTGGTACCCTGGGATTCGTTTCTCTAAAAAACAAAGAGGAACGAATAAAAAAAGCCACGGGGCTGGGAGCACACCCGTGGCTTTAAAAAAAGCACAATAGCAGCCTAACAACCAACAGGCACACTCCGCGAAGGAAACTCGAAATTACCGCTGCCGGCGGCTTTTCGAGTTTGGGCATTATTAGAACTGCAATACACCATTTTGTGCCTGTCTCCTTTCCGGAATAAAAATCGTCTAACTAGAGAAGTTTACCATGAGGTTTTCAGGAATGTCAAGACTTATTTCAAAATCTTATCTACACCTGCTCTACAGCGGCTTTCAGACGGTTTAGCTCGTCTTTTATTCCCTCTAAAGTAGATTTTGTTTCGCTCAACTTGCCTCGCTCAGCACGTACGAAGCGCGTGTAAGGCGCGATGGCTTCATTGATGTTTTGCAGGCTGCGCTCGATTTCGCGTTCGAACTGGGTTCGCAAGGTGGTCACCAGCTGCTCGCGCAGGGCAGCAATTTTTTCGCGTAGCTCGGCTTTCGCCATTTTCCGCCGTGCCGGGATGACAAACAAGCCCAGCGCGGCGATCATGCTGGCTAAAAGCACTCCTGTCACGTCCGCTGAGGCGGTGGTTGCCAGGATGGTGATCAGGGCGCCAAGTCCCACCGCGCTGATTTCCAGCGCCGCGGAGGCAGCCACAGCAATCTGGGCGCTTTCGGCGATCGCCTTCGCTTCGGCGGTTTTGTCGTAAGTTTCAACCACACGTTGGGCTGTGCGCCCAACGGCTTCGATCAGACGCTCGCGATCATAGTTAAAGCTGCCGATGCCAGAATCGCCCACGATCCGTTCCTGGTGAGCCTTTCGACGTTGGGCTAAGTGATCGTTGACTGCCTGCCATTGGCGCAGATCCGAGTCGACCAGCCAATCGATCAGCTCGTTGACCTTTTTCTCAATGCGCTGAGGCACATCTCCGACAACCTGGTGTTCAAACTCACGGCGGATGCGG
>Ga0209048_10006329_pt1 | contig 11091 bp, 12 predicted proteins | sample FrelakmetCRP12CR_FD_187146 | JGI IMG/M metagenome (GOLD analysis project Ga0209048, IMG submission 187146) | Freshwater lake sediment microbial communities from the University of Notre Dame, USA, for methane emissions studies - CRP12 CR (SPAdes)... | ecosystem: Environmental > Aquatic >... | reverse complement strand
CCGTGCCGTAAATATCCACGGTCAAAGCCGAACCGCCGGCCGTAACCGTATTGGGGTTAATGCTCGTAATTACGGGCGGGATGCTGCCGACCTGGGCGCTGACATTGACGCTCGAATTCGCGGTGATCGCGGCCGAGGTAATTTGCACGCAAAAAGCAAACGACAAAATGCCGGTTATTAAACCTGCCAGCTTAAGTAAAAACTTTCCCTTTGGAGCGGGCATAATTTTTATTTTTTGAACCAGTCTTCCTTTTAAGCAATCCGGCCGCAGTCCAGTCCCGATTAGCATCGCGTTTAACGCGATACATCGGGACTGATTCCGGCCGCATTAGGTTTTTTTGTCGATCTTCTTCAAAGCCCTGTTGATGATGATCTTATTGTAAAGCATTATCAGGAGGAATAATACGATCAGCGCGGCCAGAACCACCAACATCAACCTCCAGGGAATGACCCAAAACGTCAAACTCATGGGAGCGAATTGCGTGTCCTTGGCGCCATAAGTGACATAAGCCGTGGCCGTATAACGACCAAAACCGAAATTCTTCCATTCGTTTACCAATCCAGAGATAAATCCTTCGTCTTTAACCGCGTTCACGTCTTTTACCCACCACGTATCAAAGCGCCTGATACTGTCGGGCAGCACCGCGTTTTTATTCATGTTGGCCGGAATCTTGGCCGACTCCATGCCAAACATATTCTTAATCGTTACATTGCCCTTGGGCCTGAAATGCACTGTTCCTGTATTTTTTATCCGGATGCTCATTTCCGCCGGCAAATGAGATATAAATGCATTTTTAATAGTAAAGGATTCTAGCGTCGCTTCTTCTTTGGTATTTCCCGAAACATTCACCAAAAACAACACGCCCAGTTTTGCACTCAAGCCTACTCCGCTCTGCCCGCTAATGTCAGATCCGTGCGTAAAAAAAGCCACCGCATAATGCCCACCCGGTTCTGCATTTTGCGGAATTTGGATGTTGTAAGTAAATTCTTGAGACTGACCAGGTTGTAGAGCCACACTTTGAGTCCCATCGAATTTTATCCAGTCTTTCAAATCATTCACCACGTTGTCCGCATTTTCAGCTATGATGTCCGGCTCTCCGCCCTCACCCCCAGCTTTAAACCTCTGCGTTGAGACGACATAGGTATAAGCCTTGTCTGAATCATTGTAAATAGTGATTTTCCCTTGTTGTATGGCCCCCGGATCCAAACTGTAATCAATAACTGCAGGACTGACGCTTAAGGCTTTGGCTTGGCCTGCTAACATGCAACTAGCGATCAACATGAACACAAAACCCGCAACGTGCCTTAATTTCATAAACCTTTATTTAAATAAATGAGATGAAATGGATTAATTTCGCATTTTTATTCCCCAGCCGAAGCTGGGGAATAATGGTCAAAATCAATTTCTGATTCTGATTACGGGCTCGCTGTAACTTCCCACCAAACACGTTGGGTATAGGCACCCTGAGCAGTACCTACGCTGATTGAAGCGCTATGTCTAACCTTGATCAACGTCGAATTTTGGTACCAAGGAGTACCCTTGTGGGAGTCAAACGGTCCTGTGCTGAAGTGCGCAACGGGCGTCGAAGTTGTCATGTTAATCGGTTGGTCCGTTGTGTACGGAGCATTGATGACAGACGGACTCGCATAAGTGTTCGTGGCGCTGTATCCACCGTCAGCTGAAGCGAATACTCTTAAACCGTATTCTTCGGTACCCGTAGTCACTGTGCCGTCGGCTACGTGATTGAAATTGGCGGTGCCATTTGTCAATTCACCTACGGCGCGAAAACCTGCAACAAAACCGGACGAGGCGTTGGTGGCGATTCTAAGAGCGTACGAACAAGAATTGACTGCTCCATTACTTAGCGTACCTAGCGCGCAGGTGTTCACGGTGGTCGTTGCATCGGTCGCTGAGACTATATCGAAAGCCAATGTCTGGTTCACTTGAGCAGTCACATCAACATAGGCATATTTACTCTGAGCGGCGTTCGCCGGTAAGATGCCTATGGTGGAGATTGCCAACGATAGCGTGGCCGCTATCGACACTGCTTTTGCAAAATATCTTTTCATATTTTGATTTACACTTTTTCTTTTTTATTGACTTAGCAGGAGATACATAGGCCATGAGTTCTATGTCGTATATCAGTATTCTCCCCCCTCATGGTGGAAAATATATCGATACGCCTCCTGTTGTATGCTAACGGGTTCCCTATCCGCTTAAATGCGGCATCGACCTTTCAAGGAACCATGAACATCCGCCCCTGTCAGGCAAATGTTCATAGAACCTCGATGAACAAATCTATTATACACTATTTTAGGCGTTTATTAAAAGTTGGCTGTTAATAAATACGTGACGTGCTGTGTATAATTGCCGGCAAAAGTTCCGGCAGAAATGAAAATCTTGTAATTCATGCCTATGCGGTCATTTGTGGCAGTGCCTGCATTGGTCTGAACCAGGGTATTTGTCGTAGTTACGGCAAAATCCGTGCCCACGCCCACGGCCTGGGGTCCGACAACGCTGGCCCCGTATTCTTCGGAGTCGCCTGAAACCGAGCCGTCACTTACGTTGTGTATATGATTGCTCCCGGACTTGAGATATCCGTCCGAATAAACTTGCAATGTATACCCACCTGAAGCATTGGTTGAGACTTCGGACTGCGCCTCTGATGTCGAGCCAACCAAAGGTATCAAAGTGCCGAGCTGCACCGCTGTTCCCTCGGAACGGTAAACGAAGTCATCGCCTCCGGAAGGCGAAGTTGACATGGTGGCATTATCGCCGTCCCATTTGTCTACCGTGATAATGTTGCCGGCAATGCCCGATATTTTGCCCACCGCGATCTTCTGCATCAAGCCCATATTTTCTACCACTTCGATATGCGAACCTGTGGCATAACCCACGGTTGATGCGACCGTCACGGTTTGCGGAATCGTATTGGTAAATGCCGTGTATGCAATCTTAGTGGAGTTCTCCTGCGCGCCGATATTGAATGAAAGCGTCTGGACTTCATCAGTCTGCCGATAGCCGGCATGCATCATATAATTGGTGCTCGTGCTGTAGCCCGTGGCCTGCTCGCCCAGCGTATCGTTCATGTTGTAATTGGTGGACGAACTGAAATCCGTGCCTCCGCTGTTCAGCGAATCAAAGGGGATTTCGTAATGGGTGCTGGTCATGGCCGCACTGACCGCGTGGGTCCAACTAATCATTACCATGAGAACGATACAAAGGATGAATCGCATAACTAAGGAAATGATACCACGTAAATAGCGCCGAACCAAACCCTCTCTCTGCCCTCCATCGAGCTAAGCTCGACTCCGGGCATCTCTCCCCCGTGAACGGGGGAAAGACGCATTTAGGTTTATAGGCAGAGACGTCATCCTAGGGCGTTTCTAGCAAATAACCAATTTTCTCCTTTCCCTCGTTAAACGGGGGAAAGGTGGCCCGAGCATAAATTATTAGCGAGGGACGGATAGAGGGTCGGATAGGATCGGTTGACCCCTCCCCCGTTTTATGGTATTAGTTCGACCAGTTCCTTCCACTCGAACGGAGGTCAACAACGTGAACGCGCACCAGTTCGCCTTGGGAGTAGCGACCATACTGGATACGTATAGCGAGTCTGCCGGATGCAAAAAAATGGCCAACCGCAGACGCAAAAGCCTGAATCGGCTGATTGACCGAGAACTCGTATACCGCGCTCTGGCGCACACTGTCGCCGAATGTTCGCCGCGCGTCATTAATCAGCTCATGTCCGGCAACCTGAGCGAATCAGTACGGCAAACAGCTGGAATATTGCTCAACATAGCCAGTTCTCGCGGTTTTCCCATCTGTCCTGACAAGCGTGAGAGACGGGCTGTTGTTGGCCGTTCCGTACAAGAAATTTTCTCTTATTTTACGAGAATTCTTGCCGGAGGCCCTAAGGCCGCAAGCTTAGAACTGGCCGCTGCTTGCGCTGCTGACATGAATCAGCAGGCCGCGGCCGAGGACAAGGTGACTGCAGAGCAGATCCAGGCCACCTCGCGCTGGGGATCTTTCATGCTCGAACCCCAAAATATCCGCACGGTTGAACGTTTCCTAGCCGATCTGCCAGAGGATCAACGGGGACCGTGCTTGCGCGAAGCCTGCTCTCGCATCACGCGCTCAAACCGTGTGCCGGCCCAGCAGGAGCTGCTCGACATCCTGCAGATCTCGGCTCAACCCAACTCAGTCAACTGACTTTCTGTACAGACGCTGTCGGACAGCGTCTCTGCGTCAAACAGGGCAATCCCCTGTTTTTTCATTGCGAGCGCGTGCGAAGCAATCTCACGAAGCATGTTAACTCAGCAAGGTCCCCTCATCCCTAAATCCCTTCCCTCCCGTCAGGGGGAAGGGACTTTCTGAACACTAAAAACGCAGTCTCCCTTAGTAAGGGAGATGTCACGCCGGATGGCGGGACAGAGGAATCCAAACTCACTAACAGTCAAAGCATGTTAACGCGATTCGCTCGCAATGACGGAGGGTGACGGGCTTGCGATGGCAAATAGGGATTGACAAATTAGAAAAAACAACCTACATTTGTGCTCCGTTCTTTGGGCCAAACCGGTCTCTCGCAACACGAACTGTTAATCCGGACAACCAATGGGAGGATAAGAGCAAATGGGATCTCTGTCAGCCGCGGATCGACGGGCATACACGCTTTTGCGCAACTCGCGCATCCTGGATGACGTGGAAGCACATCGCCTTGACCTGACAAAAGGAGTCATCCTGCACGCCTGTGCGGACGGCGACCAGTCATTCGATCTTTTCACCCACTTGACCAAGGTCGTTACGGTCCAGAGGACAGATCCGCGGATCCACTGGTTCGGCGACAACGGCGGCGCGCTCATTCTGCCGACAAACTCGCCGTTCAACGTGAACCGGCGCGGAGAAAACCGCCTGGAGGAAATGCAGGAAGCGCACGACCTCAAAGGCATCTGCACCGTGGCGCTGTATTCACATGCGCCCTGCGGCAAAGTCGGCGGTTCCATGAACCTCACGGCCCAGGTCAACCATCTGGTGCGCGCCAAGATCCAAGTCAAAGAACGTTTCTCCTGGGCGCATGTCGCCTGCTTCTTCCACATGGATCTGGGAGAGGGCAACAAGCACACGTACTTCGTGTCGCGTAAAAACTGGGAAGAGTACTACCTCATCAAACCGGACCACAAACGCGACCGTCCGGAAACGTGAGCAATCCCCTCACCCGCCAATTCATCGGCGGGTTTTTTATTGAATCAAATCGCCTTGCCGATGTAATAATCGACTGGCGCAAAATCATCGGTCAAGATGGGCACATTGTCTTTAACTTCCTTGGTCCACAAGTGTTTGAGGAACGAGTCGAGCGTCGGATCGCTGTCTTGAAAAGAAGTCCGTTTGGAAGATTTGACGGCCACCAACATTATATTCTGCACGCTCGTCCCGTCGTCAGGTTGATTCACGGGAAACAGGTAGACCTGGGGGAAAATCTTTTTGTAGGTCGCGTATTCGGCTCGCAAAAACAATCCCCTGTCTCCGTCGATGGCCGAAACGATGTTGACAATGGCCACGCCGCCGTCGTTTAAGATGTCGTAATGTTTCTGTACGGCTTCTTCGGTGGTCAGCTGGTAGGGCAACGAATAATGCGAGCTGAAGGCATCGCCGAAAATCACGTCGTATTTTTCTTGCGTGGTATTCAAAAACACCCTGCCGTCCTGGTGCTTGATGGTTAATCGCGGACTGTCTTGCAAGTTGAAATATTCCCTGGCCAGCTCGGTGACCATGGGATCTATTTCCACCACGTCCATGGTCGAACTTGGATACTTGAGCAAAAAATCCTTGGGAAAAGAATATCCGGCACCGCCCAACATCGCGGTTTTCTTGAAATTGGGATTGAAGTGCGCGGCCAAGTGATAATATTTGGTATACTCGTTTACCAGCTCGTCGCTATCCAGGTACATTGACGAATGATTTTCGTTATTCACCGACATTCTTCTGACCGTCTTGCCGGCATCATCCTTATAAACATATATCCAAATGCGGTTGTAAGCCGTGTCCACGTCAATAAAACCGTTCTTGGCCCAGGCCGCGTTCACGCCCCGGACCGAGATCCAGCACAAACCGATCACAACCAGAGCCGCGAGCTTGATTTTCAAAAAATGATCAACGGTCAACAGCAGGGAAACGACCGTCAAAACTGCGCACAAAATAATCAATAAATTATTGGTACCGAAGTGCGGTATAAGATAGAAGCCCGAAAGGAACGTGCCAACGATGCTGCCCAGGGTTGATATGGCCGAAAGGTTTCCCACGGCCGATCCGGATTTGCTGACGTCGACTATTCTGATCTTGGCCGCGTAAGGCGAGACCATGCCCAACAAGATGCTGGCCGGCAAAAAAATGATCAGGGATGCGAGCACCGAACCGACCTTTATGTCCGCGAAGTTTTTTTGCAGCACGGTCAGCAGCGGGTCTTTGATGAACAGCGTGAGACAAATAAAAACCGCGGACAGCAGAATCAAGCCCGACAGGATTTCAATATTCGGTTTCTTGTCGGCGAGCTTGCCGCCGAAAAAATAGCCCAGGCTCAAGCTGCCCAAGATTACGCCGATCAGACCGGTCCAGACAAAAATGGAAGTACCGAAATACGGGCCGAGCACCCTCGAGCCCACGAGTTCGTAGATCATGACCACGGCTCCGCAAGTGAAGACCGCGGTTTCCAGCACGTACTTGTTGAGCTTTGTTTCCGCCACAATCTTAATGTTATGAAAAAGTGTTCATCGAGCCCTGAAAAAGAATTTCTCTTGCTGCGGAACTCGCTTCGCTCAGACAGTCCTCGCGGCGATAAATTCTTCTTCAGGGCTCGATGTGAGCTGCAAAAATTTTATTTTTGCGACGGTCGGCCGCGCTGCACGGGACGGCGCGGACTGGTCGAAATGTCGCGCGGTTCAATTTTCAGCGTCCTGCTCCCCTGCTCTGCCAGCAAATCTTTGAGATCTAAATTTTCTTCCTGAATGTCCGGCTGTCCCACGCGCCGCGAACCGCCGCGGATCAAAAACTGGCTGGCGCCTTCGGAAATATCAAAAAACAAATCGCAGGCGCCGCGCAGTTCGGAACTGGTCGAAGGGCCGAAGGCCACGACCTCTACCAGCACTCCCCTGGCCTGAAGATATTCCACGCACGGCACAAAGTCGCCGTCGCCGGTCAGCAAAATCATGACATCGACTTTGTCCGCGAGTTTTACCGCATCAATGGTCATGCCCACGTCCCAATCTGCTTTTTTGACGCCGCTGGAAAATTCCAGCACGTCCTTGACGCGCAGCTCGATGCCGCCGCCCACAAGCGCTTCGAAAAAAGCCATTTCCTCGCCGGTCTTTGACTTGGCCACGTAAGCGATGGCGCGGACAAGTTGACGTCCGTCAGTCGCGGCTTTGACCACTGCCGGAAAATTAAGCTTGGCATCGTAAATATGCTTGGCCGAGTGATACATGTTTTGCGCATCAATCAAAACAGCCACGCGCTGAAAAGGTCTTTTGATCATAAAAAATAGTGTAACTTATTAAAAATTTCGTTAACATATTAGCCTCCGGTCCTCTCATGGTCAAACAAAGAACCGGCGGATGCCGGTTCTATTTTTATATTTTCAGCTTGCCCATCAATTCATCGTATGCCGGCGCATCTTCGCGCTTCAGATATTTCATCAAGCGGCGACGTTCGCCCACTTTCTTGATCAAGCCGCGGCGTGAGGAGAAATCTTTCTTATGGGTGCGCAAATGTTCGGTTAAATCCTTTATCTCTTCAGTCAAAATGGCTATTTGGACCTGCGGAGAACCCGTGTCCGTGGCATGGGTCTTGAACTTCGCGATTATAGACTGCTTCTTCTTGGGATCCAACATACTTTTGGTTGGCCGCTGTAGGGTTAGCACGATCCTTGCGAATCTTTGCCAACTGCACAGCGTCCAGGTTCGCGCGTTTTTCAGTAATTGATTACCGAAAAAGCGTAATAACTGAGTTGCTCAATACTAACAATACGCAAAAATACTGTCAACTTTGATAAATTTACTTGCTCAAATCTGATATTGCCTTCACGACTTTGGAATCCTGACGAAGGTTTTCGATGAATGAAACCTGACTACGATTGATCTGCATCTCGTTTTCAGGGCCATGGAGCTCGGTGCCCATTTTTACAAGCTGCAAACTATTCTGATCCGAGTTGGTATCGACCGAAGATTTTTGATTCTGCAAGTAATAAACATCTTTCAAAACAATCCAATTTTCTCTGTCTTTAGCTATTTTTCCAAAATAAACTTGGCCACTTGATAAAAATACAGCTTGGTAATTTCCGTCTTTGCAAAATTTTTCCGATCGTTCTTTATAAACAAGACCGCAAATAATCGCCGCCAACACCAACACGCACGCGATCGAGACCGACAAAATTATCAACAAGCGCTTTTTCATATGCTGACAGTATATCACAAATTAATATAACCTTTCTAAAAACAAGACAAGTGTCGTCAAATATTTATAGTTATGTTTCACATGAAACATTTGCTTTATAAATAATGTAATTTTGTTATTTATTTGACAAATTATTTGTTTCATGTGAAACCTAACCTACAAAGTTAGAGCCTGTAGTTAAAAACCAATGTTTCACGTGAAACAATTTGCCGTCTAAAGTGAATTAATAGTATTTCAATGTTTCACGTGAAACATTGCTGTTGGCTTGACTAGTACTAATTATTAATCGATAATCGATCTACTCAATCAGGGAGCGGTGCCATGGCAAACAAATCTGAAGCTGGTCTTCGTTTCAAAAACCACTGGTCCATGATGTCGGCAGAACTTTGTGAGCCGCTAACTTTTCGCGATTTGCAAGTCGGCCAAAAATTCATCTGTTTCCCAGAGCCGGGTGACAATAATGGTCATGGTGGACTCAAAGGTGCACATTTTCTTTACGAAAAAATCTTGCATCGAATACCGCCTGAGAAAGGCGTTGCTGCATATCATCCAAACTGTCCGCACGGCAGATCGAAACGTCTGCTTGATGGCGTGGTCAATGATATTCCGCTTTCCATGCTCGTGATTATCGTCGCATAGCTTATCTCTTCTCCACAAGCCAATCTTGTGGCTTTTTGTTTCACGTGAAACAAATGCAAAAGGGGACAAACCGGACGTAAAGAATGTTTCACGTGAAACAACTTATGATTCTGAACGACACAAAGTTAGCATTGTCGTTTCAAATTGTTTCACGTGAAACATAAAAACGATCGGCAGATCGTTTTTATGTTTACGAGATAATCTCGATAGTCGAGCTAAGCTCGATGGTGGACCGAGGGGGACTCGAACCCCCGACCTCTGCAATGCGAATGCAGCGCTCTAGCCAACTGAGCTACCGGCCCCTAAACCAAACAACAAACTTCAAACAGCAAATTACAAATGCCCATCAGAAGTAAAATATATTTTAGTGACAGATCGCGTTTGTTGTTTGTAATTTGTTGTTTGCTGTTTTCCAAAGCGGTGGTATTCCCAGGTGGAATCGAACCACCATCTAGGGCTTAGGAGTCCCTTGTTTTATCCATTAAACTATGGGAACTCTAGTGTCGTAAAACATATATAAATAGATATATATGCTAAAACTAGCAAAAATTATACTAACTCAGAATACGCGCCTCGTCAAATAGTCGATCCGACGCTGATTTATATTATCATTGACATAAAAAGAATTGCACACTAATATATCCGCACATCGCGTTGAACGCGACATATATCATATGCCAAACAAGCCATCTGCGATAAAGGAGCTGCGCAAGACCAAGAAACGTACGGTCCACAATGCGCGCATCAAGATGAACGTCAAAGCTTTGCACAAGAAATGCCTGGAGCTGGTTGCTGCCGGCAAATTGGATGAAGCTAAAAAAATTGCATCTTTGTATCAAAAGGCGATTGACAAGGCTGCGATGTGCATGGTCGTGTCCAAAAACAGGTCCAATCGAAAAAAGTCCGCACTTATGCGGGCCATAAGCAAAAAATAATGGGCACCAGCCCATTTTTTGTATCTCGCGATTTATCATTAACTAGTTGTCATCCTCGGGCGTAGTTAGACGGAGACCCGGGGATCCATACTCGGAAACCATTTACGACATTATATTATTTTCTGGATTCCCGATTTCTCGGGAATGACAGGATGAGATTCGGAATGATATTGTCATTTAAAATTAAAGTAGTTGAACCGCTTCCTGCTGCTGCGCGAGCGAGCTTCGAGAAGCTATAAGTGCGCGATATGCGCACAGCAACTCTTCCGTGGCGTTTGAGATCTTTTTATACGCCAGCTTTTTCTGCACGTACGGATGCACGTCCTGCGCGTCATGCGCCTGTATCTTTTGCCAGGACCTGAGCTGCGAAATGATCGCGTTCATCAACTCATTAATCTCCAGGCTTTCCGCGTGATTCATCCAGCCTTTATGGTTTTCTAAAAATTCATCAACTGTGGCATATAAGTTGCTTTCGACAATATTCGCGCCTTCGAGATCCGCGCCGACCACACCCTGAAGCCGCAGTATTTGCAACTCGGTCTCGATTGACCAAAGATCCTCGCCGTAAAACCTGATCAAGTTCGCCGATTGTTTTTCCGATACTCCGTAATTCTTACACATTTGCGACACTTCTTTTTGCAAAGCAGATCCGATCAGGCTTTCGTAAGGATAGGTATGCAGCAAAGAAGAGGGGAATGCACCCAAAGTTTTTTCCGTGGGCGACTTGTCCTCATAATCCAAAACCACCGTCTGCTCCGCATCGCGCTCCACGGCCGCGGCCAGCTTCTTGATCTGCGCGGGCGTCAACTTGTTAAACAAGTACTCGCAGCGCAGCATCTTCTTGGACGCAAACAACGTCGGATTGGACAGTTTGGCCAGCACTTCCTGGTACTGTTCGCCCGGCTCGATGGTCTCGATGGATGACGAGGTGGGATCGTGTTTTACGCGAAAAGCCTCGGATAATTCACGATATTTACGCCGGGCGCGAAAGCTGTCCGGACCGGAACAGATGATAAGCACGAGACTATCTTAAAAGGGGAGTGGGGAAAGGTCAAAGACTGGCTCTAAACGGTA
>Ga0209048_10006328_pt1 | contig 11092 bp, 8 predicted proteins | sample FrelakmetCRP12CR_FD_187146 | JGI IMG/M metagenome (GOLD analysis project Ga0209048, IMG submission 187146) | Freshwater lake sediment microbial communities from the University of Notre Dame, USA, for methane emissions studies - CRP12 CR (SPAdes)... | ecosystem: Environmental > Aquatic >... | reverse complement strand
AACCAGGGGCAGACCGGCGTCCGCGGCTTCGCCGGTGACTCGAGCGGCGTTCTCTGCTTCACGTCGTCGGGAGGGGACCCGGCCCCGCTGTTGGGGAGCCTGAATCCCTCGATCGCCGCGGCCACCTGCAACGTCCTGCAGTAGCCAGCCTTCGTCGGCGTGCGTAGCGCCGCACGGGCCCGGGGTTTTCCCCGGGCCCGTCCTTTGAGGTAGACTCGTCGCGGATGCAGGACACGGCGACGCCCCTCGTCGTGCGCGGACTCAGCAAGGCCTACCGGGTGGGGCACGTTCTCCAGTCGCTGCGGCCCGTCCTCCAGGACCTCGACCTCGACGTGAGGCCGGGAGAGGTCCTCGGCTACGTCGGGCCCAACGGCGCCGGGAAGACCACCACCCTGAAGCTGCTCACGGGGCTCCTCAGGGCCGACCGCGGCCAGGCCTGGGTCTTCGGGTTGCCGCTCGCCGACCGCCGCTGGCGCCACCGGGTCGGCTACCTGCCCGAGCACCCCTACCTCTACGACTACCTGACCCCCGCGGAGTACCTCGACTACGTGGGGAGGCTGTTCGGGCTCGCCGCGTCTCGCCGGCGGGAGCGGTCGCGCGAGCTGCTCGCGCTGGTCGGGCTCGAGCGCTCGGCGGAGCAGCCCATGCGCCGCTTCTCCAAGGGCATGGTGCAGCGGGCGGCGCTCGCCCAGGCCCTGGTCAACGACCCGGAGCTTCTCATCCTCGACGAGCCCATGTCGGGACTGGACCCCCTCGGCCGTCGCCTCGTCCGCAACCTCATCCTCGACCTGCGCAAGACGGGCAAGACCGTGCTCTTCTCCACGCACATCCTCTCGGACGCGGAGGCGCTGTGCGACCGGGTGGCGGTGCTGCGGGCCGGCCGCCTGGTCAAGGTCGGGGCCCTCGGCGAGATCCTGAGGCTGGAGGTGGCCCACATGGAGGTGTTCGCGGCCGGGCTCGGGCCCGACGCCTCCGGCCTCGAGAACGCGCGGCGCGAGCAGGTGGGCGACCGGACGCGCCTCGAGGTCGAGGAGCGTTCTCTCGGACGCATGATCGCCGCCGTCGAGGCCGCGGGCGGTCGCGTCCTGTCCGTGCAGCCCGTGCGGCAGTCGCTCGAGGACTACTTCTTCCAGGCGATGGAGGGGAGGGCCTCCGGGGAGGGCACGTGGGGGGAAGGCTGAGCCGTCTGCGGGCCGTCGCCGCCAACACCTTCCGCGAGACCGTGCGGGAGCGGGTGCTCTACAACCTCGTCTTCTTCGCGATCCTGATGACCCTCTCCGGGCTGTTGCTGGGCCAGCTCTCCATCCGCCAGGACGAGAAGATCATCAAGGACATCGGACTCGCGGCCATGGACCTGTTCGGCCTCCTCATCGCGGTCTTCATCGGGGTGGGACTCGTGAGCAAGGAGATCGAGCGCCGCTCGCTCTACCCCCTCCTCGCCAAGCCCATCACGCGCGGCGAGTTCTACCTGGGCAAGTTCGCGGGCCTCGTCTTCACCCTCCTCGTCAACCTGGCGGTGATGACGGCGGGGCTCTACCTGACCCTGCTCGCCACGGGCCGGCGCCTCGACCCGGGCCTCCTCGCCGCCGTCTACCCGATCTTCCTCGGGCTCGTCCTCGTGGTCGCCTTCGCGATGCTCTTCTCGACCCTGACCTCCTCTGCCCTCGCCTCCATCTTCACGGTCGGGGTGGTCGTGGCCGGGCGCTTCACCGACGTGGTCCGGAACATGCGTGAGGTGGCGCCGGGCGTCCCCTCCTGGCTCGTCGAGACCCTCTACCTCGCCCTCCCGAACTTCCGGAACTTCGACTTCAAGGACCGGGTCGCCTACGGGGACCCCGTCTCGCCGTCCATCCTCGCCTGGGCGACGGTCTATGGGGCGGCCTACGTCGCGGTCGTGCTCGCCCTGGGCCTCGCGTCCTTCCGGTCCCGGGACTTCCAGTGACCTGGCGCCTCGCGCTGCTCCTCGCCCTCCTGGGGCCGGTCATCCCCTGGAGCCAGTCCCGCATCGACCGGCGCGCGGGGGCCTTCCGCAGCCAGGAGGAGGTCCTCTACCTCTGGTCGGGCACGCAGGTGAAGCGCCTGTTCCCCGGGTTCGAGGGCCTCCTCGCGGACATCTACTGGCTGCGCACCGTCCAGTACTTCGGTGGTCAGCGCCTCTTCGCCCGCGAGAAGCGCTTCGAGCTCCTGCGGCCGCTCATCGAGATCTCCACGGAACTCGACCCCCGCCTCGAGATCGCCTACCGCTACGGCGCGATCTTCCTCTCCGAGGCGCCCCCCGCGGGCGCCGGCCGGCCGCGCGAGGGCATCGAGGTGCTGGAGAAGGGGACCCGGCACCTGCCCTCGTCGTGGAGGCTGCGCCAGGACCTGGGCTTCTTCCAGTTCATCTACCTGCACGACGCGCAGGGCGCGGCGAAGACCCTCGAGGAGGCGGCCCGGATCCCGGGGGCCGCGTTCTGGCTGCGGACGATGGCCGCGGACCTCCTCGCGAAGGGCGGCGAGCGCGCGAGCTCCCGCCGCATGTGGCAGCAGATGTACGACCAGGGCGAGGAGGGCATCATCAAGGAGAACGCCCGGGTGCGCCTGCAGATACTCGATTCCAGGGACGCCGCGGACCGGCTCGCCGCTCTGGTGAAGGAGGTCGAGGACCGGACCGGCCGGCGGCCGCAGCGGCTCGCGGAGCTTCGAGAGGGCGGCCTGTGGGCCGGCCCCCTCGCGGACGCGGCCGGCGTCCCCTTCGGCTATGATGTTTCGACGGGGCGGGTGACGATCGCCCTCGAGTCGCCGATGTGGCGGCCGGAGTGACCCGGAGGGACGCATGACCCGACTGCTGCTCGCCATCGCCGTGGCCGCGATCCTCACGGGTTCGGCCGCCGCCCAGACGGCCGCGCCCCCGGCCGTGCCCCCCCTGGCGTCCTTCCCCCCCGGGCCGCCCCGGTCCCCGTCGAAGGGGGATGTCATACCCGTCTTCGAGACGACGAGCATCGACGGTCAGGTCCACAAGGTCGATTTCCCAAAGGGCTCGCAGACCGTGCTGCTCTTCTTCCTGAGCGGCTGCCCCCACTGCCACCGGATGATCCCGGAGTGGAACCGGGCCTACCAGCGCAAGCCGAAGGGGCTCAAGGTGCTGGGCGTGATCATGGACCCGGATCAGGTGCCGCCCAGCTTCTGGGAGACGATGTCGATCACATTCCCGGTGTTGAAGTCGCCGGGGCGGGAGTTCCTCAACAACCTCAACGTGCGCCAGGCGCCGCTCGCGGTGCGCGTGGCCGAGGGGGGCCGAATCGAGGATCTCGTGGTCGGCGAGACGGACGCCATCCGCCTCGGGGAGATCTTCAGACCCTAGCCGAGCTCGGCGGGTACGGGCTTCGCTCCCAGGTGAGAACGGCACGAAGACCCGTGATCGGGGCCAGCCATCCGCTCGCACGGTCGAGGCCGACGAGTGGGCGTACGAGCGGCCCCGGCAGGAGCGACGCCGGGCGGAACCCGAGGCTCAGGAGATAGGCGAACGCGTTGAGCCGCCGGACGGACGGCGGCGCGACGCCGAGTCGCCGCCACGCGTCCGGCGTCGTGTCCCGCACGATCCTCCAAGGCACGGCCGCATTCCCGTCGAAGCTGTCCTTGGCCGAGCCCGGGAAAGGATCCCACGGGTCGATCCCCAGCCGGCAGTCCTCCTGGTGGAAGAAGCGGTACACGACCCACGACAGGGGTGTGATCCAGGGCTCGACCAGGACGATCCGCCCCCGTGTCGTGAGCACGCGGGCGGCCTCGGCGAAGAAAGAGGCGGCGCGCGGGAGGTGGTGCAGGACGTCCAGGCCGACGACCGCGTCCACGGCGCCGTCGCGCAGGGGCAGGCGGCCCGCGTCGGCAGCGAGGTCGTTCCACGGCACTGCGTGAAGGTCGGAGGCGATCCACGAGAGGTCGGGACGACGCGTCCCCACCCACTCCGAGAGGAGCCCCGGCCCGGCGCCCACCTCCAGCACCCGCGCCCCCCGCGGCGCCGCCGCGAGCAGCGCCTCGAACCAGGGCGCGTAGACACGGGCGAGGGTCGGCTTCGCGCTCCACAGACGTCGGTGCTCGAGCAGCCGGTCGCGGCTCATGGGCGACGGCGGCCTCGCTCGCGCTCGAGCCGTGGGGCGAGGTCGCCGGTCACGAGAGCGTCGGCCGGCGCCCGGGGAAGGGGGCGCGACCGCTCACGGCCTGCGGCCCGTCACGACGAGGGAGCCCGACATCTCGCGCAGCCCCGGCAGCGCCTCCACCCAGCGGCCCACTCGGGCGACGGCGTCGCACAGCCTCTCCGGGGTCGCGGGGTGAAGGAAATCGAATGGCTCCACCACGGCCTCCGTGAAGCCGCACCTGCGCAGCGCCGAGAGGGCCCGGAAGCGGGAGAAGGCCATCTCGTCGGGGGAGACGCCGAAGTACTTCTTGGTGAGCCCCAGGCGGAACATGACGGCCACCTGGGGGTTCAGGATGTTGGGCTCCGTGAAGACGGACCGTCCGCCCGGCTTCAGCACGCGGAATACCTCCGCGAGGGCGTGGCCGAGGTCGAGGTGGTGCAGGACGGAGCTCCCGTACACGGCGTCGAAGGAGCCGCTCGCGTACGGCAGCTGCTCGGCGTTGCCGCGGTGCAGCACGACGTTCGCGAGGCCCTGGACCCGGGCCCGGGCCTTGCCGAGGAGGTCCTCCGAGAGGTCGAGCCCGACGATGCGCGCGCCGCTCGGGGCCACGCGGAGGAGGAAGATCCCGGTGCCGCAGCCGAGCTCGAGCGCGCGCCGCCCCGGTCGAAGACCGCCGCGGTCGACGAAGATCCGGGCCCTGCGATCGGCCCGCCGGCGGCCGGAGGGGCTGTCCCAGTTCCAGATGATCTCGGCGTTGTCGGCGATCTCCCGGTGGTGTGCGATCTCCCGGGTGAGCCGTGCGCTCCGCTCGCCCTCGTCCGCCGCGCTCATATGAACTTCAGCTTTCGCGCGGCGAAGGCGCTCATCTGCAGCAGCAGCCAGCCGTGGCTGAAGCGCGAGATGTTGGTCTCGCCGTAGCGCCGCTCGCGGTAGCGGACGGCGAGGTCCACGATGCGCAGGTTGAGCCGCGACGCGCCGAACAGCAGGTCGAAGTCGCCGAAGGGGTCGAAGTCCCCGAAGTACGCCCGGTTCGCGGCGATCCGCTCGTAGTCGGAGCGCCAGAGGGCCTTGGTGCCGCACAGGGTGTCGCGCACCTGCTGGCCGAGCAGCCAGGAGAAGAGGAAGGCGAAGAACTTGTTGGCGAGCAGGTTCAGGAAGCGCATCGCCTTCCCCTCCATGGGGTAGACGAGCCGCGAGCCGTTCACCATCTCGCCCTTGCCGCGGGTGAGCGCGTCCACGAACTTCGGCACGTCGGCGGGGGCGACCCCCATGTCCGCGTCGAGGATCAGCACGACGTCGCCCCGGCACTGCGCGAACGCGGAGCGCACCGCGTCGCCCTTGCCCTTGCCGGGCTGCTTCAGGAAGCGGAGGGGAAGGCCCGGGTTCTCGGCGATCGCCTGCCGGATGACCGCCTCGGTGTCGTCGGTCGAGTGGCCCTCCACGAACAGGCACTCGCTCCCCGCGGGCAGGGCCGGCAGGCTCGCGACCAGCGGGCGGATGTGCCCGGCCTCGTTGCGGCAGGGGATCACGACGCTCACGGTGGGCCGCGTCGGGCGAGTCGCGGCCGAGCGGGCGGGCGCCGGCCGCGCGATGATCCCGAACATCAGGGACAGCTCGTCGAGCACGGGCAGGCGGCCGAGGTAGCGGTTGGAGAGGTCGGCGAGGAGCGGGACCCGCACCGGGCAGACGAGGTGGGCGTCGTCGCGCACCACCTCGAAGTCCGCCAGGGCCAGCATGTTCTTGATCTCCTCGGGCGGCAGCCAGGACTCCGGGGGCTGCTGGTACTTCATGCCCAGCAGCTCGGCCAGCCTCAGGAGCGGCTGCCACAGCCGGCTGTAGCTGTAGATGAGGACGCGCGTCCGCGGGTGGCAGAGGGCCTGGAGCCCCTCGAGGGTCGCCTGCACGTCGGTCAGGTGCGTGACGACGTTGACGAGAAGGATGACGTCGAACGGCCCGCCGGCCCGGGCCAGCACGGCCGGGTCGGCGATGTCGCCCTCGAGGAACCGCATCCGGTCGCCGCCGTAGGCGTCCCGGGCGGCGCGCACGGCCGGCGCCGAGACGTCGATGCCGACCCCGTCGGCCGGCTTCAGGGCGGCGAGGAGATGCCCCGACCCGCAGCCGAGGTCGAGGACCCGCAGCCCCTCGGGCACGCGCACCCGCAGTATCCGGGTCAGGTAGTCGTAGAAGTACCGGTGGCGCCGGTGGGAGGCCTCGAGGCCTTCGTGGTGGCTCTCGTAGAAGCGCTGGACCTCTTCGAGGATGGGGTCGGCCGTGACGCGCCCCTCGGCGGTTCCGCTCATTCGCACCGAAACGGTAGCACGCCCCTCGGCCGCGCCCAAGCGGTCGGTGGTCTCGACCCCCGTTCGAGGCCCGGACCGGTCGCTCCGGGGGCTGCTATGATCGCCCGCGCCTTCGACGGCGAGAAGAGGAGGGACATCTGAGGACGAGTCCTGTCGGTCGGGCGAGCGCGCTGGCCTTCCTGACGGCGTTCGCCACCCTGTTCACGCAGGTCCTGGTGCACCGCATGGTGTCGGCGAAGCTCCTCAACAACTTCGCCTTCCTCGTGATCTCCCTCACCATGCTCGGCTTCGCCATGTCGGCCGTGTGGCTCGCGCTCCGCTGGCAGAGGATCTACGCGCGCCGCGAGGAGGCGCTGCTGCTGGCGGCCGCCCTGTTCGGGTTGACCCTGGTCGCGGTCACGATCGTCTTCTACCGCGCGCCGAGTGGCGAGCAGTGGGCGGATTCGCGCGGCGGCTTCATGCTGGCCTTCCTGTATCTCCTCCCCTTCGCCCTCGGCTACGCCCTGCCCTTCGCCGCCTGTGGTCTGATCCTCGGCCTGCTGCTCTCGGATCCCGCCCTGCCGACCCGTCGCATCTACTTCTGGGACCTGGTGGGCTCGGCCGCGGGCGCCATGGCGGTCATACCGGCCATCGGCGGCCTGGGCGCCGAGCGCAGCGCGCTCGCGGGCGCGATCCTCCTGCTGGCGGGCGCCGCCAGCCTGACGTCTCCCCGCCGCGGGGCCGCGCGCCTGGTGGCCGGGTTGGCGGCGGGGACGCTTCTGGCCGCCTTCCTGCTCTCCGGCCGCCTCTTCGTGATGACCTACCCCCGGCAGTCGTACCTCGGCGTCGCCCAGGTGCCGGGGAGCGGGTACGCGATCGAGCGGATCGCCTGGGACCCCGTGGCCCGGATCGAGTTCCTGCGCACGCCCCCTCCCGATCCGCGGAGCTTCCCCTGGCCCGCCCTCATCGGTGGCAACCCGGACTTCCTCTCCCGCTTTCGGCGGATGCTGACCCAGAACAACAACGCCTTCACGTACGCGGTCGACTACGACGGCAGGCGGGAGTCGCTCAGCGGGATCGAGCAGACGATCTACGCCGCGGCCTACGAGGCGAGCGCGGTTCCCCGGCCGCGCGTGCTCGTCATCGGGGTGGGCGGGGGCTTCGACGTCCTGACCGCCCTTCGCTTCGACGCGTCACGGGTGGTGGGAGTCGAGGTGAACGCGGCCACCATCCGTCTCCTCACCCGCAGCTACCGCGACTACTTCCGGGCCTGGGTGGAGGACCCGCGCCTGAGCCTGGTCCACGCCGAGGGGCGGCACTACCTCGCCCGCGACCCCGGCCTCTACGACGTCATCCAGCTGTCCGGGGTCGACTCCGTCAGCGGTACGCCCGCGGCCGCCCACGTCTTCTCGGAGAGCTACCTCTACACGGCCGAGGCCTTCGACCTGTACCTGGCCCGCCTGTCGAATGCCGGCATCCTGAACCTGATGCGGATGGAGGAGACGCCCCCCCGCGAGATGCTCCGCGTGCTGGTGACCGCGGTCGAGTCCCTGCGCAGGTCGGGCCTGCGGCCCTCCGGCCACCTCGCGGTCGTCGCCTCGAACAACGGGAGCTTCGTGGCCCTGCTGGCCAAGAGGACGCCGTTCACGCGGGAGGAGGTGGAGCGGCTGGGAGCCTGGACCTCGGGCCCGGTGTCGTTCCACCTGGCCGCCGCCCCCGGCCTCCGCCTCCCCGACAACATCTACCAGGCCTTTCTGGCCCTCGACGATCCCGCCCGGGAGGCGTCCTTCGTCGCCCGCTACCCTTTCGACATACGTCCCGTGAGCGACGACCGCCCCTTCTTCTTCCGCTTCTCGAGGTGGGGCCACCTGTTCCCCCGCGACCCCTGGGTGCGGGCGAGCGTGCCCCTCATGGAAGAGGGTCTCCTGCTGCTGCTCCTGAGCACCGGGCTCGCGGCCTGGGTCTGCATCTATCTGCCCCTGCGCCACCTCTCCCGCGCGGGCCAGGCCCTCACGGGCGCGGCGCGGCACGTCGTGTTCTTCTCGGCCATCGGGGTGGGCTTCATGGCCATCGAGGTGGCCTTGCTCCAGCAGTTCAGCCTCTTCCTGGGGCATCCCAACTACGCGCTCTCCGTCGTGCTGGCCGCGCTGCTCGTGACCAGCGGAACGGGTGCCCTCTTCTCCGAGAAGACGGTGAGGTTGCTCGGCCGGGTTCGCTACGTGAGCTACGTCCTGGCCGTGGTGGTCCTCGCCGAGTACCTCCTGGTCTTCCCCAGGCTCGCGACGCTGGTGAGCCTGCCCTTCGCGTCGCGGGTGGCGATCGTCTTTGCGCTCGTGGCCCCGATCGGCCTGTGCCTGGGCGCCTTCTTCCCCTGGGCCCTCGAGCGCATCAAGGAGACCCAGCCGGCCTTCGTGCCGTGGGCGTGGGGACTCAACGGGATCGCCTCGGTGGTGGCGCCGGTGCTGAGCGTCGGCGTCTCCATGACGTGGGGGATCAGCGCGCTCCTGATCGCTGCCCTTCCCGTCTACCTCCTGGCGGGAATCGTGCTGCCGGAGCCGAGGCCCCGGTCGGGCTGAACGGCCCTACGCGTCCGCTTCCGGGAAGACGAGGCCGACCACGAGGTAGACGGGCAGCGCCGCCAGCAGCAGCGCCCCGATGCCCCAGGTCATCGAGAACGCCACCGCCAGGATCGGCGCCAGGACGGAGAAGATGCCGTTGATGCCCCAGGCCCAGGGGACGAACGCGGGGGAGGCGCCCTTGAGGCGCTCGAGGGCGGAGGGCACGAACACGCCGAGGCAGATGCCGATCGGGGCCACCAGGGCGAGCACGACCAGGCCTCGCAGCGCGAGCGGCCACGCGATCCACGCGGGCAGCTGCGGGAGGGGCCACAGGCGCTCGAGGAGAACGATCGCGGCGAGAAGGTAGCTGACGTAGCGCAGGCGGCCGAGGCGGCGGACGATGGCCCCCGAGAAGAGGGACCCGACCCCGGTGGAGAGCAGCAGCGCCGCCAGGACGATGGAGAGCGCGTGGTTGGGGTGGCCCAGGAAGAGCCCGAACTTCTGGAGCAGCGCGATCTCGATGGCCATGTATCCGACCGCCGTCCCCGCGAAGAACACCGACTGGCGGAAGGCGTGCGGCGTCTCCATCCCGTGCGACGCGAAGAACCGTAGAGGAAGGTAGATGGTCAGGATCGAGCCGGCCGACACCAGGAGGCCGAGCAGGATGACCGAGTACTCCATGACCGGGAGGCTGTGGCCCCAGATCATGGCCTCGGCCGGGAAGACGTGCCACCAGAACGAGTGGCGGAAGAAGAACGGCCGGTCGTCGGAGGGGGCGGCGATGTCGAAGGGGTACTCGCGGACGAACTGCGCCTCCTGCCGCGCGTTCTCCAGGGCCAGGAAGGCCTGGTAGGCGTTGGCCCGCGCGGCGTTCCGGCCCGGCGCGGCGCTGACGCCGAAGTAGGGGCTCCGCCCGGCCCAGGCCGCGAGGCGCGCCTCCTCGTCGTCGGTGAAGGGCGTCTTCTTGACGAGCATCGCCGTGAACACGCCGTTCGACTGGCTCAGCATCACGACGTGGCGGGCCGGCCGTGCGACGCCGGCTCGCCGCAGGGCCTCCACGGCCAGGACGAGGGCCTTGAGCATCTCCCGAGGGGCCGAGTACTCGAGGCGCATGACGTTCAGGATGCCCGGCTGCGTGAGCCGCGAGAGGTAGAGGTCGAACGCTTCCGCGGTGTACAGGTAGTTCTCCGAGAACACGTGGGCGGCGCCGGGCGTGCCGCTGTAGGTGTCGACGCCCGAGAGCTGGAGCACGTCGAAGCGCTCGGACGAGGTCGACAGGTAGTGCCGGCCCTCGGCGTTGACCAGCCTCACGCGGGGGTCGTCGACCCAGTGCCGGAAGTAGTCGCGATAGGTCTTCCGGAGGATGTCGACGGTCGCGCTGTTGATCTCGACCGCGGTGACGCTCGATGCGTTCGCGGCGAGGGCGCACAGGATGTCGAAGCCGCCCCCGACCCCGACCACCGCGACCTTCGGCCGCGGCACCGAGGTCGCGGCGTAGGCGGCCGAGTAGATGGTCTCCTCGATCCCGCTCAGGCTCTGCGGGCTGCCGTCGTAGTCGACCGCGTAGGTGAAGGCGTAGTTGTTCTGGGTGAGGAGCTTGCGAAAGCGGGAGTGGAAGCCCCGGTTGGGTCCGATCAGGGAGGGGAAAAGGAAGCGCTCCGGATCGGGGGGAGTGATGCTGCTGACCTCGATCCGAGCGAGGGCGTCCCAGGCCACGTGCTCCAGCTTCCAGGGCGCGTTCGGGCCCTGCGTGCTCGCGAGCGGCGAGCCGCTCGGGTAGCGGATCTGGAAGACGCGGTCGGGCGCCGTGGCGCAGAGCACGGTCAGGGCTGCGCCCGCGCCCAGCAGCGCGCGCGCGGCCGTTCCCCGTGGGGCGGTCAGCAGGGCGACGCCCGCCATGAACAGCAGGCAGCACCACAGCAGGCTCCCCTCCACCCCTGCCAGCCGGATGGCGGGCACGACCAGGAGCGCGCCCAGCGCCGACCCGACCAGATCCGCGAAGTAGATCCGGCGTGTCGGCAGCGCGGGGTCGGCGAGCAGGGCACCGAGGATCAGCCCCGAGAAGGCGAAGGGGATCGCGAAGAGCAGCGAGACGGGAATCCAGTGGAGCGACGTGATCACGAAGGCGGGCCGGGTGACG
>Ga0209048_10006327_pt1 | contig 11093 bp, 6 predicted proteins | sample FrelakmetCRP12CR_FD_187146 | JGI IMG/M metagenome (GOLD analysis project Ga0209048, IMG submission 187146) | Freshwater lake sediment microbial communities from the University of Notre Dame, USA, for methane emissions studies - CRP12 CR (SPAdes)... | ecosystem: Environmental > Aquatic >... | reverse complement strand
TCTGCTGTGCCTCCTCCTTACTAATCCCCAGGACGCTGAATACCTGCTCCTGAATGTCCTGGCGATGAATCCGGATGCTTCCGCCGCCGATTTCCGTACCGTTCAAGACGAGATCGTAGGCCCGGCTCCGGACTTTTTCCGGTTCCTGATTCAGCAGCTCCCAATCTTCTTCGAGAGGAGCCGTAAACGGATGGTGGACCGACGTATACCGCTTCTCGTCATGGTCCCATTCCACCAGCGGAAAGTGAGTCACCCACACAAGATTATACTTCTCGGGACCGATCAAATCCAACTGCTGACTGAGGCGAGTCCGGAGGTTGCCCAGCGCGGCATGAACGATCCTGCTCTGATCCGCTACAAAGAAAATGATATCTCCAGGCTTGATGCTGAGCCGCTCAACCAGCCTGGCGCGCACATCATCATTCAGAAACTTGGCGATCGGTGACTGCCAGCCGTCGGCTTGGATCTTAATCCAGGCCATCCCTTGTGCTCCAAAGATCTTAACAAATTCAATCAGATCGTCCAGATCTTTTCGTGAAAGACGATTTCCGTCCGGCAGGCGAATTGCCTTGACCATGCCGCCGCGCTCTACGGCCTGGAGGAAAACCCGAACTGCGGAAGCCAAAACTACGTCGGTGACATCGATCAATTCCAGGCCGAAGCGCGTATCGGGTCGGTCCGTTCCGAATTGTTGCATGGCCTCAGCGTAGCTCATGCGTGGGAAGGGAACCGGCAGTTCTACAGCAAGGAGATCGCGGAAGAGACGGGTCACCCATCCTTCAATCAGCTCATAGATCTGCTCTTCACGGACGAAGGACATTTCCAGATCCACCTGCGTGAATTCAGGCTGACGGTCGGCACGCAGGTCTTCATCCCGAAAGCACTTGACGATCTGGAAATACTTTTCAAGCCCGGCCACCATGAGCAACTGCTTGAAAATCTGCGGCGATTGTGGCAGGGCGTAGAATCTTCCCGGATTGACGCGGCTCGGAACCAGGTAATCACGGGCGCCTTCGGGAGTACTCTTGGTGAGAACGGGCGTCTCCACCTCGACGAATCCCTGGTCGCTAAAATACTGACGGGTGAGTTGCGCTGCCCGGTGCCGCAGCAGAAGATTCTCTGACATGTTGTGCCGGCGAAGATCAAGATAACGGTAGCGGAGCCTGATGTTCTCAGTCACATCCAGATCGTCTTCGATTTGAAAGGGCGGCGTCTTTGAGGAATTCAAGATCTTGAGCTCGTTGACAATAATTTCGATCTCGCCCGTCACCAGCTTGGGATTGGCCATGCCTTCCGGGCGTGAACGCACTTTGCCCTGGACGGCGATGACGAATTCACTGCGCAGGGAATGAGCGCGCTCATGGGTTGGCGCGTCATACTGCGGGTCAAAGACCACCTGAGTGATCCCCACCCGATCTCTCAGGTCAACGAAAATGAGACCCCCGTGATCCCGTCGGCGCTGCACCCATCCCATGAGGGTTACCGATTCATCAATATTTCTCCGGCTCAGGCTATTGCAGTCGTGGCTCTTGTTCCAGTCTCGCAATGAGTCCAGAGTTATCGGAATAGCGGTATAAGCTTCCTGCGGTTGCTCCAATTGGTTCACTGCGCTTTCCCTTCTATGTAGAAAACGATGTTGAATGTTGAGTTCTACCCATAAATCTCCTGCAATTTCAGAGCGACTGATCCCAGAGGAACAACAGTCTGAGTCTTATTCACCATATCACGGAGCTGCACCTCTCCCCTGCTAATCTCTTCATCTCCTAAAATCAGGACGTGCCGGACTCCGAGCTTGTCGGCCCGCCGCATCTGGCTCTTGAGACTCGGTGTTTCATAATCGATTTCGGTCTCCAAGCCCAGGCTTCGAAGCTGTTGCGCGAGCAGGAAGCACTTTTTGCGAGCGGCTGGTCCCAATGATGCCACGTATATTTTGGGAGCTCGCCTTTTCTCGGCCTGTTCTTGCTGCAGCAGCAATATGAGCCGTTCCATGCCGATGGCAAACCCGATCCCCGGAAGATCTTGGCCCCCCAGGTCGCGCACCAGGCCATTGTACCGGCCGCCACCACCGACCGCATTCTGAGCGCCCAAACGGTCGGTAATGACCTCGAAGGTGGTCCTCATATAGTAATCCAGGCCTCTTACCATGCGAGGATTAACGACATAGGCCGTGTGGAGTTGCTCAAGATAGGATTTAACGCTCTCAAAGTGCTCGGCACACACTCCGCAGATCGAGTGCAGGAGGACGGGTGCCTCTGCAAGAATCGCCTGACAGCGCTCCACCTTGCAATCAAAGGTGCGCAAAGGATTCGTATGGCGGCGGCGTTGGCAATCCGGGCAGAGCTCTTCGGCATTCTTCTCGAGAAACTGTTTGAGAACTTCCCGGTAGTCTTTTCGGCATTCCTGACAGCCCAGAGAATTAATGTGGAGGACAACGCCCGCCAACCCCAGACACTCCAGAAAGAGGCGGAGCATGTACATGACCTCGGCGTCCAGCATCGGATCATCAACGCCGAAGGCTTCCGCATCAATCTGGTAGAACTGCCGGTATCTTCCTTTCTGCGGACGTTCGTGGCGGAACATGGGGCCGATGCTGTAAAACTTCCTGGCTAACGGATCGGCCTGGAGGTTGTGTTGGATGAATGCGCGCACAATGGACGCGGTAGCCTCGGGCCGCAGCGCGAGCATCTCTCCCTTGCGGTCTGGAAATGCATACATTTCCTTTTCCACAATATCGGTACTCTCCCCGATGCTTCGTGCGAAGAGCTCCAGTTTCTCAACAACCGGCGTGCGAATCTCCCAGTACCCGAAGTTGGAAAGAACCTCCCGCGCGGTCTCCTCGACCCTATGCCACCAGGTGATCTGATCGGGCAATAGGTCGTTCATGCCTCTTATGGCTTGAATGGCTTGCATAAGTAACCCTTGTTTGATTCAGAAAATTGAGCATAAACAAACTCTTTTAAAGAAACGCATCGATAAAAGTCAAGGAGAACAAAGATGAGCTGTTGCAACGAGGGCGGTATTGATTCGACATTGGTCAGCTAGATGGCATCTGATTTGCTTATGAACTAAAGGTGACATTTCGGATCGGAATAATTTCCCCTTTTTTCGAGGGTCGGTTTCCATCTCAATTGGGGGGAAGCAGGAAATTTTAGCCTACTTGCTCCATCTGAGGTTTCCATTTTGCCCGCTTCAAAACTTTCGGAAAAGTGGAAATACGAAAGAATAGGGTGAATTGATGAAAGCTGAAAGCATTTCCAGGGGGTTCGTTCCAAGGGAGTTGCCAGTTGAACGGCAGGAGAGTGCCGGGAAAAGTGACGAGGATTTCAGAGCACTCCTTGCGGCCAAGAGTTCGATGGTTGCTGAATCTTCGGCATTTCAAGAGACTTTGTTAAGCCCGATGTGCTCATCGGGTTGCTCGGATTTCTCTTCGTTTGGCGCTGTGGATTTCGGCAAGGCTGCGGCCGTCTATCACAGGAATGCCGTTCTATACCAGTCAGGTCAAAGTGAAAGTGTCTTGGCAGCAGGAGAGGTTAGCCCTTCTGCTTTTGAAGCGGAGAAAACACCTGCCCAGTCCAGTAATGAAAGCGCTTCCCCGCCTGGGTCAACAGGTGGCTTTTCCCATGTTCTGAGCGAGATCAAGGATTTTCTCGTTCGCCTCTTCTCACCGCAGGGGTCTTCATCCAGTGAACCTGAACCGGTGGCCCGAGAACAGGTCGCTGAAACCGGATCAAACGATTCAGTTGCTCGTCTTTTTCACTGGCTTGGAACATTACTGAGTTTTGGCCTGTGGCGTTATGAAGAGGGTCAGGAATCCGCCAAAGTATCTGAAGACGCCGTAACAAAAGCTTTTGACGGAGGAAGCGGTTCGATTGAACGTGATAGTCCAACAAGCGCCTCTTCCCGGCAAATTTTGCCGACTGAAGGGGGAGAATCAGTTGGCTCTGAAGTGGGACGAATAACAAGAAGCTCCACCCTGAAGGTCCCGGCGAAGATTCGGGAAGCCATTCAGGAAGCAGCGCGCAAGTATGATCTCTCTGCTGATCTCATTGCCGCGGTCATCAAGGTTGAATCCAATTTCGATCCAGGCGCCGTTTCCAAGGAAGGTGCGGGCGGATTGATGCAGTTGATGCCTTCCACCGCAAGAGCACTGGAAGTCGGAAACCGTTTTGACATTCGGCAGAATATCGATGGGGGCAGCCGCTATCTAAAAGCTCTCGTGGAACGCTTCGGTGGACAGGTGGAGCTGGCCTTGGCAGCCTATAATGTGGGTCCGGAAGCTGTTGAGAGGTATGATGGAGTCCCTCCTTACCGACAAACCCGACACTACGTCAAAAAAGTATTGGCTTATTGTTAAGAGGGGGTTTTTGTCTTTTGAAGCTCGGGGATCGACAATTCTTGACGATCCCCAAGCAAAGCGTGTTTTGCGGAAAGAGTCCGGGTGGGTTGCACCGATCCTGTGGTGATGAGAGCTTTGCGGCTCGCCTCGTCAGTGTGTTCTTATCTCATCCACAGACGGTTCGGGTGTTTCAAAGATCACGGGTTGCTGCGGGGCTGTTGGCGGCTCCTGGAAGAGTTCTCGAGGATCTTTGACAGTCAACGCATGATGCAGCACATCATCCATATGCTCCACCAGTTCTATTTCGATTTCCTGGAGGATCTTTCCTGGAATGTCTTTCAGATCCTTGGCGTTGTCCTTTGGAATCAAAACGGTTTTCAGCAATCCCCGGTGGGCAGCCAGAATCTTTTCTTTGAGACCGCCGATGGGCAGGACTCTGCCGCGCAACGTGATTTCACCGGTCATTGCTACATCACTTCGAGCTGGAATGCGGGTTAGGGCAGAGACAATGGACGTTGCCATGGTGATCCCTGCCGATGGACCATCTTTGGGAATACCACCCTCCGGGACGTGAACGTGGATGTCGAGGTTTTGATAAAAATCCGGTTCAATTCCCAGTCGCGCTGCCCGAGACCGAACGTAGCTCAAAGCTGCCTGGGCGGATTCCTGCATCACTTCACCCAGTTTCCCGGTGATGGTAACTTTGCCTTTGCCCGGCATCACTACGGTCTCAATCCCTAAGATGTCTCCGCCAAATTCCGTCCAGGCAAGCCCCATCGCCAATCCGATCTCGTCTTTTTCTTCGGTGCGCCCATATCGGAACTTGGGGATCCCCAGGTATTCCTGAAGCAGTTCTTCGGTGAGCTCTATTCTGGTCTCAGCGCCTTTGCGCACCACTTCCTTGGCGACTTTTCGGCAGGACTTGGCAATCTCCCGTTCCAGATTGCGCACTCCTGCTTCCTTCGTATAGTGGCGAATGATGTAGAAGAGGACATCATCAGAGAAGGCAATGTTGTCGGGCAAGAGGCCATTTGCCTTGGATTGCTTTGCTACCAGGAATTGCCTGGCGATATTGACTTTGTCGAATTCCGTATAACCCTCCATATGAATGACTTCCATACGATCTCGCAAGGGTGGAGGGATGGCGTGCAGATTGTTGGCGGTAGTTATGAAAAACACCTCTGAAAGATCGTAATCGAGGTCCAGATAATGATCATTGAAGGCAAAGTTCTGCTCGGGATCCAGCACTTCGAGCAGAGCGGCTGAGGGGTCTCCTCTAAAATCCATACTCATCTTGTCGACTTCATCCAGGCAGAAAACCGGATTCCTACTCTTTACCTTCCTCAGACACTGGATGATCTTACCGGGCAGGGCTCCAATGTATGTGCGTCGGTGGCCGCGGATTTCCGCTTCGTCGCGAACTCCTCCCAGGGAAACCCTGATGAAGTTGCGGTTCATCGAACGAGCAATGGATCGCGCTAAAGAGGTCTTGCCTACGCCGGGAGGCCCCACAAAACAGAGGATTGGCCCCTTGATCTTTTTGACGAGCGCTTGGACCGCCAGGTATTCCAGAATTCGTTCTTTGGGTTTCTCCAATCCATAATGATCTTCATCCAAGATGCGGGTGGCTTCATCGATGTCGATCTTCTCCTTGGTCCTCTCGAACCAGGGCAGAGAAAGAATCCAGTCGATGTAGTTCCTGACCACCGTAGCTTCGGCGCTCATTGGCGACATCATTTTCAGTTTCTTGAATTCAGAACGGACCTTTGTCGCCGCCTCCTGGCTCAGCCGTTTGCGCTTGATGCGCTTTTCGAGCTCTTCTAGCTCGGACTTGAAGTCATCCTTTTCCCCCATTTCCTTTTGGATGGCTCGCATCTGCTCGGTGAGATAATACTCCCGCTGGGTCTTCTCCATCTGCTTTTTGACACGACCCTTGATCCGTTCTTCCGTCTGAATGATTTCAACCTCGGAACGGATGTTGGCAAAAAGCCTTTCCAGACGCTTGGCAATATTGAGAGTCTCCAGGAGACTCTGCTTCACTTCAAGCTTAAATGGCATATAGGAAGCGATGGTGTCAGCCAACCGTGCTGGGTCCTCGATGGCTGCAATGCTGTCCAGAATCTCCTGGGTAATCTTCTTATTGTGTTTGGAATAGGTTTCGAAGGCTGTGCGAATACCTCGTCGCAGTGCTTCGATTTCGACAGTCTCCCCGCTGCCTTCTTCCATGGATTCAAGCTGCACCAGGAAATAGTCGGCATGCGGAATGAAGTTGAGTACTTTGGCACGATAGTCACCTTCAACCAGGACCTTAACCGTGCCATCGGGGAGCCTCAAGATTTGCAGAATATTCGCCACGGTTCCCAGGCGATAGATGTCGGCTTCGGTGGGATTATCAGTTTTAGCCTTGGTTTGAGCCGACAGGAAGATCTTCTTGTCGGAACCCATCGCCTTTTCTAAAGCGTTGACTGATTTATCACGCCCAACGAATAATGGCACCACCATCTGTGGGAACACAACAATGTCCCTCAGCGGCAGCATAGGCATCATGATAAACGACGAGCCGTTTTGCACTTCTTCTTTGTTGCGATTTATCCTAAACATAGGTCGAACATTCTTCTTATGTTAAACGGGTTTTTACGTTAGGTCGCTGTCGCCCGGGAACTTGCCCCATTTTTCCTCTGGCTACTCCACCTGCCTAGCTCTTAGCCTTCAGCCTTCGGTACTGCTGCCGGAGGCTAAGCCGATTCTAGATCTTGACCATGATACAAGATCAGGGGTTCAGTCCCTTTGAGAATGACATCTTCGTTTATGATACATTCCTGGATCTCGGGATGAGAGGGCAGGTCGTACATTATGTCGAGCATAATATTTTCCATTATGGAGCGAAGCCCTCGCGCCCCGGATTTGCGCCTGATTGCTTCTTTTGCTATGGCCCTGAGCGCGCCTTCCGTAAGCCGCAGGCGTACATCCTCCAAGTCAAAGAGCTTCTTGTACTGTTTCACCAAAGCATTCCTGGGTTCGGTCAGGATGCTCACTAATTCATCTTCTGTTAGTTCATTCAGCGTTGCGATCACCGGCAGACGCCCTACGAATTCGGGGATCATGCCGAACTTTATCAGGTCCTCAGGTTGAATCTGGGCCAGGATTGCTCCGATGTTTCTATCTTCTTTGCTGCGTATCTCTGCGCCAAAGCCCAGCCCTTTTACCCCGATCCGGGATTTAATGATGGTCTCAAGATAGTTGAAAGCGCCACCAACAACGAAGAGGATGTTGGTGGTATCAATTTTGATAAACTCCTGTTGGGGGTGTTTCCTGCCACCTTTAGGCGGAACATTCGCAATGGTTCCCTCTAGAATCTTAAGGAGCGCTTGTTGGACCCCTTCTCCTGAAACGTCACGGGTGATGGAAGGGCTGTCTGACTTCTTGGCAATCTTGTCTATCTCATCGATATAGACTATGCCGCGAGATGCCTTTTCAATGTCATAGTCCGCAGCCTGAATGAGACTTACCAGGATATTCTCAACATCCTCGCCGACGTATCCCGCTTCAGTTAAAGTCGTCGCATCGGCGATCGTGAAAGGCACGTTAAGAATGCGAGCGAGCGTTTGAGCGAGCAAGGTTTTCCCTGAGCCGGTTGGGCCAATCATGAGGATGTTGCTCTTCTGCAGCTCCACATCGTTCTTGTCGAGTTTCAACTCAATGCGTTTGTAATGATTATGAACGGCAACTGAGAGAACCTTTTTTGCACGATCCTGACCGATCACATATTGGTCAAGAATGCACTTGATCTCTACGGGCTTGGGAATCCTTGTCGCTCGGGCCGATTCCTCCCTTTCGTACTCCTCAGCGATAATGTCGTTGCAGAGCTCAACGCATTCATCGCAGATGTAAACCGTTGGGCCAGCAATCAGTTTTTTTACTTCGTCCTGACTCTTACCACAAAAAGAGCATCTCAGCTCACCCGTGCGGTCATCGCGCTTCCGAGCCATCCAAGGCCTCCTTGAGCATATAAACAGATCCCGCGTCCAGCTTTCAGTGTCATGTAGTTGACGCGCCCGTATACGCAGTCACTTCATTGGGAACGATTCTATTATAAACACAAACCTGCGTCATAGCTACCCTTAAATGTTTTTCCCATTGAGTTTCAATAGCTTACATTATCAAACAACGACTTCGCGGCTCCCCCTTTCTTCAAATTACTCGTTGGCGCTCGGTCAGGAAATGCCCGAAAAGGAAAAGAACCAGTCTGAGACTGACGGAGAAGCACCACATTTTCCTGGAGTTGCAAATCTTGTTCCAGGGAAAGCGGCAAAAAGAACCGTTCACACCCGCTCATTAAGATATGATTAGGAGGCTGTCCGAGAATTGCCATTTCGAGCCGAAGGAGAGAAATCTTGTTAGTGTAAGTGGCTGAATTTTTAGATTTCTCACTTCGCGACACTTCGTTCGAAATGACAGGAAGGCGGTTCTCGGACAAGCTCCTAGGAAAGTCGGGTAACGGCTTGGAGAGCAAAACCAGCCCTCTACCGGGATGCTGAGACAGAAAACCCCTGATGGGTCGATGGAATTTCCTATTTGCCGGATACGAGTCGAGCAAAGGTTCTGTTGGTTATGACTTCGTCAACCATCCCGTATTCTCTGGCTTGATGGCCCGACATGTAGAAATCCCGATCGGTATCATGCTGAATCTGTTCTACCGCTCTTCCGGTGTGTTCCGTCAAAATGCGATTCAGTTCTTCGCGGAGCCGGAGGATTTCCCGAGCCTGAATCTCCACATCGGTTGCCTGTCCCTGGAAGCCTCCCATAGGCTGGTGCAGCATGATACGCACATGGGGAAGGGCGTATCGCTTTCCCTTTACCCCCGCGGCCAGCAGCACTGCAGCCATGCTGGCTGCCTGCCCCATGCACAACGTGGACACGTCAGGCTTGATATACTGCATGGTGTCGTAGATCGCCAATCCCCCAGTGACAAGCCCGCCTGGCGAATTGATATAAAAGTGGATATCCTTGTCCGGGTCCTCGGATTCAAGAAAAAGCATCTGGGCAATGATCAAATTTGCTATTTCGTCGGAAATCCCCGTGCCCAGGAAGATGATCCGATCTCTTAACAGCCGTGAATAGATGTCAAAGGCTCTTTCGCCCCTGCTGCTCTGTTCGATGACAATGGGGATGAGTGACATGCTTTACTCCTGATCCGGGACTTCTTCAGCCACTGGGGTCTCTAAAGAGACAGCCGCTTCTTCCAACATCTTCAAAACCTTATCCTGCAGTTTCCCCTCTTTGGCCTGGTGGACTACGGCAGAGTCCGCATAATCCTGCTTAAGGCTCGCAACATCCATGCGAGCCACCTGAGCCACCTCATTATAGACCTCTTCCAACTCCTGCTCAGAAAGCTCAAGTTCATCCCGCTTGGCGATATGTTCACAGATGAGATGCCAGCGAACGCTTTTCTCCGCCTGGGGGCGATATTCGGCACGGATCTCCGGTGTATCGAACTTGGCGGTGTCTATCTTGATGCCCTGGCTCTCGAATTGATAGCGCAGCATGCCAATGAGGCGATCAACTTCTCGTTCAATGACCCTGAAGGAAAGCTCAATAGTCACTTTCGCCAGCAGTTGATCAATAATCTGCTGTCGGACATCAGCGGAGATTCTTTCCGTTTCCCTTTTCAACAACTGATCGAGAACGGTTTGTCTCAAATCTGCGAGAGTTTCAAACTGTCCTACCTCCTTGGCGAATTCGTCGTCAAGTTCCGGGATGAGCTTCTCTTTGATTTCCCTGATGGTGACATCAAAGTGAACCCGTTTTCCAGCAATTTCCCGTGTGGGGGCATCCTCGGCATAGTCCAGTTCGAAGGCAACCGATTCTCCCGATCGATGCCCGATAAGATGTTGGTCAAACTCCGGGTGGAGCGTCTGCTTCCCGATTTCTACCATGTAATCGTTGGCCTTTCCCTTGTCGTAGACCGCTCCGTCCACGGTGGGAACAAAGTCAACCAGGACCGCATCTCCTTCCGCAATGGGCCTCTCGACTTCCAGGCTGCGGAGCTGGGAATGCTGTTGCCGGATTCGCTCCAGTTCAGCTTCGATCCTTGTTTGATCGATCTCCACAGGGGGGCGATGGATAGCAACCCCTTTGTAGTCTTCCAGTTCAATGGGAGGTGAGACATCCACCAACGCAACGTAGGTAAATGTTCCATTGTCTTCGAATCGCACCTCGCTTACGTCGGCTTCCACGAGCGGCTTTAAATTCGCTTTGCGAAGGGCATCCGGAAAGGTCTCCTGAATGAACCGGGAAGATAGTTCGTTCTGAACGGTCTTCCCATAATAGGATTTGATAATGTTTCGAGGAACCTTGCCAGGTCTGAATCCCTTCATGCGAATGTTTTTTGCCAGATCCCGATATTTCTCATCGAGTTCCTCTTGAACCCTCAATGCTGGGATTTCCACTTGCAGTTTCTTCTGATTGGCGCTTAGATCATCAACGGAAACGTTCATCTCCACGTTCATTAACCTTTCTATCATAACTTAGCAGTCAACAAGGCTTGTTGCAGAAAACAGAAGTCGGCAGACAGAATACAGAAAGAATAACAAGGCCCTTTATTTTGGCTCCTGACTCCTGAAATTCTGTTTTCTTCCATAGAGCTAGCGTGGTGCGAGAGGGGGGAGTTGAACCCCCACCCTGTCACCAGGGCTGGATCCTAAGTCCAGTGCGTCTACCAGTTCCGCCACTCTCGCCCAAAAATCAAATATCAACC
>Ga0209048_10006326_pt1 | contig 11094 bp, 12 predicted proteins | sample FrelakmetCRP12CR_FD_187146 | JGI IMG/M metagenome (GOLD analysis project Ga0209048, IMG submission 187146) | Freshwater lake sediment microbial communities from the University of Notre Dame, USA, for methane emissions studies - CRP12 CR (SPAdes)... | ecosystem: Environmental > Aquatic >... | reverse complement strand
GCACGGCCAGACAGACAGCAGCTACCGCGATCATCCCAGAGGAAATACCCTGTCTCGCGGGTACTACGGCCGGGTTGCCCGCATCGCTTACTTGATTCACCAATCGAATGGCGTATCCGAACCTCTGCTTAATGGCGCCGCGGCTCAAGTAGTAAATCTCGAGTACGCCAGCAGCGGCAAGCGCAAGTCCGAAGAGCATGACTTCGCGATTTTCGATGATCTCTGCCGCTTGCCGGGCCTCGGACGTGTAACTAATGAACACGAAGAGCAAGCCGACGGTCGCGACCAGGACGGAGATCGCCAGTGCGCTGTACCGTGCCCATCGCCTCAGCCGCAGCAGGCCAATTGCGGTGGCTAGAATGGGCGCTCCGATGACCAGGAAGCCGAGCGCATAGGAGGTGAACACCACGGACGGAGGCGGCGTGCACCTTGGGATAGCGCCCAGCAACGGCAAAAAGAGGCACAGCAGCGCCAGCATAGCGGAAGTAAGAACAATGCCGAGAGGTGGTTTCATTGCGCCCTCGCTGGGGCCGCCATTCGAGGGCGGCCAGCTCGAATAGAACGGGGCCGAATCTCTTTCTTGCAACAGCTCTTTCGATATGCGAACCGCGCCGTTGAGGCCGTTGCCCACGCGCCTGCCGGTTGCTAGCTGCTTTCTTCGAGGAATCCGAGCACAACCTCGCGCTCGCGCGGCCCATCAAGCTCCACCAGCACCACGCGCTGCCATGTTCCCAGCAGGAGCGAACCGCGTTCCACCAGCAGCCCCAGCGAGGTCCCGATGAGCGTGGACAGAATGTGGTCGGGCACATGTGCCGGGTTGTGGGGATGCCGGTAGGGCAGCTTGGGAATGATCTGCTCGAAGGCGTCGAGCATATCGAGGTCGGTACCGGGATCCAGGTCGGCCGTGGTCAACGCTGCTGTGGTGTGGAGGATGTTCAACACGCAGACGCCGCTCTTGTCGGCATGACTCTTGCTGAGCACGGCCTCGACATGCCGAGTGATATCGAGGATCTCGCGCTTCTTGTGCGTCTTGATCTTCAGGCGATGCATGGCTCGTTGATTCTAATGAATACTCAGTAAGCAGGTGAAGCAGACCTTCAGGCCTGCGGCAAGGTTCCCCAAATCAGTAGAACCATGAGCTTCAGTTGGCCATCCTTAAGGTTAGCTTGCAAAGTTGTTAGCTGGCTTCGGCCATCTGCCGACGACGTTTCGATAGCGCCGACTGGATAAACGTCACCTCACGTCCAAGTATCTCGGTCGCCTCGCGGCAAAGATCCGGGCGTTCGCGCATGAGTTGCAGGAACTCTTCTCGTGGCACATGCACCACATCAGAATTGGCAACGGTGATGGCCGTGAGGCTGTAGGGGTGCCCGGTAAAGGTGGCGGGCAAGCCCAACAATGACCCCGCGCCGAAAACCCGGTCAAGCTGCGGCATGCCCTGCACGCCCATCAGCACCTTGCCCTTACGCACAAAGAAAACGCCTGCGCTCTCCGCGTCCTCTTGAAACAGGACGTGTCCGGGAGGATAGTTTCGCTCGCTGCCTGCGGACTGGACGTTTTTTTTCAGATCGCTGGAAATCTTGAGGATATTGTTCCTGGCACCCACACTTTTCATTGATTAGTTATGCCAAAAGTGCGGCCAGAGCTGCTGTGACTAGAATCACAGATGGTTGTGAGGCGAAACTAAGGCCGTAGATCCAATGGAATAGGCGGCGGAAGAACAAACAGCAAACCTCCGGATGGGGCAAAGAACGAGATTGCCGTCGCTCGGTGCGTCCGATGTCGCTGCGTCGCCGCGCCCTCAACGAACGGCTGCTCAGGGTAGGCGAAGCGACAAGTTTGATCTCGCGGGCCCGCCCCGCGTTCTCTTTTCCATGCCGTAAACTGTACGGAATGCCCGAACTTCCTGAGGTTGAAACCATCGCCCGCGGCCTCGACAAACACGTGGCCGGCGACACCATTGACTCGGTTTGGTTGGGCGAGAAGCCGGAGCCGCTGAAATCGCCGGCGATAGAAATTGCCGCGGTACTGGAGCGTGCGCGGATTGCGCGGGTTCGGCGCGTCGGCAAGCACATTGTTTTCGACCTGGAGCGCCCCAGCCGAAAGCGGAAAGCAGCATTCGCTCACGGGCAATGGATCGTTCACTTGGGCATGACCGGACGATTGTTGATCGCCTCGCCCAGTACCGAGACAACCAAACATACGCACGCCGTGTTAAAGCTGGCCTCGGGAAGAGAACTGCGCTTCGTCGATCCGCGGCGTTTCGGACGTCTGGCGGTAGTGAGAACTGATTCTGCAGGCGCCGTGGGATTTGCCGCGCCGGGAGATGAACCACTGGATTCGCGCATCGAACGCTTTGTGGCTCTCTTCCGCCACCGCGACACGCCAATCAAAAGCGCGCTACTCAACCAGAGGCTACTGAGCGGAGTAGGCAACATCTATGCTGACGAATCGCTCTTCCGCGCCGGGGTCAGACCGCGCCGGCGAGCAGCGTCGTTGACCCGGGAAGAATTTCGCAAACTGCACGTTGCCTTGAAGGAAGTACTGCGAGAGGCGATTAAACTGGGCGGCTCCTCGCTCAGTGACTACGTTGACGCGGAAGGGCGCGAAGGCTTCTTTCAACTGAAGCATCGCGTATACGGGCTGGAAGCCGAGCCGTGCCTGGTGTGTGGCACGGCCATCAAGCGAGTTATCATCGCAGGACGCAGCAGTCATTACTGCCCGCATTGCCAAAAGTAGTTCGGCAATCTAGCACAGGACCATAAACGAGAGGAGCCAGAAAGCTGATGGCTACGTATTCCGTCGGTGTTGACCTGGGGGGAACCAACCTGCGCATTGCCGCGGTTGATGGTGACGGCAAACTGCTGGAGAAGGTGACCAGCGGAACTGAAGTGCAGCGCGGCCGCGATTTCGTCATCGGCGAGATGTGTAGTGCCATTGAGTCTCTGGTGGCCAAACATCGGGGGCTGGGACGTCTGACCGGCATCGGCATCGGCGTGCCCGGGTTTATTGACATGGATACCGGAACGGTCATGCGTTCGCCGAACCTGCCTGACTGGCTGAATTTCCCCGTGCGAGATGAGATCGAGCGCCGGCTCTCCACAAAAGTCATCCTGGAGAACGACGCTAACGCGGCTGCCATGGGTGAAAAGTGGCTGGGCGCGGGGCGTGACGTGGATCATATGGCGATGTACACGCTGGGCACGGGCGTCGGCGGCGGCCTGGTGTTCCGCGGGCGGTTGTGGCATGGCATGAACGGAATGGCCGGGGAGTTGGGCCACTTTAACGTCGAACCGGAAGGGCATCCTTGCGGCTGCGGCAGCCGGGGATGCCTGGAGCAGTACGCTTCGGCAACCGCCATCGTGCGGATGGCGCATGAGGCCATCGCCCGGGGCGAGGCCGACGATCTGGCGCAAGCCTCGCGAGGCAATGTTGAGTTCAATTCGCGGGTTGTGTACCAGTTGGCGATTCAAGGTGACGCTGCCGCGCAAGAAATCTATCAAACAGTCGGCCGTGCTCTCGCGATTGGAGTCGGTGGCATCGTCAATGCACTGAATCTGCCGATGTACGTGATCGGTGGCGGCGTCTCGAGCGCGTGGGACGCGTTCGCTCCCACTATGTTTGAGGAGATAAAAGTGCGGTCGTCAATTTACTCCCTGACGGCGCCGGACCGTCCGGAGACGGGCAAGAAACATACCCTCGTCACGCGGGCGCTGCTGGGCAGCGACGCCGGCCTCTATGGAGCGGCACGTTTACCCATGCTGGAGCCTCTGACGCAAACCGAAGCCACGCGTAGCTAGGCGCAGAGTTCTGCTTCTCTCTCGCGCAGCTCGCATAGACCCGCGGGCATCGTTTTCTCCATGGCGCGTAAGGCCGTCAAGCCCGCCATCCCTCTTCAATTCTTCGCTCGCCCGACGATGCCGCACGTCATGCGGAAATGCAGGTGTCCATCGAGGGCCTGCGAATTGTTGCAAACGTGTTAAACCATGAAAAGGCCAGTTGAACAAATTGGCTGGTTGTGGTGCATACTAGGGCGGATTAGCGAAACTGAATCCTCAGAGTTCCGGTTCTGTGGAGTGGGGCGATGTCTCCAGAGTTGGATGAGATTCGTCGCGAGGCCGAGCGCCTTACGAGCCTTATGGCGCCGCCTGACTGGCGCCACGCCCCGCCAGGCAAGTGGAACTGCGCACAGATTCTTGAGCATCTCCGCTTGAGCTATACCGCGACCACCAGCGGAACCTTGAAAGCCATGGAGATTGGCAGGCCCCTCGGCGGCAAGCCGGCCTTGCGGGACCGGATCGGCACATTTTACGTTGCCGGGCTTGGTTTATTTCCCTCGGGACGTACCGCGCCAGCCTATACTGTTCCGGCCGAGGACCGCGGAGTCGGGTCATTAAGAGCCTTCAGTGATGCCTTGGTAGCAATGGACGCAACCCTGACCGACGCCGAGAAGCGATTCGGGAAGCACGCAAGATTGCTCGACCATCCCGTCCTGGGGCCCCTCACAGCGCAACAGTGGCGGCGGTTTCATCGCACGCACGCCCGGCATCATATGAACCAAATTGCACAGCAGGTCAAGCGCATGAGCCCGGGGCAGGCGTAAGAGTTCCTTCTACTATCGGAAGAAGCCCAGATACCAGCGCCACGTCCATTCCCCAAGAAACACGGCACCAAGCGAGCATGCGCCCAGAAATACGCCGAAGGGGATCTCGTGCGTCAAGAACGACTCGCGCGCGGCGACGTCTGGCCCGACATTGAATTCGCCGAGCCGGGCTGACGGTCGCAGTGCCGGTACTACGAGGATGAGGATGGAATAGAGCGCAGCCAGCACTGGCGCGCAGAACAACACCAGCAGGGTTAGCCTCAGCCCCAGGAACGCTCCTGCCATCGCCATCAGCGCGACATCGCCGAATCCTATCCCATGGCGCTTGCGAACCAGGTAGTAAATCGCCCATGCCAGGTAGAAAAAGCCAGCGCCTACCAGCGCCCCCAGTGCGGTGTCCAGCAGCACCAGTCCAGTGGAGGAGAGATGGGCGTCGTACAACCGCAGGAGGAACTGCGCTCCCGCTGTGTCGGTTGGTGCTACCCAGGACAAGACAAAACCCAGCACTATCCCCGGATAGGTAAATTCTCTCGGCAGCAGGCCCGTTTCTGCGTCCATAAAGATCAAGCCGACAAGCAGAAAACAGAAGATACAGAATTTCAACGTCAGCCAGCTTGCGCCAAAGCGTGCGAAGCAGGCCGCAAATAGCACGCCCGTCGACAATTCAACCGCTGGATAGCGCCAAGGGATGGGGGCACGGCAATAGCGGCAACGGCCGCGAAGCAGGGCCCAACTGAGCAAGGGAATGTTGTCACTCCAGCGAACCGGCGCGCCACAGGACGGACAGTGTGAGCCGGGCGAAACCACGGACTGCTCGCGAGGAATGCGGCTGATGCAGACATTCAGAAAGCTGCCGAACACCAGCCCTGTAATGAACAGCACGCATTCGATGGCCAGATCCAAGGTTTCCTAAGGAAATCCTCTTTACGTTGAGCACAGCGGGTCGCCGCTCAAAGGGCATGTACCAACCGTAGTGAGGATATCGCAGCCGCGACGGCTGTGTAAGTAGCTGGGCGCACGAAAGGCGCAGCCGGGTTGTGACGGCGCCCACGAATCGCGCCGATCCATCACGACAGCGGCGTTCGTCCGGAATTGCGGTCGTTGCTGCCCTGCGGCGTGACCGTCAGCGGGTTGATGATCTGGAAGTTCAGCACGGCCTCCGGTCCCAGTCGGCCATTGAAGAAGCTAGTTCTGCGGTTCTGTCAGCTTGTTATTGATGGCGAACAGTGCAAGTTCCAGACGGCTGGCAACGCCGACCTTGTCGAAAATATTGGTGAGATGGTGTTTCACCGTGTCCTCGCTGAGAGCGAACTTCCGGGCAATGTCTTTGTTGCTCAGGCCGGCCACGATGGTGGTTAGAATTTCCATCTCGCGCTTGGTCAGCCCGTAATTGCGCGGCGGCTTGTCGCCGGAAGCGGCTGTACGCATGAAGTCCACGATGTCGCCAACCGCCTCGCGTCCGATCCAGTATTGTCCGCCCATTACGGTGCGAATGGCCTTCATCAGTAATTGGGTGGCCGCTTCCTTCATCACCACGCCGCGCGCCCCCATCTGCAAAGCCTGGACAATCTGGATCCGCTCCACCGCCGCGGTGAGTACGATGATCTTCGTCGGTACGCCACCATCGGTGGAAGACAGTTCACGCAAGACCTCAATACCCGGCACGCGAGGCATGGCCAAATCGAGCAGGAGAATGTCGGGCTTCAGTTCGCGAGTTTGGCTGACCGCCTCGGCGCCGTCCGCCGCCTCTCCTACGACCTCCAACTCGGGTTCCGCCTCCAGCAAGCGTCGCAACCCATCACGAAAAATCGTGTGGTCGTCAGCAATAACAATACGCACGGATGGTTCCTTCTTATCCATAAGACTCGGATCCTTTCTGGGGAACGGTGATCTCGATTCGGGAGCCTCGCCCCATTGTCGATTCAATTACCATGTCCCCACCAATGGCACGAACACGTTCTTTCATGACCGTCGGCCCCCGGCGAACCTGGTCCAGTTCTTCCAGGGTGAAACGGCCGCCGAACGGAAAACCATGACCGGCGTCATCAATGACCAGTTGCCAGGAACCATTCTGCGCACCAAAGCGTACTACGGCCGAATGCGCACCGCTATGCTTCCGAATGTTGACCAGCCCTTCCTGTACCACCCTCGCCAACTCGCGGCAGGTGGTGGCGGGAAGGGCCACTTCCTGCAATTCGGATACGAATCTGACAGCGATTCCGCTGTCTCTGGAAAAACGTTCTACGAGTTGGGCGATAAAGTCAAGGAATTGATGTGGTCCAATGTCGACCGGCTTCATGCTCTGCATCAGCTCGCGGAGGTTCAGAATCTCTTGCCGGAGCAGTTCCTGCATGCGTTCCAGCTCCGTCGACAGCTGCTGATCCCCCAAGGCGCGCCGTCGCAGGACGTCCAATTGCATCTCAATGCTGATGAGAGACTGGATCGTCGTATCGTGCAGTTCGTGTGCTACCCGGGCACGTTCGACGGCCCCTGCTCGCAAGCGAAACCGGCGGAACAGGTAGACCGAATATAGGGCCGGAGCTACCTGACGCATGATGTTCTGGGCAAAACGAAGTTCCCGCTCCCAGCGGCGGCCCACCCGGCCGTTCACCACCACCATTCGCCCATGCCACTCCCGGCCCATCTCGTGGCGGACGGCCAGCAAGGACCTGGCGCCAGCCACAGGCATCTGCAGGTGCTTCAGTTGCGACCCGTCCATGCGCCGGCCCTCATCGTCCAGCGCTTCCACCAGGCATTCGCCAGTATCTCCCTCGCGCTGCATGTAGAAGGTATGAGGATAGCCTTCCATCAACATGGAAGGTTGTTGTGGAGGAGCAATCTCCTGAACCAGTGCGTGTCCCTGCGGCGTCGGCGCAACATCCCACCGGAAGGCCCGGCCTGAGCCGTTCTGGCACACGACCTCATACACCTGGTCGCTGGCAAACACCCGGCCTAACTCCAGCAGAACTTCCTGCAGGGCGGCAGTGAAGCGGCCGCCAACCTTGGCCAGCGATAGCAGGCGATTGGTGAGAACGATCTCGGCCCGCAGCTCCTTTTCGGTTTCCGCCAGGAAACCCAGCAGGAAGCCGGCCATCAGCAGGAAGCCGCACCGCATGATGATGCGGGCCGGATCGATGGTCGTGCCCAGCAGATGCTGTAAGTGTGCCGGCCCATAAGCCACAATGGCGGCTTGTGCCAGCAGCAGGGCAGCACTGATCTCCGCCGTGGCCATCGTCTCCAGGAAACCCCAGCGGAACGCGGCGGCCAGCATGGCGAACAGGAAGAACACAAAGAAAATGCTGTTCGGAGGATCGGTGAACAGGCACAAAAGGGCTGGCCACAGGATGTCGCTCGCCTGCGCCCAGAGAATCAATCTCTTAGGCGCGCGTCCTGCTCTGCGTAGAAATGCCAGAAGCACGAGGCTGTGAAGCGTGTAGCCCAGCAGCAGATACAGCCCAAAGTGATAATACGGAGCTTGTGCGTCCGGCCTTACCATCCAGCCGGCAAGCGAGGTTGCGGCCAGGAACAGGCGGGAGTAGGCCAGCACCTTTTCGACACGCGGATCTTCGTACTGCAGTCCGGCAACGCGCAGCCGCGACAGGAAGCGCGAAGTGTAGGGTGGCGCGCCCAACGTTCGTCCTCCATGGCCAATGAGAGCTGTACGATTATGACACGAAAGCGCTACAAAATAACCTAATTTTGACAAAGCGAGTCACAAAAGTGTCGTATGGCGTGGCAACGAACCATGAACTGAGCCGGTCGAATGCACTCCCCTTTTGTGACCTCGCTCACCGACTCCGGTGTGCCACAGGGCTAGCTTAGATATTGCAGGGCAGGGAGTTCAGGCGCATGATGGCGTCGCAAACCGCCGATAGGTTTCAGGAGATGCGTTTGAACCCAGAGTCAGGATGGCCGGTGTCTCGCTTGGCATCTCCTTGGAGATTTGGAATTTGCTGTGGCCGGAAGGGTACACAAACATGAGCTGCCGATTGTGTTCGAAAGTGCTATTCCTAGTTGCCGCCGCGCTACTGGCATCGGCAACATGGGCGCAGACCGCGCACAACACGGGCCCGAGATATGACGCGACCAAAGAGACAAAGATTAAGGGCGTGGTGGAAGACTTCCGTGAGGTGCCGGGCGAGCAGGGAACCTTGCACCTGGTGGTCAAGACCGAGAGCAAAACTGTGCTGGTCCACGTCGGCCCAACGGAATTCCTGAAGGAAATTGACACCTCGTTCAACAAAGGGGACCAGGTGACCGTGACTGGCGCGGTTTGGCCGGGCACCTCCGGGGAAGAGGAAATCCTGGCGCGCGAGATCACCGACGGTCAGAACACTTCCACGCTGCGCGATGCAAAGGGCGTTCCCATCTGGGCCGGCTGGAAACCAGCCAAGAAATAGCGCGTAGGCCCCGCGCCGCACTGAAAAGGCCCGCGCCTACTTCTCTACCCGCAGGAACTCTCCGTCAGTAGCGTTTACCGCGATCCGTAGTTTTGCCTCATCCGGGCTGCTGCCGTACATGACGTGCCACACCAATTGGCTCTTCTGCGCATCCCAGTCCAGCACAAAGAACACCGCCTGTTTAGGATCCTTCTTGGTCAGTTTGTCTCCACCGTGCGCCTGTGCGACCTCGTAGGCTTTGTCGCTGTCAATCTTGATGAACCCCAGGTCGAAGACCTGGGTCGAACTGTTGTTGGGGTTCCAACTGTCCTCTGCGGAGAAGCTGATGCCTGGCTCGGGCGCATCCGGGCCGACCAGCCCCGACCACACGAACAGCTTCATCATTCGCTTGGCGGGAGAGGCGAACGATCCACGCCACAGGCCAGCCTTCCCTTCGCCGACAGGCGCGTCGGGCGTGAATTGCGATTGCAGCCGGAAAGGCTTCACATCGCCCGCCCAGAGCCGGGCAGAGAGATACATCTTCTGGAAGGCGGTCCGACCTGTCTCATACTGCGCTTGCTTGACCACGGGCTGGGGGCCCGCTTGCGATGCACTGCCGCCCTCAGTTTTCACCGGCGCTGACGAGCAACCGGCGATCATCAGCATTGCGGAACAAACAACCGCGAGCTTTCGAATCATTGCACGTCCTTCGTCTCCAAGTAGGTAAGCCCAGAGTACCGGATTGGATGCTAAGGAGGCCACCAACGGGCGGCTTTGGCGAGGCGCTGGTTGAGCAACAAGTATAAGGTCCTGCCCTCCAATCGCCTGCTCCTGGGTACGGTGCGCGCCCACAACGTCTGCTGGACGCGATCAGTGCCTCATTGTATGGGCGGTTGGCAGCTACGTCTTGTGGGCCAAAGGAGGCTCTGCGTTGACAAGTCTCCTCCGAACAGGCAAACTGCTCCATCTTGAAGATTCTGCCCCGCAGAGGCCCTTGGCGACCAGTGATCCAGGGCGGGACGAGCCATTTTGATGACTGCGCCACAACGCGTTTCGTACCGTCTGGAGTCCACGCTGGAGAGCGTGAACAAGGCCGAGGAGATGGCCGACCAGATTGCTGCGCAGGTTGGTTTCGACGAGGACACGCGTGGCGGAATCTCCATGGCGATCCGCGAGGCCATGATTAACGCGGTGCTGCATGGCAACAAGTACGATGCGGGTAAGCGGGTGAACCTGACCTTCGAACAGAAAGGTCCGGAGATGACCGTTATCGTAGCCGACGAGGGAACCGGCTTTGTGCCTGAGGAAGTTCCCAATCCTCTGGCTCCGGAGAACCTTTTGAAACAGTCGGGGCGTGGGATATTCTTGATGCGGACATTCATGGATGAGGTCCGCTTTCGCAAAAGCAGTTCCGGCACTGAAATCACTTTGATCAAGCGGCTCCAGGGAAATGACCCGGACCGCCAGGAGGCTTCCACGTGAGCATGAAAGCAAGTACCCGGCAGGTTGATGGCATCACCATCGTTGACTTGAGTGGACGTATCACTTTAGGCGAAGGCAGCGTGGTGTTGCGCGATACGGTGAAAGACCTGCTCGGCAAGGGACAGAAGAAGATTCTGTTGAACCTGGGCGATGTCAGCTACATTGACAGCTCTGGAATCGGCGAACTGGTCAGCGCTTTCACTTCGGTCCGCAACCAGGGCGGCGAATTGAAACTGCTGCACCTGACCAAGAAGGTCCACGATCTGCTGCAAATCACCAAGCTGTACACGGTCTTTGATGTAAAGGATGACGAGGCGGGCGCGATCACTGCCTTCAGCAAGGCGAACCACTAACCGCAGCCTCGTCCATCACGGATCCCGCCAGCAAGCCCTGATGCCCTTTCGCATTTGCGGAAGGGCGTTTGTTTCTTAAGAACTAGCGACTAGCAATCAGCGAAAGCGTTTGCCGATTGCTAAATGCCAGCTGCCAAAATGCCAAGTGCGAAATGCAAAGAACCAAATACTGAACACCAATTACCAACGGCTAGTTGCTAGTTGCTCGCTACTTATCTTCGGCGCGAATCTCATCCCGTAAATCAGCACCGCTGCGGACAGCGCGACCGCCGCGACC
>Ga0209048_10006325_pt1 | contig 11095 bp, 8 predicted proteins | sample FrelakmetCRP12CR_FD_187146 | JGI IMG/M metagenome (GOLD analysis project Ga0209048, IMG submission 187146) | Freshwater lake sediment microbial communities from the University of Notre Dame, USA, for methane emissions studies - CRP12 CR (SPAdes)... | ecosystem: Environmental > Aquatic >... | reverse complement strand
CCCGAAGGGAACCCGGGAAAGTACGGGGTAACGCAGCCCGCGCTATTCGTCGAATCGCACACGGTCGCGTAGCCCCCCGTCCCACTCGCGGTGTACGTCCCGTACGTCAAGCTCCAAGTGTCAACTGCGTAGGGGTAGTACCCCATCGAGGGATAACTGTTCAAGGGCGAGGATGTACGCTGGGGCGTAGTGGTGTCGATCACATACGTGAGTGCTGCCGGTTGGCCGACCGAAAACTGGCTCTGAAGGCCGCTGGGAATTGTGTTCGAAGGGCCTGAGCCGCCGTTTATGGTGCCGGCGAACTGATAGGTCACCAAGCTGGCGCCGGCCGTCGAGATTAGACCTGCCGCCACCATCCCGACTGCCAATAGTGAACGCGTCTTAGACCAGCATGGTGTGACTTGACGTTTGGTCATCGCCTTGCTCCATCAGAAGATAAAGAATCTCCCCACCACAGATCGCGCTGATCGATGCTGAACGACGTAGTGCCGCCGAAGCCTGCAAGAAGCAACGCCGTCCCACTCGCAATAACGCGCCGAAACGGTTTCACAGAATCCTCCCGGTTTGGGCAATGAATAATTTCTTCATGCGCCCCCTGGCCGACCAACGTATTGATGAGCGTCAACAGGAGGCGAAAATTTGTCTGTTCAACAATTTCGCCGCAGTTGAAGGCGGGCTCGACGGACTGCGCCGAAGGCGAATTGCCAATCCATTACGCGCCATGCCTTAACCACGATCCGCATAACTTGCACGGGCCTCGGGGCCGACGCTCTTCGGCCCTAAATGCACCCATTGGCCGAGCCGCGTATTGATCACAAACAAGAGCGAACCGATTGAGCGCTCATCGATACGACGCGCTGGGCAAGCTGTAGGACACAACAGCGAATGATTCGGCGATGGACACCAACCTGACCGCCATCAAGGCCGCCCTTGCCGGGATCAGCCACGCGGAGCTGCAGGCGCTGATCGCCGCCACCTACACCTTCCCGCAGACCGCACCGGGGCTGCTAGCGTGGATCGACGGTACCTGTGACTGGGAACTGAACAGGCGACGAGATTTCGACTACCCGTTGCTGCCGCCCGAGGCCGCGATCGACCCATCGGAGGATGCGGTGAGCATCGACGGGGCAATGTTGTTGCGGGCGACGTTCGCGCAGGACTCACCTGCCGTGGTTGGGTTGTTCGATGCGCTAGTGATCGTCGATTCATCGCGCTGGATGTCCACATCTTCGCGGTTGATAGTCGGCTTACCGGAGGATCGACGGGCCGGTTCGGGTCGGTAGTTCGCGTTCGCGCAGCGGCGGCGTACGGCTCCTTCCCGGCTATTGCAGACTTTTGTGGCCGGAACCGGGCCGGCAGCGAACGCGGCCTGAAGCCATGTCAATCGGCTGGCGCCTGAGGTCAACGATTCTGGCGGCGGCGGTCAGTACTTTTGCCGACGCGCATTCAGCTCGGTGGCAGTCAGCAGCGAGACTCCGCGCGGCAGCGATCTGTCAGAGATAGGGTGGGCCGTGCTGGGCTCGAACCAGCGACCAAAGGATTCAGGTTTGTGCAGGTTTCCCTGCTCCCTGGACTATCTCATCGCCCTCGCCACGAATCCACTTCGCGCGTTAGGGCGCCGGGCGCTCTGGGGATGCTTATCGGATTGGCTCCTCGCATCCTAGTCTCTGCACCTTCCTGTCTACCGGCCTTTCGAGGCCCACCTTCGACAGGCTTGGCTCAGGATTGCCGGGCCACTGACTGACCTACGGTTTCCCTGAATTCACCCGGTTTTCCGTCGGCACTCTCGCACCGAGGTCACCATATAGATGAGTCCTCTGCTCTAACCAACTGAGCTAACGGCCCACTGAATTACATACTACCCGAGACGCCTGTTCGAGGCTAATCGAATTGGCGAGACTGTTACCTCATCTCACTCACAGCGTGCCCAGTGTAGTAACCAATACCAGTACGGTTAATCGCCGCTCTAACCAACTGAGCTACGGGCCCGTGTCGTGCCTTCCCAAGTCGGAATTCTCGCACGGAGGTGATGCGGACTGCGATCTTCACGCGTTTGCCAGCGCGGAAAGCGCCGCGCGATCGGTGATCCGGATTCGCTCCCGCGCCAGATCGACCCAATCCTTGTCCTCGAATGCGCGCAGCAGGCGGCTCACGATCTCGCGCACGCTGCCCAATTCATCGGCGAGTGCCTGATGCGTCGTTTGCACCGAATCGCCTTTGGCCAGCAGCAGCGCGGCCAATCTTTGGTCGAGTTTCTGGTAGGCGATGGCCTCGACCAACGACATTAGCGTGGCCAGACGCTCTCCGAACAGGCTGAATACGTGGTTGCGAAAGGACTCGTCGCTGGCGATCAGGGCGTGGAAGTCCGCCGGGGGCACGACCAGCAACTCGACATCCGTCTCCGCGATTCCCGCCGCGGTGTAGTCGGCATGCCCGAGCAGGCAACTGCTGGACAGCAGGCAACTTTCTCCCGGCCGCACCTTGTAGAGCGGCATTTCGCGGCCGTTCGGGTATCGCTGCAGGACCTTGACCGTGCCGGACAGGACCAACGGGAACCCGGCGCATGGCGTGTGGGCATCGAACATCGTCGTTCCCGCCCGGACCTTGCGATGGATTCCGTGCTCGACGATGCGGGTCAGCGTAGCCGGCGCGGCATCGGCAAGCGCCGGAAAGAGTTCGCGCAGTGCGACAGCCGGGGGAGGGGTGGCGTCAGAGTCCGTCAGTGTCATTGGTGCAGGGCGTTCGCGGACGCCCACGCCCGCTGCCGGGCATTCTACAACGCGCGCGCGGCTGCACAGGAACACTGCCTGTGTGACCCAGGTCACATACGCCGCGTCCGCATAGGCCTACGCTCTGACCGTACCCCAACAACTCACAGGAGTTGCACCATGACAGCCAATGTCGGCGGTATCGACCGCGCGATCAGAATCATCGCTGGGCTGGCGATTCTCAGCCTCTTTTTCGTTCTGGACGGACCCAGCCGCTGGTGGGCCCTGGCGGGACTGGTCCTGCTCGGAACCGGACTCATCGGCTGGTGCCCCGCGTATCTGCCATTCGGTTTCCGCAGCAACAAGACCAGGTAAGGCGATGGCGCATTGGCGGTTCGGCAGGCGCGCGTTCGGGCTGGGTCTGCTGATCCTGGCGCCGACACTCCTTGCCCAGTTGGCGCCACCCCCGGGCGCCGTCGTTGCCTACCGCGACATCGACCGGGTCGCGGTAGTCGAAGGCATCGTCGAGGCCGTGCGCCAATCGACGCTGGCCGCACAGGTCGCCGGACGCATTGTTGCGCTTCCCGTCAAGGCCGGCGACAGCGTCAAGGCAGGCCAGGTGCTGGTGCAGATCGATCCCCGCAGCGCGGTGCAGGCGGAGGCGGCAAGCATGAGCCAGGTGCAGGAGGCGCGTGCAAATCTCGCCAACGCCAAGGGCAAGTACGATCGGAGCGCGCGCCTGTTCGCGCAGAAATTCATCAGCCAGGCCGCGCTTGACCAGGCCGAGGCCGAATATCTTGCCGCCAAGGCGCAGGGTGCTGCGGCGGAAGCCAATGCCGGTCAATTCGCGACCGCGAAGAGTTTCACGACGATCGTCGCCCCTTACAACGGCGTCGTCGCCACCACCGAAGTGGACGTCGGCGACATGGCGACTTCGGGCCGTCCGCTGCTCACGGTGTTCGATCCGCAGGAACTGCGCGTCGTGGCGACGCTGCCGCAGGCAGTGCTCGCTACGGCGAATCTGGCGGCGCCGGTCGGCATCGAGCTGCCGTCGCTCAAGCGGACGCTGGTCGCCAAGCGGGTGACCATCATTCCGGTGGCCGACGCGCGCACGCACACGACGCGGATTCGCCTCGACCTGCCGGAGGCCGCAGGGCTCATGCCCGGCCAATATGCGCGGGCTTCGATCGTCACTGGCCGCACGCGTGCGCTGACCATTCCGCAAGCCGCGGTGCTCAAGCGCAGCGAGGTTACCGCGGTCTACGTGCTCGACGCCCAGGACCGTGTGCAGTTGCGGCAGGTGCGGTTGGGAGAGTCCGCAGGCGAGGGTCTGGTCGAAGTGCTGGCCGGACTCAGCGCCGGAGAACGCGTGGCGCTGGAGCCCGTGCGCGCGGGCATCGAAGCGAGCAAGACGGGCGAGCGCCGGTCGTAGCACATCGATCGCGATGCCTTCGAAATCGAGATCCGCTTAGATCCCGCATGGGCGTCTCCGGCCGCATCGCGCGTTTCTTCCTCGGGTCCCGGCTGACGCCGCTGATCGCGCTGCTGGCGCTGCTGCTGGGGGCCTTCGCCATCGTGGTGACGCCGCGCGAGGAAGAGCCGCAGATCAACGTGACCATGGCCAACGTGCTGGTGCCGTTTCCCGGGGCTTCGGCACGGGACGTGGAGACACTGGTCGCCATTCCCGCAGAGCAGGTGATCGCGCAGATCCAGGGCCTGGATCATGTGTTCTCCGTGTCGAAGCCGGGACTCGCGATCATCACCGCGCAATTCAAAGTTGGCGTGCCGCGCACCGAGGCGCTGGTGCGGCTGTACGACACGATTCTGTCGAACCGCGACTGGCTGCCGAAGCAGCTCAACGTCGGCGAGCCGATCATCAAGCCCAAGGGCATCGACGACGTCCCCATCGTCACGCTGACGTTGTGGACCCGCGACGTCGCCCGCGGCGCGTACGACCTCGAGCGCGTCGCGCATGCGCTGGAGGCCGAATTGAAGCGCGTTCCCGGAACGCGCGAAGTGACGACGATCGGCGGCCCCGGACGCGTGGTTCGCGTGCTGCTCGACCCCGAGCGTCTGGCCGCATTCAATCTCGCGGCGGCAGATGTTCGCGTTGCGCTCACTGCGGCGAACACGGCGTTGCCGTCGGGCACGCTGAATGCGGACAACCGGACGATCGAGGTCGAAACCGGGCAATTTCTCGCCGATGCCAAGGACGTGGCAGCGCTGGTCGTCGGTGTCTCCGGGACCAATCCGGTCTACCTGTCCGATGTCGCGCGCATCGTCGACGGTCCGCCGACACCGGTGCGCTACGTCTGGTTCGGCACCGGTCCGGGCGCGGCAGCGAAGGCAATCAGCGCGACTGGAGAGTTTCCGGCGGTGACCATCGCCGTGACCAAGAAGCCGGGCGAGAACGCCGTCGACGTCGCCCAGCGCCTGGTGGCGCGTGTCGCCGACTTGCAGAACACGATCATTCCCGCGGGCGTCGAGGTGACCGTCACGCGCAATTACGGCGAAACCGCGAACGACAAGGCGCAAAAGCTGATCCAGAAACTCATCTTCGCCACGCTGTCGGTCGTCGCGCTGGTGTTCGTCACGCTTGGCCGGCGCGAGGCGGTGATCGTCGGCGCCGCCGTCATTCTCACCCTTTCGGCAACGCTGTTCGCGTCATGGGCCTGGGGCTTCACGCTGAACCGGGTCTCGCTGTTCGCGCTGATTTTTTCCATCGGCATCCTGGTCGACGACGCCATTGTCGTGGTCGAGAACATTCATCGCCATCGTCTGCTCACGCCGGAAGCTCCTCTTTCCGAGTTGATCCCGGCGGCGGTCGACGAAGTCGGCGGGCCGACGATCCTCGCCACGTTGACGGTGATTGCCGCGCTGTTGCCGATGGCGTTCGTGTCCGGGCTCATGGGACCCTACATGGGACCGATCCCGATCAACGCCAGCATGGGAATGGTGATTTCGCTGGCCATTGCGTTCACCGTCACGCCGTGGCTCGCATCGCAGCTGGCGCGTCGTGGTACGGCCACGGCACACGGGCCGTCGCGGCTCGACGCCGGACTTGCGCGCGGCTTCACGCGGCTGCTGTCGCCATTTCTGGATGCGCAAACGGGACGGCGAAACCGGCGCTGGCTCTGGCTCGGCATCGTCCTCGCCATACTGCTGTCGCTGCTCCTTGCCGTCATGCAGTGGGTAGTGCTGAAGATGCTGCCGTTCGACAACAAGTCGGAGTTCCAGGTCGTCGTCGACATGCCCGCGGGCACGCCGGTGGAGAACACCGCGGCGGCCTTGCGCGCGCTGGGGGCCTACATGGCGACGGTTCCCGAAGTCACCGACTACCAGGGCTACGCGGGCACGGCGACACCGATCAACTTCAACGGCCTGGTACGGCAATACTATCTGCGCCAGGCACCGGAAAGTGGAGACCTGCAGGTCAATCTGGTGGACAAGCACCACCGCGACCGCAAGAGCCATGAGATCGCGGCGGCCGTGCGGCCCGAACTCGAACGCATCGGCGCGACGTTCGGAGCGAAGGTCAAGGTCGTGGAAGTTCCCCCGGGGCCGCCAGTGCTCTCGCCGCTGGTCGCGGAAATCTATGGGCCCGACGAGGCCGGGCGGCACGCCGTCGCGCAGCGTGTACGCGCCGAGTTCGGCCGGACCAAGGACATCGTGGGCATCGACGACTCGATCGAGGAGAGCGCGGGGAAGCTCTCCGTGCGCATCGACCAGGCGCGGGCGGCAACCTTGGGTGTCGCCTCCGCGGACGTCGTGGCGGCCATGCGCATGGCGTTGGATGGCGAGGACGTGACGATGCTGCGTGACGGCGACGCCAAGTACGGGGTGCCGGTACGGCTTACGCTGCCGCCAGAGAGGCAGGCGAAGCTCGACGGACTGCTGGGGATAAAGGTGCGCGCTGCCGAGGGCGCCCTGGTGCCGCTCTCCGAACTTGTGCAGGTGCGCAGCGTGGAGCGCGACCGCACGATCTACCACAAGGACCTGCTGCCGCTGTCCTACGTCATCGGGGACGTTTCCGGCAAGGTCGACAGCCCGCTGTACGGGATGTTCGCCGTGCGCGGCGCGCTTGCGGGCGCGCAATTGCCGCAAGGGGGCCGGCTCCGCGAGTATTTCATCAGCCAGCCCTCGGATCCGTTCCGCGAATACGCACTCAAATGGGACGGCGAGTGGCAGATCACCTATGAGACGTTCCGCGACATGGGGCTGGCCTACGCGGTCGGCCTGGTGCTGATCTACCTGCTGGTGGTCGCCCAGTTCGGCTCGTATCTGACGCCACTCATCATCATGGCGCCCATTCCGCTGACGATCATCGGCGTGATGCCCGGCCACGCGCTGCTGCAGGCGCAGTTCACCGCGACGTCGATGATCGGCATGATCGCGCTGGCCGGCATCATCGTGCGCAATTCGATACTGTTGGTGGATTTCATCAACCTGCAGACGGAACGCGGTGTGCCGTTTGCGCAGGCCGTCGTCGACTCGGCGGCGGCGCGCGCGAAGCCGATCGCGCTGACCGGCCTCGCGGCCATGCTGGGCGCGCTGTTCATTCTCGACGACCCGATCTTCAACGGCCTGGCGATCTCGCTCATTTTCGGCATCCTGGTGTCGACGCTGCTGACGCTGGTGGTGATCCCCGTGCTGTACTTCGCCGCGAACCGGAATCGGTTCAGTTCAAGCGGCATTCAACCTGGAGAGCTGTAATGGATACCAACCGCATGGTTCGCATATTCGCTGGTGCGTTCGTACTGCTTTCTCTGGCACTTGGTGCGCCGGCAAGCCCGTTCTTCGTCAACGCGAACTGGCTGTGGTTCACGGTGTTCGTCGGCGCGAACCTGTTCCAGAGCGGCTTCACCCGCTTTTGCCCGCTGGAAATCATTCTGAAGCGCCTTGGCGTGCGTGCAGCATGAGCATCGCCCGGCATCGCGGCAGCGCTGTCATCGAAAGGACACATCCATGACCAAGGATTTCAAGGAGCTCACGCACGCGGTTTCGGGGTCGCTGCGCAAGTTCCGCGCCGACATGCCCGACGTGATGAAAGGGTTCGGCGCGCTCGCCCAGTCGGCCCTGCAGGATGGCGTCCTCGACCACAAGACCAAGGAGCTGATTGCGCTGTGCCTGGGCGTGGCGGGGCATTGCGACGCCTGCATCGGGTTTCATATGCAGGCACTGGTCAAGGCCGGGGCGGCGCGCGCCGAAATCGAGGAAGCGCTGGCCGTTGCGATCTACATGGGTGGCGGGCCTTCGCTCATGTACGCGGCCGATGCGCTGAGCGCCTTCGAGCAACTGGTTCCTTCCAGCGGGTAGAAAACGTGCCGCAGGCAGGCTTCCGGCAACGTGCGAGGTGAAGTAGACTCGGTCACGTTCGTCGGATACTGCGCGGAAGTTTCTTGCAGCATTACCTTCACCCGTTGCTGGTGCCCAAATCCGTCGCGCTCGTGGGCGCGTCGGACCGGATCGGCTCGCTTGGGCGCAGCGTGTTCGAAAACCTGCGCGCGGGCGGATTCAAGGGCGACATCTACGCGGTCAATCCCCGCCACCGCCGCGTGTCCGGGCAGCGCTCCTATGCGAGTGTCTCGGCGATCGGCAAGCCGATCGATCTTGCAGTGATCACGGCGCCGGCGGCGTCGCTTCCGGAACTCATCGGCGACATGAAAGCCGAAGTGCGCGCCGCGGTCGTGATGTCCACGCCGGACGCGACCGACGCCGCGGCTGCACGCGCTTGGCGACGCGACGTCTTGGCAGCGGCCAGAAAGCGGAATATCCGGTTGGTCGGACCGGGCGCGTTCGGCGTCATCCGCACCGATGTCGGCCTCAACGCGACGTTCGGCACAACGCCCACAATGTCCGGGAGGCTGGCGCTGGTGTCCCAGTCCGGCGCCGTGTGCACGGCCATGCTCGACTTCGCCGCGCCGATGCACATCGGCTTCTCCTCGGTGATCTCGCTCGGCGGCGCCATCGACGTGAGCTTCGGCGAGCTGCTCGACGCCCTGGTGCAGGACCCGATGACCGACGGGATCCTGCTCTACGTCGAATCGGTGGGCGACGCGCGCGCATTCCTGTCGGCATTGCGTGCTGCTGCGCGCATCAAGCCGGTGGTGGTATTGAAGGCGGGCCGCTCGCTGGAACCGGCGCGCGGTCCGGACGACGACGACGGCATCGTGCCGTTGCCGGATGCGGTGTTCGATGCCGCGCTGCAGCGGTCGGGCACGGTGCGCGTGCGAACCTACACGCAGCTGTTCGCGGCCGCGCGCATCCTGGCCATGGGCAGGATTCCGCCCGGCAACCGCATCGCCATCGTCGCGAATGGGCGCAGCCCGGGAATACTTGCCGCCGATGCCGCCGTGGGGACCGGAGTCACATTGGCCCAGCTCGTTCCGGAAACCGTGCAAGCGCTGGATGCGCTGCTGCCCAAGGAAATCCTGCGCACCAATCCGGTCGACGTGCGCGCCGATGCGCCACCGTCGCGGCTCGCGGCCGCCGTCGCGGCGACGCTGTCGGATCCGCAGGTCGACGCGGTGCTCGCATTGCATGTGTCGCGGCCGATCACGCCGGCCCTCGACGCCGCGCACGCCGTTGCGGCGGTGGCCCGCGGCTCTGCCAAGCCTGTCCTGGCTTCGTGGCTCGGTGCGCTCGACCGGCAGGGGGTCCACGACGCGCTGGCCGCTGGCGGCATCGCCAATTTCTACACGCCGGAGAATGCCGTGGAGGCGCTGTCCTTCCTGGCGGCGTATCGGCGCAATCAGGAGTGGTTGCTCGAGGTACCACCGCCGCAGGCCGACCCCGAGCCGCCCGACCTCGCGACGGCGGAACGCATCCTCGCGCAAACCGCTCCGCGCGGGCGTGGAACGCTGCCGCTGATGGACGCGCAGACGCTGCTCGCGGCGTTCGGCATCGACCTGCCGCCGTTGGTGGCGGTCGACACGCTGGCCGAGGCGCACGCCGCCGCCAGGAAGCTGCGCTATCCAGTGCGCATGGCGCTGGATTTCGACGGGCCCATGTTGCCGGCCACGCGTGGCGGCATTCGCAGCGGCCGCGCGCTGGCGCGCACCTACGGGGAACTGAGCCATGCGCTCTCGCCGAAGCAACGCGCCAATTGGAGCGGCCGTGTGATCGTGCAGCGTGATCTGTCCACATACGAAGGCATCCAGACCGCGATCGCCGTTTCCACCGACGCGGTGTTCGGGCCGGTTCTCGCGTTCGGCCCCAGCGAACGCATGGCAGTTGCGCGCATGGCGCGCACGGTGATGCTCCCGCCGCTCAATCACCGCCTCGCGCGCGATTTCATCACCGCCGCGTCGCTCCGGCATGTACCGCCGACCGAGGCCCTGATCCAGTTGCTGCTGCGCGTCTCCGCACTGGTCTGCGCATTGCCGTGGGTCAACGAGCTGGTCCTCGACCCGATCATCGTCACGCCCGATCGCGTGGAAATCGTCGGTGCGCGGATAGTCGTCGATCCCAAGCGCCGCGCCGGCCCCGGTTACCGCCACATGGCGATTCATCCGTACCCGGCCGGCCTCGAGGCGGCGTGGGTCATGCCCGACGGAACGAGGCTGGACGTGCGTCCGGTTCGGCCCGAGGATGCCGAGCTGGAGCGCGATTTCGTGGCGTCGCTGTCCGAGCAGACGCGCTATTTCCGCTTCTTCTACAGGCTCCACCAGCTTACGCCGGCGATGCTGGCGCGATTTACGCAGGTCGACTACGACCGGGAGCTGGCGCTGCTTGCGCTGGCGCCCGATCCCGCATCGCCGACCGGGGAGAAGATCGTAGGCATCTCGCGCTACATCGCCAACTACGACGGGGAAAGTGCGGAATTCGCGGTCGTCGTCACCGACACCTGGCAAAACCGCGGCATCGGGCGGATGCTGATGGAACGGATCATCGCCTGTGCCAGGCAGCGCGGCTTCAAGCGCCTCGAGGGCGTTGTGCTGCGTGCCAACCGCGCCATGTTGAATTTCTCGACGCAGCTCGGTTTCGAAATCCGCGACAATTCCGACGACCCGGAGCAGGTCACGGTGGTTCTCGCTCTGGCCTGAGCGGACGCGGGCGTGCCGTACCACGGGTCCGATATCAATTTTGACTACAGGGAATACATCCGCCCCGGGCTGTGTTAGAAGGATGTCGCCACGACCCGTGGATTGGCGGGAAGGGCCGTTATCGGAGGAGTGCAATGAAAGTTCGATTTTTGGTCGGTATGACGTCCATCGCTGTCATGGGCATTGTGTTGGCAGGCTGCGCGACAACGACGCCGCAGAGCGGCCCCAGTTTTTTCGTGACCAGCACAGGCGGCGGCAAGGGTGCCGATTTCGGCGGCCTCGCCGGTGCCGACCAGCATTGCCAGACACTGGCGGCGGCGGTCGGGTTGGGGGACCGGACAT
>Ga0209048_10006324_pt1 | contig 11097 bp, 9 predicted proteins | sample FrelakmetCRP12CR_FD_187146 | JGI IMG/M metagenome (GOLD analysis project Ga0209048, IMG submission 187146) | Freshwater lake sediment microbial communities from the University of Notre Dame, USA, for methane emissions studies - CRP12 CR (SPAdes)... | ecosystem: Environmental > Aquatic >... | reverse complement strand
GGGTAGTCCACATCCAGGTGAACCGATTGATCGTCGTCCGTCGCGGGGTACTCGTCGCGCAACAAGAAGAGGTAGACCGCGACCCGGTTGCCAAAGCGCCACAGTGCAACGTTCCAGTCGAACCACCACCTCGGGTACTTCTGACGGAACAGGATCATCACCAGCGGGGCCAGGAACAGCAACCCGCCCGCCGCGGCCAAGCCCTGCGAACGCCCGTTGGCGTTCCCGGTGAGCGAACCACCACTCACCAGCCCGAGCACGATCAAGATCGGGATCGCGACGAAGACCCGAAATGCGGTGGTCAGACGGTTGAGTGGAACTTCGGCGACATCGACCCGAAAGCGAACCGGGTACTCGGTGGACGGAACGGGTGCAGCCACCAGAATCCCCCATGGTCTCGACAACCTCACTCTTCACTCTGAGCATGATGAGTCTGCGGCTGCCGACCTAGAGGCTTTGGTCCCGGGACGGGCCCGAACCGCACCCGACCCATCAGCCGTGTCCCATCACCTTCAGACAGCTCCACGGGCAACGGTCGCGTAGTCGGTCGAGGTGATCGGCCCTCGTCGCCGCGAGGACCTGCCGTGCTGGAGGACATGGTCGGCACCATCACGCCAATCGATCCCAGGTAGCCGTACGGACTAGCAGTGGAGGACCCGTCACCCGCTGTGGTCACACTGACGTGGGGCGGGCGCGGCTCAAGATGTCCTCGATGACTTCCGTCTTGGCGTCCGCATAGTCCTGCATCGTGGGCCAGTCTCGTTTCGCGAGCGCCCGCTTTGTTGATGCGTACAGCTCACGGTCGGGCGTGCATTGGCGGAGCCAGTCGCGCAGTACCAGGTTGCGGTTGATCTCAGAAGAACCACGCGAGTAGACGTGAAGGTGAACATCCCGCCCTGGTGTTCGGAGCATTCTGTGCTCATGCCAGTTCGGCTCGCGAACACGGAGTGCGTAGCCCGCCGCTTCAAGATCCGGCACATAGGTAGCTTCATCGGAGGAGTCGGCGACGACCAGAGAGATGTCGATGATCGCTTTGGCCGCGAGACCCGGCACTGCGGTCGATCCGATGTGCTCGATTCCCAGCGCCCGCTCGCCGAGTGCAGCCTCGATCGTCGTCCGCTCGTTCTCGAAGCGTTTCGGCCACTTTGGGTCGTAATCAACGACGACGATCCCGGCCTTCTCAGCTTCGCCGACGATCGTCTCTTGGCTTGCCTGCGACACTTGCCCACGATGCAGGACCACGCGAACGACGATCTCGCGCTCCGGGTCATGATCGACATGTGGATCGCCGGCTATCACCAGGTCGGCCGATCGTTCCGGATGTTCCTCGGCTACGTACGCATCCTCATCTCGCATCCAGGCTTCCCACTGACCGCGCATCGCCTCACCATCTCGTTGGAGTCCGCGAGCGAGTCGCACGTCCCGAGCGGCATCAACCCAGATTCGATAGGCCAGGAAGCGAGCGAACGCCCTTCTCGTTGCGGATACGCCTTCCAGAATGACTACGGGCGTCGGCGAGACGCTGAGCCACGGCCCTGCCGCGCGCTTCTCCCAGTCGAAGCACTGGAATCTCGCCGCCTGACCTCGGGATAGTGGTTCAAGGGCGTCAGAGATGAGCCGTGGGTACCAGTCGAGCGGATTGTCCCAACTCGCGAAGTCGTCCGTGTGGACAGTCGCGGCTTTGCCAAGACACTGCGCTAGTCGGGCGGCAAGCGTCGACTTGCCCGCGCCACCTAGACCGTCGATCCCGACTATGCGCGGTTGGACAAGGTTTGGTCGCCTACTCGACGTGATGCGAGCACAGATGCCATCGAGGGAGAGCGTCTGCTCGGATCGTGATTCGTTGTCGTTCTTCATCTTCTTCGATTGTCTCATGCTTCGCACGTTTCGAGGACGGACTCTCACAGCGCCGCGTGTCGACAGCGGCCGCGACGAGAGGCGGGAGGTTCGCCTCTGACGTGGCGAAGTTGGGGAGGCCCGTATAGAACACGGACAGCTTCGCCGTCACGGGCACCGTGACCTGTTCCGCGACGGTGCGCACGGTTGGGAGCATGAGTCCCCCGCGGTCGTCAAGACCGCGTGCCTGCGGGATGACTCGTGGGAAGTCGCTGGCTGGGTGTCCCACCGCGTCCGTAGAGTGAGCACGTCTCATCCAGAAGCCCCGAGAGCCCCGGCTCGATGACGGGCTGGCAACCGGCCGCCAGGCACGGTGCCCCTGCCGGGATCGATGAGGAGGTCACCCATGTCTGCTCGACAGGTCACGTCCGGCACCCCCACCCGTCCGGAGCCCCCGGCGGGCCGCAGCATCGTGGCTCCCACGCTCACCGCCCTGATCCACGAGGTCGCCTTCTTGATCGACGAGTGCGTCGAGCACGGCAACTGCTTCTTCGTCATCGAGGCACCGGATCAGCACCGCTATGTGCAGGGGCTCATCCGGGATGACGGCACCTTGTGGCTCGAGTCGGTGAGCGACGAATCGCTGAACCACTGCTGCGAGGAGCACTGCCTCACCGACGAGCAGATCCGGACGCTGGTCCACCTCGCGTGGCGTGCGCCGGCCGAGGACGCGCCCAACTGGTACCGCGAGCTCGACACCACCCGAGCGCCCGCGCGCCTCGCGGCTGAGCTCCTCGCCCGGACGCTGAGCAGCGTCCATGGCATCCCACCGGGTGCCCGGCTCGGTGTGTTGACCGGCGAAGCACTCGGCCCGCCCTGTCGCGCCGCGGTCGGGTAGGAGCGGGCGACGACACGATGCTGCGTGGCCGTCCGCGGGTCCAGGTGTCAGTGTCCCGTTTGGGACCGGAGCGGATCTGCAGTCAACGGGGCATGATTCGGGGGTCCTGTCCCAGGTGCTGCAGAGGCGGTGCCGCGGCCGGGATTGGGGGAAAGCGATGACCGGCAGCCGAACCTCCTATGACCGTTCCTTGGTTCCGCTCCAGGGTGGCTACGTCGCGAAGCGTTGCCCGGTCCGAGCACAGAACGACAACGACCCGGCGATGTCGGGGCGAGCGCTCACCCCGACGGATGCCGAGCGGCAACGGATGGAGGCGGGGAACGTCTTCGAGAGCGTGGTGTTCGAGACGATCCTTTCGATCCACGGGGACGACGCAATGATCGTCGACGGTGCGTTGGGGCGCGACGACGCGCAAGCAGTGACGGTCGACGCGATGGGTGCCGGAGTGAGCCTGATCCTGGGCGGTTGGCTTCCCGACGATCCCGATGGGAGACGGGCGGGGAAGCCGGACGTCCTCGTCCGCTCTGACGAAACCGGCTCGACGACGTACGTCCCCCTCGATGTGAAGCACCACGGACTCGCAGTCGAACGCGACTCGGGCGATGATCTCATCGCGTCGCCATTGTCGGCGCCGTTCCCCATGGTCGGTGAGCGTGTGGGGTCGTGGAGCTTCGTGTCGTCCCACCTCCTGAAGGACGCGCTCCAGCTCGCCCACTACTGGCGGATGCTCGAGGCGCTCGGTCGGGCACCAGAGATCTGCGTCGGTGGCATCATCGACCGCCGGGCCGAGCCGCACGTCTGGTGGATCGATCTCGGCGCCCCGCGCTGGAAGGTGTGGTGGAGCGACGAACCGGTCTCCGTCCTCGCGCGCTATGACCACGAGTTCGACTTCCGCCTCGACGTCATTGCCCACACGCTGCTGCGAGCACAAGAGCCGGCGATGCCGCGGAAGGTCGATCCGGTGTGGATCGCCGAGTGTGGGAGCTGCCCCTGGCGGGCGGAATGTCGCGCCGAACTGGAGGCAACAGACCACGTGTCGCTGCTCCCAGGCTCACGCTGGACCCGGTTCCTCGAGCACCGACGGCGCGGCATCCTCACGAGAGCCGCCGTCGCAGCACTCGACTGGCGAACCGCACGGATCATCTTCGGTGATGCGCGAAGCAATACCACGGTCGACGTCGCGGAACTGCTCGACGAGACAGCAGCACTGGACGCGATGACACCGATCCCCGACGCGATCGGCGCCCGACGCCGGACTGCACTTCGCCGGCTTGCTGATGCGGGCGTCGCGACCGTCGACGACCTGCGCGCGTTGGACCCGGCCACGGCGTCGTACTCGACGGCAGTGTCTCGGGTCGGTTTCTTGCCTGACCTGATCGACGCGGCGCGCGCAGCCGTAGCGGGCCATCCGTTCCGGGCTCGGGGCATCGAGCAGATCGAGGTGCCGCGGGCCGATGTCGAAGTCGACCTCGACATGGAGAGCGCCGAGGACGGCGTGTACCTCTGGGGATTGTGGGTTCACGCTCCCGCGACGAGCCGGCTCGCCAGTCAGGTCGGGTACCGCGCATACGGCCTTTGGGAGCCGATGACTCCTGAAGCAGAGGTGCAGGTGCTCCGCAATATGTGGGCGTGTCTCGGTGAGCTCCAAGGCGCGGCTCGTGCCGAGGACCTCACGTTCGCCGTGTATTGCTATTCCGGTGCCGAGGAACGTCAGCTACGTCGCATTGGACGAACGAGTGGCGACGCAGTGCTCATCGAGGAGATCGGGACGCTCGTGCACTCGCCGCGCCTCGTCGACCTCTTGAAAGTGGTCCAACGCTCGATCATCACAGGAGGTTCCCTCGGCTTGAAGGTGGTTGCCCCCCTTGCCGGCTTCCAGTGGCGTGACGACGACGCCGGCGGTGAGCAGTCGATGGTCTGGTATAGAGCAGCGGTCGACGATCCAGACCAGGCCATTCGAGAAGCGAACCGCGAGCGGATCCTTCGCTACAACGAGGACGACGTTCGAGCGACCGCGGCGCTGCGTGACTGGCTGAGCTCGGTCGAGTTGCCCCGGATCGACGACTGGTCGAATGCCATGTGACGAAGTGAGAATCGCGCGTCCCTTGACGGCGCGTCGCACCGGATCGCGTTCCCAGATCGACGAAATCCGTTCCCGGTAACCGGCCGGGAGCGAGCACCGACGGGTTCTCTCCACCCCCCACAGGCTCAGCGCGGAGAGTTGTTCCAGAGCGGTCACTCCGGAGAGCCCGAGGTTCCGGACGATGGCGAGGGTTCGGGGTCGAAGAGCTGTCCGCTGACGAGCAGGCCAACGGCGAGGGCCGCGGTGATGATGCCGGCAACGATGAATGGGATGTGTCCGGTGCCGTGCCATGCGAGTCCGGCCCATACGCCCGCGATGAGCAGTCCCACGCCGCTGACGGCTGCGTGGATTCCCAGAGCAGTGCCTCGTTCGTCGGCGGGGACGAGGTCGGCGACCCAGGCGCGGCTGACACCGTCGGTGAGGGCGGTGTAGGCGCCGTAGAGCGGGAGTAGCAACCACACCCACGATGCGGTGGTCGTGAGCCCGAAACCGAGATAGGTGACGGCGAACACCACGAGTCCGACGGCGAACACGACTCGTCGGTTGAGGAAGTCCGATATGGCGCCGGCCGGGTAGCTGAGCGCCGCGTAGGTGAGGTTGTAGAGCACGTAGGCGAACACGACGCCGGCGAAGTCCAGTCCGAGGTCCTTGGCGCGGAGCAACAGGAGCGTGTCGGGGAAGTTCACGAGGCCGAAGACGCCGATGACCCCGATGAATCGCCAGTAGCGGCGCGGCAAGCCGCGGGCCGACCATGGCTGTTCGGCGCGGGGCCGGGGATGGGTTCGCTCGTGGATCAGAAACACCAACGCGGCGCTGAGCGCGGCGGGAATGACCGCGATCCACAACAGTGGACGGAACTGTTGGCCGACGAGCTCATAGAGGCCCAGCCCGATGAGAGGACCGACGACCGCACCAGCAGTGTCAGCCGCCCGATGAAAGCCGAACGCGCGCCCCCGGTCCTGGGGTGTCGTCTCGTCGGCGATGATCGCATCGCGCGGTGGGCCACGCACGCCCTTACCCACACGATCGGTGACCCGAGCGGCGAGCACCATCGGCCATGCCCCCGCAATCGCGAGCAGGAACTTCCCAAAGGCCGAGGTGCTGTAGCCGACGGCCACGAGGGGGCGGCGATGGCGCAGGTCCGCGAGGCGTCCCGAGAGTGCCTTGAGCGCCGATGCGGTCCCGTCGGCGAGACCTTCGATGAGGCCGAGTACTGCCGGTGGAGCGCCCAGGACCCCAGTCACGAAGAACGGCAACACCGGATACAGCAACTCCGACGCGGTGTCCTGAAAGAACGACACCACCGACACCACGTAGATGTTCCGACTCAGCCGACCGCGCCGCCCACGTGGCTCGTCGCCCGCCGACGCAGTCGAGTCCACGGTCGGTTCGCTCCTGTGGCGCGAGAACATGGTGAGCGAAGTCTCCCAAAGAACCTGTGGGTGCCGAAAGCCCGTCCGGCGCGTGCTCGCAACGACAGCTGCGGGACTGCCACATTGGGAGAACGCTTCAGGAGACCCGTTCTCCGGTCGATATCTATCGGGTGCCTCGCCAAGTTCGCCGTCGTGTCCGGCGGTCCGCAGTCGCGCTCGTCGTGGGCGTCGTCGCGTCCGCGGCTGCGTGCGCGCCGCCCACGCACCCGGCGGTACCGGCAGCACCTGCCGTCACCCCAGCCCCGCCGATCCCAGGGGCGGTCACGATCATGGGTCCCAGCGAGCTCTCCGCCCAACAGCTCGCGGACTACGTCTGTCATGTCAGCCGATGCACGCCGATCACGTCGGGCGGGACCTGGAAGCCTGAGCTGAGCACCGTCCAGCTCGCGCAGCTCTACATCGACGAAGGCAACCTCGTCGGGGTCCGCGGCGACGTTGCCTTCGCCCAGTCGATCCTCGAGACCGGCTGGTTCGCCTGGCCGTCCTCACCGTGGCCCGAGCCCACCGGCCATCCCGATGACGGGACATGGCCCGGCGCGGTGCTCGCGCTCGACCACAACTACGCCGGGCTCGGCGCCTTCAACGGCACCACCGTCTACATGCGCAAGCCGACCCCGACCCAAGGGATCCGCGCGCAGCTCCAACACCTCCGCAACTACGCCGACGCGAACGCGACACCAACCAGTCTGGGCGCACCCTTCGAGCCTCGGATCGGCTACACCAGCAGCTCATTCCTGAGCTTCCGCTACCGGGGCCAGGCGCCGACCTGGGTACAACTCGACGGGCAATGGGCAGTGCCGGGAACGACCTACGGTCAGACGATCCTCTCGATCTACAACAACATGCGAACGTTCGCCGGACTCGCGAGAGTCCAGGCATCCGGTGCCAACACGAGCGTCCAGTCGATCGACGATGCCACCGATCAGCTGTTGCGCGCGACGACAGGCCGCAACTAGCCCGCGCGGGCGACGCGCGTCATGCGCGAGGCCGTGACGACGAACGCGCGGGAACGAACCTGCAGTGCCGGTCGTCTCGAGTCGTACGATCCTTCCGGTGACACGACGCGCATTGACGTACGAGTAGCCAGCTGCTTGCGCAGCATCACGACCTCGTTCTCGACCTCCATCGGCACTGCCGTCGGCGGCCCAGCGCAGCGTCAGGTCCTTCTTGGCTTGCGAAAGCCTGGTTCACGGGTCTCGAGATCGACCGTGCACACAGGGCCGTCACGGCTCGGAAGGTCGCTCGCGAGACGAGCGACTTGATCTGCCGGCCGCGCGCTATCCCGCGGCGAGGCTTGCCTTTAGGCGAGTGATGCTGGTCGACGCCAGCGACGCCGTGTCCGGCAGGCGCGTCCCGGTGTTCTGCGTGGTCAAGGTCGTGATCCCGCGACCGACGCGGAACGCGACCGCCTCGTAGTAGACGGTGTCGACGCTGCTTGGGAGTGTCGCCGCGAGGCCGACCTCGTCATCCGCGGGGGAAGCCGAGATATTGAGGGAGGTGACGGTCGCTTTCACGGGCGATCCCTTCGTCGCCCGGTCCAGCCGTGCCTGCAGGCACTTCTGGGCGGTGGGGAGTTGGAATGCCGCGAGGTAGGCCTTGGCCTGCTTGACGGAGGGAAAGACGTAGACGAGGTTGGTGGCCTGGGCGGTCTGGGTGCCGCCACTGCTGAACCCGAAGTCGGGTGCCCAGGCCCCATACGGCTTGGCCTTCTTCGCGGCTGCAACGGTGGCGCGACACGCCGGGAGCTTCGTCGACGGAGACGACTCCGTGTGCGGCGACGTCGTCCAGCCGGCAGGAAAATCGCTGATCCGGAGCGTCGACGCGCGCGCGATCTGCTTGTCCGACTTGGCCCACGCGGGCGATGCGAACGCGATCACGACAGCGACGCTCGCGGTGACGATTGAGACGGCGATCCGATGTTTGCTTCTCACGGTTCCTCCTACGCGCTCCGGCATGTGGCTCCCGAATATGGGAGCGTGGTGCATCCTCTCTCTTGCCATCATCAACGAAGTGGAAGGGCTCTCGGGTCCGCATTCTTCTTGCCGTGCCCACATTGACGCGGGGAATGGCTTCAAGCGTCGCTCCCCGAACTATGCCCCAGGACCTCGTGGGCTCAGAAGCTCGATGGGGCACCTGAGCCCAGGTGCCTTGGCGAGTCGGGTGTCGGCGGTGAGGAGTACCGTGCTCAGCGCCTCGGCGAACGCGACATAGGCGGCGTCGTAGACGGTGAGGTTGTCCCGCAGGTCCCAACAACGCAACAGGAGCGGCGCGTGTGACGCGCGTTCGATCGGGAGGTCGAGGAGGTCGTCGAGTGCGAGCTGCGCCCGGCGCAGATCGAGTTGTCCGGTCGACAGCTGTCGGCGCAGCACGGAGATGACCTCGAGGTCGATGAGCTCGGGTGCGGCGAGCTGCTGATGCCGCAGCCGTGCGCGTGCGATGTCTCCGCCGGAGCCGTCATCGCCGAGCGCGGTCGCCAACACGCTCACGTCAATGACGAGCACGGTCGTCTCGAATCGCAGCGACTGCAGCCTCGAGACTCAGGGACCCGCCGGCACGTCCGCCGGCTCGGTCGAGCACCTCGTCCAACGTGGGCCGGCTCGCCTCGTCGATCAATCGAGCACGGAGGTACTCCTGCAGCGACTGGTGCGCCGCGGCGGCCCGCTGCTTGAGGACGCCATGGGTCTCCTCGGGCACATCTTTGATCTGAACGCTCGGCATGGCGCCATTCTGACGCTTTCGGCGTCAGAATACAGGCGCTCGGAGCGCGTCCTGCCCATCCGCGCGACAGCTAGCCCCAGAAGGCGTCTTCGGCGGCCTCGTCCGTCGTCGTCACATCGAGCCGGCAGACCTTGGCGCCCGAGAACGTGAACTCGATGCTCTCGTCGAGGTCGATGGTCTTGCCGTCGCGCTCGCCCGTCGCGTGGTGGACTGAGACCACCTTGTCGCCCTCGGTCTTCACACTCTTGAGTTCCACCGCAAAGGTGCCGCCGGACAGTTCGAAGAACTTCCCGTAGAGCGCGAGCACGTTCTCGACTCCCTTGTGCTCACCAGAGGTCTGGTTCTTGCCCGGCTGCACCTGCACGACGTCTGGCGTGTAGATCGAGGACCGAAAGGTCTCCAGGTCGCCCTCGGTGAATGCCTTGTAGCCCCGCCGGATGGTGTCTTCCTTGGACTCGGCCATGACTCGCTCTCCCTGCTCGTGTGGCCGTAGCCTGCCCCGCCGGCGGTCCCACCACAAGGGTCGCCCCGCTCGGGGTCGGGGCGGCGGCCGGCGGGCCCAACGCTGAGTCGCGGGTTTCCAAGACCGCGCGTCGCAACCTCTCTATTCGCGTCTATTCGCGGCTTCGGGTTCAGGGGCTCAGAGGTCTTCTGGCGCGCGGTGCTCGTCGAAGCGGTCGGCAGGCCACTTCCCGGAATCCTCGGCGTCGAAGGTCCAGTCCGGCTGCTTCGTGAGCTGGTGCTCGTCGAGGTGCGCGCCGTCGGCAACGAGCGTGGCGATCGCCCCGATCGGTGTGGGCGCGACCGGGTTGGCGTGGCCGTGGAGGTGGGCATCGACGTCGTCGGGAAAGAGGGTGAGCACGCTGCCGACGACCGCCTGCTGCTGGTAGGGGAGGTTGCAGCGCGCGCCGTCGGCGACGGTCTCGAGAAGTGCGTCGATCCGGTCCCGCTCGGCCGCACCCACATCGCTGCCGGCCAGACGGGTGAGCAACGCGGAGAGCTCAAGTCCATCCTGCTTGCAGTGGCGGCACTGTCCGCAGGACTCGACGGAGAGGAACCGCGCGACGCCCGCGGCGATGGCCAGGGGATCGGTCGAGTCGTCGAAGACGAGGAAGCCCGCCGCGCCGAGACCGCTGCCGATCGCAGCCATGGCCTCGTAGGTGAGCGGAGTATCGAGCAGGTTGGCGGGGACGAGCGCACTCGAAACGCCCGACATCGCGGCGATGATCTTGCGGCCCGGGAGCGCGCCGCCCCCGATCGTCTGGATCGCCTCGCTGAGCGGCGTGCCCAGCGCGAGCTCGCCCACGGCCGGATGCTGCACCGCGCCGCTCACCGTGCACACGATGGTCCCCGGCGACTTCGCGGTGCCGAGCCCCCGGTACCACTCCGGTCCCTCGGCGAGGATGCCGGGGACGTTGGCCAGGGTCTCGACGTTGTCGACGAGCGTCGGGGCACCGACGCTCTCACCGCCGGCGCCGGCCATCTCCACGTGGGCCGACGAGCTGCTCTTCGAGCCGACGTCGCCCGCGTGTTCGACCAGCTCGTCGACGCCGCGCCGGAACGGGGGCGCCACCCGGGGGAATGGGTACCGACCGTCGATCGACTCGAGCAGCGCGGTCTCCTCTCCGTAGAGGTACTCGCTGGGACCCTCGAAGATCGCGACGTCGACGCCGCCGCACCAGCCGGCCGCCATCACCTCGGTGATCGCCTTGTCGACCCGGGCAGTTGCGTCGGTGAATGTCTGCTTGAGTGCGACGATCACCTGGTTGGCGCCGACGGTACGTGCCGCGACGAGCGCGCCCTCAAGGACGGCATACGGGTTGCGGTGCAGGATCGTGCGGTCCTTGAAGCAGCCGGGCTCGCCCTCCGCGGCGTTGACGACCACGGTGGTGGCCTCGAGCGGCGAGTGGTTCGCGGCAACGGTCTGCCACTTCACGGCGGTCGGGAACCCTGCGCCCCCGCGGCCCCGTAGCCCGGCGGCCGAGACCCGGTCGATGATCGCTTCCGGGCTGAGTGATCGGGCCGCGTCGAGCCCCCGGCCACCACCCCGGGCGAGATGATCCTGGAGGTGGTTGAGGACGTTGGGCGGCAAGACGCGATCAGGAGAAGCCATGCCCAGACTCTCCCAC
>Ga0209048_10006323_pt1 | contig 11097 bp, 7 predicted proteins | sample FrelakmetCRP12CR_FD_187146 | JGI IMG/M metagenome (GOLD analysis project Ga0209048, IMG submission 187146) | Freshwater lake sediment microbial communities from the University of Notre Dame, USA, for methane emissions studies - CRP12 CR (SPAdes)... | ecosystem: Environmental > Aquatic >... | reverse complement strand
ATCTGTGGGTATAAGTTGCTCTAAACCAGCTTGTTCTTGATAGGGACTGTTAGGCATAATAGTTACCCTTTCAAAGTTTAAAGTTTCTACGATCTATGCATTGGGATATTCAATAGGCAAATCTGTTGGCATCATAGCATGAGCAGTTCGAGTGAACAATAAACATAGGTATAATGGCTCGAAGTGATTTGACAGTCCTGTACGCATCTGTTACCTTACTTGTGAAAATAAGAGTTGGAGAGACCTTTTACTTGCAATTTCTGCGAAAAGCGCCACGTTATTCTAAAATCTTTTCTTTTGTGCTCCTGATCTTATTAACTACGTCCTGTGGACAGGCTTCTACGCAAGTACAAAAAGATCAAGCAATACATGTACTCCCAATACCTGTACCCACATTGCGATCATTAGCACAGGCTCATGGCATCTCTATCGGAACGACCGTAAGTGTGGGTGCCTTGCAAAAAGAACAACAATATAGAGACCTACTGGCAACCGAATTTGATATGGTGACACCCGAAGTCTCCATGAAATTTGACGCGACAGAACCAGAGCGCGGCCATTACAACTACACTGATGGCGACGCCCTTGTTGCCTTTGCGAAAGCGCATAATATGCAAGTGCGTGGACATAATCTGGTATGGAATATAGCTCTACCATCCTGGTTAACGACTGGCCACTTTACTCGAGACGAATTAATGTCAATACTCCATGCTCATATTTTCGCTGAAGTTTCTCACTATCGAGGAGTAGTCAATATTTGGGATGTCGTCAATGAAGCAATCAATAACGATGGTTCGCTTCGCGACTCAATCTGGTCGCGTGGTATTGGCCCCGATTATCTTGACCTGGCTTTTCGTTGGGCGCGCGAAGCCAACCCCCAGGCGCGTCTGTTCTATAATGATTATGGCGGTGAGGGACTGGGTCAGAAGTCGAACGCGATCTACAATCTGGTATCAGGCATGATCAAACGAGGCGTTCCAATCAATGGTGTAGGTCTACAGATGCATGTGAGCGTTGATGGGTATCCTCCGCCCCAGGACGTTCTGGCGAACATGAAACGATTGGCTGCATTGGGCCTTGAAGTGCAAATTACAGAGATGGATGTAAAAATTCAAGACGACCCTCGACCTATGCAAGTAAGATTAGATGCAGAAGCACAGATTTATCGCGATATGCTGAGCACATGCCTGGCCTTCGCGCAATGCACAGCATTCGTTATGTGGGGCTTTACCGATCGCCATTCCTGGATTCCAGGCGCGACAGGTCATCCGGATGCACCGTTGATTTTCGACGCTGCATATCGACCTAAACCTGCTTTTTTTGCGCTCGTGAATGTATTGAATCAGAAATAAATGCGCGCATCTCAAAAGATGCGCGCCCAATCTGCATTACAATAACAGCCTACATTGGACTCTTTATGCGAAGAATTTGTACATCAACTGTGATTTGCTAAAGTTACACGTGTTTTCCAGGCAGCCCAATCCCCACAGGCCCTGTATTGTTGCCAGTAAAGTATAATGATTGTAAGGGTTTGTGCTATCGTTGAAATGCTGAGGATGCTTCGAAGTGATTACAAGAAGCGGTGCATTTGCTCCACCTAAAACTGCGCCACCTACCCCTGTTGGGCTGTGGCAGCAGCCAGTATGGCCGGAATAGTCGTCTTCATCCCAGGCAATCACGATGGCAGATTTTTCAGTCCATGCCTTAGATGCCATAATGTCGGAAACTGTTGACTTAATAAAACCATCGCCCAACTGAATGGCTCCATGGTCAAGTCCTGATGCAGGGTAGCCACAACTTGGAATGCCGATATACGCCGCGTCTGAAGGCGAAACACCATGCATATCGTGACACTGGTCTGGGCTGATCCACACGAAATTTGGTACATTCCCAGACGCGAGGTCAGACTCGAAGCCGGTAAATGGAACAACTTTATTCAAGCGAACAGAGTTGTTACGAATTGCTGGGAAGTACATATAAGGATTGTGCTTTTGCGCGTAAAGCTTTACAGGTACCTGCACGCCATTCACAGTTCGGAAGGGATAAAATTCACCTGTATAACCTGCGTATGGCATCGATTGCATATACGCCCTCCAGGACATCCCATGGGCCTCTAGCTGATCGACGATTGTAGCGTCTTTGAACCAGTGAGCGGTATTTGTTGCCCGAATGATTTGAGCACGCGTCAACAACTCTTGCCCATTTGTATAACCTGAGTTGGGACCAAATTCTTCTGGAGGACATGTCACCGTTGGTCCTGCCTTGCAATCGTCCCAGATATGCTGGAAATCACCAGAAATGGCTGCGAGGTAGTTGGGAAGACTGGGATGCGTTACACCAAAATAGTTAGACGAAATTGCGTACTGACTGGCAAGTTCATTGATGTAAGGTGCATCAGCAGTATTCCCAAATATTTGATCGGTGGCATGATTTTCCATCATGATGTAAAAAATATGCTCGAATTTGGAATTGCTACTATGAGACGAAGTTGCTCCTGCAGGTGCAACGTTCAATACGAGTACTACAGAAAAAAGAATGCTGAGAGCTACAAATGTCCTGAGTACACGCCGCATGAAGCCTCCTTGTATGTGGTGCAAATGTAGAAGTGAAACACTAACATCCGAGCGGTTTCAAATGGCCGCTATACTAGGTATAGTATAATCAGATTATGTTTTGATTAAGGGAATGTTAAACCTGTTCTATCTCATTAGCTGACAATCCTTAAGTGCTCGAAGTGGATCATCATCCTTGACAATCCCTCCTCCTATAGATGAAGATAAACATACAACCATAATCATTAGTGGAACTTACCATAGTTTCCAGGTATCTTCAGAGGAATACACTCATGACCACAACCAAACGACGAACCGAACCAGAAAACGTAGATGTTCAGGTCGTTGAGCCTGTTCTCGCTCCTGCTCGCGCTCGAAACCCTGGTATACCACTCGATATGGAATGGGTGCGTCAGGTACGCGTGAATCGCAGCGCGGTTGAGCGGCGTGCAGCAACCATCCCAACGCGTCGTACAGTCAAGAAAGAGTGGCAAGCGGCCTGGCTACTGCGAGCCGTCACCTGTATCGACCTCACCACATTACAGGGCGACGATACTCCCGGAAATGTTCTGCGTCTATGTGCCAAAGCACGCCATCCTGTGCGCCAGGAGATATTGGAAGCACTTAGCGCGAGTGGGCTTGATCTAAAGATCGGGGCTGTCTGCGTCTATCATAATCTTGTTCCAGTAGCTGTCGAAGCGTTGCGAGGTTCTGGTATTCCCGTTGCAGCTGTTTCGACAGGCTTTCCAGCCGGGCAAATCTCGTTTGAGCAGAAACTCAAAGAAATCGAGGCTTCGGTACAGGCTGGGGCCACCGAGATCGACATTGTGATCTCACGCGCGCATGTATTAACAGGTAACTGGCAGGCTCTTTATGACGAAGTGCGGGCTTTCCGCGCCACTTGTGGTGATGCTCATATGAAGACAATTCTCGCTACGCATGAACTTGCTACACTTCGAAATGTTGATATGGCAAGCCTGGTATGCATGATGGCGGGTGCTGATTTTATCAAAACCTCCACTGGAAAAGAGCCAGTGAACGCGACGTTGCCTGTAGGAGTGGTGATGGTGCGTGCAATTCGTGAGTATCTTGATCGTACCGGCTATAAAGTCGGCTTCAAACCCGCGGGTGGTATCCGTACTGCCAAACAATCGCTAGACTGGCTTATTTTGATGAAAGAAGAACTTGGCAACGAGTGGCTCAATAATTCGCTTTTCCGCATTGGAGCCAGTAGTTTACTTTCAGACATTGAACGGCAACTTTCGTACTTCGCCACTGGTCGCTATGCAGCGGCGCATCATAACCCAATGGTTTAAGCAGGGAGGCTCAGAATGAGTGTTATGGAAATCTTCGAAACGATGGAGTATGGGCCTGCACCAGAAGCCGCTGCTCCAGGACTGGCCTGGATTAAAGAACACGAGCCTTTCGGCCTGTTCATCAATAATCAATGGATGAAACCTGCCAGTGGTCAGTACATAGAAAGCATCAATCCAGCGACTGGCAAACAATTGACGAAGGTTGCTGCTGCTAATAGCGATGACGTCGATGCTGCTGTAGCTGCCGCATGCACAGCCTTCGAGACGTGGGGCAAAATACCAGGGCATGCGCGCGCGCGCTACTTGTATGCCATTGCTCGCCATATCCAGAAGCACTCGCGCCTGCTGGCCGTGCTTGAGTCTCTGGATAATGGTAAACCTATCCGCGAAACACGTGATATCGATATTCCACTTGTAGCTCGCCATTTTTACTATTATGCAGGTTGGGCGCAACTCATGGAATCGCAACTCCCCGACTACCAGCCAGTCGGTGTGGTTGGTCAGATCATCCCCTGGAATTTCCCTCTTTTGATGCTGGCATGGAAGATCGCACCCGCGCTTGCCATGGGCAACACCGTCGTGCTCAAACCTGCGCGATATACCTCTCTGACTGCTCTCAAGTTTGCTGAAATTATGCAAGAGATAGGACTACCGCCTGGAGTCGTCAACATCCTCACAGGTGAAGCCTCGCAAGTTGGTGAAGCATTAGTACGGCATCCAGATGTCAATAAAATCGCCTTCACGGGTTCCACTGATGTTGGACGCAATATACGCCGCGCTACGGCAGGTTCAGGTAAAAAAATCTCATTAGAACTGGGTGGCAAGTCACCGTTCATCGTATTTGATGATGCTGATCTAGACAGCGTCGTTGAGGGAGTTGTCGATGCCATCTGGTTCAATCAGGGCCAGGTATGCTGTGCCGGTTCTCGCTTGCTTGTGCAGGAGAACATCGCGAACCACCTGATCGAAAAGCTGCGCGTGCGCATGGAACATCTACGCATTGGTAATCCACTTGATAAAGCTGTGGATGTTGGTGCGATCGTTTCGCCTGGACAACTTAAAGAGATTCAACGCCTGGTGAATCAGGGTGTCGAAGAAGGCGCGGTAATGTGGCAACCATCATGGGCCTGTCCAACAGAAGGCTACTTTTTCCCGCCTACTCTCTTCACGAATGTTTCACCTGCGACTACCATCGCCCAGGTTGAAATCTTTGGTCCTGTGCTGGTCTCAATGACCTTTCGCACGCCAACCGAAGCCGTTGAACTGGCTAATAATACGCGTTATGGCCTGGCTGCTAGCGTCTGGAGCGATAACATTAACCTCGCGCTCGACATTGCTCCCAAATTGAAAGCGGGCAGTGTGTGGATTAACTGCACCAACTTATTCGACGCTTCGAGCGGCTTTGGCGGTTATCGAGAAAGCGGTTTTGGTCGTGAAGGCGGCAAAGAAGGATTATATGAATATGTGCGCCCGAAATGGGAAACCCTTGCGACCCCGCTTGAAGAACTTCATATAGCCAAAGACTCTACATCCTCGAATGGATCAGGGTCTGTTCAGGATCAGGATCCAGAAAGTGCTTTCCAGGATCTTGCATTTGGATCTTCAAATGGCTATATTGCCACGCTTCCCGCTATCGATAGAACGCCAAAGATGTTTATCGGCGGTAAGCAGGCGAGACCCGATTCTGGTTTCTGTCGCGATATCTATGATCCTGAGTGGCATGTGATTGGGCAGGTAGGCGAGGGCAATCGCAAAGATATCCGCAACGCAGTTGAAGCTGCTCACGCGGCATCTGGTTGGGCAGTTGGCACGACCCATAATCGCGCTCAAATCCTGTATTACATTGCTGAGAACCTATCGACCCGCGAGGATGAATTTGCTCGCAGGATTGTACAGCAGACAGGTCGGCCCTATGCAGATGCTGTCGCTGAAGTTCAGACGAGCATCTCGCGGTTGTTCAGCTATGCTGCCTGGGCGGATAAATTCGAGGGCGCTGTTCATCGTCCACCCATGCGGGGAGCGGTGTTGGCTATGCCTGAGGCCATAGGTGTGATGGCAATAGCCTGCCCTGACGAGTATCCTTTACTTGGCTTTATCTCACTCGTGGCTCCTGCTATTGCCATGGGCAATACGCTGGTCGTAATTCCCTCGCAACAATCACCCTTGAGCGCAACCGATTGTTACCAGGTATTTGAAACATCCGACCTGCCAAACGGCGTCGTAAACATTGTGACAGGTGATCGTGACACGCTGAGCCAGGTTCTAGCCGACCATGACGATGTAGATGCAATGTGGTACTTCGGCCCAGCAGAGGAGTGCAAGAATGTTGAACTTGCCTCGGCAGGCAACATGAAGCGTACCTGGGTCAATTATGGACATCCACGCAACTGGTTAGACCCGATACAAGGTGAAGGTGAAGAGTTCTTAAGAGAATCAACCCAGGTCAAGAATATCTGGATACCATATGGCGAGTAATGAAGAGCATTTGACTCTAACTCATTCGTTCAGAAGTTCCAGGAGGATTGGCCAGGACAAGACAGCAATTGAGATCTCTAGTTCGTCATCCTGAACTCTCCCACATGTCATCGTGAGCGTCCTTGTTGTGTCATCTCGCGCATGCCCATTTTGTCATCCTGAGCGTTAGCGAAGGATCTCGTTGCCCAACGGCAAGTAATAATCAGGGTGACACCTCATTGCTTACTTGTGCTGCAAGGTCATTGGACGATGTTTGTTCATCTATGTTTTGTGAAGTATGCTCGCCAAAAGCTGCCAGCACATTTTCTAAAACTGGTAACATACTTGAAGCTCGTTTAGCCTTGATAATGAAGTCCCACATAGGTTCAAATTTCTTCCATCCCCCGGCATAGGCCACATGCCTTAATCGTTCGGCCCATCTCTCCTGGGTCCAGGCGCCCCGAAAAATCGAACTCCAACGGTAAAATTCTCGATAGGCATGCCAGTAGCCCGTTTCTAACGTCTCAGGTGTTAGTTTGGCTGGACGATAGACCACGTGGCGAGTGTCGTACAAATCCCAGTTACTATGCAACAGGCGCTTTTGTTGCGCCATACGCTCGTAAAGGGCAGTAGTGGGATAAGGTGTAAGGATATGAAATGTAGCAGTCTCAATTCCCTGGTTGATCGCCCATTCGATAGTGCGGTCAAATACAGTCTCATCATCATCGTCCATGCCAAAAACGAAACTTCCATTTACCATCACGCCAAGATCATGAAGACGACGGATGGCAGTGCTATAGTCACGGTTGAGATTCTGGTATTTATGCTGCTCTTTCAAATTGGCCGGGTTGAGCGTTTCGAACCCGACAAATAAGCTGCGCAGCCCACTTTGAGCTGCTTTTTCCAGCGATCCCGGCCGTAACACCGATTGTACAGTTCCAGCCGCTTGCCATAAGCGTCCCATCCCTTCCATGCCATCAAAGAGCGCACCAGCAAAATGGGGATTGCCAAAGAGGTGATCATCTAGAAAGTAGAGGTGTTTCCCAGGGAGACGATCGATTTCAACCAGCGCATCATCGACCTTCAACGTATAGAAAGATTTTCCACCTTTGAAGAAGGCCTCTTTGTAACAAAAATCGCACACATGCGGGCAGCCTCGCGAAACCACGATGGAGTTTGGTACCAGGTAGAGGTTGCGTTTGATTAAATCACGTCTAATCCTGGGGACTCCAAGCAACGTACGAATCTGCGATGCGTATACTTTTGCTGGATGACCCGTCCGGTAATCAGCCAGAAACGCTGGCCAGGTATCTTCACCAGGCCCGATGAAAATTGAGTCGGCATGTCTTGCAGCCTCATCCGGCAGGGAGGTGACATGCAATCCTCCCAAAACTACATATGCTCCCTTTGAGCGGTAATGATCAGCTAGCTGGTACGCTCTATAGGCAGAAGTAATATACACTTGAATGACGACCAGCTCAGGATCATCGTTCATATCTAACTGTTCCACATGTTCATCTTGAAGTGTAATCTGGTCACTTTCATCCAGGTATCCAGCCAGAGTAGCAAGACCTAAAGGCGGAAACAGCGAATATTTAACTGGGCGGAAATAAGGACTGATAGCTTCAGTCAAAGCCGGTAAGATCATTTTCACTTTCATGAATACACTCCTGTTTTCTACATGTCTCCCAAACCAGTATAAGTGCTCGTCGTGGAATGTTACCAGTCCCTGAACAATACAGGTGTGGCACACAAATGTCACCAAGGATGCAATCGACACACAGTAAAAACGCTTGTGAAAACATATCCACTCGATGAGTCGAAGTACGAGTCGATGCCTGAAGTTGAGATCTAGCCGTTGGATGAAGAGGGGGATGATTTTGAGATTGAACCGTGATGTGAACGTTCTTGACGCCTACTTTCTGACGAGATAGGATGATAGAGGAAGAGATTTGTGGTTTTCGTCATTAGTGAAAGGTGCAGAGGAGGAAACACTTGGAAGTACGTAGATTGACAGAGTCAGATGCCGAGGCATTTTGGAACATTCGATTGAGGGCATTGCGCGACAATCCAGAGTCGTTTGGCGCGTCCTACGAAGAGATACTTGAACGGGGCATTGCTGGTGTTACCCAGGGGCTGCGCAAGAGTGAAGCTGCTCCAGATGATGCGACCTTCGGCGCATTCGATGGGAACACTATAGTTGGCATCGCCAGTTTCCAGCGCGAGGAAGAGGTTAAAAAACGCCATAAAGGTGTTATCTGGGGCATGTATGTCCCGCAGGAGTTACGTGGAAAAGGGGTAGGCAAAGCTCTGGTTGAGGCCGCTATTGCCTATGCCAGGACGTTGCCTGGTCTCGAACAGATCAACCTGGCAGTGGTGCTTACCAGTAAAGAAGCCCGCAAACTCTTTGTTTCGATGGGTTTTGAGACGTATGGGTTGGAACGTCACGCGTTGAAGTTGCACGATCGCTATTTTGACCAGGAGCATATGACACTGCACTTGATTGAGGACTAATTGGAGAGCACTCGATTTTCTCCCTAAGCGTCCTTGGCTTGTCATTCTGAGCGTTAGCGAAGAATCTCACATGCTGGGTTACGAGATTCTGAGCGTTAGCGAAGAATGACAAAGGGGAGTGGAATCGACATGCTCGAAATCAAAAGACAGAGCTACAACCTCTCTGGGTGCTTCTTCCTCCAATAGCGCATATAGCCCTGTACTGTCATCTGGTAGTTTGATGCAATTTCATAGCGTGCTATTGCTTGAGCATTGGGAGCCACTCGCAGCAGTTCAGGCTTCGTATACTCAGTCAACATTGAAACGATCTCGGCCTCATCTTTTCCGTCGCGCATTGCTACCAATACGAATTCACTCCATGAATAAAGCTTTTCACGTAAACGATCGAAATGCTCGGATATGTTCTTTATCGCCCCAAAATGTCCTATATAGAGCACATCGGGTCGCAAGCTCTTCACAAGTCTGATACTATCCGACCATGCTTCGAGGTCAATATCGGGTGGTGGTGTGGGTGGACGAACGTAATCGATATCTTGCAAACGTACACCTGCTACGTCTCCTGCGAATAGTTCGCCAGAGTGTGCATCAAAGAAGATAACATGGTGTACAGCGTGTCCAGGAGTGTAATGCACTTCAAGGCGACGGCCTGCAATGTTGAGAATATCGCCACCCTCGATGATCGTCAAACGCTCCTGGGGAGTCGATTCGATCTCTCCCCAGAGTTGTTTCATGCGTTCACCATAGATACGCGAGGCGCTGGCAACTACCTTTGAGGTGTCAAGCAGGTGCGGCGCGCCTTTTTTGTGCGCGAAGACCTGTGCCTTCGGTAGTTGCCTGACAAGCGTACCCACTGATCCAGCGTGATCGAGGTGGATATGTGTTGCAAGAATGTGTGTCACTTCTTGCGGATCGAAACCTGCTTCTCGAATTGATGCAAGCAACGATTCCGCCATGCTGCCTGGACCAGGGTCGATGATGGCAAGCTCGTTTTGTCCTGAAAGCAGGTAGGAACCGACTATCTCATTTTCACCAAGAAAAGGATGCGATATTTGCCATGCTCCAGGTCCGATTTGTGTAACATTAGACAAAGGAGAAACTCCCTCTAGGGTTTTTTCGTTGATATCGCTTTCGCTTGCGTGAACAGTAGCAGGTAATCTCTACCGCCTGCTTTCGAGTCGGTGCCGGACATGTTAAAGCCGCCAAATGGATGGACACCAACGAGCGCGCCCGTGCATTTACGATTGAAGTAGAGGTTACCGACGTGATACTCTTGTTTTGCTCGCTCCATGCGTTTTTCGTCTTTGGAGTATAAGGCGCCCGTTAATCCATACTCAGTATCGTTTGCGATATGTAGCGCATTATCGAAGTCCCTTGCTTTTATCACCGCCAGTACTGGTCCGAATATTTCTTCCTGCGCGATACGCGCATGTGGGTCTACATCAGCAATCACAGTTGGTTCGATGAAGTATCCAGGGCCTTGATGACCACCGCCAGCAACCAGGCGACCTTCGTGCTTGCCTATCTCGATATATTCGGTGATCTTCTTCATGGCATTTTCATCGACGACCGGACCCATGTATGTCTCAGGTTTGGTCACATCACCCATTGTCAATTTCTTCGTCTTTTCGATTACCTTTTGCAATACCTGATCGTAGACTTTTTCGACGATGATCGCACGAGAACCCGCTGAACACTTCTGTCCCTGGAACCCAAAGGCTGATGAAACGATACCCTCTGCGGCAGCGTCGAGGTCAGCCGTTTCGTCTACGACAACAGCATCTTTGCCGCCCATCTCTAAGATGGTGCGTTTCAACCAGAGCTGCCCTTTCTTATGTTTAGCGGCTAGCTCATTAATACGTAATCCCACATCGCGAGAGCCTGTGAAGGCGATAAATCGCACCCGTGGATCCTCGACCAATGCGTCTCCGATGATTGAGCCTGATCCAGTCATGAAATTCACTACGCCTGCTGGTAAGCCAACCTCTTCTAAGATACGCATGAATTGCCATGCGATCATCGGTGACGTACTCGCGGGTTTGAGCACAACAGTATTGCCGCTCACGAAAGCCGCGCTGGTCATACCAGCCATGATAGCGCTCGGAAAGTTCCACGGGGGTATTACGGCTCCTACGCCAAGAGGAATGTAGACGAGTTGGTTGTCCTCTCCCTCTAATTTCACAAGAGGCTGGTCCCCAGCCAGACGCATCATCTCGCGTGCATAAAATTCCATGAAGTCAATTGCTTCTGCTGTATCGCCATCA
>Ga0209048_10006322_pt1 | contig 11101 bp, 11 predicted proteins | sample FrelakmetCRP12CR_FD_187146 | JGI IMG/M metagenome (GOLD analysis project Ga0209048, IMG submission 187146) | Freshwater lake sediment microbial communities from the University of Notre Dame, USA, for methane emissions studies - CRP12 CR (SPAdes)... | ecosystem: Environmental > Aquatic >... | reverse complement strand
CTCTTTCTCTCATGTTAATTATTGGTTGTTAAAGTGGGGCTGTAGCTCAGCTGGGAGAGCGCCTGAATGGCATTCAGGAGGCCGACGGTTCGATCCCGTTCAGCTCCACCATTTAATTTCTCAAAATGTGAGGGCGGTCGGATCGACAGGCCGACGGTCGGAATCGACTCGCACCGAGTTCGATCCCGTTTAGCTCCATCAATGAAAATAAGAAGTATTGTCTAGAATCCCCCCTAAAGAATTCATCGAGGATTATCTCATCGAGAATACTTCCCTGAAAGCGTGATTCTTGAGTTTCATCCCACAATGCACTGGTTTACAGGAAATGATTACCAATTGACGGCGAGGTATTTATGAATTGAGCCTGGGATCCATGAGATCATTGACTGGGATGGGCGCTGAGCGTCCGCCGTACTCTTTGAATTCGGCGGATTCTCAGCGGTTAGAGGTTGAATGGGGAGGAAGAGAGATGGTGTTTTCTCTGTTTAACAAAAGCTAAAAAGAACATTTAGATTGGATCAAAGTAATCTGATTTTTTGGATTCGATTTTAATAACCCCATCCAGAAGGATTAAAATAATTATGAAAATATTGATGAGCGCAAGTTCAATGGCCGTTGGATTCAGCATATAGGCTCCTTTCACATCATTTGACAATTAATAAAGCACATTCCGTGCCAAGATATGGGATTCCTCAATCCATCGAAATTAATACGAATTTCAAAAATCGGAAGATGTGAATTTGGTTACTAAATAAGAAAAAATTTCACATTTTTTCGAGGAATATTCAAAAATTCTATTAACGAATAGAAAAATAAGGAGAAAATCAGTTGACACAATAAGTCACTCATAGTTCATGAGTGTGCAAAATCGAGCCTGACGATTCCTAAGGGGGGAAAGATGGGATAAGTGGACGAGGCCTGAGGAAGATGGATCGAGATTTCAAAGTCGGTAGGACCCCGTATCTCCCCTTGCGTTTATTTAGTGAGGTCTCTTTTCTCTTCCATCTGGCGGTCGAGGCTCGTTAGTCTTTCGATTGTCTCTCTCATTTTATGATTCATCTCTTTCAGCCCGGCCACCTCATCGCGCAGGCTTTTGTTCGCCTTCTGCACCTTTTCCAGACTGGTCTGTAATTTTCCGACTTCCTTCAGGACTGCAAACCAGTTCTGAAAGTCCTCTGTTTTCGCCTCAGCTGGCGCAAGGGAGAGATAGCTTTCCATTTCCTGGAGCGCTCGATTGTAATTCAATTGGGGATTTCTATGATTTACATAGAGAAAGGCGAGGCGCAGGTGGGATTGGGCCCGAACGGAGGCATTGGGATCCTCGCGAGCAAGCTTCTCCAAACGGGAGGTTTCCTGAGAAAATTCCTTTTCCCCTTCCGGTTTCTTCAGCCCCTGTAAGCTGCAACTTACCATGAAAAAAAGTAGGAGAAAAAAGCAACCCCATCGAAGGCGATGAAATTGTGAACCCATATCTCCTCCTTTCATTTTCTTCAGGGAAGCGGCAAACGGTTCTAGCCTGCCTGACTGGAAGCGCTGTCCTTGCGCCGATTCACCACAAGCATGCTATGAGAAAAAGACTTGGCATAACTTTTTAGTTCCGCTGCGATCTCTCCGATTTGGATATGGCTCTTCAGGCTGTAGTACTGGTTGGTGACGACGGCGATGGCCAGAGTCATGATGGGAAAGGATACTTTCTGCCCCTGTCGCGTCTCCCCTTGGATGTAGCCCCGCTGCCGGTCTTCCAAGTCGTAAAAATCCAGGACCATTCTATCAAAGGCATCAATGATGGCAAGGCAACTCTTCTCATACCTTTCGGCCGAGGTGATCATGACAAAATCATCTCCTCCGATATGACCGACAAAGGACTCTTCCTTTCCTTGGCCCTTGACCACTTCGGTAACAATTTTAGCCGTCGCCTGAATCACCTCATTGCCCCTAGCATATCCGTACCGATCGTTAAATGCCTTGAAGTGGCTCAAATCGAGCTGGCAAAAAGCCAGCGGAGTTTCTTCCTTTAACCTCTGATTCAGGACATTTTCGATGGCGATGCTTCCCGGAAGGTGAGTGAGGGGGTTGGCGTCTAGAGACATCTCCTCCAGACGCTTCAGCCTCTGGGCCATCTTTTGAACAGCCTGGGATAAATCTCCCAATTCATCCTGATTGCGAACCTCGGGGAGATGGTCGAACTTCCCCCCCGATATCTCCCAGGTGGAAAGTTTCAACTGATTGATAGACCGTGAAATGTTATGGGTAATGATCAGAGCAATGAGGATTCCCAGAAAGAGGCCGCCGAAACTCAATCCCGCGGTCATCCAAAAGGCTGAATGACCAATACTCAGGGTCTCCAGGCTTTTTTCATTCTGGTCCGCCCTGGCATCACGAGAAATCTCTTTTACCAGTTGAATAAGTTCTTCTAGCTTTTGCCTGACTTGCCGGTCATGATCCTGGATGGCCTGAGAAGAAAAATTGTCCCTCTTCTCCAATCCTGATTTGAAGAGATCGTTATACTCTTTGTGGAGGGCGGTGAGTCGATCGAGTGGAAGACTGGAGGCCTCTGGAAGGCGACCTATCTCCCGCAGGAAGTTTTTGAATTCCTCGCTTCTTCTCCAAAAGAGCGCTTCCATCTCCGAACTCTTAAGGATGACGGAGCGACGTCCGTAGAGTTCCTGGGCCAGCAAGGCCTCAATCATTTTATCCGAAATTTCTACCAGGGGAATATCGCGATTGATAATCCGATTGTTGATTTCATTCAGCCGTTGGAGGCTGGAGAGGGCGATCAGGGCAATGAGGATGGTCAAGATCCCGTAGGATACGAATCCAAAGAGCAATTTCCTGGCGATGGTCAGGCGAAAAAACCGAGGCACGGCTTTTTTCATGAATCACCCTTCTTGTTCTTTACTGATTTTATGTTAGCACAAACACGAATTCAAAAATAGTGTTTGATTACCTGATTTGAAAACTTATGCTGCCCAAGGCCAACGTTCGATCTTTCCACTCCAATCTCCATTTTTCCAAGCCGCTCAGCAATAGGTCCCCCCCCCCTCTTTTTCGACTCTCCCTTCCTTAAAGACATGGCTCGGTATGGGATACCAAGCCATGTAGACTTCAGATGAAAATCGAGGATAATGAACTACACCTTTGGATGGGTCTCCGGATAATCCTGATGTCTCGGTTTGGTTAGCCCTACCGTTAGGAAGGGTAGGATGGTTTTGGTTCGAGGTTTGTTAAGAAATTTTTCAAAACAGTCATATTGGTTTGAGAGATGTCTTCAAATCCCACTCCAATCCGATAATCCCACGTCCAATCCTTCCTCAGATGAATATCCATCCAAGCCACCCGGACGACCGCCTCGATAATATTTAATCCAGAATGAAGAGGAAAAAATAATTTCAACACCAGATGGTGACCAATATCCATTTTTTCTGGAAGGGAGATAAGTAATCCTCCTTCACTGGCATTGGCGGCTCGACCGTGTTTGAAGAATTGGTTGGTTCTACTATACTTAACCGGCAAATCGACATCAGATCTCGGAAATTTTCTTTTCTCTGAGATGAAGGTTTCTTCCACGAACGACATGCTTTTTGCTCCCATTTGATTTGACTTTCCACCAATTATTAGCAAGAACCATGCCAGAGATTGTTTGACCGCTTCAGTTTTATAACTAGTTGGAGCTTCAGGCCTAATTTGAATTATAAGCACAGATTTAGGTGGAATATGCCTTGGCAGGAAGTGACATATTGTCGAGAATACAACGATTTTTGGCCAGCTGTAGACCCTCATAGAGGCCCCAGAGAAAGGACACTTGAAGGAGTTACCGTTCATTCACCCAATCTATGAGGGGAGAACCTGAAGCTTGTCGCACTCCCCGTAAATCATCGGCTGGATAGCCCCTCTCTCTGGCCCGAGGAGAATTGTGGGGGACGAAGCAGGAGATGAGTTTTGTCGCTTATTCGTTGAAAATGACATCATATTCAATTATGATTACTCAAATTAAAAAAAGGGAGGAAAGGATGCAAGAGGAGGCGAATCCAAAAGCCACGATCGGCCCTTTTTACTGGAATAAACTTTCTCAACTTCATCCAACCGATGTGTGTAATCGCACAGAGGCCATCTATCACCCTGGGCGAGAAGGTTTCCTATTGCCAGTCTATAATCTGCGGTACCTCATTCTCCCAAAAGAAAAGGAGATTCTGAGGGTCGAATGGAATGATAAACCCATTCAGGAGGCACTTCATCCTTATTTCTACCTGATGGTCCTCGTGTATTTGACGGAAGCTAAAGAGATCAAACCCACACACACTTGGATCAGTGAGAAAGATTTTAAGGGAGGATCCACCTTCTTTCGGGGTCCTCATCGCCTCGAGGTTGAAGGGCTGATCAACCTTTTCGGAAAGGATCCGGAGGCTTTTCTCAAAACAGGTAAGAAACTGGGAGGGGGCGAGATCCTTTATGGAGATAAGGGATTTGCCTTGGACGTATTTCCCAAAGTATTGCTTGCCTATATTCTATGGAAAGGGGATGCAGAATTTCCTCCCAAGATCAGTGTGCTATTTGATTCCACAATCCAATCCCACCTTCCTTTAGATATCATATGGTGCATGGTGGCTGAAACAAGCCGCCTCCTCGCCCAACACGCCTCTCCTTAATTAAAAAAGTTCGGAGTTAGGGGTCCAGAGATTTATTTTCTCTCCAAACGCTCCCTCTTCCGTAGCAGAGCCACTGCGGAGGACGTGGGGAACTAATCATTCCGAACGACCACAGGGGCGATGAATTTCCTTGAATCAATTTGAAGTATTTGTTAATATGATGTTATTTCAAGGAGGGAGGGAACACGGGGATGGTATTTGACTCATTGTGGGGTTTATTCTCAACGGATCTGGCTATTGATCTGGGGACGGCAAATACCGTCGTTTACGTAAAAGGGAAAGGGATCGTTTCTTCCGAGCCTTCTGTCGTTGCGATTCAAAAAGATTCACGGGGAGACAAACACGTTCTGGCTGTAGGCCGTGAAGCCAAGGAGATGTTGGGCCGAACCCCCGGAAATATTTTTGCTATCCGGCCGATAAAGGATGGGGTGATCGCCGATTTCGAAATCACCGGTGAAATGCTTAAATATTTCATCACGAAGGTTCATAACCGAAAAGCCCTGATTCGACCTCGAGTGGTCATCTCCGTCCCCTCCGGGATCACGCCTGTAGAAAAACGGGCCGTTCGAGAATCGGCCCAGTCTGCGGGTGCCAGAGAAATCTACTTGATCGAGGAGCCAATGGCTGCGGCCATTGGGGCAGGGCTTCCGATCACCGAAGCCTCTGGGAATATGGTCGTTGACATCGGTGGAGGGACCACGGAAGTGGCGGTCATTTCCCTGTCTGGGATCGTGACGAGTCAGTCCATCCGGGTGGCGGGGGATAAGATGGACGAGGCCATTGTCCAGTACGTCAAAAGAAAGTACAACCTTCTCATTGGCGAACGAACGGCTGAAATGATCAAGATTAATGTTGGGACCGCCTATCCCGAAGAGAATCCTCAAACGATCGAGGTAAAAGGAAGAGACTTGGTCACCGGCATTCCTAAAACCCTTGAGATCAATAGTGAGGAAGTCCGAGAGGCATTGGCTGAATCGATCAATACCATCATCGATACCGTCCGGATTACTTTGGAAGGGACCCCGCCGGAGTTGGCAGCAGATATTGTGGACAAAGGGATTGTCCTGGTGGGCGGAGGCGCCCTTCTGAAGAACCTCGATGTTTTACTCCGGGAGGTGACCAGCCTCCCCATCACGATCGTCGATGATCCCCTCTCGTCCATTGTGTTAGGCGCTGGAATGGTGTTAGATAATGAGAAATTGCTCCGCACTGTGACGGTTCAATATTGAGATTGATGAGGATACGTGACCTTTTCCTCTCCCGAAGGTACAGCCTTTTTATTTTCATCACCTTCCTTTTGCTGTTTGCCCTCGTTCTGATGTCATTGAGGGCGAAACAGAGAAAGGGGATGGAATTTTTCGATGCCCTTCTGATGGAGATCTGTTCTCCTTTGCAAAAAGCCTCCACGCTTGTCATCAAGACTGTTCAGGGAACCTTCCAAAAATATGTCTTCTTGGTGAACCTCGAGAGAGAGAACAGGATGCTCAAGCAGAAGATCGCCGAACTTCAAGAAGAGAACCACCGGACAAAGGAAACGAAGTTGGCCATGGACCGCTTGAAGCAACTTCTCCAATTTCGGGAGAAAAACTCCCTTTCCATGATCGGGGCTGAAGTCATCGGTCAAGATCCCTCTTCTTGGTTTAAGAGCGTGACCATTGACAAAGGGGAACGGGACGGAGTGAAAAAGGGAATGGCGGTGATCTCGGCGGCAGGAGTCATCGGCCAGATCCTTAAAACCGCTCCTCATTATGCGACCGTTCTTCTCCTCACTGATTACAACAGCGCCATTGACTCCATTGTCCAGAGAACTCGCGCGAAGGCCATTGTTGAAGGAAAAGGAGAAAACCGTTGCCAACTGAAATACCTTCTTCGAACCGAAGAGGTGGCTGTCGGGGATGCGGTTGTCACCTCAGGATTGGCTGGAAATTTTCATAAGGGATTGATGGTGGGTGAGATCAAGAAGGTGGACAAGAAGGGGCACGGCGTTTTCCAGTATGCCGAATTGACGCCCAGTGTGGATTTAACAAAGCTGGAGGAAGTCTTCGTCGTCATGGAACCCATCCCCCCACCTCCTCCGCCCAAAGAAGAAAAGGCAAAGAAAGGGAAAAAAATCAAGAAATGAAACGGTTCGTTCCGCTTCTCCTGGCAGGAATTCTTCTTCTGATCCTTCAAACGACGTGGTTGTCCTTCTTTCCAATTCAAAGGATCAGGCCGGACCTCCTCCTCATCTTTACCCTCTACCTGGCCTTTTTGTTCCCGCCGTTCCTCGGCGGGATCTTGGCATTCTTCATGGGATATCTCATGGACCTGTTTTCGGGAAACACCTTGGGCTTTTACACCTTCTCCCGAACGCTGGTCTTTTTTGCTACGCAATTCCTTAAAGAAAGATTCTATCTGGAAGGATTTTCCTTCCAATTCCTCTTCGCCTTCATCTTTAGTGTCCTGGAAGGAGGACTCCTCTTAATTCTTATCAATGGCCTTGAACCCGTCTCCTTCGGAAACCTTTATTCCTCATTGTTCACTTTCCTCCTTCCCCAATCATTTTGTACTGGTCTGGTCTCCCCCCTCCTCTTTTTCCTTTTCAAAAAGGGGACATCGTTATTATTTCGTCAGCCCGAGCAGGGAATAAAGGCAGGGGGATAGGTCATGATGGAATTAAACACCCAGAAGATGGAGGATTTTAAGGGGCGGTATAAATACCTTGTCATTTTTGTCGGTTTGGCTTTTCTGTTGATCTTCATCCGCTTGTGGTCCCTTCAAGTGATCAAGGGAAGTGACCTCCGGCATCTGTCTGAAAATAACTGCATTCGACTCCGTGAGAATCCCGCGGATCGAGGAATGTTATTAGATCACAAAGGGAATATTTTGGCTCATAACCGTCCCTCCTTCGAAGTTTATCTTGTCCCTGAAGACTTAAGAGCAAATCCAGAGGTCTTGATCAAAGTGGGAGAGATGTTAAATATGACGCAAGGCGAGATTGAGGAGAAAATAAAGGCCCAAAAACGACGGACTCCCTTTAAACCGGTGAAGATTAAATCGGATATCGATTGGAATAAGCTGGCCCTCCTCGAAACCAATCGGATTCATCTCCCGGGACTCATCGTGGATGTCAGACCCAGGAGAGCCTACGATTATGGGGATTTGGCTTCTCATCTCATCGGTTATCTTGGGGAGGTGGACGAGAATGAATTGAGGCAGTCCAAGGAATCTCCCTATCGAATGGGTACGCAGATTGGAAAATATGGAGTCGAGTACCGGTGGGAAAATGATCTCAGAGGATCGGATGGAGGTCAGCAGATCGAAGTCGATGCTTTGGGAAGAGAGATTAGACCCCTGGGAGTCGTCGAACCCTTTCCGGGGAAGAACCTCTTCCTCACCGTCGACTTGGAACTCCAGAAGGTTGCTGAGGAAGCCTATCAGGATAAGACCGGGGCTCTCATTGCCATGGACCCGAAAACCGGGCGAATCTTAGCCATGGTGAGCAAGCCTTCTTTTAAACCAGACACCTTTGCAAGAAACATTTTGCCAGAAGAATGGAAATCTCTTCTGGAGAATCCTTATCACCCCCTTCAAAACAAAGGAATTCAGGGACAATACCCTGTGGGGTCGGTCTTCAAAATCATCACTGCCATTGCAGGCCTGGAATCGGGATCGATTGCTCCGAACACACAGCTCACCTGCTCGGGAGCCTTCTCCTATGGAAATCGGGATTTTCGGTGCTGGAAGGAAGGTGGCCATGGAAGCCTCAGCCTCCATCGGGCGATCGCCGAATCTTGTGATATCTACTTTTATCAGGTCGGTTTGAAGGTGGGGCCTGATATCATCGCTCATTATGCCACTGAGTTTGGTTTAGGGAGAACAACAGGAATCTCACTCCCTCATGAGAAACCAGGGATCGTTCCTTCCAGCTCTTGGAAAAAGAAACGTTTGGGAGTTCCCTGGTATAGTGGCGAGACCCTTTCGTTCTCTGTCGGTCAGGGATATCTAAATGCAACCCCTCTTCAACTGTTGGTGCTCATTTCTGCTGTTGCCAACGGAGGGAAGATCGTTCAGCCTCAGGTGGTTGAAAGGGTTGAAGATATCTATCAAAACAAATTAAAAGAGTATCCGCCCGTGGAATTGGGAAGAGTGAACGTATCAGAAAAGACCCTTCAACTGATCCAGGAAGCCCTTAAGGGAGCAGTGAACGATCCTCATGGGACAGGTTCGGCTTGTTTGTTGAAAGAGGTCAAGGTGGCAGGGAAAACGGGTACGGCCCAGGTCATCGCCATGCCGGAGGACTTTAAAAGAGGAGAGATGAATCGAATCCCCCTCCGATTTCGGGATCATGCTTGGTTTGTGGCTTATGCCCCATTTGAAGACCCCAAGATCTCGGTGGCCGTCCTCGTTGAGCACGGAGGATTCGGGGCTACGGCTGCTGCCCCGATGGCTAAGAAGGTGATCGAACAATATCTCAACCTGAAACCTTCGCCTTCCTTCAAGAGTACGGAGAAGCAAAGCGATACGGATTATGCAGATTGACCGGCGCCTCTTCATCCATTTCGATTGGACGTTAGTGGGGATTGTCCTCGCCATCGCCTCGATCGGCATTCTCAATCTCTATAGCGCCACCGCAAAGATAGAGATGGCCGGGACCCCCTTTTACCTCAAACAAATTTTCTGGGTGCTGATCGGATTGACAATGATGCTGATAATCGCCTTCGTCGAATACCGCTTCTATTCGGATTTTGCTTATCCCGTTTATACGATCGCATTGGTCCTTTTACTGATCGTATTGGCCTACGGGATTATCACTTCCGGCGCCCAGCGATGGGTCAAAATTGGACCCCTCTCTTTTCAACCTTCGGAGTTTGTGAAAATCTCATTCATCTTGGCCCTGGCAAAGTTTTTTCATCGACCTCCAGATCGAAAGGGGTATTCGCTGAAGCAACTTCCCTTCCCGTTTCTCCTTCTTCTGCTACCGGTACTCTTGATCCTTAAACAGCCCGACCTGGGAACAGCGATCATCCTTCTCTTAGTTTTTTTCTCGATCCTGATCTTTGTTAAGATTCGATGGTCCTCCCTGCTGGCCATTGGATTGGCTGGAGCTGCTGCCGTGCCGCTTCTTTGGAATTTCCTTAAGGAATATCAGAAGAAGCGAATTGTCACCTTTTTTAATCCAGATTTAGACCCACTGGGGGCGGGATATCATCTCATTCAATCGAAGATTGCTGTGGGATCCGGGGGGATCCTTGGAAAGGGTTTTATGAAGGGAACTCAATCCAAGTTGGGCTTTCTCCCCGAGCAACAGACGGACTTCATCTTCTCAGCCTTGGGAGAGGAGTGGGGCTTGATCGGATCTCTCTTGGTCATCGGGCTCTATGTGGCACTGATTTTGTGGGGGCTTCGCATCGCCGTCCAAGCGAAAGACCGTTTCAGTGCCATCCTTGCTTTCGGGGTGGTAGCGATGCTCTTCTGGCATGTCTTCATCAACATTGGAATGGTGCTGGGGATGATGCCGGTGGTAGGAATTCCTCTTCCCCTGCTCAGTTATGGCGGGTCTTTCATCCTCTCCACTCTGATCGGAGTGGGGCTTCTCTTGAATGTCAGCACGGGAAGGTATCTTTTTTAATAGCATATAGCAAATAGCAGATAGCCAATAGAAAGATACTATAAGCTATAAGCCATTAGCCATCAGAAGGGTACGTCATCATCGGATCCGGGAGGGACTTCTTGGTCGATATCAAAGTCTTTATCTTTCCCCGTATCCGGAACCTCAGCAGGTGTCCCGGCTGCTCCTAACATCTGCATTCGGGTTGCTACGATTTCAGTCGTCGACCTTTTGTTTCCATCCTTGTCTTCCCATGTTCGGGTGCGGAGCCGGCCTTCAATGTAGACCTGTTTTCCCTTATTCAGATATTCTCCACATATCTCAGCTAATCGGCCGAAAGCAACAATTCGGTGCCATTCCGTAATCGTCGTTTTTTCTCCGGAAGATCGATTTACCCGATTTTCACTTGTCGCCATCCGAAAATTTGCGACCGTGGTGCCGTTACTTAAATACTTGACCTCAGGGTTTGCCCCCAGATTCCCGATAAGGATGACTTTGTTCACTCCCGCCATAAAACCCTCCTCACTGCTACGACCCGAATAAGGTTCGTCCCATGCCTAACGCCAGGGTGGCACGAACGAAGAAAATAATGTTCATCCTGCGGTTGGGAAGCCTGCCGGCCTCTCCCCTTGACAATACTGGCGTCCCTGCCTGCGCCTGTCTGCGGTAGGCAGGGACGCCTCTCGCCCATAAACCGGAGGCTCCTGTTTTGACTTGACATGTCACATTATCATTTCTGAGACCTCTTTTCAAGAAGATAGTGACCCCCAAATCCCGATATAGAAAATGAAAGATGGTCGGTCTGAGGGATTTATAGAGATTTTTTTGAATCCAAAGCTCAACATTTTCCCCAATGGCTCCTTTA
>Ga0209048_10006321_pt1 | contig 11102 bp, 14 predicted proteins | sample FrelakmetCRP12CR_FD_187146 | JGI IMG/M metagenome (GOLD analysis project Ga0209048, IMG submission 187146) | Freshwater lake sediment microbial communities from the University of Notre Dame, USA, for methane emissions studies - CRP12 CR (SPAdes)... | ecosystem: Environmental > Aquatic >... | reverse complement strand
CCGCCCCCGCCACGAGCAGCACCCCGCCCATGTGGAACACGAGCAGGTGGGGCAGGGCGTCGTGGGATCCGCAGGTGATCTGGAGGGCGGCGTCCGCGGCGAGCGCGCCAGCCAAGGCACCCGCGGCAAGGGACCGGCGCACCGCCATGCGCGACCCGCCTCGCGCCCCGAGCCATGCCGCCGCCCCGACCACCACGGCGGCGAGGAGCTCCATGCCGAGGCAGTGCGCACCGGCCGCGACCTCGAACGCTCCGCCGCGTCCCTCGACGAGCGCCGCGGCGACCGAAGCCGCGATCGCGGCGACGACGACCCCGATGGCGAAGCGCCCCGCCAGCCAGGCCATGGCGAGCGCCGCGACCGCGAGTGCCGCCCCGAGCGCCCAGTCGCTCGGAGTCTCGGAGCGGTTTCGCGCGAACCCGACGAGCAGCCCGAACATCGCCACCGATCCAACGACGGGCCACGGCGCGAACCGCTCGGATGCCCGCGCCTCCGGGATCGCGCGATTCGCGCCGCGCGCGGCCCGACCCGCGGCCCACGCGTCGAACTGCGCCATGAGGGCGTCGTTCAGTGCTGGCGAGATGTCCGGAACGGGAAGCCCCCGCACGGCCCCGACCGTCGCTTGGAGCTGCCGGACGTAGGCCTGGCAGCCGTCGCAGCTTGCCAGGTGGCGGTCGAAGCGCATGCGGTCGAGCGGCCCAAGGGCCCCTTCGGCCCTGTCCGTCGCCATCTCCGTCATCTGCTTGCAGGTCGGCATCAACGGAACTCGCCCAGCCGCCGTTCCAGGGCCAAGCGAACCCTTGCCCTTGCCCGGTGCAGAAGCACCCTCTGATTGGTCACCGAGATGCCAAGAAGATTACAGATCTCGTCCGTCTCCAGCTCCTCGACGTCCCGCAGAGTGATAACCGCCCGTTGAGACTCGGGAAGCTCGGCGATGCAGGCCTCGATGGCCGCGCGGGTCTCCGCTCCAAGCGCGAGCTTCTCCGGATTCTCCTCGGACCACGTGGAAGGGGGGTCCTTCCAGGCGTCGTCCGCGTCGAAGCGATCGGGCTCGACGGCGTTGCTGCCGGCCCCATCGATTGCCGAGAACGATACCAGCCGGGCGTCGCGAGCGAGGCGAGTGCGCGCCTTGTTGACGAGGATCTGGAAGAGCCACGTCCTCAAGGACGAGCGACCCTCGAAGCCGTCGAGGCCGGTGAGCACGGCGAGCCACGTGTCCTGGACCAGCTCCTCGGCTGCCGCCGGATCCCGCACGAGGCCCCGCGCGACCCTCAGGAGCGAGCCGGCATTGCGCCCGACGAGCGCCGCGAAGGCGGCCCGGTCGCCGGCGCGCAGGCGATGAACGAGGCCGGCGTCGTCTTCGCCGGCTCTTGGAGGTCCTGACGGCATCGCGGATGGCTTCATCATTCTCTGCGGATCGCCCGCCGCGGCTTCCCAGATGGGTCGTCCGGGGTCTCGCTGTAACGGCCGCGCTTGATCCGAGTCAACCGGGCCATGAACAAGAACTCCGCCTCCTTCGCCGCCGCCGCCCTGCTCCTCCTTGCCCCCGCCGCGTCCCTCGGCGAGGAGTTCGAGGTGAACCCGGATGCAGGGAACAACTCATTCGCCGCCGTCTTCGATGCGAAGCTCGGCGAGCGCATCAACGCCGTGAGCTCCGCGGTCGGGTGTCAGGTCCGGTACGACGAGAAGACCGGACTCGCCTCTGGCAAGTGCTCGGTCCCCATCGAGAGCATCCGGGTCGACAACGACGACACGAAGAGCGACCACTTCCGGCAGTGGGCGACGAACAAGAAGAGCGACCCCGCCCAGTGCCGCATCGAGGCCGACTTCACGGGCGTGAAGGTCGGCGCGCTCCCGGCCGGCTCGCCTGCTCCCTTCTCCGCCGAGATCCCGTTCACCGTCTGCGGACGGGGCCGTGCCGGGGCCGCGAAGGAGAAGGTGACCGGAACGGCGCTCCTCTTCCCGCCCGGGACCTACGGGGAGAAGAAGACCGTCCGCATCCGTGCCACCGTCGCCGACTTCGACCGCGACGCCTACCGCATCGGCCCCAAGTACACCGACGGCTGGCTCGCCCGCGTCCAGTCGCTCGCGACCGTCGTCGCCGAGAAGGGCACCATCGACCTCTCCCTCTTCGCCAAGGCGAAGTAACCGCAGCACCACCCACCGAAAGGAAAGACCATGATCCGCAATGTCGTGAAGGGCGCAGCCGTCGCCGCCGCCGTCTGCTCGATGTTCGTCGCCGGGAACGCCCGAGCCGACGAGAAGCCCGCCCAGGGAGCCGTGCACTGCGCCGGCATCAACTCCTGCAAGGGGCAGGGAAGCTGTGCCGGAGCCGACAACGCCTGCAAGGCCCAGAACTCCTGCAAGGGCCACGGCTGGGTGGAGACGAAGAGCGCGAAGGAGTGCACGGACAAGGGCGGCAAGGTCGTCGTCGCCAAGAAGTAGGCAATCGCCATGTTCCAGCGCCTCGACCTCGGACACGGCATCGGGCTTCGCACGAAGCACTTCGCCCGGTTCCTCGCGGAAGCTCCGCCCGTCGACTGGGTGGAGGTGGTGACCGAGAACTTCATGGCCGACGGCGGTCGGCCGATCGCGGTGCTGGAGAAGGTCCGGAGGGACATGCCGGTCGTGCTGCACGGCGTGTCCCTCTCCATTGGCTCGCTCGACCCGCTCTCCGAACCCTACCTCGCTGCACTCGAGCGCCTCGTCTCCCGGATCGACCCGGCCATGGTGACCGACCACCTGTGCTGGGGGAGCCACCGCGGCCAGTACGTGCACGATCTCCTCCCCCTCCCCTACACGGAGGAGTCGCTCGCCCACGTGGCGAGCCGCGTCTCCGCGGTGCAGGAGCGGCTCGGCCGCCGGATCCTCCTCGAGAACCCCTCTTCGTACGTGGCGTTTCGAGACTCGACCATGGCCGAGTGGGAGTTCCTCTCCGAGCTCTCCCGCCGCAGCGGCTGCGGGATCCTCCTTGACGTGAACAACGTCTACGTGTCGGCGCGCAACTTCGGGTTCGACCCGATCGACTACCTCGACGGGATCGACCCGGACCAGGTCGGCCAGTTCCACCTCGCCGGCCACAGCGACAAGGGTCGCTACCTGCTCGACACCCACGGCGAGCCGGTGCCGCCCGCCGTCTGGGCTCTGTACCGGGAAGCGCTGCGGCGCTTCGGCCGCGTGCCCTCGCTCGTCGAGTGGGACGACCACATCCCGCCGCTCGACGAGGTCGTGGCGCAGAGCAGGAAGGCCGCCGCCATCGAGGCCGAGGAACTCGCGCCGGTTCTCCGGAGGGCCTCGTGACGCTCGCCGAGACACAGGAGCTCTTCCACGGGCTCGTCACCGGGGAGTTGCCCCTCGACGCACCGGCCATCGAGCGGGGATTCCTCGGGACGGACGAGCTCCCGGCGACCGATCGAGTGGCCATCTACCGGAACATGTACATCGGTCGGCTCGTCGACGCGCTGCGCGAGACCTTCCCGAATCTTGCCCGGTTCCTCGGCGAGGATCGATTTGGCAGGCTCGGCGAGAGCTACGTGTCCGAGCACCCGTCCGAACACCACGACGTGGCGCGCATCGGCAGGCGGCTCGCCGAGTTCCTGCGGGAGTACCCCGACCCGGACCGCCCGGACCTCGCCGACCTGGCGGACATCGAGTGGGCCCGGAACGAGGCCTTCTTCGCGCCCGATTCGCCGGCCGTGGGGCCCGACACGCTCGCGGTGGCGGGGCCGGGGAAGGTGGCCCTCGCTCGGCTGCGCCTGTCCGACTCACTACGGGTGGTCGGGCTCGAGTGGAACGCCGCCTCGTTCTGGCGGCGCATGGAGTCCGGCGAGCTCCCGGACCCTCCAGTGCCCGGGCCGATCGCCCTGGCTGCATGGCGGCGGGGGTTCGAGGTGTTCCACTGCACCGTTCCCATGGAAGAGGCAACGGCCCTCCGGACCGCGATGGACGGCGAGGCGATGGATTCGATCTGCGCCGCGTTCGCGGATCGCCCGGATCCCGCGGCCGACGCCCATGCCGCGCTGGCGAGCTGGTTCAACGAGGGATGGATCGCTGCCGTGTCGGTCGATCCAGCTGCGTGAAGGCGCGACCGCGGCCGCCACCGTCGGCCGGCTGCAAGCGGCACGGAACCCCTCCGCAGCACTCGAGGCGACGAAGGTGGCCCAACCGGGTGGGAACGCACGAATCGCCGACTTCCGGATGCACGGTTCGTGGACAGCTCGCCGAGGGACCTGCTCTACTCCGTCGGCCACGGCCCCCCTGCCCGCGCCCCAGGAGACCCCATGCCGAAGCCGCGCCGCCCCTGGACCGTCTTGCCCCACGGCCCCCTCGAGCAACTCGACGAGAACCTGTACGCGATCGAGAGCGCGGTTCCCGGGATCCCCGGGCTCCGCCGGAGGATGGCGATCGTCCGGCGCACGGACGGGGGCCTCCTCTTCTTCAACGCGGTCCCGGTCGACGAGGATGCGCTCGCCCGCATTCGCGCGCTCGGAACGCCCGCGATGCTCGTCATCCCCCAGCACCTGCACATGATCGACGCGCACGCCTTCCGGGACCGCCTGGGCTTGCGCGTCTACGCGCCCCGCGCCACGCGGGCCCGGGTGGCCGAGGCGGTGACGGTGGATGGCACATTCGAGGACATCCCCGCCGACCCGGCCGTCTCCATCGTCACCGTCGCCGGGTTCCGGTCAGGCGAGGGCATGGCAGTCGTCCGCAGCGCGGACCGGGTGAGCCTCGTCGTCGCCGACGTGGTCCTGAACGTACCGCACGCTCCTGGGCTCGGGGGCCTCCTCTTCCGGCTCCTCGGCTTCACCGGGAACCAGCCGAAGCTTCCGGCCCCGGTGCGGCTGCGCGTGCTGCGGGATCGCGGCGCGCTCCGCATCCAGCTCGAGGAACTGGCGAAGACGCCCGGGCTCGCCCGCATCGTCCCGAGCCACGGCGCGGTCGTCGCCCGGGACCCGGCCCGCGTCCTTCGAGAGATCGCGGCGACCCTGTGACGCCTCCGGCGCGAGTGCCTGACGGCGAGCTCGCCGTCGCGTAGTCGGCTCGGCGGGGCCACCGCCGGGATCGAAGAGGGTCGCGCCGGCGCCGCAGCGCCCGTGCCTTCCGGCGCAGCTCGCTGCCAGGGGGGCGCCGGCCTCGACGAGCGACGCGCTCCGGCAAGACCTTCGGCACGACTCCCAATCACCGCGGCGGACGCGGCCACCGGCGTGGATTATGGAAGTGGGGCAGCCATGAGAACGATGCTCGTCGCGGCGCTCCTCTTGACAGCATGCGGCAGCCTGGATCCGAACGAGTGCGGGCTGCACTGCGTCTGCTGGTCGAACCGCGCCGCCCGTTGCGTCGAAGGGCAGATCCAGGTCTGCGTCTGCGACCCCGCGAGCTCCGGCGGCCAGTGCTTGGGCGCCCCCTACTGGCACACCTGCATCGAGCAGCCGCTCGCCCGCGAAGGTCTGCCGGCAGGCTCTGTGCCGGGCCCTTGCCCGCCGTGCCCGCCGCCGGGCCCCCCGATTTCCCCTGCTCTCGTCGCTCCGGGATCTCAGGGCCTGCGTCGAGATCCGCAGATGCGCCGACCGCCTTCAGCGGCCGGCGGCACGAGATCGGCCGGCTCTCCTGCAGGGGCGCCAGCCCAGGGCCCTTGAGGCGCGGCAAGGCACCGGTTATCGGATGTCGTCTGCCGGATCGGAGACTCGCGTGACCTACCCCCTTCCTCGGGAGCAGACATGATCCTTCGTGCCCTTCTCGCGGTGGCCGGCCTGTACGCCGCCACGGCCTTCGCGCAGGCCCGTCCGGAGCCGGTCCTCTACAACCAGGTCGAGCTGCAGGCCGAGGTTTCGCGCGAGGTCCAGAACGACCTGATGAACGCGACGATGTACGCGGAGGCGTCCGACCCGTCCGCCCCGAAGGTCTCGGATCAGCTCAACCGCCGCACCGCCGAGGCGCTCAAGGCCGCCGGCGACTTCAGGACCGTGAGGGCGCGAAGCGGCTACGCCCAGACCTACCCCGTCTACGATCGCTCGAACAAGCTCACCGGCTGGCGCGGCCGTTCCGAGATCCGCCTCGAGTCGAGGGACGTGCCCGCGATGGCGGCGCTCATCGGGAAGCTGCAGTCGACGATGCTCGTCGGCGGCATCTCCTTCAGCATCTCCCCCGAGGCGCGTCGCCAGACCGAGAGCGAGCTCATCGCCGACGCCGTCGCCGCGTTCCGGGCGCGCGCCGACGTCGCGGCGAAGGCGCTCGGCGGGAAGAGCTACAGGATCCGCCGCATCGACCTGAACACCGGCGGGTTCATGCCGGGCCCGCGCCCGATGGCTGCGGCGCGGCTGGGCCCGCAGGCTGCGGACGTCGCACCGCCGGTCTTCGAGGCGGGTACGAGCACGGTGAACGTGACTGCCTCCGGGTCCGTGGAGGTCGAATGACGGACACCGTCGCCTGTTCCCCGCGGAATGGGTGAGCTGCCTCGTCCGGCCTCGCCTCCTCGGGCTCCGGGTGCGCCGGATCGTTGCCGCGCTGCTCTCGCTGTTTGCCGGGGCTTCCTTCGCCGAGGCGCCCGAACCGCGGTCGCGGCGGCCCCCGCCAAGAGTGCATCCATCGCCTTCAGGAGCCACGGCCTGCTCGTCCGGACGCTCTCGCGCGACGATCTGCTCGCCCTGCCCCCGTCGAGGTGAAGACCTTCGAGCATCTCGAGAACGCCGAGCGGAGCTGGCGCGCGGTACCGCTCGCCGCCCTGCTCACCAGGGTGCACGGCGCGCGCTGGCACAAGTCAGAGAAGGTCCTCTTCAGCTGCGCGGACGGCTACCAGTCGTCGGTGCCGGTGGCGAAGGTCCTCTCCTATCCTGCCTACTCGCCCTCGCGCGCCGCGACCAGCCGGAGTTCACGCGCGTCAACGGGCTCGAAGGCCGCAAGACGGTGGAGCTCGGCCCGTCCCACCTCGTCTGGGGCAACCTGACTCACCTCGACGTGATGGCCGAGGGGGCTCGCGACCAGCCCTACCAGATCGTCGGCATCGACCCGGTCGAGTTCAGGGACCGCTTCCCTGCCCTCGCGCCGCCCGTCGCCGCGAGCGACGCGAGGGCCAGGCGCGGCGTCCTCGCCTTCCGGCGCTACTGCATGGCTTGGCATTCGGTGAACGGCGAGGGCGGCACCGTCGGTCCGGAGCTGAACTCGCCGGTGAGCGTCGCCGAGTAGCGGAAGCCCGACTGGCTGGCAAGCTGGATCGTCGATCCCGCGACCATTCGCCCGCGGACCTCGGTGCCGCCGCTGCAGGCGCCTGCCGCCGCGCGGCGCGCGATCGCCGACGACATGATCCGGTACCTGAAGGCGATGGCCTCTCGCAAGGTCAAGCAGGAGAGGTGAGCGCGCCGGAGGCTCGGGGCGGCGCCCGCGCCGGACTCCGGCTGCGGCCCCTGAAGCGCCGCGTTCGTGCCCCGGCGGCTTCCACCGGACGGGGACGACGGGACCTGCATGGCGGAAGGGCCGGGGGTTCCAGCCCTGCGGCGGACCTTCCCATGCTACATGACCCCCATGGACCGAATCTCCTCCGAAGTGGCGCGGCTCCCGGTGCTGGACCTCGACGGAAACCCCCACCCGCTCGGGAGCCTGTGGGATGGGCGCGCTGCGGTGCTGGTCTTCGTGCGCCACTTCGGGTGAATGTTCTGCCGCGAGCAAGTGGTGCAGTTGCACCACCACAAGGACGAGATCCACCGACGCGGAGCGGAGCTCATCACCGTGGGCAATGGCGGCACGCACTTCGCCCGCGCCTTCCGGGAAGACATGGGGATCACGACCCCGATATTCGTCGATCCCTCGCGAGCCACCTACCGCGCGCTGGGGATGCGGCGCGGGCTCCTCGGCACCCTCTCCGCGAAGACGCTCCTCCACGCCGCGCGGGCCCTGAAGAGGGGATTCCGCCAGGGCCGCACGCAAGGCGACGCCTTCCAGCTGGGCGGCGTTCTTGTGATCCGGCCGGACGGGAGCGTTTCGCTGCGCTACCTCAGCAGCGAGGCGGGCGACCACCCGCCCGAGGCCGACGTGGTTTCGGCTCTGGGCGGACCCCCGATGGCGGCGCCAGGCGCACCCGCCTAGCCGCGCACGAGAAGCGCGGTCCGGCTCCGCCAGATCTTCGGCCCTGTCCGGACGCCGAGCCCGGCCTTCGACGCGGCATCGAGCGTGGCGGCGAAGGCACCCGCCGAGACGTGCCCCCGGGGCTCGGCGAGAAGCATGCGTCCCTTCGCCGCGAGGGCCAAAGCGCCCTCGGCGAAGAAGGCGGCGGGGTCGGGAAGCTCGTGAACCATGGCGAAGGCGAGGGCGAAGTCCACCCGTCCGGCGAGGTCCGCCACGCCCAGGCTCGCGCCCGGCGCAAGGCGGAGGTCGATGCGGTCGAGGAGCCCAGCCCGCTCTGCGCGGCGCCGCAGCCCCTCGAGCATGCGCGGCTGGACGTCCACGGCGACCACCCGGCCGCGCGGGCCGACGAGCCGCGCGATCTCGAGCGTGAAGAAGCCCATGCCCGGCCCGGGCTCGAGCACGGTCATGCCCTCGGAGACGAGGGGGGCGAGGATCGCGCGCGGGTCCTGGACCCACTTCCGCAGCGGATTGGCAAGCAAGGGGCCCAGCCACCAGGGGCATACGCAGTGCGTCACGGTCCATCCTCCACGTCCGGGATAGTGCCACGAGCGAGCCAGAGCGTCTCCGGTCCGTGCGCATCGCCTCTCCCGTCGAGCCGGCGCCGCCGGAGGGAGCCCGAGATGCTGGGCATCCTCGACGCCGCGGCGGCCACTCGCCGGCGTTGAGGGGCACCGCCGTTCCTTCTATGTTTGCCGCATGGTCGCCGGTACTCATCGGACGCGCACGGTGGGAATGCTGCTCTTCCCCGGGGCGGAGCCGCTCGACGTCTTCGGGCCGGTCGAGGCCTTCGTCGTCGCTGAGTGGCCGGACTCGCAGCCCAAGGATCCACGCCCGTTCCGTGTGCTCACCGTGGCGCAGACGCTGGCGCCTCTCGCGATGCGGGGAGGAGCCCGGATCCTGCCGGACCACGACCTCGCCGGCTGTCCCCCGCTCGACGTGCTCGTCGTGCCGGGCGGCCCGGGCACCCGCACCGAGTACCGCAACGACGCCCTCCTCCGGTTCATCGCGGCGCGGGCGGGCGAGGTCGATGTGGTCGCGTCGGTATGCACGGGGGCTGCGCTCCTGGGCGGCGCAGGTGTCCTGTCCGGGCTCGCGGCCACCACGAACCGCATCGCCTTCGAGTGGGTCGTGTCCGTCTCACCGTCCGAGGTGCGCTGGGATCGCGCCCGCCGATGGGTGGACTCGGGGCACGTCGTCACCTCGGCGGGAGTCGCTGCGGGCATCGACATGGCCCTTCACCTGGTGGAGCGGCTGGCAGGGGAGGGTGTCGCGCTCGCGACGGCCCAGCGCATGGAGTACCGCTGGGATCGCTGACGGGTGAGCCGCGGGCGGATGGCTGGCGGCGGGATGCATGGAAGGCCACATTGGAAGGCGGCGCTCCCGCCTCCCGGTTAACACCCGACGACGACGCCCGAACCCACCCGAACGTCGGACCCTCGTTCCGGAGAGACCATGAGAACCCTCGTCCCCGCCGCGATGCTGCTGCTCGCCTTGCCCCTCGCTTCCTCCGCCCAGGCGCAGAAGCCCCCTCCCCCGACCGCCGCGCCTCCGCCGGCGATGGCGCCCCCGACCTCCGTCTCTCAGAGCCTCGACCGGCAGCTCGGGTTCATCGAGCACGACCTCGTTCCCCTGGTGGAGGCGATGCCCCCGGACAAGCTCGACTTCGTCCCCGCGGGCGACGGGTTCAAGGGCGTCCGGAGCTTCAAGGAGCAGGTCGGCCACATCGCCACCACCATCTACCTCGTGGCCGCCGCGCTGCTCGGGGAGCCCCCGCCCTTCTCGGAGGCGGAGCTCAAGAGCGGGCCGGCCAAGCTGCGGACGAAGGAGGACTACCTCTCCTTCCTGAAGGGCGCGTTCGCCCAGGGCCACAAGGCCATCGCCACCGTGACCGACAGGAACCTGCTCGAGGTGGTCGGCCCGAAGGACGGCATCCGCGGCACGCGCCTCGGCCTCTCCAACATGGTCACCTGGCACAGCTTCGACCACTACGGGCAGCTCGTGGTGTACGCGCGCATGAACGGCATCGTTCCGCCCGCCAGCATGGAGCGGCAATGAGCCAGCGCTGGGCGAGCGCCTAGAAGACCTCGCCCGCGCCGAGGTACACGGCGAAGGAGTCGGCGCCCCAGGCGAAGTCGACCCGCAGGTTGGTGCGGGACTCCCTGTTCATCATGATGCGCGCGCCGAAGCCGGCCGCAGGCTTCACGTACTGGAACAGGTTCTCCCCGGACTCCTGGTAGCCGTGGACGCTGCTGGAGATTGCCGGGCGCGAGAAGGTCTCGGCATTCGCGAAAACAGCGCCGCCGAACAGGCCGTTGTTCGTGATCCGGAAGCGCCACTCGGCCTCGAGGTAGACCTCGGCGGTACCGCGAAACCTCCCCTGGATGTAGCCGCGCCCGCTCGTGCTCTTCGCGTCCCAGCCGATGGCCGGGAGGGCGAGGTAGGGCCGGTTGCCGCTCGTGACGCCGGACGCGAGGAGCCAGAAGGCGAGGACGTTTCGCGGGACGTCGTCCGACAGCCCGACGTACGCCCTGAACTCCGCTCCGAGCATCGTGCTCGACTGGCTGCTCCCGAGCCAGGTGGGGTATCCGGCGAAGGAGAGGTGCGCGTAGAAGCCCCGGTAGGGGTTGATGGTCGAATCCCGGCTGTCGAAGAGGACGTCTGCGCCCACGCCGGACACCGTGTACTCGTTCGGGTCGAACCCGTAGTGCACGCTGTAGCCGTAGTTGCTCGTGACCACGGGCGGCGACGCCGACAGGTCCAGGCTCTCGTCCACGACGTCGAAGTAGCGGTCGAGGTTGTAGCTTCCCCCGACGTAGACGTTCCCCCACACCTTCTTCATCACCGTCTCGTGGAGCCGCAGGAGGTTGAACTTCATCGGCTGCGCCCCGGTGATGGGGGTCGTGGTTCCCCACCCGTCGATGCTGAAGCCGGTGCTCACGGGCGGAGTCCCGGTGCCGAGTCCGTAGGTGTCCTGGTTGTAGAGG